>PVBE010942648.1_pt1 | contig 27759 bp, 27 predicted proteins | sample 1631181 | NCBI WGS metagenome assembly PVBE01 (sample SAMN08397723, study PRJNA350692) | Marine metagenome, whole genome shotgun sequencing project. | isolation source: water | place: Pacific Ocean | collected 2012-04
AACAGTGCCCGACCGGATATGAGGTGATGCGGCAATGCCGCTCAAAACCTAAACGAGGCTACCCTGTGCGAAGCCAGACGATCACAACCAAACCAAAAGGAGCCCCACCTTGACAATGAGATCCCCATATGAGGGTTGGGGTGGGGGCGTTTGGTCCTGTTGGAAAGTAGCCGCCCTAAGGCACCTTGGTCTTGGCCGTGAAGCCCTGGACCCAGTCGAGCAGCCGATCGGAAGCCTGGGCGGCGGCCTCCACGTCGCCAGCGGCGATGGCCCGCATGAGGACAGCGTGGATTTCAGCCGCCTCCAACAGGCCGCCAGCCTGCTTCAAATGTAGCGTCCAGAAACGCCGCGACAGCGCATGCAGGGGCGCGATGGCGGCCTCGGCGTAGGCGTTGCGGGCGCATTGGGCGGCGAAGACGTTGAATTCGCGATCCAGCCGCAAGAAGGTGACCTCGTCTCCCTGGGCGGCGGCTCGGGTCATCAGCTCGGCCATCTCGGAAAAGCGGGCCTTTTCCCCAGGCGTGGTTCGGCGAGCGGCACTGGCGGCAACATAGCGTTCCAGTTCGCGCCGCACCTCGAGTGCCGCCATTTGCTCGGCTACGCTCATTTCGGTGACCTGGATGCCGCGCCGGGGCATGATGACGACCAGGTGCTCGCGAGCCAGGCGCTGTAGGGCCTCGCGGATCGGCGTGCGGCCGAGGCCCAGTTGGGCGGCCAGCCCCTGCTCGGTCAGCACCATACCGGGCTCGACCTGCAACGAGACGATAAGCTCCTCGACCTTGCGGTAAGCGCGATCGGCAAAGCTCTCCTCGTCCTCGATGACCTCAGGCGTGTCCTGATCCATAGCTCTTTCGCTCATGCCCAACCGCCCCCCCCGGGGCAAAAATTCTATCAGTTAAAGCCCAACACCTGGGCCGGCAACCACAGCACCGTCAGCGGAAACAGCGCCACAATGGCGAGAGTGATGATCTGCAATACCACAAAGGGCGTGACGCCTGCGAACATATGCTTGAGCTCGATTTCCGGCGGGCTGATGCCGCGCAGGTAGAAGATGGCCGGCGCCATCGGCGGCGTCAGATAGCTTGTCTGGATGACGATCAGGAACAGGATGCAGAACCACACCGGGTCATAGCCGAAGCCCTTGACCAGCGGGATGAAGACCGGAATGAAGATGAGAAGGATCGAAATCCAATCGAGGAAAAAGCCGCAGACGAAACTGATCAGCAGGAACAAGGCGATGGTCAGCCAGGGCGCCATATTGGCGGTGGCAATCAGCTGCTCGGTCAGTGCCGCCCCTCCCGAGGCCACGAAGACGCCCGAGAACATGCTGCCGCCCAGCAGGATCATCATGATCATGCTGGTCACCTTGAGAGTCTTGATCAGGGCTTCCTGCAATACCGCGAAACTGAAGGTGCGGTAGATGACGGTAAGGATGACGGCCCCCGCCGCCCCCATGGCCGCGGCCTCGGTCGGCGCCGCCCAGCCCATCACGATCGATCCCAGCACGGCGAAGATCATGGCTGCGGGCGGCAAGAATGCGACCAGGGTAATCCAGATCTTTGACCACACGCCGATATCGTCCGACGACGGCGGCAGCCTGGGCCCGGCCTTGGGGTCGATGATGCAGCGCCCCAGGATATAAACCAGGTAAAGGCCGGCCATGATCAAGCCCGGTATGAACATGCCGACGAAAAGATCACCCACCGAGACGTCGGCTACCGGCCCCAGCACGACGACGACAACCGATGGCGGAATGATGGTGCCAAGCGAGCCGCCGGCGCAGATGGTGCCGGAAATCAGCCCCTTGTCGTAGCCGTAGCGCAACATCACCGGAATAGCGAGCAGGCCAACCACCGTCTCGGTGGCGCCGATGACCCCCGACGAGGCAGCGAAAATGACGCACATGACGATTGTGCCCAAGGCCAATCCACCGGGCAGTCTGCGGGTCCAAAGATGGATGGCCTCGAATAGATTCTCGGCAATGCCGGAGCGTTCGAGCATCGATCCCATGAAGACGAACAGCGGCACCGCCGCCAGCACGAAGTTTGACGCCACGGAGTCGATCTTCTGTATGAATTGATGAATCACCGCCGTATCGAAGGTGATGAGGCCAAAGACAAAGCCCACACCCATCAGGGCGATGGCCACGTGGACGCCCATGAAGAGCAGCGCCAGCACGGCCGGAAACATCAACAGGCCAAGATAATCACCCATCCGCCGTTGAGCTCCCTGTGCTGCCTGCAGTTTCCAGTTCCCAGCCACAGAGGAAGTAGATCACCTTGATGGTTTCCATCAGGCCCTGTACGACGAGCAGGCCAAAGCCCGCGAAAAAGGTCAAGCGGAAGGGCCAGACCAGCGGATTCCAGGCCGATTCGCCGGTCACCTCGCCGATCACATAGGCGTCATAGGCATAGTCCCAAAGATCGAGGGTCAACCAGAAGGTCAGCGGCAACAGCAACAGCACATAGCTCACCAGATCGACCACTGCCTTGGTTCGCTCATCTAAGTGGGCATAGATCACGTCGATGCGGATGTGGCCGCGTTCGCGAAGCGTGAAGGCCATGCCCAGCATGAAGTTGGTGCCGGTGGCCATGTAGCCGATCTCGTAGGCCCAGATGGTGGGATCGTTCAGGACGTAGCGCGAAAAAACCTCGAAAACGGTAGCCAGCACCAGCGGCACGATCAGCCAAGCAGCGACCATACCGAAGCTGCCGGTCAAACGCTCGCCAAGCCGCACGAAGGTCAGCATGGGATTCCGTGCCAAGTTTCAGCCGCTACTGGAGTGCTATGGGGGAAAGTGGGGCGCCGGCAAGCGGCGCCCCTCGTTTCACGCTGCGGATCAGCCCTTGGTATTGCGGTAACGCGCCGCGTCTTTCCACAACACGCCGTAGGCCTTCTGGGCGTTCCAGACCTTGGCGAACCAGGGGTTCTTGGCCGCCTGATCGTCGCCCCACTTGACGGCCATCTTCTTGACTTCCTTCTGAACGCTTTCATCGAGCTCGATGATTTCGTTGCCAGCCTTGCGATAGAAGTCCAGCGCCTTGGCGTCTTCGTGCCCGACCTTGGTCCAGAAATCGATGGTCGTCATCTTGCCGGCCAATTTCACCAGACCCTGATCGCGGGCCGAAAGCTTGCCCCAGGCCGCCTTGTTGACGACGCACTCGAAGGGTGCGGACGGCTGGTGGACGCCGGGAATGATCACGTACTTAGCGATTTTGTGGAAGCCTACTGAGATGTTTTCATAAAGCGTGCCCCATTCGGTAGCGTCGATGACCCCACGCTCGAGCGAGGTGTAGACCTCGCCGCCAGGCAGGCTGACCGGCGCCGCGCCGAGTTGCTTGGAGATGGCCTGCCAGGCTCCGGCCGTGCGGAACTTGAGGCCCTTGAGGTCGGCCATGGTGCGCACCGCTTTGCGCGAATGCAGGAAGGCTTCGGCCGTGCGGATGCCGCAGGGGAAACCGACGACGCCGAATTTCTCGTCGCGCCACTGGGCCCAAAGTTCCTTGCCGCCACCCTCGTAGAGCCAGTGGATGGTGCGCTCCGCATCCATGCTACCGGCAAAGCTGCCGAAGGCCACCGCCGTGGTGTCCTTGCCCCAGTCGTAGCCCGGCCAGTGATGGCCGACCTGGGCGACGTTGTTCTTCACCGTCTCGGTCACCTTGAAGGATTTACCCAAGGTGCCAGAGGGAAAGACCTGAATCTTAATGGCGCCATTTGTCAGCATCTCGACGTTGGCGGCGAAACCCTTGGCGCCAAGCTCGTGCAGCGGCCCGCCGCCCCAGGCGCTGGCCAGTTTCCATTTGGTCTCGGCACCGGCAGCGCCGGCACCCGCCAGGATGGCCCCGGAGAGAATGGCAAGCCCGGCGACCTTGGTCGCAGTCTGAAGTTGTCGTTTCATGAATTGTCTCCCTGTGGACTCAATCTGTGGACTCAATGGTTGCGTCCAATCGAGGCTGGCGGCGGCGCCGCAGCCCTGCCCTCCCCCCCCCACTGATCGCCGAACAGACCGCCGAATAGCGAGTTTGCGCGACGACCTCTCTGGCTTCGCGATTGCCCGTATACAGGCATTCGCCGTCTGATATATTAGGGTATTGAGGTGCTCTGGGGTTGTCAATCAAGAGCCGGATAAGGATCGGCCGGAACCCCGACAAAGGTACCCTGCGGGCTTTCGGCGCGGTCGTCCGAGGCGCGGCGGACAAGGGAGGCAGATATGGCTGAGGCGGCCATCCAGAACGTCGGCGCCTGCGTTTTCGACGCTTACGGCACCCTTTTCGATTTCAACGCCGCGACAGCCAGTTGCCGCGACGCGCTCGGCGACAAGGCCGCACCGCTGTCGGCCGCCTGGCGCGACAAGCAACTGCAGTACACCTGGCTACGCAGCCTGATGGGCAAACACGCCGATTTCTGGCAGGTCACCGGCGAAGCCCTCGACTACGCCATGGATTCACTCGATCTCGATGATCCTGCCCTGCGCGACAGGTTGCTCAACTGCTACCTGGAATTCGAGGCCTTCGCCGAGGTGCCTGAGACTTTGGAACGGCTGAAATCCGGCGGCCTCAAGACCGCCATCCTGTCCAACGGCTCGCCTCAAATGCTGGCGGCGGCGGTCAAAGGCGCCGGCATCGGCGATTTGCTCGATGCCGTGCTGTCGGTCGAAGAGGTCGGCGTCTTCAAGACCCACCCCAGCGTCTACCAGCTCGCTGTCGACTGGTTGGGTGGCGCGGCCTCGGAGATCTGCTTCCAGTCTTCCAACAGTTGGGACGCCTATGCCGGCTCGGCCTTCGGCTTCCAGGTTGTCTGGGTCAACCGCTACGGCCAAAAGCCCGAACGCATGCCCGGCCAGCCCAACGCCGAAATTACCACTCTCGCCGACCTGCCGCCATTGCTTGGCCTCTAATACGGGAACGAATTACAGGAACAGAACAATGAGCGAAATGACCTCCCGGGAACGCATCCTCGCCGCCCTCGAACGCCGGCCCACCGACCGTACACCGATCGATTTCGGCGGCGGCATCGCCACGACCATCTATTTCACGGCCTACGAGCGCCTGCGCAAGCACCTCGGCATCACGACAGAACCTGGGACGGCAGTGGCGCGCTCACGCACGGTGATCCCCGACGACGCCATCCTGGAGCGCTTCAACGTCGACACCCGCTTTCTCGGCCTGGGCGCCTACCAGGGCGGCGTCGGCAAGCGTATCGACGAAGACCATTTCATGGACGAATGGGGCACGACTTGGGAGAAACGCGACACCCACCCCTACATCAACGTCGACGGCCCCTTCTACAACAAAACCCCCGATATGGCCGATCTCGAGGCCCACGACTGGCCCGATGCCGACAACCCGGGCTACTACGAAGGCCTGCGTGAGCGCGCCCAGAAGCTGCATGACACGGGCTGCGCCGTGATGCTCAACCTGCCCGTCGGCGTCGTCCACGCTTGCCAGTTCGTGCGCGGCTATGGCGACTGGCTGATGGACCTGCACCGCCATCCCGAATACACGGCGCGCATGATGGACATCGTCGCCAACCATTGGGTCAAGGTGGCGCACAACGCGCTGGACGAGGTCGGCGACCTGGTCGATCTGGTCTTTTTCGGCGACGACATGGCGACCCAGCAGGCCACGCTCTTTAGCCCCGACATTTACCGCAAATTGGTCAAGCCGCGCCACGCCCGCATGTTCGGCGCCGTCAAGGACCGCGGCGCCAAACTCACGTATCATTGTTGCGGCTCGGTCGAGGCGCTGTTCGAAGACCTCATCGAGATGGGTATCGACGCCTTCAACCCGGTGCAGGTGGCGGCCAAGAACATGGAACCGGCCGGCCTAAAGCAGAAATATGGCGACCGGCTGACCTTCTGGGGCGGTATCGACACACAGCATGTGCTGCCCTTCGGCACGCCTGACGAGGTGCGCGAAAACGTCCGCCACATCATCGATACGCTAGGCGCCGGTGGCGGCTACGTGCTCAACGCCGTGCACAACATCCAGCCCGACGTACCGCCCGAGAACGTCGTCGCCATGTTCGAGGAGGCGGCCAGCTACCGCGGCGCGGCGAACTAGTTAGCGGCGCTGGCGGATATGTCCGTCCACGACGCCAAGGAACGCCTGGCCGGGCTCGATAGCGAAAGCGCTCTGGTTCGGGTGACCGCGTTGTTCGACCAGATCAGTGACGATACGGACGTGCACGCCGCGGCAGCCCTGCGGGACGCACTCGAGGCAGCCGCCGACTTTCTGGCTGGCGACTACGACGAGGGAGCCAAAGCCCGGTTGCGCGAATTGGTGACGACCCGGCAACGCTCCTTGTTGGCGGTGGCAGACGGCAATGCGAGCCACGAAAAGGCGCTCACCCGGCAACTGATGGCCGCGATGCTGGCCGGCTTCGATCGTGATTAGATCCAGCGCCGCACGCCAGCCTTGTAGGACCGGTAATGGTCACCGAACTTGGCCTCTAGATATGCCTCTTCGCGGAAGATCACGCCCCGCTGCATGACGACCAGAACCAGCAACAAAAGCGCCACGGCCCAGAGGTTGTCAGCGGCCACGGCGATACCCAGGTAGATAGCGCTCAGCGCCAGGTAGATGGGGTTGCGCGAGAAGCCATAAAGGCCGTCGCTGACGATAGCTGTCGTCGGCTCGACGGTCGGGACATTGGTGCCGGCACTGTGAAACTGGCGCACGGCCACGGTCATGATGGCGACGCCGAGGACTATCAGGGCGGCACCAAGCGGCCAGGCGACGCCGGCCGGCAGGAAAGCCACTGGCCACCCCCAATCGAGAGCGAAAGCGATGGCCAGGGCCGCCAGGTAGAGCCTCGGCGGCCGCACAACAGCGTCAGGATGGTCTTCGGTCGCGATTGAGTGCGAAGTCATGGTGGAACCTCGTCTGAATATTGACAACTATATTGTCAATTTGACATGTAGGTTGTCATTTTTCCGATTTCAACCCCTATGTTCTCAGCGCCCCATGAAACCGCCGCCGCTTTCGCCCGTCAGGGCCACGTAGACCATCCAGACCAAGCCCAGCAGGATCGGCTGGTGCAGCAGGTAGATGGCCAGGGCGTTGCGCCCACCCCAAGCGAGAAAGCCAATCAAAAGGCCGGCCGCGCCGGCGGCCGGGCCGGCGGCTGGGCGCCAGGCCAGCCAGGCAGGCGGGCCCTTGGCGAATAGCAGCCGGCCCAGAGCCAAGCCGGCGATGACGGCGGAGAACCAGGGGAAGATCGGTACGTAGTCGTTGGTTGGCGGCCACTCTTTCACCAGCCCCAGCCACCACAGCCAGGGCACATCCAGAGCGGGAGGGGTGAGGAAGGAGGGGGCCGCCAAAACCGCCAGGCCGAGTACGAACAGGAGCCAATAGGGCGCCCTGAGCAGCGGCAAAATCAACACGCTGGCGACAGCAATCGAATGCAGCACGCCGAAAAAGATCCAGGTCTGAGGGTAGGCCACCCAGGTCGCCAGGCTGACCAGCGCCGCGCCGCCACCGACCAGAACCAGGCGTTTCGCCAACTTGGCCGGCTGCACGCCGCGGGCATAAGCCGGCACCAGGCTGACGCCGACGATGATCAGAAAGCAGGTCGGAATGAAGGAGCGAAAGGCGAGCCAGAAGAAGCTGTCGAAAAGTGGCACCATAACCAAGCGGTAGGCCGTCAGATCCCAGGCCAGGTGGTAGGCCACCATCATCAGGATGGCGCCGCCTCGGGCGGCATCTAGGAGCAACAACCGCGAGGCCGCCTTCTGGTGCAGCGCCGGCTCGACCCAGACCTGGGAGGGCGCTGTCACGTGGCCCGGCTCTTCTGCGCCACGATGTGGAAGATGTGCCAATGCTTGGGGGTGCCACGTGGTGTGACGGAATCGTCTTCCTCCTCGCGGAAATGTTCGACTTCGAGCCCGGCCAACATTTCCTCGGCTTCGTTGCGCTCGAGGTGGGTGATGCTGGGATCGCCGGCCCAATCATCGTTGGGGCCGAACCAGTGGCCGGAAAAGCGGCCACCGGGCTTGAGCGAGTTGACGATGCGCCGCCAGGTGGCATGGAAGTCGACGGCCGGGCACAGCGGCAGCGCAAAGCTCGAGTTGACCAGGTCGGCCTCAGGCCAGCGCGCTTCCGCAAATCGCGAGACCAGGGTCTGGAGCTCACCCACCGGCGGCAAATCGGGCCGCTCGGCAAGGCCGGCAACGGCGCTTTCCTGGGCATCGACGGCCAGCACCCGCCAGCCGCGCCGCAGCATCTCGACGGTGTCGCGGCCGTTGCCGCAACCGAGATCGACGGCGAAGCCGGGCTCCCGCTCCTCGTCTTCGAAGCGATCCAGCGCGAACAGCAGGGTCTCGCGCGGCGGCCGGGCACCGGTCTCCTGGTAGTAGCGCTGCCAGCGCTCGGCTTTGCTCGTTTCGGCCGTCATGGCGCCGGATTGTGGGCCTTGGCGGGCTCCCCGGCAAGCGCCCGCGGAGCCGGTTGTTTCGGGCCGCGAAGGATGCCAGAGTCGCCGGCCGGATTTCCAGGGAGCGAAACCAGTGGCGCAGCAAGAAAAGTCCGAAAACCCCATCCAGTCTATGTTGACGTTGCAGGAGATCGCCATGGCGGCGCGCCAAAGCATGGACCCAATGATGTGGGATTTCGTCTCGGGTGGTGCCGAATCGGAAACCACGCTCAGGCGCAACCGCCAGGCTCTCGACCGCCTGGCCTTCAGGCCCCGGGTGCTACGCGATGTTCTGGACGTCGATCCTTCGACCACTTTTCTCGGCTGCGACCTGCGTATCCCGGTGTTCTTCGCGCCGGTGGGGCTGATGCAACTGATCTGGCCCGACGGCGGCATCGCCAACCAGATCCGAGCCGCCGAGAGCTTCGGCATTCTGACCATGAAGAGCTGTATCAACGAGCCCGAAATCGAGGACGTGGCGGCTCTCTCACCCGGCCGCATCGCGTTCCAGCTCTATGTGCGCGGCGATGCCGACTGGGTCGATGCCCAAGCCCAGCGCGCCGTCGATGCCGGCTGCCAGGGGTTCTGCTTGTGCGTCGACCTGGCCCGCTACGGCCGGCGCGAGCGCGACCTCCTCAATGGTTTCGTGCTGCGCCGGTATTCGCCCATCGACGAATCCACTGCGCTGGCCCAACTCGACTGGGCAACCGTCGACCGCCTGCGCGCAAAGCTCGACATGCCCATGATCATCAAGGGCATCGCCACCGCCGAAGACGCCCGCCTGGCCGTCGAGCATGGCGTCGATGTGATCTACGTCTCCAACCACGGCGGCCGCCAGCTCGACCACAACCGCGGCTCGATTCAGATGCTGGGCGAGATCGTCGAGGCTGTTGGCGACAAGGCCGAAGTGGTCATCGACGGCGGCTTCATGCGCGGCACCGACATTATCAAGGCGATCGCGCTGGGTGCTCGCGCGGTGGGTCTGGGCAAGCTTCAGGTCTGGGCCTTGGCGGCCGGGGGCGAGGCGGCGCTGGTGCGCTGCTTGGAGATCCTGGAAGAGGAAATCATCACCGCCATGGGACTCCTGGGCGTCACATCGCTTGATCAGCTAGACACTTCGTACATCACCGCAGTCGAGGCGGTCAGCGATCCCGGCATCACCAGCGCCTACCCCCGCTTCGAATGATCAACTGCGTCTTTTTCGATAACGACGGCGTGCTGGTCGACACCGAGCGCCTCTACTTCGAAGCCAATCGCCAGACCATGGCCTCGCACGGCGTCGAGCTCACGCGCGAGGTTTTCATGGAATATTTCCTGCGCCAAAACCTGGGCGCCTGGCATTTGCTTTCGGAAACCGGCTATTCGATCCGCAGCATCGAAGACCTCAAGACACAACGTGACGCGCTATACGCTGCCCTCTTGCGCAGCGAGGATATCGAGATCCCCGGCGCCGAAGCCGTGCTGGCGTCGCTGCATGGTCGCCAGACCATAGGCATCGTGACCAGCTCACACCGCGACCACTTCGCCATCATCCACGGCCGCACCGGCTTCGAGCGCTACTTCGATTTCGTCATCAGCGGCGACGACTGCGAGAACACCAAGCCCGACCCCGAACCCTACCGCCGCGCCCTCGAACGCGTTTCCTGCCCGGCGGCCGAGTGCCTGGTCATCGAGGACAGCGAACGCGGACTGATAGCCGCCAAGGCGGCCGGAATCAAATGTTGGGTGATCCCGACGGACCTCAACGCAGGTTCGGATTTCTCCAGTGCCGATGCGATGCTGGGTTCGCTCAGCGAAATCCCCGAACGCCTGGCCCGCAGTTAACGCGTCTGATCTTCTTGCCAATCGATCGGGCCGTGGCTGCCCACCACCTCGATTTCAGTGTCGCTGTCCTGCTCGCAGAAAACGATCAGGTTCTGGCTTTCGTGTCGGGCGTTGGGAACGGCGATCCCGTCGGCGCCGAGAAAATAGCAGGCCTCGGCGATCTCCTGGGATCGCGGGTATTCGGTCTCCTTGTCGGCGTAGGAGGACAGGCCATAGCCGCCGGTGTTCATGCCGATCGCCTGTAGCGCCGCGAGGTCATCGAAGAAAATCACGGCGGTCAGATGCAGGCGGAGTTCGAACACCTCGTAACGCACCTTCGAAGGCGGCAAAGGTTGGCCCCTGAAGAGATGGAAGCGCCGTTCCGCAATCGCACCCCCCAGGGTCAGTGAAGTGTAGAGAACGTCGAAGGTGCGATCGTCCCAACGCCCGCCAGCGCGCCAACATTCCGTCGGATCTCGACCCTCGCGCACGGAGCGCCACAACGTTCCGACAAAGGGTGCGAGCGCCAGACTCTCGAGGGCATCGAGCAGAGCACCATCCCGGACGGTCGCAGCCATCTTCAGAGATAGACGTCCGCGTCCAGTCGATCGAGAATCTTGAGAACCTCTTCCGATCGGTCTTCGTGGATCAGATCTATAGCCCGTTCCCCGTTCAGTTGCGGGTGCCGGGCGTAGAGCCAAGCGCGAATCTCCTCGGCGCCGTAATACTCGTCCAGGCGCATGACCACATAGTGAAGATCGGACAGCACGAGTTGCGCCCTCGGATGTGGCGTCTTTCGGCCCTGGGACCAGCGGGAAACTGTGGCCTTCGAAACGTCGGTGAAGTTGGCAATGTCGGTTCCCCTGAGCCCGCCCGTCTGGCGCAGATCGCTCAGGAAGCGAACGACGGGTTTTTCCGCCATGAAGCTCATACCGTCCTCACAGTAGATCTGAGTCGATCATCATTTGATCTTTCTATTTCAATAATATGATGCTCTGAAACAAAAAGGTCAAGAAACGCTACTGCTTCCGGATCGGGCTACGACCAACTCCACGACAACGAACCTCCACCCTTCCCTCCCCCTGAGGGGGAGGTGCGTCGCCGGGGGAGGGCGCTAGGCGACGTAATCGAACCAGAACGCCTCGTCGCGGCTGACAACGTGGCCCATGGAAGGGGATGGGAAGTGGGCGGTCATGACCAGGTCGCCGTTGTCGGCGTGGCTCTCCAGGAAATTCCGCCGGGTCTGGCGGGCCAGATCCGGATCGCGATCGAAACGCGGGCTCCATTCGGGGTGGAGGCATTGGATGGGGCTGTGGATGAGATCCCCGCACATGGCACCGCGCTGGTCTTGCGAAGCCAGGTTGATGGCGACGTGGCCCTTGGTGTGGCCGGGCGTGGGTTCGAGCCAGACCTCGTCATCGAGCTGGTAGTCCATGTCCACCAGCACGCCCTGGTCGGCCTCCATGATGGGCAGGACGTTTTCCTGGAACACGGAACTGTTGCTGCGTTCAGAGGATTCGTACTCGGGCCGCGAGAAGACATATTTGGCATTGGGGAACGTCGGCACCCAGCGGCCGTTTTGGTAGCTGGTGTTCCAGCCACAATGATCGACGTGCAGGTGGGAACAGAAGACGTAATCGATCTCGTCCGGGGTCATCCCGGTGGCCCGCAAATTATCCATCCAAGTGGTCTGGCGCCGGTCCTTCCAGCCGGGCATGCCGTCGTAGGACTTGTGGTTGCCGACGCAGGTGTCGATGACAATGGTGTGGCGGCTGGTGCGCACCAAGTAGGACTGCACGGGGATGATGATGACGCCGTCCGGAGTGAGTGCCTTGGGCTCGAGCCAGTGGCGGTTGGCCTCGACGTCCTCAGGTGTGGCGTCGGAGAAGATCTCCAACAAGGGCAGAAAGGGGTCCTCGGTCTCGACGACACGGTGGATCTCGATGTCGCCCAGGCGATAGGGATTCATTTCACTTACCGCGATAGACGGGCTGACGCTTTTCGCTGAAGGCGTTGAGGCCTTCGAGCACGTCGGCCGAGTTGGCATGCGCTTCCCAGATCTTGATCTCGGCGCGCTGGGCCGAAACCAGCGAAGCATCGCGGCTGTCGGCCACCAGTTCCTTCATGCGCCGCAGGACCAGTGGGCTCTTGGCAGCCAGGCGCTCGGCCAACTTGGTGGTTGCCTCCTCGAGCTGGTCGTCGGGCACCACCTCGTTGACCAGGCCCCAGTCGTAAAGCGTCGCCGCCGGCAACAGCTCGCCGGTGTAAAGCAGCTGCTTGGCCCGGGTCGGGCCGATCTTCATGGGCAGGTGCACGGTGCCGCCACCGCCGGGAATGACGCCGTAGTTGGAGTGGGCATCGCCGATACGGGCGCTTTCCGCCGCCACCACCAGATCGCAAGAAAGAATAAGTTCCAGCCCACCGGCTGCGGCAATGCCATTGACGGCGGCGATGATCGGCGTGTTGCAGGCTTCGATGCGGGCAAAAGCGCCGGATGCGACCTCGAAAAAGTGCCTGACCGCGTTGGGATCATCTGAGTTCATCACCTTGAGTACGTTCTTGAGATCGGCCCCGGCGCAGAAAGCGCGGCCTTTGCCAGTGATGACGATGACCCAAACGTCCTTGTCGGCATCGGCCGCGGCGACAGCGGCCGGCAGCTCCGCCAACAAGCTGCCGTTCATGGCGTTGAGGGCGTCGGGTCGGTTGAGGGTGATCCAGGCGACCTGGCCGCGCGTCTCGTAAATAATACTTTCGTAATTCATCCCGCTCCTCCTCCACTAGGGTCGGTGGCGAGGCTAGCACGAGGCCGGAAGAGGGCAAAGAGTGCGGGTGAGACCGCATTGCATCCAGGACAGGGCGGCATTGCAACCTCTGCATAGCGGCGGCTTTCCCCGCAACCCACCACGGCGCTATGATGCCGGCCGGATATGCAAAGGAATTCCCATGCCGCTGCGCAGCGTTAGCCTCGACGACAAGTACACGGCCGAAACCGGCACCGTCTTTCTCACCGGCACCCAGGCGTTGGTTCGCCTGCCGCTGGTGCAGCGCCGCCGCGACTTGGCGGCCGGCCTCAACACGGGGGGCTTCATCTCGGGCTATCGCGGCTCACCGGTGGGAGCGGTCGATCGCGAGCTCTGGCGCATGGAAGCGTTGCTCGAGGAGCACCACGTCCATTTCCGCCCCGGCGTCAACGAAGACCTGGCCGCCACCAGCCTGTGGGGCAGCCAGCAGATCAACATCCACGAGGGCGGCAAGTACGACGGCGTCTTTGGCATCTGGTACGGCAAGGGCCCCGGCATCGACCGCTCGGGCGACGCCATGCGCCACGCCAATCTGGCTGGTACCGCGCGTCACGGCGGCGTGCTGGCGGTGGTCGGAGACGACCACGCGCTGAAATCCACCGACACGCCGGCGCATGGCGAACCCATCTTCATGCACCTGATGATGCCGGTGCTTTATCCCGCCGACATCACCGACATGCTGGAGTTCGGCCTCAAAGGCTGGGCCATGTCGCGCTACACCGGCTCGTGGATCGGCTTCAAGGTGCTGGCCGATTTGATGGACAGCTCGGGCACCGTCGACCTAGCCGTCGAGCAGAGCCAAATCGTGCTGCCCGAGCCGGCGCTCAATCCTGAGGACGTGGAAATCTGTTGGCCTGCCCCCTGGCTGCAGAGCGAGGAACGGCAGAACGACCTCAAGTTGCCGGGCGCCATCGCCTTCGCCCGGGCCAACGCCATCAACCGGGTGGCCATTGCTGCGCCTAAGCCGCGCCTCGGCATCATCGCCGCAGGCAAGTCCTACCTCGACGTGCGCCGGGCGCTACGCGATCTCGGCATCGACGACGCCATGGCGGCGGAGGCCGGCGTCAGCGTGCTCAAGATCGGCATGCCCTGGCCGCTGGACCTGGATCTCGTGCGCGACTTCGCCGATGGTTTGGAAGAGGTTCTGGTGGTCGAGGAAAAGCGCCGCCTGATGGAAGTCCAGGTGCGCGACGCGCTCTACGAGCTGCCCGACGCCCGCCGGCCCCGGGTCACCGGGCGGCGCGATAGCGACGGCAATATGCTGATGAGCCCCAACAGCGAAGTCAGCACCGACCGCGTGGCGGAAGTCGTAGCGGGCCGCCTCAAGCCCTTTCTCGACTGCGAATCCATGCAACAGCGTTTGGAGTTCCTGACCGAGAAGGCACGGCCTCTCAATACGCCGCCCACCGGTATCAAGCGCACTGCCTTTTTCTGCTCCGGCTGCCCGCATGCCAGTTCGACCAAGATCCCCGAGGGCAGCCGTGCCATGGCCGGTGTGGGTTGCCACTACATGACTGTGATGCGCGACGACTGCACGTCTTTACCCACTCACATGGGCGGCGAAGGAGCGCCCTGGATCGGCCAGGCACCTTTCTCTGACGTGCCGCACATCTTCGCCAACGTCGGCGAAGGCACCTACTACCATTCGGCCTCGCTGGCCATCCGGGCGTGCATCGCTGCAGAGGTCAACATCACCTTCAAGATCCTCTTCAACGACGCCACCGCCATGACCGGTGGCCAGCCCATCGACGGCCCCATTTCGGTGCCGATGATTACCAACCAGATGCGGGCCGAGGGCGTTGAGCGCATCTTCGTGGTGGCCGAGGATCCCTCGCGCTACGGCAGCAACGCCGGCTTCGCCAGCGGCACTCAGGTGCGCCACCGCGACGAGCTCGATGAGGTGCAGCGCGAACTGCGTCAGGTGCCAGGAGTTTCGGTACTGGTCTACGACCAGGTCTGTGCCGCCGAAAAGCGCCGGCGACGCAAGCGCGGCACCTATCCCGACCCGGCCAAGCGCATCTTCATCAACCCCGACGTCTGCGACGGCTGCGGCGACTGCCACACCCTCTCCAACTGCCTCTCGGTGGTACCCGTGGACACACCGCTGGGGCGCCGCCGGGTGATCGATCAGTCGGGCTGCAACAAGGACTACACCTGCGCCAAAGGCGGCTGCCCGAGCTTCGTCGTGGTCAAGGGGGGTGGCTTGCGCAAGCGCCTGCCGCGCGTTGCCGATATCCCGGCCGAGCTACCGGCGCCCGAGCTACCGGCGCTCGACGGCGGACGCCCGTGGGGCATGTTCATCACCGGCGTCGGCGGCACCGGCGTGGTCACCATAGGTGCCCTAATGGGCATGGCCGCCCACCTTGAGGGCAAGGCGGCTTCCATCGTCGATTCGCTGGGCATGTCGCAGAAAGGCGGTGCCGTGGTCAGCCACGTGCAGTTCGCCGCGCGCCGCGAGGATATCGTGGCGACGCGCCTCAACGCCGGCGCCGCCGACGTGCTGCTGGGCTGCGACCTCTTGGTAGCGGCCGAGCCGGCCTCGCTGGCACCCTTGGACCCAAAGCGCTCGCGGGCCCTGGTCAACAGCCGCCGCACCATCACCGGCGCCTTCACGGTCAACCCCGACCTCGATTTTCCGACGGAGATCTCGAAGCAGGCGATCCGTGAGGCGGTGGGCGCCGAGCGTAGCGAATTCCTCGACGCCACCGGCATTGCCAAGGCCTTGGTGGGCAACGCCATCGCCGGCAACATCTTCATGTTAGGCTATGCCTGGCAGCAAGGCCTGGTGCCGCTGGGCGAGGAGGCATTGCTCAAGGCCATCGAAATCAACGGCGTCTCAGTGGCGGAAAATCAACTCACCTTCCGGCTCGGCCGTTGGGCCGCCGTCGACCGTGAGACCGTCGAGCGCCTGGCCGGACCCGAAGCCACAGGGGAATACACAACGGAGGCTGAGGGCGAGGAGCAAGCGCCGGAGACCCTGGAGCAGACCATGGCGCGCCTGAGCCGCCACCTCACGGCCTACCAGGATGCCGACTATGCTGCCCGCCACGCCAATCTGGTGGCCCGCACCCAGGCCACCGAGAGCAGCAAGGCCAAGGGCCGCAGCGGCCTCGCCGAGGCGGTGGCGCGGGGCTACTTCAAATTACTGGCCATCAAGGACGAATACGAGGTAGCCAGGCTTTATTCCGACCCCGCCTTCCGGGAGCGCATCGCTGCCACCTTCGAAGGTGTCGAGCGCTTGGAGGTGCTGCTGGCGCCGCCGCTCATCTCGCGCCCCGACCCCAAGACCGGTAAGCTGAGAAAGCGGGCTTATGGCCCCTGGGTGTTCGGCCTCTTCCGGCTGCTGGCAAGCCTTAAAGGGCTGCGCGGCGGGCCCTGGGACATCTTCGGCCGCAGCGCCGAGCGACGCGCCGAGCGGGCCTTGATCGGGGACTACGAGGAAACCGTGTCGGCATTGCTGGAAAAGCTCGACCAGGACAACCACGCCCTAGCTGTCGAAATTGCGGCGCTCCCCGATCAGATCCGCGGCTACGGCCCGATCAAGGAACGAAACCGGGTGCAGACGCTGGCCCAGCGCGACATCTTGCTGGAGCGCTTCAAGAGCGATCAGCTTGGCGCCAGCGCTGCGGAATAGTTTTCCACTCAGACGCCAGTCAAACCCCGACCCCCCGGTGAAAATTGCCGGCTCGGCCAACGGACGGAGCGCCATGACCCCGCAAGACCTGAGACGCCATTTCCCCGCCTTCGAAGACAAGGCCTACATGAATTGGGCCTCCATCGGCCTGATCCCGGAACCGGCGGTGGTGGCCGGCAGTGCCGCGCTGGCCGCCCAGGCGGAGTTGGGCGATGGCATCATCACCGACGCCAAGCCGACGCTGGAGCGCCTGCGCCAACGCTCGGCCCGGCTGATCGGCGCCGATCCCGGTGAAGTCGCCTTTTTGCGCAACACCGTCGAGGGCGTCAGCACCATCGCCAGCGGCTTTCCCTGGCGCTCGGGCGACAACGTTTTGGTCGGCACAGTCGAGTTTCCTGCCAACGTCTATCCCTGGCTGCACGCTCAGCGCAAAGGCATGGAAGTGCGCTTCGTCGAACCCTCGGAAGGCGCTTTGTCGGTGGACGATTTCGCCGCCGCTGCCGACGAACATACACGTATGATCGCCGTCAGCGCCGTACAGTTCACCAACGGCTACCGTATCGACCTGGGGGCGCTCTCCGAATTCTGTCAGGAACGCGATATTCGCCTGGCCGTGGATTCGATCCAGGCCCTGGCCATCGCACCCTTCGACGTCTCCGAGACGCCCATCGACTACATGGCCGCGGGCGTCCACAAGTGGCTCTGCGGCCCGGTCGGTTTCGGGTTCTTCTACGTTCGCCAGGACCGCTTGGACGAGCTCGAGCTCAACGAGGTGGGCCACGGTAGCCACGTCCGGCCAGGCGATTCGTGGACCGAATACGATTGGCCGCTTCGCGAAGATGCCGGCCGCTTCGAAGCCGGCGCGCTCAGTTTTACCCACGCCGCAGCGTGCGATGCGGCGCTGGAGCTTTTCGAGGAAACCGGTGTGGCCACTATCCACAGCCACGCCACCGGCCTTGCCCAGCTCCTGATCGAGGGTTTGCAGAGTGAGGGCTACAGGCCGCTTTTGCCCCAGCCCACCAGTCAGGCCGCCGGCATCGTCACCTTCAAGAGCGAACGCCATTCGCCCGAGAGCATCGAAGAACGGCTGCGCGATGCCGGCATCTTCATCTCGCTGCGCGAAGGCGCCGTGCGCATCTCGATCCACGGTGCCAACACCTCTGACGAGATCGACGCCCTGATTGCCGCGCTGCCGTAGGATAGGCAAGGACAGGTACTTTTCACCCCTCGGATACCTGTCCGCCTATTTAAGGCAACCGAACCCGGGTCGGAGCTCAGGTAAACCATTCGGCCTGATCGCGGCGGAAGAGCTCACGGATATGCTCGATGACGGCGCGCGTGCGCACGCCCTGATTGGTCTCTTCATGCGAGATCAGCCAAATCTCGGTCTGCATGTCAAGCTCGATGGGCACCGCCAGTAGATCGGGGAAGATCTTCGGCGTATAGGTGGGATGCATGCCGATACCGAGGCCGGCGGAAATTGCGCGCTGGTAGGCATAGGAAGAATTGGTGCGGTAGACCACGTGTTCGTGACGGCTGGCGATGTCGCGCCATGGCCCCAGCGACGAGGCGGCATGATAGCCGGTGTGATCGATCAGGCGGTGCTGGAAAAGCTCGTCGATGCTCTGCGGCAGGCCGAAGAGGCTCTCGTAGGCCGGCGCCGCATAAAGTGCGAACCGCATCACCCCCATGCGCTGAACAACGATCTGAGGCGCCTCCGGCCGCACCAGCCGAATCGCCACGTCTGCCTCGCGGGTGCCGAGATCGAGCGGCTGGTCGCCGCTGATTACCTCGAGCAGGATGCCGGGGTGGGCGAGCTGGAAATCCGAAAGCTGCGGCGTCAGCCAGCCCGAGGCCAATCCTTCGGTGACAGCGATGCGGACGATGCCCGCCATCTCGCCGTCGATTCCTGAGAGGCGGCGCTCGATGGTAGCGGCGGCGGCGGCCATCCGGCCGGCCTGCTCCGACATGCCACGCGCCGCCGGCGTCGGCCGCATGCCCTTGCCATGGCGGTCGAAGAGTTTGGCGCCGAGCCGCTTCTCCATCTCCGCCAGGCGCCGACCGACGGTGGTCTGATCGACTCTGAGACGTTCTCCGGCGCCGCTGAAGCTGCCGGACTCAAGCACAGCGAGAAAAAAGCGGACGTCGTCCCAGTTGTTCAGCTCGTTGCGCAATCTGCGTTTTTGCATATTTGCTCTGCGCGATTGGGTATTCCATTAACGACCAATACTACCGTCTCATACATGTTAGCCGGAGGAAAGGCCTGAAGTAGAACCATCTCGACAAGTTGGTCAAACATCATGCGCCTCATTATTGCGAATTATTACAGCCCATCTACTCGCATAGCGATATGCATGGGTGCATTGATGTATGTCTCATACGCCTTTGCCCATGGCGCCTGGAGCAATCCTGCACTGATAGGCACGGCGCTATTCGTCTCTGCGTTCTTGACCACCTTCGCCAGGCTCAGCAGCCGCATAGAGGAATGGGCGAATGCCTTGACGGCCCGCATCAGCGTCGGCCGACTGGCTCGCTTCGCCGCCCAATTCGCGTTCAACTGGGCTGGCCTGGCGGTGCTGGTGCAAGGTGGTGCCATTCGTGCCGAGGGCATTGCCACGGTGGGCGGCTTGTTGGGTGCCGCTGTGATCACCACCCTGGCCTCGCAGGGCGCCCAATATTTCGGCGTCTTTCTCTTTCAACGCCGCATTGGAGATTACTACCTCAATGTTCTCATCGGGCTCTCGGCCAACGTCATGGTGACGGCTTTGGCAACAGCGGGGCTCAGCGTGGCGCGCGAGGTCTTCCTGGTCAGCGGCATCGGCTTCGGCATCGTCATCTTCGGCCTGGGACTGTTGTCGGACCTGCGTTCGCACTTCTTCCCGCGCCGCGGCATCGGCATCTTTTTCGGCACCTTCAATCCCTTCCACAACTCATACCTGGAACTCATACGCCGGGCCCTGGACGAGCGCCGATTGGAAAAGGTTATCGTCCACCCCACCGGCGTGCCCTGGCTACATGTCAGAGCGCTGAATCGCGGCGAAATCCGCGTCGCCTGCCAGGAAAACGGATTCCAGATCTACGAAACCACCGATCGGGCCGACATCCACGCCGACTACTTTCCCACCGGCAATGCCTTTTTGGCCCCCGAGACGCGTTGGCACCTGATCCGCCTGGCGGTCGAGGAAGCGGGCCTGAGCGATCGTGTCGAAGTCGCCTACATGGCAGATACCTACGCCGAAAAAGGCTTCTTCGGTGTCGTCGCGAAAATCCGCCGGGCTCACCCCGGGGTGCCGCTGCACGGCCTGCACGGCAGCGATGCCGGGGGCATGCACGCCCGCTTGATCATGGACGAGTGCGGCTGGATTTATCCCCTACCATTCCTGCGCCGTAACGGCGTCTCGGCCACCGCCATCCGCGATGGCCAAAAGGGCCTGACCGCCACTGCCGTGGCCCAGGCATTGGAGCAAATCGCTGCCGGAGCCGGTGAAATCCAGGTGCAGATCGGCCCCAGTGAAGACTTGCGCAAGTACCAGAACCAGGGAGGCTCACTTGTACCCCTCGTCTGAGACCGCTGCCATGACCGCCCCCATCGGCGCCCTTCTCGAAGCTCCTGTGGCCCCCGCCATCAGCGCCAACATTGTGCGTGACGCCGAAGAGCTGATGCAGACCTTCGCCGTGCGTTCAGCGGTCTACATGGCGGAACAGGATTGCCCCTACGAGGAGGAATTCGACGGCAATGATTACACCTCGACCCACATCCTGGGTCGCGTCGACGGCAAGCCGGCAGGCTGCCTCAGGCTGCGTTGGTTCGCCGGCTTCGCCAAAGCCGAGCGCATGACGGTGATGCGCAGCTACCGCGGCAGCGGCGTCGCCGTGAGGATCCTGGATGAAGGCTTCGAGCTCTGTCGCCGCAAGGGCTATAGCAAGGTCCACGTGCACGCCCAGCGCCGCCTGGTACCGCATTGGCAAAAGGCCGGATTCCAACCCGTGAGCAATCAAATCTTTCATTTTTCCGACCACGAATACGTCTCCATGGTGATCGAACTGGCAACCTGCAAGCAGGTCCTTGACCAAGACAGCGATCCCATGCTGCTGTTGCGCCCCGAAGGGGACTTCGACCGCCCCGGCATTCTCGAGCGTTCCGCTGAACGTCTGCCGACCAATCCGACGGGATGAAACAGAAGGTTACAGAAGGTTACAGAAGGTTAAGGCATGACCAGATACTACAGCCGACCAGGCCAGACGCCGTTGCTGGTGGCCCTCGACATCCAACGTGAGTACGTCACTCCGGGTCGGCCTCTGCATCTGCGCGGCATCGAGCCGGCGCTGGAGAATTGCCGCCGCTTGCTGGCTCATGCCCGGGCCCATAATTGGCCGGTGGCCCACGTGCGACACGTGCAAGATAGCCACGTTTTCAACGCCAACATGGAATGGTCACGATTCGTCAAGGGCTTCGAACCGCAGGCCCATGAAATGGTTTTTTCAAAGGATAATCTTTCATGCTATTCTACCCCTGAGTTTGTCCGCATGATGGAAAGCGCCGTTCACAATCAGATCTATTTGATGGGATTCGAGGCTCAGGCCTGCTGCCTCTCGACTCTCGTCGATGCCTTTCACCGCGGCCATTCTCTGGCCTATGTTGCCGACGCATCGCTGGCCCGGCGCACCGCTCTGGGCGACGAACAGGAAAGCTTTCGCTGGGTGCTTGAAGTGATCTCGATTTATGCACCCGCCCTCACCACCGACGAAGTATTGGCGGCCGAAGGCGGGCACGCTGTCGCCCACTCCTTGCTCCCAACCCGCCCTGTTTCTGGAATTTCACGAGGTATCCCCCATGACCACCACTGACGACGACCGGGATCTCGACAGCATCGGATCCCTGACGATCGCCGAGGTGACGCAGAATCTTTTCTTGCTGCACTACGAATCCCAGAGGATGGGTCACGAAGAATTGACCCATTTCCTCGAGGTGGCAGCCCAAGTGGCCGAAGATCTGGCACATGCCGAGCTATTGCCGGCCCAGGCAACACCGATGCAGGCGCCGAGGACGCTGCAATAGGTCCTAAACGACCAACAATTTCTTCCGGTTGGACGGGAATTTGCAGCGAGCACTTGAAATCCAACCGTTTCTGTGCGATTCGAGAGGTAGCACACCCATCACTTGTGGAACCTCAGGATGGCAAAAAACCCTCACCCCGTCGACATTCACGTCGGCAGTCGAGTCCGGCTGCGCCGGACCCTCCTTGGCATGAGCCAGGAAAAGCTTGGCAACGCGGTCAGCCTGACCTTTCAACAAATCCAAAAATACGAGCGCGGTGCCAACCGCATCGGCTCTAGCCGGCTCTTCCAGTTCAGTCAGATCCTCAACGTCCCCGTCAGCTTCTTCTTCGACGATATGCCGGCTGAAGTCGGTCCGGTACCGCGTGAGATCGACGACGCAAACGCTGGCGCCGACGAAGAAACACGCTACACCCGGCGCGAGACCCTCGAGCTGGTCCGAGCCTATTACCAGATCAAGGATCGCCGGCTGAGAAAAATGCTGCGCGAGACCGTGCAGGCGCTGGCCAAGGCCGACAAGAGCGAATAGAAACGCCGCCGGGCGGTGTCCGGCGAGCCTCTAGACTAAGCCAAAAAAGCGGCAGCGCGCGCCGACGCGCTGCCTCTGCTTTTTTTCGGCTTGCTCAGTCTGTTGCCACCAAACCGGCCGGTACGTCGACGCCACGTTCGCGATAATATTTGGCGGCACCGGGGTGCAGCGGCATGTTCATCTCCGCCAACGCCGTCTCGAAAGCGATGGCCTTTAGCCAAGGCGCCACGGCGTGGACCTCTGCCAGGTTTTCCCAAAAGGCCTTGGTCATGCGGTACATGACGTCTGTGGACATTCCCTGACGGGTGCCCACGCCGACCCAGGCGCCGATCGACTTGACGCTATCGCCGTTGGTCTGATTCTTGCCGTAGGTGCCGGGCGCGATGCTGCCGATGGTACGGCCGGGCAGCTTCATGGTCTTGGACAGTATCGGATTCTTGAAATCGGCATCGCTGAGGCCGAGGATGCGGATCTTGTTGCCCAACGCCACCTGGCTGATCACCGGACTGGGAGCGTTCGTGGGATTGATGTAGACGTCGAACTGGCGGTCCTGAAAGGCCTGCGAAGCCGCCCCCCAGCCCATGGTGATGGCCTCGAAATCCCGGCCCGCTTTGTAGCCGGTGGCGCCCTCGACCAGCGAAGTGGCGATGACCCGGGCGGCCCCGGCCGGCGGCCCCAGGTAGACTTTCTTGCCCTTGACGTCGGCCAGCGACTTGATACCCGAATCCTCGTAGACCACGACATGATAGACGCCGATCGGGAAGTTGAAGATGGCGCGCAGGTTCTTGGCCAGCTTGGGCGCGTCCTTCATCTTTTTGTACATGGCCAGATTCTTGGTCATGAAGTGATGCACCGAAGGCGCCGACATGAAGAAATCGATCTTGCCTTTGGCCGCATCGACGGCGTGACGAGTAGCAGCACCGGTGGCGTTGACCTGGATCTCGACGCCCTCGACGTGCTGGTTGATGACCTTGGCGAAGGCCGTCATGACCACGTAGGGCGTACTGCCCGGACCCAGCGTCGACATTTTGTAGAAGTCTTTGGCGGTCGCCCCAGTGCCCCCCAACGTGGCCAACGCCAGCACCGTCAGAGCCCCCAGAACCATCTTTGTCTTGCTCATCATCGCCTCCCGATCTGTTTTTCTAGTCTTTGCGGACACCCTTCCAATGGATCACGAGCAGCCCGCATCCCAGGATAAATCCCACCATTTCGGTTGGCAAACCGGAGATCAGGGCGCTCAGCCCAAAGGTTAGCCGGAGCAGGCGTTCAGGAAGCCCGAGCGGGCCCCGATCAACGCCCGCCAAGGCCGTCGAAAACAGCCAGATTGCCACTATCAGGCGGCTCAGCACCCAAAGGAAGGCCAGGGCGTCGAAGTCCCCGACCAAGATCAGCGCCGGGTTGTAAGCCAGCACGAAGGGAATGACAAAACCGATCACCGCCAGGCGCACGGCAACCACCGAGGTGGCCATGGGATTGCCACCCGAGATCGGCGCCGCGGCATAGGCCGCAATGGCCACCGGTGGCGTGATCGAGCTCAAGACCCCGAAATAGAGCACGAAAAGGTGCGTCTCCAGCAGCGGCACGCCAAGGTTTTGGATGGCTGGCCCCATGATCAGCACGATGATCAAATAGGCCGGCACCGTCGGCATGCCCATACCCAGCACCAGACATCCCAGCGCCATCAACACGAGCGCGATGAACAGGCTGTCGCCGGCGAACGAAAGGATCAGGGTCGAGAAGCGGATGCCCAGCCCGGTCAGGTTCATGACCCCGATCATGATGCCGATCATGGCCACCGCCACCATCAAGCGCGCCGCCGCCTCGCCGGCTTTGGATAGCGTCGCCACCAGGCGCCCCGGTGCCCGCCGCACTTCGGGATTCATGAAACCCAGCGCCAGTCCCGTCACGGTGGCCCAGAAACCGGCCAGCGCCGCCGAGCGGCCGGCGATCAGCACGCCGAGGATGACGGCGATGGGGATGACGAAGCTCAGCGATAGCCAATAGTCGCGGCGCCCCAGCTCCTCGCGCTCGGCCTTGGGGATGGGCTGGATGCCGAGCCGCGTGGCCTCGACCGAAACGGCGGCGAAGAGGCTGACGTAATAGAGCAGCGCCGGCACCAGGGCAGCAGCACAGATGGTCAAATAGGGTATCCCCGTGACGTCGGCCATCATGAAGGCCACGGCGCCCATAACCGGCGGCATGAACTGGCCGCCCGAGGAGGCCGCGGCCTCTACGGCGCCGGCAAAAACAGGGCCGAAGCCGCGCTTGCGGATCATCGGGATGGTAAAGACACCGGTACCCACGACGTTGCCGGCAACGCTGCCCGAGACGGTGCCAAACAGCGCGCTCGCGACCACCGCTGCGTGGGCCGGGCCGCCGCGCATGCCGCCGGTCAGGCTGAAGGCGAACTTGAGCAACACTTGACCGGCGCCGGTGCCTTCCAGCACTACGCCGAAGACGATGAAAATCATGATCAGGCTGACCACCACCGAGACCGGCCGGCCGAAGACACCGTCGAAGGAATACCAGAGCGTACGCAGCGTCTCCTCGCCATCGAAGCCGGCATGGCTGAAGATCCACGGCAACTCCGCGCCGAACAGGCAATATCCGATGGCCACCAGGCCAAAGATCACCAGCGGTAGGCCAAACAACCGCCGGGTAAGTTCGAGGATGACGACAAGGCCGCCGGCCGCAACCCACTGGTCGAGACGGTTGAATTCGTAGAGGCCGCCTTCGAGTTCCTCGTGGATGCGGAAGAACCAGGCGGTGGCCAGCGCGATGGTGAGGAAGAGCACGATATCGATAACGGTGCCAACAAGGCGGGCGCTGCGGCTGCTGGCCTGGCCCGCCAGCGGCACCGCCAGGATCACCAGCATGGCAGAGACGCCGACCGTCACGGTGCGCTGATAGATCTCGTCGATGAGGCCGAAGCCGGCGGTGTAGAAGGCCACGAGCGCGATGCCGAGGCCAATCGTCCAGCGCAGCGCTGCCAGTGCCCTCACGCGCCGCTAGCCCTCAGGAAATCGAAATCGCAACCTTCGGGCGCCTGCAGCACGTGATCAAAGAAAAGCCGCCGATAGCCGCGGCCGGGTGGCGCCGGTGGCGGCGGCAGGGCGGCACGTCGGGCAACCAGTTCAGCCTCGTCGACCAGCAAATCGAGCCGCCGATCGGCAACGCTGAGACGGATGCGATCGCCCTGGTGGACCAGTGCCAACGGCCCGTCGGCAGCCGCCTCTGGCGCGATGTGCAGCACCACGGTGCCGTAAGCGGTGCCGCTCATGCGGGCGTCAGATAGCCTGACCATGTCCTTGACCCCGGCCCGAGCCAATTTAGCCGGGATGGGTAGATAGCCGGCTTCGGGCATGGCGGCGGTGCTTTTGGGCCCGGCGTTCTGCAGCACCAGGAAATCGTTGGGCTCGACGTCTAGGTCGGGATCGTCGATGCGCGCCGCCAGGTCGTCGAGCGACGAGAAGACAACGGCCCGGCCTTCGCTCTCGAACAGCCTGTCATCAGCGGCAGAGCGTTTGAGGATGGCGCCATCGGGAGCCAACGAGCCCTTGAGCGCAACCAAGCCGCCCCTCGCCGCCACCGGCTTCTCTCGCCGGCGCACCACCCGGCCGTCGCCGAACGTGCGCTCTGCCAGTCGCTCGGCCAGGGTGGCGCCTGTAACGCTGCGCGCACTGCCGTCGAGATCGTCCGCCAGTTCGCCCAGAACCGGCCCCAAACCGCCGGCGGCAAAAAGATCCTCCATATAGTGCTCGCCCGTGGGCTTGAGATCGACCAGCACCGGGGTGGTTTCGCTGAGCTCGTTGAGGCGCTCCAGCGACACCGGAATGCCGAGGCGGCCGGCCACGGCAGCGAGGTGGATGATAGCGTTGGTCGAACCACCCAGCGCCAGCAGAACTCGTAGGGCGTTGTCGACGGCCGCCGGGGTGACGATGTGGCTGGGCCTCAGATCCTCGGCAGCCAGCGCCACGGCACGGGCGCCCGAGACCTCGGCGGCACGCAGACGGTCGGCGTGCACAGCCGGAATGGTGGCGGTTCCCGGCAGCATCATGCCCAGCGTCTCGGCCAGGCAGGCCATGGTACTGGCGGTGCCCATGACGGCACAGGTGCCGGCCGTGGTCACCAGCCCGTCCTCGACCTCACGGATCTGCTGCGGCGAAATCTCGCCGGCCCGGTAGCGCGCCCACCAGCCGCGGCAGTCGGTACAGGCGCCCAGGCGCTCACCCTGGTAGCGGCTGGTCATCATGGGGCCGGTGACCACCAGGATGGCCGGCAGGTCGGCCGAGGCTGCCCCCATCAGCAACGCCGGCACCGTCTTGTCGCAGCCCCCCACCAGCACCACGGCGTCCATGGGCTGGGCCGAGATCATCTCCTCCACGTCCATGGCCATGAGGTTGCGGTAGAGCATGCTGGTAGGATGCAGGAAGACCTCGCCCAGCGAACTCACGGGAAAGGGCAGCGGCAGGCCGCCGGCCGCCACGACGCCGCGCGATATGGCTTCGATCAGCTCGGGCACACCGCGGTGACAGTTGTTGAAGCCGGACGCCGTGTTGCTGATGCCGACGATGGGCCGGCTCAGCATATCGTGGGTATAGCCCATCGACTTGGCGAACGAGCGCCTGAGATAGAGAGCAAAGTCGGCATCGCCGTAGTGCGTCAGCCGGCGCGCCAGCCCGTGTTTTCGCTCGTCCGTCATGGAAGCCCCCTAGCCTCCCCAAACCTAGCAGGCTGTTCGGTCGAAGGGGGACAAACTGCTAACAGGTGGGAATCTCCGGCGTGCCGTAAAGCGTGACTCCGTCGATGCGGATTTCGACGTCGAGCAGATAGCGCTCGAAGGCCGCCGGATCGATATCGATGCCCAGCCCCGGCGCCTCTGGCGCCCGCACGGAGCCGTCGGCGGCGCGCTCGATGCGGTTCTTGGTCACCGCCCGGGCCACGGGCTTGTTCTCCACCGGATATTCGCAAAGCTCGTCGTCGGCGCGCCCGGCAAAGGGCTGCATCGAGGCGCTGAGGGCCAGGTGCGAATTGAAGGTGTGGTTGACGAAGGTGACGCCACGGGCCTGGGCATAATCGGCCACCCACTTGGCGTCGGAAATCCCCATACGGCCGGCGTCGATTTGGATGAAGCCGATACCGGCATAGTCGATCATGTGCTTGGCCATGTAGGTGTTGTGGGCGCCCTCGCCGCCGGCCGTCTTGACCGTGCCACCGGCCGCCGAGAGCCGGCTGTATTCCTCCAAGGCGGCCGAGACGAAGGGTTCCTCGAACCAGGTGGCGCGGGCTTTTTGCAAGGCCGGCAGGCGGGCCGCCGCGGCCTCGTAATCGTCGACCCAGACGGTGCCGGCATCGACCAGCAGGATGCCGTCCTCGCCCAGCCCCTCGCGGGCGGCGGCCAAATGATCGGCGTCCACCTCCACGCTGCCGTGGCCGAAGGGGCCCCAGCCGAACTTGGCGGCGCGGAAGCCCTGCTCGCGCCGCGCCCGGCCCTTCTCCAGGGTCTCGGCCGGGGTATCGCC
>PVBE010157222.1_pt1 | contig 27756 bp, 19 predicted proteins | sample 1631181 | NCBI WGS metagenome assembly PVBE01 (sample SAMN08397723, study PRJNA350692) | Marine metagenome, whole genome shotgun sequencing project. | isolation source: water | place: Pacific Ocean | collected 2012-04
CGACGTCGTATTCAATCGGATCTTCGACCGTCAGAATGTTTCTGGTACGGTCATTCAACTGACCAAGGCATGCGTACAGTGTTGTAGATTTACCGGAACCGGTGGGTCCGGTAACGAGCAAAATACCATGAGGTCTGGCAACCACTTTTTCCATGGACTCCATATCTGCCGGACTCATTCCGAGATGCCCAAGATCCCGCCTGCCCTCCTGCTTATCAAGCAGGCGCATCACAACCCGCTCACCGTTACTCGCCGGGATCGTTGATACGCGCACATCGACTTCCTTGCCGCCAACCCGCACAGATATCCGACCATCCTGCGGCAGCCTTTTTTCAGCTATATCCAGCTTCGCCATCACTTTGATTCTTGATACAAGAAGTGGCGCCAGGGCCCGCCTTGGGCTGACCACCTCCCTGAGAACACCATCGACCCTGAATCGCACCACCAGACGGGTCTCGTAGGTTTCAATATGAATATCTGAGGCATCTACCTTAATAGCCTCGGTTAAAAGGCTATTGATCAACTTGATAATAGGTGCGTCATCCTCATGTTCAAGCAGATCACCCGTTTCAGGGATCAGGTCCGCGATACTGCCGAGGTCCATCTCCTCGCCCAGATCCTCGATCATCTGCATGGCTTCACCGGAGTCATCCTGGTAAGTACTGGAAAGGTTACGGTCAAAGGTTGGCGAATCAACCTCCCGGCACTCAAAATCGGCGCCGGTAAATCTGCGCACTTCGGCCAGGACCTGATTGGTCAGGCCAACCTTGTAGACAACCACCAATCCAGAATCTTCTTTGGGCATTAATATCACCCGGTGTCGTTTTGCAAACCCAAAGGGCAACCGGGACACAGTTTTCGTCTCATCCATTTCAATATTCATCTAATTAGTTATAAAAGCACTGTATCCTATTGTTTTATATAGGATATTCTACCATAGATCTTTATACAACAGGAATGTAGTTTAATGTATTGTAACGCAACCATTGAAACCTCTCTCTCCATAAGTATCATTGATTACAATTATTGGTTTTAATTCAGACAGGTGATGCAAGAGCGAATGGTGGATTGACCCGATGAAAATGAGCGATGTAGACCTGAACCTTTTCGTTGTATTCGATGCCATCTATACGGAGGGCAATCTGACCCGTGCCGGTGAAATCATCGGTATTACCCAGCCGGCAGTGTCCAACTCACTATCGCGATTACGAACCTTGTTTGATGACCCGCTTTTTGTGCGTACCGCAGAGGGCATGGTACCGACACCAGTATCACAAAATATCATTGGTTCGGTCAGGCAGGCACTCGGACTCATTCGTTCAAGCGTCCAGGAAAGCGAGCACTTCAACCCCCATGAGTCTGACAAGCGCTTTCGCGTTTCCATGACTGACCTTTCTCAGGCAATTGTACTGCCATGGCTGCTCGGAAAGGTAGAACATGATGCGCCCCTGATATCTGTCGATTGCTACCAGGTGCATCGCCGGGACATGAATATTGAACTTGCTTCCGGCAACCTGGATCTGGCAATTGACGTACCACTCACACCAGACCAGCGGATTAAACAAGCTCCACTGTTCTCTCATCCACATGTGTGTGTCGTCCGCAAAGATCACAGCATCGTTAAGGACAAGCTGGATATTAGTACCTATTTGTCATTAAACCACATCCATATCTCTTCGCGGCGTGGGGGGCTGGGTCACGTGGACCTTTCACTCGGTAAAATGGGTAAAAGAAGAGAGATCACCCTCAGGACGCAGCACTATCTTTCAACGCCGCAACTGGTGGCGAGAACTGATCTGGCACTGACAGTACCACGGATTTTTGCAGACTTTCTGGTCAGTACCGGGTCAGTTCGTTACCTCGATCTCCCCTTTGCTGTCCCCAACCTGGAAAGCTACCTCTACTGGCATGAGAGCACAGACAAGGACCCGGCAAACCAGTGGATGCGAAATCTGCTCTTGATGCTACCGAGTAAACTGCATACCTATCCCTGATCTGACATAATCGCTATATGAATTTTGTTGGCAGTCATATTCTCTCCGTTTCCCAGTTTGATCGTCAGGCTATCAGGACAGTATTCGAGGTTGCGGACCGGATGCTCCCCTACGCCAACCGGCAGCGCATTACGCGCGTTCTTGAAGGCGCAATACTTGGCAATATGTTCTTCGAACCCAGCACCCGCACCCGGGTGAGTTTCGGCTGCGCATGGAATCTGCTCGGCGGTGAGGTCCGGGAAACAACCGAGATAAAGGCTTCCGCCATCGCCAAAGGTGAGTCTTTTTATGATACGGCCCGAGTCCTAAGCGGTTACAGCGATATGATTGTCATGCGCCACCAGTTGGAAGGCTCCGTTGATGAGTTCGCTGTCGCGAGTCGGGTGCCTGTCATTAATGGTGGTGATGGCGCCAATGAGCACCCAAGTCAGGCATTGCTTGACCTCTATACTATCCGTAAGGAGATGAAGGACCGGGGAAAAAATATCGATGGGCTTCGAATAGCGCTGGTGGGCGACCTGCGATACGGGCGCGCTGTCCACTCCCTGTGCAAGCTTCTGACGCTGTACGAAAACATGCACTTCATCCTTATTTCACCGCCGGAACTCAGCCTCTCAGCAGAGTATGTCGATGACATAAAGCGTGCCGGGCACAAGGTCTTGGAATCAGATGAGCTGCAAACCGGTATTGGCCATGCCGATATCCTCTATGTTACGCGGACCCAGGAAGAGCGGTTTCCGAATCAGGCTGAAGCAGACAAGTACAAGGGTCTGTTTCGCCTCAATCAGTCAATCTATACTGAATACTGTGAGCCTAACACCGTGATCATGCATCCCCTGCCCCGGGACTCCAGGGGAAATGCCAATGAACTGGACAATGACCTGAATGAAAATCCCAACCTCGCCATATTTCGACAGACTGACAATGGTGTGCTAATTCGAATGGCCCTGTTTGCCCTGATCCTGGACGTAGTAGACAAGGTTGAAGAAACCTCCAGCAAGGTCAACTGGTATACCGCCAGACGCTTCTAGCGCAACCTGGTTCCCACACCAACGGTCCCCATCGGGCAATTTCAAACTGCCAGGCATACCAGGTGAGGCGGAAGGCTAGACCGGTGGCTTCGGTGCGGCAATAGTTCCGGCTTCGGTTAAGGCATCAATTTCAGCATCCGTATAACCCACAGAGAGCAGTACATCACGATTCTGCTCTCCCACCCACTGCGCAGTAGTAGGCACATTGGCCGGTGTCCTGGAAAACCTGAAAAAGTTTGCAACGGCTGTCAGGGAGCCGAATCGATCATGATGAATGCCACTGACGTTAGTACCCAGGTCACCAAAAAACTGATTATCGATCTGATCAGAGCGAACCGTAACCACGGGTGCAACAGGAGCCCCCTTTTGTATAAACCGCTCCTTTAATGCCTCTCTGGCTATGCCGGAAAAGGCCGTGATGAGGACATTTGCGAGTTCACTTTCAACCCCTTGTTGCCGGGCTGAATCCCACGACGTCCAATCTACTAGTTGATCGCCGAATGCATCTGTAATTTTCTGCCAGTCCTGTGAGTTTCTGGCGACACAAATCACCCAGCCATCCTGGACCTCATACAACCGATTAACTGCTGACCGCCCCAGGGAACTGGCGGTTACATCCGGTTCTGGAGAACCTTCATATTTTACAATTTGTCCAGTCTGGGCAGCCATCGATGCAGCCACCTGGTTGGTAGATACCGCGCGGCCTTCACCGTCTCTATCACGCTGGGCGATGGACACGATGATGCCGTACACCGCCATCATGCCTGCAAACAGATCTGCCATGGGCATGCTGCTGTATACAGGTTGCTCTTTAGCCTCACTACCTAATGTAAACATCTGCCCGGACAGTGCCTGCATTAACAGGTCAAAGGAGGGTCGCCCATGCCAGCTTTTTGCGGCACCAAAACCACTGATCCAGCAGTAGACAATTTTCGGGTTCAGCGACTTGACCGTCGCATAGTCAAGACCGAGTTTTTCAGGAGAACCTGGAATCATGGCCTGCAGCAAGACGTCAGCTGACTTGATGAGGCGCTCAACGACCTTGCGCCCTTCTGGTGTACGTGAATTTACAGCAATACTTTTCTTGCCGACATTAATACCCAGGCAGGCAAGACCACCACCCCTGAAGCCTTCGCCTTCCGGTGGCTCTACCTTGATCACCTCTGCTCCCAACTCTACCAGTAATCGACCGGCTGTGGGTCCCGCTAGAAATCCGGTGAAATCCAGAACTCTTATGCCTTCAAGGGGGTGATCTGGCAAAGTGGCTTCGGTCTCCGTCGCTTGAGTACTCTGATTCTCGAGGGAAGCCAAAATCTCATCTTTGCCGGCCCCTAGCACCGGTGCTGGTGCCGGACCCGGCACGGTGGCACCTTCAAATACGAGCGGCATGCCAACCTGCCTTACCTGTCCTACCTCCGGGTCCTCCACGACCGAAACCATACCGTTTTCGATCACCAGATCACTGGCAACAAACTGATCCCGGTTATTGACTGCTGAGCCTGGTACTCCGAATTCCGCAAAGCGCTCTACCCATTCCGCCTGGGTTCTTCCCGCAAAAAGACTATTAAGAATTTCCTCAAGTGCCGGTTGATCATCAGGACCAACATACGGAGCGGTAGCAAACCGGGGATCATCCAATTGTTTAGTGTCAAGGCAGTCAACTAGTCGTTTGAAAAAAACCGGGTTTGCACAGGCAATCCCGACCCAGCCATCGCTGGCTCGAAAAACACGCCATCCCTGTCCAAGGCCCATTGGCGAAGGGGCACCCAGTGCCGGCATGGGCGGTATCTTGTCGGTAAAGGATGCCTGATAACCGGCGATATAGGCACCAATGGTTGTCCAGGGCACACGTACTTCCTGACCGCAACCGGTCCTTTGCCGCACAAGGATTGCTGCCGCAATGGCTCCTGAAAGCGTACCGCCGGCGGCGATGCTGATAGTTTGCAATACCGGAAACGCCGGCCCATCGCGGTAAGCAGCCGTACCGGCCATCACGCCAGCAAGTGCTGACGCAAGCTCATCGTCCTCGGGAAGCTCTGAATAGGGTTCCGCATCGGCATAGGGTGGTGCAAATGCCAGGATCTGAGCATCACTGGGCTGGTATCCCTCAAGTCGGGATCGACTACCGCCCACAATGATGACGTCTGCCGAGGCGAGTAATTTCCTGTATTCCGGGTCCTCCGGCTTCAGCACTATGCTCTTTTTGCCACGATTCCAACTGTAGTGACCGCTAGGTTGACGTGAATTGTCTCCACCCGGTGGTTCCAGCTTTATCACTTCTGCGCCGGAATCACGCAGGACTACGCCTGCGATTGCGATGGCAATACCTGCGTTGACCTCAACCACACGCAGTTTTTCAAGTGGCATACTCAAACCGATTCTCCAGACTAGTTTTAACCAAGAATAAGCTACTTCTTCCACAACTGACAAGGTGTTCATCAGGAATCCTGCGGTTGGCCTATCTGCTATACTGCGCCGCGTTTATCCCTAAGCCCAATTTTTCAGAAATAGAGCGATGCAGGTCCAATACCACAACCTCAATTTCGGCCTCGGTGAAACCATTAATCTGCTGAGGGACCAGGTCAATCGATTCGCTGCAGATGAAATTGCTCCGCGGGCTGCTGAAATTGATACCAGTAACGAGTTTCCACAGGACTTGTGGAAGAAGATGGGCGAACTGGGGCTGCTCGGCATTACGGTCTCTGAAGAATACGGCGGCGCAGGCCTCGGCTATCTGGCACATAGTGTATGCATCGAAGAAATAAGCCGTGCTTCGGCTTCCGTTGCACTGAGTTACGCTGCTCATTCCAACCTTTGTGTGAACCAGATCTTCAGGAATGGAACGAGTGATCAGAAAAAACGCTATCTGCCCGGGCTGGTAACGGGTGACGATATTGGTGCGCTGGCCATGAGCGAACACAATGCCGGGAGCGATGTGGTCAACCTCCAGCTCAAAGCCGATCAGGATGGCGACGACTATGTTCTCAACGGCTCAAAAATGTGGATAACAAACGGTCCGGATGCCAGTACCTATGTGATTTATGCGAGGACCGGGAGTGATGGTGCCGGTGGTATCAGCGCCTTTATAGTCGAAAGAGATACACCTGGTTTCACCCCTTCTCCGAAACTGGACAAACTTGGCATGCGTGGTTCGAATACCAGCGAACTGGTATTTACTGATTGCCGTGTCCCTGCCACCAATATTCTCGGCTTCAAGAACGAAGGCGTAAAAGTCCTGATGGGCGGACTGGATTTTGAGCGGGTAGTCCTGGCGGCTGGCCCCATCGGGATCATGCAAGCCTGCATGGACCTGGTTGTACCCTACATTCATGAGCGTAAACAGTTTGACCAGCCCATCGGTGAATTTCAGCTGGTACAGGGGAAGATTGCCGATATGTACACCAGAATGAACGCCAGCCGCGCCTACCTGTACGCGGTTGCTGCTGCCTGTGATCGTGATGAAACAACCCGCAAGGACGCTGCTGGCGTTATCCTCTACTGTGCTGAAAATGCAACCCAAATGGCCCTTGACGCCATTCAACTCCTGGGTGCAAATGGGTATATCAACGATTACCCAAGTGGCAGGCTGCTGCGCGATGCGAAACTCTACGAGATTGGAGCAGGCACTTCTGAAATTCGGCGTATGCTAATAGGCCGGGAACTTTTCAATGAATCTAGCTAGTTCCTGTCCGTAAATAGAGTAATGTGGCCAAGTATTGCAACACTACAATAACGTTAGATATATAAATCAATCACTTATGAAGGAACTAGCCCGCTCTATGTTAGAAAATGGACAAGAACTAGCTAGTTCCTGCTGAACCATGGCAATCCTGAGATCAAAGATCAGCACTGGTTCAGCCGAATTTAAAGCCAACCAGGCGGATATGAACGCACTCGTTGGGGATCTTCGGGCAAAGTTCGCGAATATCAGGCTGGGTGGATCCGAGTCATCGCGGCAACGTCACATCGAGCGTGGGAAACTGTTACCCCGGGATCGTGTTGATCAACTTATTGATCCCGGTTCACCTTTTCTCGAATTGTCACAGTTTGCAGCACTCAACATGTATGACAATGACTCACCAGGCGGCAGCATCATCACCGGCGTTGGTCGAATTTCAGGGCAGGAATGTATCATCATCGCCAATGACGCTACCGTTAAAGGTGGGACCTACTACCCGATCACTGTCAAGAAGCATCTTCGGGCTCAGGCAATTGCAGACCAGTGTAACCTGCCCTGTGTCTATCTGGTTGATTCCGGTGGCGCAAACCTGCCGCACCAGGATGAGATATTTGCCGACGGAAATCACTTCGGCAGAATTTTTTACAATCAGGCGAATATGTCTTCCCAGGGCATCCCTCAAATTGCAGCGGTTATGGGCTCATGCACAGCAGGCGGTGCCTACGTTCCGGCCATGGCCGATGAGAGCATTATCGTCAGGAATCAGGGGACCATTTTTCTTGCCGGGCCGCCACTGGTAAAAGCAGCTACCGGTGAAATTGTATCGGCGGAAGCTCTGGGCGGTGGCGAGGTTCATACTCGAATTTCAGGCGTTGCCGATCACCTGGCAGACGATGACCAACATGCACTTCAGATCGTCCGTTCCATCATTGCAAATCTCAACCGCAAGAAACCGGAACAGCTTGTCATCGAGGAGGCACGGGAACCACTATACGACCCGGCGGAGATATATGGCATCGTATCAGGCGACCTGGCCAAACCCTATGACGTCAGGGAAGTCATATCAAGACTGGTCGATAGTTCCGAACTGGATGAATTCAAATCCAATTTTGGCTCAACGCTGGTCTGTGGCTTTGCACATATACATGGCATTCCCGTCGGCATACTGGCCAACAACGGCATACTATTTTCTGAGTCCGCACAGAAAGGCGCCCACTTTATTGAACTATGCTGCCAGCGAAAAATCCCCCTGCTCTTCCTGCAAAATATAATGGGTTTCATGGTTGGCGAGAAATATGAAACGGAAGGAATTGCTAAACACGGTGCAAAAATGGTGACTGCTGTCGCCTGTGCGAATGTGCCAAAACTCTCCCTCATAATCGGCGGCAGTTTCGGTGCTGGAAACTATGGCATGTGTGGACGTGCCTATGACCCCAATTTCATGTGGATGTGGCCAAATGCCCGCGTATCTGTCATGGGTGGGCAGCAGGCGGCAGACGTGCTGGCACAGGTCACTGAAGATAATTTGCTGCGCGCAGGACAGAGCTGGGAGCCGAGTGAGCGAGAGAATTTCCGCTCACCCATCATTGCGCAGTATGAAACACAGGGGCATCCATATTACGCGAGCGCTCGTCTTTGGGATGATGGCATTCTGGACCCGGCTGAAACCAGGACTGCACTGGGGCTCGCCCTGTCGGCCTGCCTGAACAAGCCCGTCGGTGACACCAGGTTCGGCATTTTCAGGATGTAATGCAGAAGCCCATTACCAGACTGTTAATCGCGAACCGGGGAGAAATAGCGGTTCGTATCATGCAAACCGCGACCAGGCTGAATATAGCAACTATCGCTGTTTACTCCAGTGCCGATGCCAACGCCCTGCACGTTAATTCCGCCGACTCAGCGTACCTGATTGGGGATGCACCCGCCCAGGATAGCTACCTGAATATGGATAGCATCCTCCAGGCGGCCATTGATTCAGGCGCGGACGCTATTCATCCTGGCTATGGTTTTCTGGCTGAAAATCCAGAATTTGCACTAAGGTGCGAGCAGACAGGGATCAGGTTCATAGGCCCGCCCGTTGAAGCTATCAGGTCAATGGGGCTCAAGGGAATCGCAAAAAAACTGATGCAGGACGCCGGCGTCCCGGTCTTGCCAGGTCTTAACCTGGTAGATGAAAAGACAATAGCAGCACAACTGGAAGATATCGGTTACCCCGTACTGATCAAACCTGAAGCCGGTGGCGGCGGCAAGGGAATGAAGATCGTTCATGAAAGTGGACATCTCATTGATGCAATCCAGTCGGCAAAAAGGGAGGCGAGCTCAGCCTTTGGTAACAGCACCCTGATCGTAGAAAAATACCTGTCGCATCCCCGCCATATTGAAATTCAGGTGTTTGCAGATCAGCATGGCAACTGTGTACACCTGCAGGAACGTGATTGCTCCCTTCAGCGTCGTCACCAGAAAATACTTGAAGAAGCACCAGCGCCTAATTTCCCAGACGGACTGCGCCAGCAAATGGGCAGAGCTGCGGTGGCCGCGGCAACTGCTATTGGCTATGTAGGTGCAGGGACAGTCGAATTCCTGCTGTCGGAGGACCGGGAGTTTTATTTCATGGAGATGAATACGCGTCTCCAGGTTGAGCATCCGGTAACGGAAATGATCACTGGCCAGGATCTGGTTGAGTGGCAAATCAAGATCGCAGAGGGCAGCCTGCTACCGGCGTCACAGGATGCTATTGGTATTCAGGGTCATGCACTGGAAGCCCGCGTATATGCGGAGGATCCTTCGAATGATTTTCTCCCGGACAGTGGGAATATCGACTATCTCGAGCTTCCCCCTGGTATACGATCGGATAATGGTGTCAAAAAAGGAGACTCCATTGGCGTATTTTATGATCCGATGTTGATGAAAATTGTAGCCTGGAGCGATTCGCGCGAAAAAACGATTTCCCAGCTTAAGGAAGCCCTGGCATCACTAAGAATCGCAGGCATCAAAACCAATCGGGATTTTCTCATTCACGTGCTGAGCGATAATGAATTCGTCGAAGGTCGGATTGCGACTGACTACCTGGATCGAAGCGCTGCATTTGAATCACCATCACAGCATGACCTTCACGACGCTTTGACAGCCACCGCTGCCTACCTGTTGCGACAGGATAAGACGTCCTCTCCCTGGCAAAGTGAAACCAATTTCCGACTGAATCAGGAAAATTCCAGCGACCTGATGATGTCCATTGCAGGAAACGACTATAGCGTGACCACGACCTTTTCCAACCATGTCATCAGCATCGAAACACCCTTCGCAATGACGTCATTGAGCAGCGACCATGAGCTGCATATCTTCCGGCTACGGGATCAGTTAACCGTATTTCTGCCGAACAGAACCGTGATGGTCGCCCTGCCGGGAGTAGAAAGTCAGCATTCGAGCGAATCTGAAAAGAACGTCAGGGCGCCCATGTCCGGAAAACTGATTTCCGTACTGGTGGAGTCCGGTGCCGAGGTTTTAGCTGGTACACCACTTGTGGTTCTGGAAGCCATGAAAATGGAACACACGATATGTGCGCCTGCCGATGGCAGGGTCGATACAATACATTTTTCTGTAGATGATCTGGTGGAAGAAGGCATTGAACTGCTGGACTTTGCACCCAGCTCCTGACAGTTTTCACCCCGGCACCTGAACCGCCTGTTCAGATGCCGGAGAAGGAAAACCTACAGCAAAGCGTCAAATTCTGGGACAGCCTTAAATAGGTCCGCGACAAGTCCATAGTCAGCAACCTGGAATATTGGCGCATCTTCATCCTTGTTGATGGCGACGATAACCTTACTGTCTTTCATGCCGGCAAGGTGCTGAATTGCACCGCTGATACCTACTGCAATGTACAGGTCCGGTGCGACGATCTTGCCGGTCTGACCAACCTGCATATCATTAGGTACAAAACCCGCATCAACGGCAGCCCGTGAGGCTCCGATTGCTGCGCCCAGCTTGTCCGCAACTGACTCCAACAGGGCAAAGTTCTCACCATTTTGCATCCCCCTGCCACCAGAAATAATGATGCTGGCGGCGGTCAATTCAGGACGCTCCATCTCAGCAATCTCTTCTTTATCCCATGAGGATAGACCCTCATCTTTTGCTATATCAAGATTCTCGATGGTGGCACTGCCCCCTTCTGCTGAAACCGGGTCAAAGGCCGTGCCCCTGACGGTTAGTACCTTGATTGAATCGCCTGATTGTACCGTCGCAATAGCGTTACCAGCATAGATGGGTCTCTCAAAAGTGTCTTCGCTGACAACACCGCTGATATCTGAAATCTGAGCGACATCCAACAGTGCTGCTACCCGCGGCATGTAATTTTTACCGGACGCAGTGGTCGTAGTGAGGATGTGAGAGTAATTTGTCCCAACTTCTACAACCAGGGCAGCAATATTCTCTGCCAGGTCATGAGCGTATGCCTCGTTGTCTGCAACCAGTACCTTGGCAACACCCGCAATTTTGGCTGCAGCTTCACCAGCCGCTGCACACCCTGAACCGGCAATCAAGACATCTAATTCTCCACCGATAGCCTGGGCCGCAGCGATAGCGACCAAAGTGGAAGCCTTAACTGAACTGTTATCATGCTCTGCTACTACAAGAATACTCATGAGATCACCTTCGCTTCATTTTTTAACTTATCGACCAACTCTTCCACCGATTCAACGATAATTCCTGCCTGTCTTGCTTCAGGTGGTGTTACTTTCAGAGTCTTTACAGAAGGTGTGACATCAACACCAAGATCTTCTGGCGTATAGGTATCAATGGTCTTTTTCTTCGCCTTCATGATATTTGGCAGTGAGGCATAACGTGGCTCATTCAGTCTCAGGTCAGTCGTGATAACCGTGGGCAGTTTGACCGTAATGGTTTCCATACCAGCATCGAGTTCACGGGTAACCGTCGCAGTACCGTCGCCAATCTGCAGTTCCGATGCAAACGTGGCTTGTGATAGCCCAGCCAAAGCCGCCAGCATCTGTCCCGTCTGGCTATTGTCATCGTCGATTGCCTGCTTACCAGTGATGATTATCTGCGGCTGTTCTTTTTCGACAATCGCCTTAAGAACCTTGGCAATAGCAAGTGGTTGTATATCTTCTTCAATTTCAACAAGGATTCCCCTGTCAGCACCAAGTGCCAGTGCCGTTCTGATCTGTTCCTTGCAAGCACTCGTTCCCACAGAGATAACAATAACTTCTTCTGCGGTACCTGCTTCTTTCAGGCGAACAGCTTCTTCAATGGCAATCTCATCAAAGGGATTTACCGACATTTTCACGTTATTTAGATCGACACCTGTGTTGTCACCTAGAACGCGAATATTCACGTTGTAGTCTACGACACGCTTGACAGCTACAAGAACTTTCATGCAATTCCTCTGCTAGTGTTAAGTATATCCGGGGACATTTAGGAACATGCCAAGAGTGACATGTGGTCCGTTTTAGAGCGCGCGTATTCTGCCGGTTTCTCGCTATAGAATCAATAGCTGCAGGCAACATCACGGCTCCTGGATCCCCTGTTTACAAGGCTTTGTCGTTGGAAACGGATCGCTCAATATTATCCCCTATAAATATTAGTGATTTCCTTTGACCACCAACTTTACATACAATAAGGACCGTTTTGACTGTGATTCTGGGAGTGTCCATACATGGAAAGAGAGTCAATGGAATTTGACCTGGTAGTAGTGGGTGGTGGCCCTGCGGGTCTGGCGACCGCTATCAAATTTGCGCAACTGGCTAAAGAAGGCGGTGACGAATTTACAGTATGCCTGGTAGAAAAAGGCTCTGAAATTGGCGCCCACATTCTCTCTGGAGCGGTTGTTGAAACCCGGGCACTGAATGAGCTGTTTCCTGACTGGAAAGACCTGGGGGCTCCAGTCAATAACCCCGTCACGGATGATCATGTCTACTACCTGTTAGGTGATAGCCTTGGTATAAAACTGCCTTCCTTCCTGGTCCCCACCGCCCTGCATAACAAGGGAAACCATGCGATCAGCCTTGGCAACCTGTGCCGCTGGCTGGGTGAGCAGGCAGAAGAACTGGAGGTTAATATCTTCCCTGGGTTCGCTGCCAGCGAGGTACTGTACAACGAGGATGGCTCTGTCAAAGGCGTCGCGACCGGTGATATGGGCATCGGCGCTGATGGAGAGCAGAAGTCAACATTTACGCCCGGCTACGAATTGCACGCCAAATACACCGTTTTTGCCGAAGGCTGCCGAGGACACCTGGGTAAACAGCTGATGCAGAAATTTGATCTGCGCAAAGATGCGGAAACACAACACTATGCTATTGGTCTGAAAGAAATCTGGGACATTGATCCAGACAAACACGTACCGGGCAAGGTGCTACACACAATTGGCTGGCCCCTTGGGCATATGCCAGGGTGCACCCTGGGTGGTTCATTTTTGTACCACCTTGAGAATAACCAGGTGGCTGTCGGCCTGGCAGTTGACCTTGGCTATAAGAACCCGCATATGAGCCCTTTTGATGAGTTCCAGCGATTCAAACATCACAAGGTGATAAGGCACTACCTGGAAGGGGGTAAAAGAGTTGCCTATGGAGCAAGATCGGTGGCTAAGGGGGGACTGCAGGCAGTACCTAAGCTTACGATGCCAGGAGCCTTGATGGCCGGTGATGAAGCCGGTTTTCTCAATAACCTGAAACAGAAAGGAACTCACACGGCAATGAAGACCGGCATGCTGGCGGGTGAAACTGTTTACGAAGCTGTTAAAGCAGGCTCCAGCGAGGATGAACTGACCAAATATGAGACTGCGTTCAAGAATTCATGGGTCTACGAAGAGCTCTACACTGCGAGAAATATCATTCCAACCCAGCACAAACTCGGATTGTTTTTCGGTTCAGCCTTTGCGTGGGTTGACCAGTACATTTTCAGGGGCAGGATGCCCTTTACACTCACGGATTCGAAACCCGATCATGAGCAATTAAAGCTGGCCAGTAAATGTGCAAAACCTGATTATCCAAAACCCGATGGCAAAATCAGTTTTGACAAACTCTCATCTGTATTTTTGTCCAATACGTCTCATGAAGAAGACCAGCCCTGCCATTTGCAGCTGGCAGATACCAATATCCCAATCCACTCAAACCTTCTGCTCTATGATGAGCCAGCACAGCGTTACTGTCCGGCCGGTGTCTATGAAATAATCGAAGCAGAGGATGGCAGCAAGAATTTCCAGATCAATGCGCAAAATTGTGTTCATTGCAAAACATGTGACATTAAGGACCCTGCACAAAATATCACCTGGGTAGTCCCAGAGGGTGCCGGTGGCCCGAACTACGGCAATATGTGACTAGCGAGTAGCTTGTCATGCTTTGAGCCCGCATGACGTTCATGCGGGCAAGCAATTATCTCACGAAATTTCTTGCCACTCGATGGCAGCGGGATCCTTGTCGTGGTCCGGAAACAAGTCCGGCCAGCGCCTGGCGATGAGGATATCCATTAGTTCCGACTTCTCGCCGCTGCGGGTTTTTTCCATCTCTGCCTTGACGGTCTCCAGGGCCTCCAGAACCCTGTCGCCAAACAGGGAAATCAGGTATTCATCGGGAATACGCGGCTTGCTAGAATCGTAATCGCCGTCCTCGTCAAAGGCAGTCGCACCGACGGGTGGCACATAGAACACATTGGGCTCCGTGCCGTATTCCTCATGCAGGGGAAGGGCCACCTTCCATTTCTCGACCAGTTTCCAGACAGGCCCATCCTGGTCGTCCCGGAAGGCAACGTGTCGCAACCGACCCGGGCACTGCCTTACGCAGGCCGGTGCCACTCCCTGCTCTAGGCGCGGAAAGCAGAATATGCATTTCTGTGCAGTCTTTTCTTCGTCATTGAAATAGATTTTCTTGTAGGGACAGGCTGACATACAGAAGCGATAGCCGCGGCAACGATCTTCATCGATGACTACGATCCCGTCTTCTTGTCTCTTTCTAATGGCTTTGCGCGGGCAAGCCTCAAGGCAAGCCGGATTGTCACAGTGATTGCAGATCCTTGGCAAATAGAAAAAATATCCATTGGGATACACGCCGTCACCCTGGTCCTCATCCCAGTTTGGACCCCACTCGGGCTTGTTCAGGGGCTTCAGCCGTTCCGTGGCGCTGCTACCTTCGAAGAAGAGCTTCTCCTGATTTGATTCGATCGGCTCACCAAAGTCGGCGCGGGTGGGTAACTGGCCGGCCCTGGCTTGACCCTCGACGAAACCACCGCCCATTGATTCCCAGTCCCTTGGGGTACCCCGCCCCGGCATCGTATTGACGGTATTCCACCACATATAGTCCATGCCTTTTCGCTTCGTCCAGATGCGTTTGCAGGCGATCGTACAGGTCTGGCAACCCAGGCACTTGTTCAGGTCCATAACCATTGAAATCTGTCGTTTTGCCATTACCCTATCCTCTCCATCTCGACTCTGACACCGCGATCACTCATATTAGGTTGACCAATCAGCATTCTGGGCTGAAGGTGCGAGTAGCCACCTACCATCTGAATCGGATTAAAGGGAGCGGGCATAATGCTTTGAAAATGCTTGCGATCCTCAAACTGATAAGGTTCCCAGGCATGGTAGACCACTACCTGACCCGGTCTGATGCTGGGCGATATCTTGATTAGCGTTTCAAATTCACCCACATCGTTGCTGACCCGCACCCGGTCACCGTCCTTGAGCCCCCTTGAACTGACATCCTCCGCGCTGACCCACATGGTCGGTTCACCCTGCTGCAGGTTAAGCATTAGATCGTGGTCCCGCCATACAGAGTGAATGCTCCAACGTGTGTGACCGCCAGTTAGCTGCAATGGGTAGTCGCCACCAATAGCAGGATTGTCCTTGTGTACGGGCAGTTCCTCGCCCAGTTCAAAAAAGATTTCCTGGTCTATATAGAACTGCATGCGCCGTGTCATTGTTGGCCAGGGCATTTTCTTTTCCGTATGCCAGGTGCAGGCAGTGATGGTTTCATCCGGTTTGATATCAGTAGCCAGGTCGGGAAAGCTGAGATCGGTATACCGGGACTGTCCCTTCTGCTGCAGTTCTTCCCAACTGGTCTCCAGGTTGGTACAGGACTTGATCACGTTCCTGAGCAGCTCTTCATCCCCATCTGCTTCGTAGGTGCGGTTGAAGGAGAAATCTTCGTACACTCGATCAAGCTTTCTCGCCTGCCCTGCCCTGTCCTTAAAGTCCGTTTCATCCCGTGCGATGGCACGTTCCTGGATCTTCTCCATCATTAGGCAGTTGATCGCCCAGTCTGTCTTGGAATCACCAAGCGGTTTGACGATCTGTTGTGTGATGTTCGCGAAGGGAGCAATGGGCGTCGAAAAAACCAGATCATTGGTTTCATACCATCCGGCTGCCGGCAATACATAGTCACTGTAGAGGGCAGTTGTGGACATACGCCAGTCGATCGTAACAAGGAATGGCAGATTGTCCAGAAACCCGCGCTTCAGCAGATCGCCTCGTACCCGGCGAAGTACGTTGCCGCCGGATTCAATGAATACTTTTGGTGCCTGGTCGGGGCGAATCTGCCAACCCTTATCGTATGCTTCTTGCAGATGCTCCATGGCATCCCGCTTGAGATGGGGGTCATACTGTTTGGCGCTACCGGTCATGGATGCCAGGCCGCCATGCTCGTGAAAAAATAGGGATGATGCAAGGGATCCGCCGCCCATGTAGCTCTTGCGCATCATATCGAACACCATACGCTCAAAGGTTGTACCGTCAGGAGCCGTCCGCTGCCACATGGGCGGAGACTTGGGCATCTGAGGAACCTTTTTAAATTCGGGATCGTCCGCGTCAGCCCGAATCGCGGTCATGGTGCCATCGGGGGAAATCATCGGGAAGGCGTTGAGACCGCTGCCTTTTTTCCCGAATTGGCCACACAGCGCCATGATCAATAACTGCGCCCGTTCCATCTCCAGCCCGTGGTAGAACTTGGAAAAGTTTGATTGGGTCAGTACAGCGGCACTCCTGGCAGCAGCGATCTGGCGGGCCAGTTTCCTGACCAGTGAAGGCCGTGTGCCCGTGAACTCCTCCGTGATCTCAGGCGTGTAATCCTTCAGGTGTTGGCGCAACCGGCTGAATACCGGTGTGACCATCACTGTCCCCGAGGATGTCTCCACACTGAATTCACCTTCCAGGGCAGGCACCAGGTCACCCAGCGCAAGACTCTGCCTGGGAGCTGCCTGCAGTGAATCTGTGGCCTGATCCCAGATAAAAAATACTTCCGCATCGCCTTCCGGCTCGAGGTCGCTGGCTCTCAAAAACAGGCTATTATCGTTGCACACCAACAGAGGAAGATCCGTCTGTTCACGTACAAAAGCCTTGTTGTAAATATCTTCTGCAATCACAACCTGAGCCATCGCCAGCCCGAGTGCTGCGTCGCTACCTATATTGACCGGAATCCAGTCATCGGAATGAACAGCAGAGGCATTGTGGTCCGGCGCGATGGTGACTATGCGGGCGCCGTTATAGCGGGCTTCGGTGATATAGTGAGCGTTGGGAATCTGGGTGTAGATCGGGTTACCGCCCCAATTTAAAATCAGGTCGGAATAAAAACTATCATCACCTGAACTATGGAAAAACATCTTGCCACAGGTGACGTTGATCCCGGGATGGTGATCACCGACTTCAGCATCTATATCTAGCCCGGGCAGGTCCAGGAACCTCGACCGTCGGCCACCCGCCGTACTTGCTCCGCCTGAGGTAGCAGCACCACCGCCGTCAATATAAACACTGCCGGGCCCGTCTGTGGTTATCGCATCAACAATCCGATCCGCGATATCGGTCATGGCTTCATCCCAGGAGACACGTTTCCACCTGCCTTCACCACGTTTGCCGACCCGTTTCAGGGGGTATTTAAGACGTCCTGCATCGTACATTCGATCACTGTAACAAGCGCCCTTCTGGCAACCCCTTGGGTTGGCATCGGGCACATCGGGATTGGTTTGATCGTAGGTAGCCGACTGTTCTTCCCTCAGCACAATGCCGTCCTTCACGTAAATATTGAAGGTGCAACCCCGCTGATACCAGCAGTTAACATGATGGGTTGACTTAACCACCTTGTCCCACTGCCACTGGTGCCGGTAAATATCCTCCCGGGAATCATAATCTAGTATCTCGACGGCAGCCGCTCCGCTTTGACCCGCGGCCAAGGTAGGCGCTACCCAGGTGAGGCGGCGCAGTGACAATGCCAGTGTGGAGGCATTGGTGTATTTAAGAAACTCCCGACGAGACACTTTTGACATGAATGTTTCTCCAGAGCATTAGAGCTCTTTTCAATAACTACACAAGCGAACTTATATACTGGAATACTGTAACACGTAATAAAATTGTCATCTATTTCCGGCTGATATAAACGCCTTTTTTGCACTCACATTACTGGTCAAATTTCCTTATCACTTGCTGGGGCCGGTTCGTTCAATCGCAGTTCCCGAACATCCCTGACAAAAAAGAGCATAGTCGTTGTGAAAACAATCAATGCCGCACAGCTGAGCAGGGTAACCCGGTAGCCCACCATCTCGTAAAGGTAACCGAAAAACAGGATACCCAGCGGTGCCAGGGCAAATGACCCAAGGAAGTCATAGGCACTGACCCTGGAGAGCATTTCTGGCGCAACCCGAGTCTGCACGGTAGTCATCCAGAGTACGATGAACACCTGGCGTGCGACGCCGCTGATCACAGCCCCGGCAACCAGCCACCAGAGCCCGAGTGGACCCGCCAGCATCGGGGAGGAATGGCAAAGAAAAGAATCAGGAAGGCGCTGACGAACATTGTGCGTTCAACGCGTATGCGCATGGCGACAATTCCACCCAACAGAGTCCCTGCTCCCAGCCCGGCCGAAATAAAACCCCAGTCCACGGCCCCGTTCATATGGGATCGTGTCACCGCTGGACCCAGCAGGCCGTTGACACTCTGTATGCTGGCCGCAACGAAGGAAAACTGAACCACCATGATGCAGAGCCAGCGATGGGAGATGAAGGCCTGCCAGCCCTTGCGGATATCCTCGATAAAACTGGCCGGGGGAAGTTTTTTCTGCTCAGCAGGTCTCAGGGTCAGGTACAGTATTCCAGCTACAGCAAAAGTTGCTGAATCCAGGGCCAGCGCAACACCAGGTCCCAGGACTGCAACCAGAACGCCGGCGAGGGCTGTTCCGAGGACCAGTGAGGTGTTCCGGGCGATGCCAAGCAGACTATTGGCATCCTGCAATTGATCACGCGTGACAATCAACGGCAGCAGACCCGTTGATGCTGGGAATGTAATCGCTATGACCACCCCCCCTGCCAGTGTCAGTCCGGTAAGCAGTGGTACGGTGGCAAGTTCCTGGATAAATGCAGCAGCGATCAGAGCCTGGAACAGGGCCGCCCATGCACAGGCGTAGACAATCAACAGGCGCCGGGAGGTACGGTCGGCCAGGGTACCGCTGACCATCAGGATCAGCAGTTGAGCAACCACGGGGGCAGCAATCACTATAGCGGAAGCACTGGTGGAACCCGTCAGTTCCAGTACACCGAACGCCAGGGCAATGGGAGCCATTGCACTGCCGAAGGTTGTGATAAGCGTTGCGACGAAGAGGACAAGGAAATTCCGTTCACGAAGAAGACTCATGCCGGTCAGCATAATTCGAGTTTCACCTGACAAGACACTTCACTGATGCCTGGATCAACTGACGTACACGTCAAAATAGGTAGACTGTCCCCGATTTTCTGCTCTTTGATTTTTCTGCTTTTCGAGAATGTACTACACGAGCCAGCGAGGCCAGGGAGGCCTGACTGAATACTCGCATACGCCATAACCCTTCTCACCCGTTTCTTCCACTTCGAAATCGAAAAATGGCTCATAGCAGTCCAGGCGATTTTCCAGGTCATTCTCTCCCCGGTCCCATAGCTTCACCTGGCCATACTTGCGACCGGTACGCACATGAATGGTCTCGCCATCTGGCAATTGCAATGTATATCGGAAAGCAGCAGCATCCCTCTCGTTATCAGACATGAGGACTTCACAGGTTCCACCCAGCATGGCCTTCGAACCGTTTGCATCCGACATAAACCCGCCGAAGGGCGAGTCCGGCTGGTGACGACCGTAGACATTAATATGCTTGTCCGCTAACTGAATACTCGGCCAGAAGTGACCGGGTTCATTCTGCTGTGAATATTCCCAGGGCGGCTCATCGGCAAAACGGGTGGACCAGGAGTGATCCCGGTGGGACCAGGAATCCAGCTGCCGCACGTCTCCCTTGCTGGGACCTCCACGTATCTCGAATGTTCCGGTGCAGTGCAGACCCTGTTCGAAGTGACCGCCGTAGTAATTGGCGACGACCAGGGGGTTACCATTAATACTGTCAGCGTAGTCAAAGACCGGAAAGCGGCCCTTGAAGGTCAGATCGAAACCAAATCTAGGGCCATCGAAGGTGATCCTGATCTCTTCCAGCGGCTCGACCACCTCATAGGATAAAAGGCCGTCACTCCAGGGACCCTGATCCGCCTCTTTTGTTAGCGGATACTTGTTCCCGTACTGCTGCTGGACGCCGTCTATCACGTAGAGCGCCTCGAAACGCCCCCAACCCTTGTTGGTCAAATGGAAGTGATTGATACCGAAGATATTGGCCTCCCTGTCCACCACACTCACCCAGAGTGTGTCGCCGAACAGCCCAAGGCTATGTTCTTCCGGCGCGGTATGCCGATATTCGTCTTCTGCCTTCACTACCATTTCAATTTCTCCTGCTGGTTCAGAACCCGCAATGTACCATTATTCTAATTGTCGTTAATGCCGTGATCAGGCCAATGCATCAGTTATTACGCTTGGCCAGTTCCTGAAACTCTTCGCCACTACACTTTATAACCAAGTTCAGTCAACGGCATACTGCGTACTCTCTCCCCTGTCGCTGCGAAGATCGCATTGGCCACAGCTGGCGCCAGAGGTGGCAGCGCTGGTTCGCCGAGTCCTGTTGGCGCATAGTCACTCTGGATAAAATGTACGTCTATTTCTGGCGCTGCATCAATTCGCAAGACGGGATACTCATCCAGATTAGTCTGTTTTATTCGACCTGCTTCCATGGTGATCTTCTGCCCAACCATCGTGCTAAAACCATCGATTATGGCTCCCTGTACCTGGCTAATAGCACCGCTCATGTTGATAATGGGACCCACATCGATGGCTGCGGTGACTTTGTTCAAGGTCAGATTCCGATTTCCATCAACGGTGACCTCAGCCACCTCTGCGACGTGAGCTGCGTGGCAAAAATAGAATGCAAAACCAAGACCATGACCCGAAGGCATTGCTCGTCCCCAGCCGGCCTTCTCAGCCGCAAGCTTGATTACATCAACTGCTCGTCCGGTGTTGAGTGCACGAATATTATCCTCTTCAAGCCACTTTGCCTCACCCATCATCTCAATCAACAACTCGACATGGTCCCGCCCTGCGGCGACAGCAAGTTCATGGATGAAACTTTGTGAGACGAAGGCATGCGTATTTGAATAGGGCGCCCGCCATGGTCCGACCAGCGTATCCATACGATGTGTCGTTAACGAACCTCTGACATTTTCCATCGTCGAGAACGGAAAGGCCCGAGGATTGGGTCCTGTAAATCTTGATGGCTTACCACCCTGCGCCACACCAATCGTCTGTTCTTCCCAGGCCGCAATCTGACCTTGTGGATTGATCGCAGCACGCAGCTTATTAAAGCCACCCTCTCGGAAAAAGTCATAGCGCATGCTGTCTTCACGAGACCAGGTCAGTTTGACCGGTCGACCCGAGCGTTTCGACAGTTCAATTGCCTCGCAGGCATATTCATTGCTGCTTCGGCGGCCAAAGCTTCCACCCATTCGTTTAATATGAATATCCAGTTGCTCTTTCTTCAGACCATAGACCCGGTCCGCGACTTCCTGAAAGCGAGGGCCGTTCTGGGTTGGCAGCCAGACCTCCAGAGAGTCCTCTTCCCCCTGACGACCCACTTTATAGTGGGCAGTACAATTCATGGGTTCAAGACAAAGATGGAAGACGTAGGGATATTCATAAAATCTATTCAGGACTTTGTTGTTGGCGTCCGTAAATGCCGCATCTACGTCACCTCTCTCTAACTTCACATCATTGCCAGTATGCGCTTCTACCGAGCGTGCAAATTCAACAAAACCAGCCCAACTGTCTTTTGATGCATCAGCTTCGTCCCATTTTATCCGCAGCTTCTTCCTTGCCTCATAAACCGCCCAGGTACTGTCTCCGACAATGCCGACCCCGTCCATCAATTCCCTGACATTACCGTTGCCAGTTATGACGTAGGCATCAACTACCCCTGGTTCATTTTTTACTTCCTCAATATTGGCTGACAATATTCGGCCGCCTACAGCCGGACATTTTTCATAGACGCCATAAAGCATGTCCGGCACACGGGTATCGATGCCAAAATCGCCAACACCCGTCACAATTTCCAGACTGTCGACCTGGCTTTTGGCGGTACCGATGATGGTATAGTCCTGGCGTCCCTTATAAACAAGATCCTCTTTATCGGGAATCGGCTGACGGTATGCCAATCCTGCCAGTTCCGCGAAGGTGCGAGACTCACCTGTTTTTGCATGCACAACGCGGCTATTCTCAGCCTTGAGCTCTTTCTTAGGCAACTCCATGGCAACGGCGGCCGCGCTCAGAAACATGTCTCCCGCTGTTGCGCCCATCTGCCGCATCAGGTTCCAGTTTAGATAAAGGGTGTAGGAGCCCCCCGCGGATTGTCGTCCATATCGTTCGGTATCAACACCCGGTGTCTGGACCACGACCACATCATCCCAGTCAGCACCCATCTCCTCGGCGACAATCATTGGCAGTGACGTTTTGATGCCCTGCCCCATCTCAGGTGAACCTGAGTAAATTGTTATCGTACCGTCATCAGTAATCTGAACGTATGCATTCAGCTCCACGGAACCAACCAGACTGGGAACGGATTCGGCTGTTACCTCTAGAGCCGAAGCGAGAACAAAACCACCACCAGTGAGCCCCGTTAACTTTAGAAAACCGCGTCGACTTATCTGCGCAGACATAAGGGTTACAGCGTTAAGGGTATCGTTATTCATGAGTTTTCCAGCCCTGCCGCCGCGTTGTCAAACCTGGCCGCCTTGCGAATAGCCTTTCGAATGCGGATGTATGTACCGCAACGGCAATAATTGCCTGACATGGCGCCATCAATTTCATCGTCAGTGGGATTCGGCTTCTGATTGAGCAGTGCTGCTGCAGACATAATCTGGCCAGCCTGACAATAACCGCACTGTGCAACATCCTGTTCAATCCAGGCATGTTGCAAGGGGTGGAGCTCACCGTCATTTGCCAGCCCCTCAATCGTGGTAATATCAGCATTGGCAGCATCAGCAGTTTTGACCTGACAGCTTCGAACAGGCAAACCATTGACATGAACCGTGCAGGCTCCGCACTGACCAATGCCGCACCCATACTTGGTTCCGGTCAGACCGATCACATCTCGCAGTGCCCACAAGAGCGGCATATCATCTGGCACTTCAACTTCAAGCGACTTTCCATTTACCTTTAGTTTTCTAACAGTCATTAATTATTCTCCACAATATCCCAGGTTGAGATTTCGGTTCCCTGTCAAACATAAACTCGTGCCTATGTTGTCAGCGTCATTTCAATATCGCTATTTTGTAACATCGGCATTACTTTTTCAGAAAACCCTGCAGCCGCTTCAAGTCCTTCCTAGGACTTGGCAGTAAAGCTTGGTCCTGCAACTGAAACCTTACTGATGCCGAGTTTCTCAATTTCCTGCAATCGCTCGATGCAGTACTCAACACCGCCAATAACAGCATACTCATCCATAAACTCATCGGTCATCACCTTTGACTGTTGACTACCCTCACGTACATGCATATTCATATCGTAACTGTCGTGAATGGTTCGAAAAACTTCCTGCTGCTTCTCTGACGCGGGACCTGATACGGAACCGTGCATAACGGAAAATAGGGCGAAAAGACTCGTCCCTGCACGCCCCAGGTCCCTGGCTACAGCAAGATTGTGGTGACAGACGATGTTTATATAGGCGCCAAATTTGAGTGAATCCGGATCTTTTCCCACTTTGCTCGCTGCTTCGAGTGCGATATCTATACCCCACCTCAGGCGCTCTGAATCTGCACCGAGGGCAAACATGATGCGATCAGAATGACGAGCCGCCATGCCAATCACCTTCTCTCCCGTTGCAGCAACTTCTACCGGCACTTTATCAATTCCCACCGCCCACTGAATCGAACTCGAGGAAGGTGCATCAGCCAGCCCAAGGTTTTCGACGGGCGCTGCCTGCTGGTCCAGTATTCCAGTATGCTCAAAAGCAACCTCATCACCACGCAGGTATGTCTGAAGGTTAACCAGGTAGTCTTCAAACCACTTGAGTTTCGCGGGGGAGCGACCCAGGTGTGCAAGTGCACTGTCACCCCTGCCAATGCCAACGATCATTCGACCCTTTGATAATTTCTGTACGGACATGGCGGATGTTGCTGTTGCCGCCGCAACACGGGTAACCGGGTTCGTCACTGAAGTCTGTAATCCTAACCTGTCACTTCCTGTCGCAGCCAGGGCCAGAAAGACGTAGGGATCGCCGGACAGGTTCTGAGAATCTACCGTCGTCAGCCCATCCCAGCCGTGCCTCTCTGCACCGGCCGCCACATCAGCGGCCCGGGTTGGCGCCGATGGGTGGGATGTCCAGAATTCCACTAGCGATATCCCTCATCCACGGGACGGCGAGGCAAGGACCACCAGGCTGCCTCGCAGGCATCTACCAGTTCTTCATCAAGGACAAGATCCAGGGCTGCGAGATTGGCGTCAAGCTGCTCTGGCTTCGAGGCACCGATAATGGCCGAGCTAATACCGGGTTGTGCGAGCACCCAGGCGACCGACACCGACACCATATCCAATCCCTTAGACTCGACAACTGTCTTCAGCGTCTCGACCGCTTCAAACTGCGAATCGTGCCAATAGCGTGCCTAATATCGATCTGCAGCGGTACCCAGCGTAAATCGCGTACCATCAACAGGTGCCTGACCCGGCTTGTATTTGCCAGAGAGAAATCCGCCTGCAAGCGGGTTGTAGCAGATGACACCAATACCCTCGTCAAGGCACAACGGCAGTAGCTCGATTTCAATGTCCCTGTATAGAAGGTTGTAACGTGGCTGGACAGATATGTACCCGGCCACCCCCAACCGGTCCGCCGCCCTAAGTGCATCACCCAGACGCCAGGCCGGGTAGTTGGAACAACCGATGTATCGAACCTTCCCCGCAGTAACCAGATCTTCAAAGGCGCGCAGAGTCTCCTCGATCGGAGTATGAGGATCAAAACCATGGGACTGGTACAGATCAATGTAATCTGTACCCAGTCGACTGAGACTCTTTTCAACCGACTCCATGATATGTTGCCTGGACAAACCCCAGTTGTTCGGGCCTCGTCGAGTTGGCGCGAAACACTTGGTTGCGATGAGAAGCTGATCTCTGTTTCTCTTGTCTTTCATCCACCTGCCAATGATGGATTCGGTTTCACCCATAGTTTCCAGCGTGCCGCCGAGTGGATAGGCATCAGAGGTATCGAGGAACATCAGGCCTGCCTCATGGGCTTTATCCAGGATGACCCGGGATGAGGATTCATCGACCTGAAGGCCAAATGTCATCGTGCCCAGGCACAGGGCTGGAACCTCCAGTCCATGCCTGCCCATTCGTCTCTTTTCCATCGTATGCCTCCCTAATTTAGTCACCTACCCGGAGCATACACACCCATGCCAGATACCTAAATCACCCTGCTGGTATATGAGACAGAAAAGCGTTTTACTGTTGCGCAACCAAACAAAACAAGAGGTTTGCATTGGCTGTACTCAAGTGGTTGATCATAGGCACTGTGGTTTTTAGTGTTTTGATCATTGGTACCGCCATCTACAACCTGTTAGTCATCAACCCACAGGTTGCTGATGAAGTCACATCTAACCCTGAGGGAGACCGAGCGGGAATCGTCACACTCCTGACACTGCCGGATGGGAAGCAAATACCAGTGAACTATCTACGGGAAGATGACAAGGTATTTCTCGGTGCAGACGGGTCCTAGTGGCGTGCATTTCGTCACGGCGGCGCGGATGTAACCTTACTGATTCACGGGAAACACCTGAAAGGAAACGCAGTTGTCGTACTCGATGATCCAGACTACACACATGAAGTATTCGCACGACTCCGACCAAAGGCACCCGTGTGGCTGCCAGACTGGCTGAACGGGAAACTGATTGTGGTCAGCCTGGAGCAACACTGAATATCGACCAGGAACTCACTAATCCAATCAGGATGATCAAACAGGCGGCCTATTCTCGATGATTGTGAAGCCACAGCTCCACGCATCTGTTTTCCCTGATGCTGAAGGAAACTATATGACATCACGGCAATGAAAAGTGCCGCACTTGGACACTACCTGCTCCGTCGGCGAGAGAAGCTGGATAAGCTTTTTCGCCCTGGCGGCAGGGTCTTCTTTGGTTGGTGGATAGTGCTGGCCAGTGCTGGCCTCCAATGGCTGGTTGCCCTGACCTGGCTGCAGTCATTCGGCGCCTACGCTGTCCTGCTACAGGCTGATTTTGGATGGAGCATGTCTGTGCTGTCCATTGCTTTTGCCCTGACACGATTGGAAACCGGCCTGCTTGGCCCCATTCAGGGCTGGCTGGTTGATCGTTACGGGCCTCGCCGGATCCTTGTGATCGGTTTTCTGGTCCTCGGCGTTGGATTCCTGGCATTTTCGCAAATGAACTCGATCCCCAGCTATATCGTTGCCGTCATCCTCATAGCGCTGGGTTCCAGCCTGGGTGGTTTCCCAACGCTGATGGTTGCTATCGTCAGCTGGTTCAAAGTACATCGATCAAAAGCAATAGCCTGGTCGCAGATGGGTTACGGCGTTGGTGGTCTCTGCATACCACTCATCGTTTTCGGGCTGGAGATACAGGGGTGGCGAGCCGTTGCGTTTCTGTCTGCGATCGCCGTTGTGGCACTGGGGATTCCCATGGTATGGCTCATCCGCCACCACCCGGAAGGAATGGGAGAACACCCCGATGGTATTTCGCCACGCGAAGTCGATGAGATAGCAGATGAAAAAAAGGCCAGGGAACCGATACACCGTGACTATACCTGGCGCCAGGCACTCCGAACACCCACCTTCTGGCTGTTGTCCGTAGGACACGGACTATCGTTGCTGGCGGTGTCCTCTATGATTGCCCATCTGATACCACATCTGACAACCAGCCTTGACTATTCCCTTGTCGAAGCAGGTTTCGCGTTTTCCATCATGACCAGCATGCAGATGACGGGAGTATTTCTCGGTGGTTTTCTAGGTGATTATTTCAATAAGCGAATCACTATTGGTTTTTGTATGATCGGGCACTTCATTGGGTTGATGGCATTGATCAATGCGACAGATTTCTATTTGATCGTTGTATTTGCAGTGTTCCATGGCCTTGGCTGGGGCGTTCGCGCGCCCATTATCGTTGCTTTGCGCGCAGACTACTTCGGCTCCAAATCATTTGGGACTATCATTGGGATCTCATCACTGATCGCCATGATTGGTATGACCGCCGGCCCTCTCCTTTGTGGCATCCTGTTTGATATCTATGGAAACTACCGAATAGCCTTTGGCATCATTGCACTGGCAACACTGGCAGGAGCACTGTGCCTGTGGGCGGCGACTCCGCCCAGGCCCATAATCGAGACCAGGCCTCTCCGTTAGTATCCGCACCAGGAAAAAGGCGGCACAACTCAAGAACCGGCTGGCTGAAACTCGCGAGAAGCCAATATTACCAATCGCCCGGTAGAGTCCTTTACTACTGGGCGTTAAAACCACCGTCGACGGGCAAGGCTGTTCCAGTGATATAGGAGGCAGCATCCGAGCATAGCCAGGCAGCAGTGCGGGCCACCTCTTCTGGCTCTCCTATTCTGGCCATGGGTGTCGAAGTAATAGCATAATCTGCAAATGCTCCCCCTGAGCGGCTGATCAGGCCATCAACCAGCGGTGTCTTCATGATGCCGGGGCAGATGGCG
>PVBE011767395.1_pt1 | contig 27752 bp, 20 predicted proteins | sample 1631181 | NCBI WGS metagenome assembly PVBE01 (sample SAMN08397723, study PRJNA350692) | Marine metagenome, whole genome shotgun sequencing project. | isolation source: water | place: Pacific Ocean | collected 2012-04
GGGAATCTCCGTCTCCACCCGCCGGATCGCGGCGGAGAGCATGCCCCGTTCATAGTAGACGTTGAACCGGAAGCGCCCCACCCCAGCGACGCCGAGGGCGAAGTCGACATCCCGGTCTTCTTTCAGTCGCGCTTCCTGGACATCGGTCATGGATTCCGAGAGGATCCGGTTCACGTCATCTTCGCTCAGGGACCGGTTTCCGACCTCGTGAAGGACGGTATTGATCCGAAGAAGCGGTTTCTGACCCACCTTGATGTGAATGTCACTGGCGCGGTTCTTCCGCGAGGCGAGGAGAAGTTTTCCCAGGTCACCGAGATTCTCCGCCGGATCCGAACCCACGGGCGCCTCCCCTGTTCGAAAAAGCCCCCTCTCCAACGAACGACCCTAGCATGCCCCGGGATGAAATCCCAACAAACTTTCGGGATCCGCGATCTTACTTGTCGGCAGCCAACCGGTCGCCGTACTGCTCCTTGTAATAGTTCCGGTACTCGCCGGAGCGAATGCGTTTCAGCCACTCCGTATTGTCCCGGTACCACTGCACCGTCTCCTCCAGCCCCTCCTCGAATACTTTCGAGGGCGCCCACCCGATCTCGTCCCGGATTTTCGCCGTGTCGAGCGCGTACCGGCGGTCGTGTCCCGGCCGGTCCTTCACGAACTTGATCAGGTCGTCGGAGCGGCCGCAATGCCCCAGGATCGCCTTCGCGACGTCCAGGTTGGGCCTCTCATTCATCCCCCCGATGTTATAGACCTCCCCCGGTTTCCCCTTCTCCATCACGCTCCAGATCGCGCGACAATTGTCTTCCACGTGGAGCCAGTCGCGAATGTTCATCCCGTCGCCGTAGAGCGGACAATCCTTCCCTTCCAGCGCGTTGGCCGTGAAGAGGGGGATGAATTTTTCCGGGTACTGCCAGGGTCCGTAGTTGTTGGAACTCCGGGTGGTCACGATCGGCATCCCGAACGTGTGGTGGTAGGCGCGGCAGAGCAGGTCCGCGCCCGCCTTCGAGGCGGAGTAGGCGCTGTTCGGGGCGAGAGGGGTCGTCTCCGTGAAAACCCCATCCGGGGGCAGGGAGCCGTACACCTCGTCCGTGGAGATCTGGATGAAGCGGGGGATCCCGTGCCGCTTGGCTGCCTCCAGGAGAACGAGGGTCCCCTGCACGTTGGAACGGACGAACGCGTCCGGTCCTGTGAGACTCCGGTCCACGTGGGACTCCGCCGCGAAGTTGACCAGCGCGTCGAAGCCGCGCGAAACCACCGACTCAACGACGTCGGGATCCGCGATGTCCCCCTTGATGAATTCGAACTGGTCGACGACGTCCCGGAGGTTCTCCAGGTTGCCCGCGTAGGTCAACGCGTCGAGGTTGACGATCTCCGCCTCGGAGCAGAAGAGGCGCACGAAATTGGAGCCGATGAATCCGCAACCGCCTGTCACAAGTATTTTCATACGCGGAATCTTACCGGATGGCGTATAACCTGAAAACAGTTTTGACTTGGAAATGGACTCCCGGGCCAAGTAAGATCGGCCTGTTCTCTTCTACTCGTCGAGGTGCCTCTCATGCGAACTTTTCCTCTCCTGGCCATCTTCACCCTTCTCCCCCTCGTGGCGGGCGGATCCCAGCAGGAACCGGAGAACGTGGTGGAACAGATCTTCGACCGTATCGAGGGATCGAACGGGCCCGGATTCGAGGAAGGGTGCCGACGCCTGGCGAAACTGGGACCCGGTGTGGTCCCCGAACTGCGAGAGGGCCTCAAGCGCGCCCACCCGTACGTTCGCATGGCCGCCGCGCGGATTCTCTACGGGCATGACCTGAAGGCGGAGGCGCGGGAAGCGCTCTCCCGCCTGGTCCTGGGAAAATCGCCCGAAGCGGGCCGGGCCGCCGCCAGCCTCCTTGCCACCCTCATAGGGTCCGACCGGGATCTCGCCGCCCGGGAGAAGCGGGACCTGGCCGACGCCTGCACCGAACTCGCCCGGGAATCGGAGGACCCCCTCGTCGAGATCCCCCTCTGGAGAACGGTCTGGAGCCTGACCGAGACGATCCTGCCCCGCCGCGCGATCCGCAAACACCTGCGCTCGGAAGAGACCGCCGTCCGGTCGGAAGCCGCGCTCGCCCTCGCGGAGATGGGCGCCTTCTCCGGGATCCGGAAGATACTCCGGGACGTGGAGAAGGAACCGGGGGAGAAGGGCCGCCTGGCGGGCGCCTACCTGAAACTGAACGAACTGACCAGCCAGTACGAACGGGACCTCGCCAACCGGGCGGATCTTTCCTCGAAATACGACTACCGACTGCTCGACGAACTTCTCGACACGTTCAAAACCCATTACCACGACAACTCCAAAATCGAAACGGAAAAGATGATCGAAGCGGCCGCGCGGGGAATGTGCGGAAGCCTGGACCCCTACTCCGCCTACTACGACGAGGAGACCATCCGCCGTTTGAAGGAGGAAGACCTCGGCGGCCGGTACGGGGGAATCGGCGCCCGCGTCAGCATGCAGAAGGACAAGTCGGGAACCCCCTGGCTTACGATCACCGAGCCGATCTACTCGGGGCCCGCGTACAAGTCGGGACTTCGCTCCAACGACATCATCACCGAGGTCGAGGGAGAGTCTTCCGCCAACAAGTCCCTTCTCGACATGGTCCGCCTGCTCCGGGGAACACCCGACTCCGTCGTCACCTTCAAGGTCATGAGGCGCGGGTGGCAGAAAGTACGGGAATTCAAAATCAAGCGGGCCCAGATTCAACTGGAAACGACCACGTTCCGGATGCTCCCCGGTTCCATCGGGTATATCCAGTTGATCACCTTCGGAGGCCAGGACATCCTGCACGTAAAGAGGGCGATCCAGCAACTTCGGAAGCAGGGCATGAAAAGCCTGATTTTCGATCTTCGCGGAAATTCAGGGGGCTACCTCAGGACCGCCATCGACATCGCCAGCTACTTCCTGGAAAAGGGAAAGCTGATCCTGACCACGAAGGGCCCCTTCCGGTTCCAGGACCGGCGTGTGGCGAACGGGGAAAAACTGACCGACGTTCCGCTCTTCATGCTCGTGGACGGCGGGAGCGCGTCGGCGAGCGAAATCCTCGCGGGAGCGCTTCGCGATCACGATCGTGCCGTGCTCATCGGAGACAAGACCTTCGGAAAGGGCAGTGTCCAGGATCTCAAGTATCTCAAAACCACTGAAAAGAAAACGGCCCTCCGGGTGACGATCTCCAAGTGGTTCCTCCCGAAGGGGGACTCCGTCGAGAACGACGACCGCACGAAGAGCGGCGTTCACCCGAACATCAAGGTCGCCCTCCCGGAACGCGACCTCTGGAAAGAAGCGGAGTTCGACCGCATCCGCGCGTCGGGAGAACTGGACGGGTACATGACCGCCCACTTCGACAAGCACCGGAATCTCTTCGCTAAACTGGCGGAGTCGGACGGCGGGGACGCGTCCCGCTACCCGGGGTTCGACAAACTGTACGCCTCCCTGGAAACGAAAGCGGACCGCACCGACGTGCGCGAAGTGCTTCGCGAACAGGTCCGGAGGCGCGTGCAGGACGAGCGGGGAAAACCGCTCTACTTCGACTTCCAGACCGACGTCGTCCTTCAAAGGGGAATCGTCGAGGCCGGGAAAAAAGCGGGAATTGATCTCGGCGCAATTCCCGAGTTCGACACCTTCGTAAAGTAGGGTCATGAGCGACGGACGCCTTCTCCTTCCGGACCTGCTCTGGGACGGGTCCGCCTGGCGCCGGGAATCCGGGATCGAACTGGACGGGGAAGGAACGATCGTCGAGATCCGTTCGCCCGAAGTCTCCGACGCCGTCGAGAAACTCCCGGGAAGGGCCCTCCTCCCAGGGTTCATCAACGCGCACTCCCACGCGTTCCAACGCGCCCTCCGGGGGAGAACCCAGGCGCGGTCCGAAGATAAACCGTTGGACGACTTCTGGACCTGGCGGGATCAGATGTACCGCCTGGTCGAATCACTCGACCCGGAATCCCTCCGCGCCGTCACCGCGATGTGCCAGATGGAGATGGTGAAGGCTGGCTGGACGAGCGTCGCCGAGTTCCACTACCTGCACCAGCTTGGCGAAGATCCCGTCCTCGAAGCCACGGCTCTTTCGGGCATTCGCACCACCCTGGTCCGGGTCGCCTACTTCCGGGCCGGCCACGGGCAGTCCCCTTCCCCGGGACAAAAAAAATTCATCGAGTCTCCCGATACCTTTTTCGACCTCTGCCGTGTGCTGAAGAAAAAAGTCGCCGGAAACCCCCGCCTCTCCTGGGGAACCGGAGCGCACAGTCTCCGCGCGGTCGGGGGGGACCAACTGGCCGCCGTCCACGACTTCGCGCGAAAAGAGGGCGTCCCCTTCCACATGCACGTCGCGGAACAACCCCGGGAAGGGGAGGAATGCTGGAACGAACACGGCATGGGGCCGGGTGAATTCCTGGAAAAACTGGGGATCCCCGGCGAAACGACCACCCTCGTTCACGGTAACCATTTCACCCCCGCCGAGTTCGATTCCCTGGTGAAGACCGGGGCGACCGTCTGCGTCTGCCCGACGACCGAGGGCGACCTTGGGGACGGATTTTACGCGACCGGGGAATGCCGGAACCGGGAGATCCCGATCTCCGTCGGATCCGACAGCCAGGCCGTCATCGATCCCTTCGCCGAACTGCGCGGACTCGAATATCTCGAGCGGTCGATTCACCGCAGGCGGATCTGCGTCGACCCGCTTGAAGACCTCTTCCGCATCGGCTCGGAAGGGGGAAGTTCCGCGATGGGTCGCGATCTCGGGAAACTGGAGAAAGGCTTCCCCGCGGACATCGTCGCGATCGACCTGGAACACGACACGCTCGCGGGTGCCTCGGACGGGGCGCTCCTTCCGTCGATTCTCCTCGCGGGATCGCCCGCCCTCGTCCGTGACGCCTGGGTCGGGGGGGAGAGGGTGGTCGAGGATCGCAGGCATCGGAACGAGGAGAAGATCCGCGCCGATTTCCGGGCCGCCATGGAGGCAATCTGGTCATGACCCTTCCCGCCCCGGAACAACTCCTTCGCAGCCTGATCGAAATTCCCTCCACGACGGGGGAAGAAGGCGGGATCGGAAACTTTCTCGGCGTAACGCTCGGGGAGATGGGATTTGACGTGCGGAAACAGGAAGTCGCCGCCGGACGGAACAACCTTCTCGCCACCCTTCCCGGCCACGACCCGAAAATCCTTCTCTGCTCCCACATCGATACCGTCCCCCCCGTGATCCCCTTCCGCGAAACGGACGACCGGATTCACGGGCGCGGAGCGTGCGATACGAAAGGCGTCATCACGGCGATGCTCCACGGCGGAAGGACGCTCATCGACTCCGGGTTCCGGGACTTCGGGTTTCTCCTTCTCGTCGGGGAGGAGGTCGATCACTGCGGAGCGCTCAAGGCGCGCGAGATGAACCTGGCCCCCGTGGCGTGCATCGTCGGAGAACCGACCGAATGCCGACTGGCCAGCGGACAAAAGGGAATGTACAAGGCCACTCTCCACGCGAAGGGGGTCGCCGGACATTCGGCCTATCCTGAAACCGGGAACTCGGCCATACATCTCCTGGTCCCGGCGCTGAACCGACTCCTGGGTCATCCCTGGCCGGGAGACAAAACGCTGGGGACTTCTTCCATCAACGTGGGAACGGTCCGGGGAGGCGTCGCGGCGAACGTTTTCGCCCCCTCCTCGGAAGCGACGATTCTCCTCCGACTGGCCTGCCCACTCGCCGAAGCGGAAGCGGAAGTCGCCCGGCTGGCTGGACCCGGTATCGAGGTGAAGAAGATCTCCGGAAATGACCCGGTCCGGCTGGTCACCCTGCCCGGCTACGAGTCGGAACCGGTCGCGTTCAACACCGACATCCCTTACCTCGGATTCGAACGAAACCTGCTCTACGGACCCGGCTCGATCCGGGTCGCCCATTCCGCGGACGAGTTCATCCCCAAGACCGAACTTCACGAGGCGATCCGCGTCTACCCGGACCTGGCGCGGAAAGCGCTGGCCCTTTCCTGATCGGGCTACACCCCCGACCGGTCGACACAGACCCCGTCGTTTTCCTCCGCAAGCCTTTTCATGAACTGCCGGTTGGCCGCTCCCCCGCCGACGTTGACCGTGTGAATCCGGATCCGGCTCTCTTCATTTTTCCGGCGGATCCCGGAGGCGATCCCGTCCCGGCTCTCCACCCGTCCACAATTGGGGAGCCCGTCGGAGAGAAGGAAGATCGTGTCCACCTTTTCCCCGAACTTTCCCGACATCGCCTCTTCCAGCATGTCGTAGATGTTCGTCGCTCCGAGAGGTTCCACCCGGTCCAGGAACCGGCAGGCCTTCTTCACGGTCGCCGGCGTGCAGACCGCCAGACCCTTCCGGGGAAACCGGATCCCGTCCCGGTTATACCAGAGAATCGCGAACCGGGCGTCGAGGGGAAGAGAGCGGAGAACCCGCTTCAACTCGAACCGGCAGACGTCGATTTTCCGATCACCCACTTCCACCCCCGCCATCGCGCCTGCCGTCGCCACCCCCCCCCTCTTCTTTGCCAGGGAAGGACCGGCCATCGACCCGGAGCGATCGAGAACGAAGATCATTCGTTTCGATTGCACCCGGATCCCGTAAAAGGTGGACGACACGCCTCCCCCCCTCCGGGAAACCTGCGATTTTCGACGACGTTCCGCGCGGGAGGGGCGTGTTTCGTCGAACCCCTCGCGCCCCCCCGACCACCATTCGCGCCAGAGTCCGACATGGCCGTGCTTGTCTTCGCCCGTCAGGAAAACGAGCACGGAATTCAATTCCGCCTTCATCCTCCCGTCCGAATCTTCGAGCGCGTCAAGGAGGGGCGCGATCGCCTTCGTCGAGTCGATGGCTTCGAGCGACTTCGCCACGGCCAGACGGACCGGCCATTCAGGTCTCCCCAGTCCTTCGACCAGACGGGGAAGGCTCTCCGGCCAGGAAGCGAGTGCCTCGGCGCCCGCAACGGCCACCCGGCCTTCCCGATCGTGCAGCGCGTCTTCCAGCGCAGCCTGGACGCCCTCCCCTTCCAGCGAACCCAACCCGCGCACGATTCGGTATCGGAACCGCCAGTGGCGCCCGCGTCTCGACTCCGCGCACGCCAGCGAAATCGCGTCCGGATGGGAGAGGGCGGAAATCACCTTTTCAAACCGGGTGTAAAGCGCGATCCGCTCCCCGATTTCCCGCTCAACCCGCTTCGCCTCTCGATCAAGTTCCTTGCGTAGCTCGAACCCATCCCGGTCGATCAACCGTCCCTGCTTGTCGACCAGGGAATCGGCCGGAAGCCGGTCCATCGCCGCCTGGATCCGTCTCGCTTCCCGCTCCAGGAGCGCGATCTTCCTCTCCATCCGCGAAGAGGCCCAAGCCAGTGTCTGGACCACCTCCTTCCGATCAATCTCCCGGAGAGACCGCACCGCCGCTTCCCGCCGCTCCGGTTCCCCTGAGTTCCATGCCTTTTTAAAATCCATCTCCCAGTCGGACCCGGTGACCAGGAAGAACGCCAGCACGATCCAGTTCACGCCATTTCCCTTCAGTTACCCTCTCCACGAAACGCACCCCACCCCCCGTTTCGTACCTGAAAAACCTTCAAAAAAATCGTCACGAATTTCGTCCCCTCCCCCTTTTTTCGGGGTTGAACTATGGGGGGCGGATTCATAGAATCACGCGCGAACGGTCCAAGAAGAAAGAGGGGTATTATCATGCGCGTTTCGATTGAAATCTTCAGCATTCCCGAAGAGAGCATGGAGACTCTCCGCCGGGCGATCTACGATTCGTACGAGCGGTTCCTCCACGGAAAAGAGCCCGGCGAGTCGGACATGATCCTGAGCCTTCGCGGAGGAACCTGTCCCCTTTCCGAAAAGAAATACATGCACCTGGACATCCAGACCAGCCAGTCGATCGACCTGCGCGGCCTGAATCTCTTCACGGACTCCCTCTTCGCGGCCCATCCCCTCCGGAACGACGAAATCGTCCGGACCAACCTCCATGTAAAACTAGAGGACTCCGCGGGCGCTCCCGACGCCGATTCCCTTCCCGCGGGAATCGACGAGGAGGCTCTCAGCGAGGGCGAGATGTCCTGCTGGATCTGCGGCCGGTTCGAGGGGGAGGAATACGAGGATTTCCTGACCAACGACTCCCTCGCGACGGAAGTCCACATGGCACCCGATATCCAGGTCCCGCTCTGCGTCGTCTGCGCGAGGATCCTGCACCGCTCCTCCTCCATCGAGTAGAAATGCCGAGATTGATCCTCCATCTCCCCGACCGGCCCGAAGAGGTACAGGAGTTCTGGGAAGATCCGCTCGTGATCGGCCGGTCCGACACCTGCACACTGAGGATCGACGAAGAGGGAATCGCTCCCCGCCACTGTTCCATCGAACGCACCCCGGAGGGTCACTACAAGCTGGTCGACCTCGAAACGACCGAGGGCACGGAACTCAACGGGGAGAAGATCAACGTCCACCTCCTTGAACACGGGGATCGCATTTCCATCGGCGACGTCGCGATGATTTTCGATTCGCCCGACGAATCCGGGGAAGGGGAAACCGACCGGATGGGAGTTCTGCGCCCGAGGAAACGACGCCGGCAACTACGCCGCCGCCGCCTCCCCCTGCGCCCCCCGGTGCCGCAAAAGGTTTTCTCCCTCGAAGATCTCCGCGTCGTCCTCGATTCCCTCATGGGGGAAGGGGGAACGACCCCCTTCGAAGAAATCCGCAGGATGGTCGATCAACTCTCGGAGGAACACCGGGGAACGCCGATCTACGCCGGCCTGATCGAGGAACGTGACCGGCTCTACCGAATGCTCGATATCAACAAGCTGATCAACTCGGAACACCACGTTAATCAACTCCTGGAAGTCATCCTCGATACCGTCGTCGAACTCTCCGGGGCCGAACGCGCCTTTCTCATCCTCCGCGAAGAGGGCGCTCTCCGGATCCGGATCGCGCGAAACTTCGACCGGGAAGCGGTCCAGGAACCGGAATTCAAGATCAGCCACTCGATCGCGGAAGAGGTTCTCCGCACCGGGAAACCGGTCCTCTCCGTTGACGCGATGAACGATCCGAACCTGCCCGCCGCCGGAAGCGTCACCGACCTGAAACTCCGCTCCATCGCCTGCCTTCCCTTCCGCAGGAGGAAAGAGGTCATCGGGGGCGTCTATTTTGACAACCGGTTTGAAACCCACGCGTTCCTCGAATCGGACCTTCCCCTCCTGCAGGGCTTCGCCGACCAGGCCGCCATCGCCATCGAAAACGCGCGGCTTTTCGAGGAAAACCAGGAAAGAGAGGAAGAACTGCGCGGTTCGCGGGACGAAATCCGGAGACTGAACGACGCCCTCCGCGAACGGGTGGAAAAACAATACGAGGAACTCCGGAAGGTGAAGCAGGCCTACCTCGACGCGCAAAAGAACATCACGTGGAAACACGACTTCTCCTCCATCATCGGGGACGCGCGCGCCATGCGGGAGGTCTTCTCCGTCCTCGACCGGATCCTCGACACGAACGAGCCGATCCTGCTCCAGGGGGAAAGCGGGACCGGGAAGGAACTCGTCGCCCGCGCCATTCACTTCAACTCCTCCCGCGCGAAGAAGGGGAAATTCATCGGCGAAAACTGCGGGGCAATCCCCGACTCCCTCCTGGAAAGCGAACTCTTCGGACACGAGAAAGGCGCCTTCACGGGAGCCACCTCCACGAAGAAGGGGCTCTTCGAACTGGCGCACGAAGGGACCCTTTTCCTCGACGAGATCGGCGACACCTCGCTGGAGATGCAGAAGAAACTCCTTCGCGCTCTCCAGGAAGGGGAGATCCGGCGCGTTGGGGGAAGGGATATCATCCGGACCGACGCCCGGCTCGTCTCCGCCTCCAATCGAGACCTGGCCGACCTGGTCAAGGCGGGATCCTTCCGGGAAGACCTCTTCTACCGCGTCAACGTCGTAAAGATCACCCTCCCCCCCCTCCGGGACCGGAAGGAAGATATCCCCCCGTTGGTGGATCACTTTCTCGAACGGATCGCGAAGGAAAACGGAACCCCGAAAACCCGGATCGACGACGATGCCCTCCGCGTCCTGAAAAACCATTCCTGGCCCGGAAACGTCCGGGAATTGGAGAACGAAATCCGCCGCGCCGCCGCCCTGTCCGACGGGGACATCACGGCCGAATCCCTGCGGGAGGAAATCCGCCCACCGAAGCCGCCCCTCTCCATCCCGGCGGGAAACAGCCTGAAAGCGATCGTCCGGAACGCGACCCGGGAAGTGGAACGGCGGGTGATCGGGAACGTGCTGGAAAAGACCGGATGGGTCAAGTCGGAAACCGCCCGCATTCTCGAAATCTCCCGCCCCACCCTTGACACGAAGATCGAGTCCTATAAGCTGGAACGCCCGACAACGCCCGATCGAAAGGAAACCGAATGAAGGTCATCTGCCCGAACTGCAACGTTCCGATGGAAATGAGCGACGTCGTCACCGGCACCAACATCAAGTGCGCCGCCTGCGACAACGTCTTCCTCGCGGGAAGGGCAGGATCTTCCACGCCGGCCACCCCGCCGCCGGCCCCGGCCCCGGCCACCGAAATCGAACGGACCCCCTGCCCTTTCTGCAGCCACATGGTCGCGAAGGGCGCGGTAAAATGTCCCAAGTGCAAGGAAGCGATCATAGCGGTTTTCTGTCCTTCCTGCCGGGAATCCATCCACGCCAACGCTTTTTCCTGTCCCCACTGCCAGACAAAAATCCGGCAGGCGCCCGCGACTCCCGCGACTCCCGCGCCCCAGCCGCAAAGAAAGTGCCCCTCCTGTCATACACTCTATCCGTCACCCGTATCCGCCTGCGAACAATGCCGGATCCCCCTCGGCCCCACGCCCCAGTCCAAGATCGTCTGCGCCCTCATCGCCCTCATCGTTCCGTTCGGCATCCACCGTTTCATGATGGGCTATACCACCATCGGCATCCTCCAGATCGCCGTCGTGACAATCACCTGTGGAATGGGTTGCATCTGGCCCTTCATCGAAGGATTCCTCATCCTGACAGGAAGCCTTAAAATGGCCGATGGACAGGACCTTCTCGACAGCTAATATATGTAAATCTGGCTTTACATATTCACCCGGTGTAAATCTACCTTTACATACACAGGAATTCCCGGATACTATCTAACCTATTTACTTTCAATAAGATAGCGACATACCGACGGCCTTCGGACCGTGGCCGATGATTTGCTTTGAGCAGGGTATATTCATTTTAAGGCGGACGACGATGAAAAGCAAATTCCTGCGCACCGCGGATGAACAGGACCCGAAGGAATTCGAATTCGACCAGGATACGATCACGATCGGTCGACACTCCTCGAGCGACATGCCGGTGAAGGAGAAGAAGGCTTCCCGCCATCACTCCAAGATTGAGATCAAGAACGGGGAAGTCCGCATCAGCGACCTGGAATCGAGCAACGGCACCTGCGTGAACGGGGAGAAGATCGTCACCCGCCTCATAAAGGAAGGGGACGAGATCACCATCAGCGGAACCATGATCAGCGTCGTCATGCTCGACCGACCCGCCGCCGTTGCGGAACCGGCATCCGCCCCGAGCCCGGAACAGGCGGATATGAAAAAGAAGATCGAAGGCGTAAAATCCGCCATCGCCGCCGACCGGGAACGCACATCCGTCACCCGGAAAACATCACCCCTCCTCCCGATGGCGGTCGTGGGAATCATCGTCATGCTTGCCGTCGGGTTCTTCTTCGTCAATTCCAGCTTCAAGGGGAAAGAGAACGCGAAGAATACCACCGCGGCGCTGGAGGCGAACCAGAAACTGGAAGAGGTGATGCGGGACCTGGAAAGGGGCTCCCTGGACGAGAACAAGGTCCGCGCCTACGCGAAACGATACGGACGCCACCTGAAACGGATCGACGGAAAGACCCCCTTTACCGCCATCGTCGACAGGATCGAACTGGCGAAACAGCGTCTGGACGAGATCAAGCTCGCCGAATTCACCGGAGACCTCGACGTTTACGAGGCGAAGGAGTACGCAGCCGAACTCGGAAATTACCTCCCGCGAAGCCAGGCCGGGCTGGACCCTTTCAGCGTGATCGCCCTGAAGTACGAGAAGAATTCTCCCACCCGGATCCCCGAGGGGGATTTCGAAGGAACACTCGCTTCGGTCGAACGATCGGCCAACCGCGCATGCCGGCGCAAGGAATACGCGGAGGCGATCGCCGCGATCGAAACGCTCACCAGCCAGGCCAGCCCGAAACAGAAACAGAAGATCCTCCCGCTCCTCTACCAGACGAAGGAGAAGATCTGGAAAGACTTCCAGCGGGTCATCCAGGAAGGGGCCCAGCTCGAGGCGGACGAAAAATACGAGGACGCGAAAATCCTCTACACCCACCAGGCGCCCCAGTTCGAGGGAACGGAGTTCCACGCGATCCTGGCGAGCCGCCCCGGCGACCTCGAACTTCTCGTCCGCGCCCTCGCCGCCGGGAAGAAGTTCCGGGAACGGGCGGCCAGGAAGAAGGTCGAAATCGCCTCTCTCCCCGCCAAACCCGAAAAGCCCCCGACCGCGCCGGAAATCGAAACCCCCGAAATCGTCGTCAACGTCTCCCTTCTCAAATTGAAACTGACCGCCGCCATCAACGCGGGAATCCTCGACGCGCGCATCCGGTTCGCCCAGAAAAAAGCGGGCAAGCCGACCTCGGCGGATCCCGACTCGATCACGCTCGAGGACGAATCGAGGATCGCCTGGAACGATATCGAACCGAAGTACCTCTTCCGGATGTACGGAAAGTGCGGTCTCCAGGGGAACGACCTCCTGGTCCTCGCCGAGTGGGCCCACCGGGAAAAACTGGACGCGGAAGCGAACCGGACCCTCTCCCGCTACGTCTCCGGGAAGAAGGAGAACCGTCCGAAGGTGAACGAGATCGTCGCCCGCTGGCGGGGCGCCGCGGTTCCCGAAAGCGGCTACAAGTACAACTCCCGCCTCCGCGCCTGGGAAGACGCCTCCGACATCGCCCACCGGATCGCCCGCGAGGACGCCGGGAAACTCGCGAAAAAACTCTCCTCCGCCGCCACCGCGAAAAAGATCGAACCGATCCTGGAAAAACTTCTCGCCCACTACCACGACACGGAACTGGATTGGGAGACCCGGGACGCGATCAAGCAACTTTCTCTCGACGCCCTCCAGGCGACCAAGAAGAAGCGGCTCGAGACGCTGGAAAAGAACACGAAGAAGACCGGCACCTTCGCCATGCTCCGCAAGATCAAGCTCGACCTGAACGTACGGCGTGCCGCGGCGATCAAGCTGATCTACGACGAATCGATCTACTGGCGGGAGGACCACCCCCAATGGAAATCGTCCCACCAGGGAGGCGATGAGACCAACGGACAGAAACAGGTCGACGAACTGGTCGGCGCCGTCCGGGATCTCTGGGAAGGCTCCGGGAAGTACGCGGCGAAACTCTCCCCCACCGTGCGGAGCGACGTCGAGATCATCCAGAAGATCAGCCAGGAGTACATCGAAGAGTTCGGGGAAAAGGCGGGAGAGGACGACCTGAAGGACTTCGAAGAGGTGATGAACAACCTCAACCAGATCGTCAACATCAAGAGCTTCGCCCTCGACGCGAAGGAGAAGGAGATCTTCGGGTGGAACCGGAGGGTGGAAAAGTACAACCTCGAACTGAAACACGAGGACATCACCTCCGACGAAAAGGACCACTTCAAGGTGCTCAACGACTACCGGGAGATGATGGGCCGGAAACGCCTTTTCCTCGAACCGAGGCTCTGCCGTGCCTGCAAGAAGCACAGCGCCGCGCAGGACGCGGTAAATTCCATCTGGCACGTCGGCTCCGACGGAAGCCCCCAGTCCCGCGCCAAGGCGGAAGGTTTCAGCGCGGGCGTCGGGGAAAACGTCGCCCTCGGCTACGCCACCCCCGTTGACACCTGGGTCCAGGGCTGGTACCGCGCCAGCGACCATCACCGCAACGGTCTCTCCGGATCCTGGAACTGCGGGGGATACGGCTACGTCGGGAGGGTTGGGTCCCAGAACTTCTCGAACATCCCGACCCCTCCCGGTTTCCCGAAGTAACCGGCCGGTTCACGGTGTCCCATTCGGGGAGCAACAGTGGGAGCGCACGTATGAACACGGTGGCGGTCTTCTTCGCGGGAATCCTCCTCCTGTCGCCGGCGGCGGCGCAGGATTTCCCGTCGGACCGGTCGGGGTTTCTCGACGCGGTCAGGAAGATGGACGAGTCCCGCGTCCGGTCGCGCGCGAACGCCGTGGCCGGGGCCGACTCCCGCAGGGCGGTGGAGACCCTTCTGGACGGGTACGGGATCTGCGCCCGCCACCTTCAATTCCTCGGACACGAAAAGGCGAAGAACCTCGATACGAGGGAGGAAAATTCCGACTTCCGGATCGACACCTCGACCTCCCCGCCGACGATCCCCTCCGGCGACATCGACAAGTACCGGCGGTACGAGGCGGCGGTGAAGGCGGCCCGGGCGACCGACATGAAAATCATGCGCGTGAAAAAAGTCGGACGCGCGATCGTGGCCGCCCTCTCCCGTTTCAAATCCAGGGAGGCCATCCAGGGACTGGTCACGAAACTGAAAAACGACTCCCCCTGGACGCGGCGGGCGGGCATCGCCGAAGCGATGGGTTCGATCGGGGACGATTCCCTCGGCCCCGTCCTGGTGGATCGCCTGAAACGGGATTCCGAGCCCCAGGTGAAAATCGCCATCATGGACGCCCTCCGGGCCCGGAAGGCGCGAAGCCCGGACGTCGTCGCGGAACTCTGCGCCCGGCTGAAAAGCCGGTACGGGGAGGTGCGGTCGACCGCTCTCTCCGTCCTGCGCGATATCGGCCCCGGCGACGGAAAGTCCGCCGTCGGCCCCCTCATCACGGCGATGGGAAAGGCGAAGGGTCGTCTCCGGGGAGAAATCAACCGGACCCTGGTCGCCCTCACCGGCGTCGACAAGCACGGATCCGTCGAGACGTGGCGTTCCTGGTGGGAAGAAAACCGTGGAGTCTCCGGGGAGAATCAATCCGAACCGCGCCCCGTGGAAAAAGCGGGCCGGAAGGAGCAGGATTGAAAACGAAGTGCCCCATCCACTATAATTTCCCGACCTTAATGGACCGGAGGAAATCCCAGATGAAAAAACGTGTTTCGATCTCCCTCGCCGTCGCGCTTCTTTTCGGCCTCTCCAGTTCCCCCTTCGCCGCCACGCCGGACGAACCGGACTGGAAACGGGCCATGGGAACATGGGCCCGGCTCTCCAATTCCAAGCTCGCCGCGGACCGCGCGCAGGCGGTCGCCGCCGTGGGAGACGCGACCTACGAGAAGCGGGACAAGAGCGCCTTCGGCCTCGTCTTCGCCATGCTCCGCGCCGAACTCGCCCGCGGAAAGAACGGAAAAAAAGAGGAGGCGATTTCCGGCGAAGTCATCGTCGCCTGCGTCGGCGCCCTCGGAAATATCCGCGCGGAAAAAACCGTGGAGAAGATCGTCAAGGCGGCGACGAAGGGCCGGGATATCCGGCTCCGCACCAACCTGGTCCGGGGACTCGGGGGAATCCCCTCCGACATGGTGAAGGAGGCCCTTCGAAAACTGGTGGACGACCGGGCTTCCCTGGTTTCCGTCGCCGCGGTGGACGCTCTCCGCCAACAGGGAGACAAGGCGGACATCGACCTATTCCTCCGGATCGCCGGGGACGCGAAGAAGACCTGGGAAATCCGCCTCGGAGCGCTCGGGGCCGTCGGCGTGGTGGGAGACGACGCCGTATGCGAATCCCTCGTCGAAATTCTCGCCGCGCTGGAGGAGGACGAGGGCCGACTCAAGGACGAGGTTCTCGCGTTGCTCGAAAAATTCCTCGAAGTCGACCTCGAAACCGACGATCCGAACGCCTGGAAAACCGCCGTCGCCGCCAAGAGGCGGGGCGAAAAACCGGCGGAGGGAGGAACGAGGACCACGCCCACCGAGTTCTTCGGATTGAAAACAAAATCGACCCGGATCGTTTTCATCCTCGACCGGACCGGTTCGATGCAGGCGGAACTCGCGACAGACGACCTGAACGAGCCCCCGGAGGAACAGCCCGAGGAGTCGGGAAAAAAGATCTCCTCGGCAGAACGATCCGCCCGCGACCAGGCGCGCGCCCTGAAGAAGAAATACGACAGGCGACCGGTGAAGACCCGCCTCGACGCGCTGAAAATGGAGTTCATCAACACGATCTACTTCCTGAACCCGAAGGTCCTGTTCACCGTCGTCTGGTACGAGTCCAACCAGCAACCGTGGAAGGACCATCTCGTCCTGGCCACGTGGAGAAACAAGCTCGATATCATCCGGGAGACCGACAAGTTGGCCGCCAGTGGAGGCACGAACGTGTGGGGCGGCATCGAGTACGCCCTGAAGCTCATCGCCGACCCGCGCCGGCCCGACGTCGTCAAGATCAACAAGAAGGGAAACTACGCCACGCTCCTCAACGGCGCGGACACCTTCTTCCTCATGACCGACGGCAGTCACAACAACGGGAAATTCGTGAAGCAGAACGTCCCCCAGGGGGAAAGCCCCACTGACGATAAGGCGATGCTGGCGGAACTGATGAAGATCATCCGGGCCCGGAAGGTGATCATCAACACAGTCTGTATCGGCTCGAAAAAGCATGCCTCCTACGGGAAGCCGGACAACAAGCTGATGGAAAAAATCGCCGACGCGACGGGCGGAAAGTTCAGCCACATCCGGGACAAGTAGGAGGGGAATTCCAGGCGCCCGGCTTTAGCCGATCGTCGCAACCTGTCCGCGAATGATGTCGTTCTCCGGGTCGAGCTCGAGCGCCTTTTCCAGAGCCCCCTTCGCGTCATCCACCCGGCCCCGTCCGAGAAGGTTCGTGCACGTCTGCATCTGCACCTCCACCTGGAACTGGCGGCCGGTCTGCGCCTTGTCCAGGGAGGGGAAATCACGGGGAGCGACTTCCGGTCGACGGCCAAGAGCTTCCTCCACCCCCTCCGCATCCGCCCGGTCCGAGACGAAGAGCGTCTTCCCCGATTCGTCCAGCAACGCGAGGAAGGGAATCCGCCGCACGCCCCACTTGCGGGTCAGCGTACAGGTGGAATCGATCAGGAGGTGATGGTCGGCGTCCGCCTTCCTGAGATGCTCCAGGGGAGGGGCCACGCCGGTCACGTCGAAGGCGACGGTGACCAGGTCCACCCCTGTCCGCTCGCGAAGTTCCTGCAGCGCCTTCAACCCCGCACGGGAAGGGGACCAACTCGCCCACCCGTACACCACCACCGGCCTGCCCCGGAGGTCGGAGAACGAGAAGGACCGTCCGCCCATCGTGGCGAGACGGACATCGGGAAGAGTCTGGCCCGGTTCGATCGTCATCGGGGACGATTATACGAACCGGTCACCACTCGACAATATCTTTCTCTCCCAGAAGTTCCCGCAGGCGTCTCTCGACGATCTGATCTTTCAATTCCACGCGATCGCCGAGCTTTCCTTCGAGTTCCGCGATCCGCCGCTTCAGGACGTCGATTTCCCGCGCGCGCATCTCTTCCCGGAGATCGAACAACACGGAGAGCTTTTGCTTCAACTCTTCGCGGAGTTCCCCGCCCCCGTGACGCGCATCCCGGGAAAGGCGGAGGCATTCGAAATCGAGAACGTGGATCTTCTTCATCATCCGGTAGGTTTCGGGATCGCGCCGCTTGAGATCGGAAATGTGCCGGTACCGTCGGATCAGGTCTCCCAGGATGCGCCCGGCGTCCCGAAGACGACCCTCCGCGATCAGCGCCTCCAGTTCTTTCACACGGTCGGGATACTCCGTCCGAAGCGCCTTCTCCTTTTCCGCGAAGACGGCCCGGATCTCCTCCGGTTGGATCGGTTCGTCCTGGGGAATCCGTCCGGCCCCTCCCCCGAAATCCTGCAGGCAGAGCATCAGCAAAAGAAGACTCATGGCATCCTCCCCAGGTCCTCCTCCAGCGACCCGATGGCGGTCCGGAGAGAGGCAATCTGTTCATCCCAATCGGTGTCGTCCTGTTCCCAGGAGAGGGGAGCTTCCACGCCGGAAGAGACCGTCCCCACCTGCTCGTTCATGCGATCCTGTACCGGGAAGATCGCGAAAAGGAAGGCGGCCGCCGCCGGGAGGGCCCAGCGATGGAGGAGATGCGGACGCGCCTTGCCCACCCGGAACTGCAGGGAGAGGGTGCGCATTTCCGCGAGGTCCCGCCGGCAGGCGGAACAGCGCCCGACGTGGTCCCGGTAATCGACGGAGTCGCCCCCCGCTTCACCGTAAACGTCGAGCAGTTTTTCGTCCCGGTAGTTCGGGCAATTCATCAGAGATAATCCTTCAACGCCTCTCTCAAGTGTTCCATGGCGTAATGCATCCGTCCAAGCGCGGTATTGAGCGGGCAACCGAGTTTTTCCGCGATCTCCCGGAACGTAAGGCAACTTCTTTCCCGGAGGAGGAAAACTTCCCTCTGTTCGGCGGGAAGCCGGTCGACCTCCGCCATGAGCGCCTCCCGAAGTTCCCGGTGCGCCACGTCATCCTGGGGCCCCGCCTTTCCGACGATTTCGAGATCCTCCGTCGGTTCCGGCCGCTTGCGCCGGAGAAAATCGAGAGAGAGGTTGTTGGCGATGGTAAACAACCACGACTCGAACCGCCCCCGGGGCTGGTACCGTTCAATCGAACGATGCACCCGGATATAGACCTCTTGGACGACGTCCGGGGCGTCCGAAGGCCCCACCAGCCGCCTGCAGAAGTTCTGCAATCGATTCCCATATTCCCGCACGAAACGTTCATAAGCGTCGCCTTTGCCAGCCTTCAGACCGGCAACGAGTTCTTCCATGGTCTGCCTCCTTAACGCAACCACGGAAGACCTTATTGTGGGGATTCATGCCGAAATATTTTCCGAATTCGCGTATTTCCGGGGGGGATCCGCGACACGGATGGGAGAGGGCATGAGAATGAAGATTTCCCGATTCGGCGCACGGCCCCTGCTCCTCTTTACACCCGGCTTTCTCCTGGGATTGACCGCTTCCGGCCCCGTTCTGCCCGGACTGGGACTCCTTGCCGCCTGCGCCATCCTCGCCCGGTCCGCCCCTCCCGCCCGCATTCTCCTCGTCCTCCTGGCGGGCTTCGTCGCCGGACAGGCGCGGGACCGGCTTTCTCCCCGGATCCGGGACCTTCCCCCCGCCATGAACGCTTCCGCCACCGGAACCGTTGCCGGACCCTCCCGGCACTACCAGTCCCGTGGAAGAGAGTCCGTCTACTTCGAATTACGATTGGAGAGGCTGGACGGTCGGCGGGAGTACGGCCGACTGCGCGTCCGGCGCTACGGGAAACTCGATCCCCTTCTCGGCGGCGAACGGATCGCGGTGCAGGGCCGCCTCCTTTCCCTGCGTGCCCCCCTCAACCCGGGTCAATTCGACCGCGCCGGCTGGCTGCGAAGACGGGGGATTCGCGCCGTTTTCCAGGCGGAGCGGGTCGACCTCCTCTCGAAGCCCGGCCCCCTCCCGAAACTCCGGTCGACGCTGAAGAAGAGAATGGAGCGCGCCTGTCGGGCGGAAGTCGCCGCGCTCGCCTCCGCGCTTCTGCTCGGAGAACGGACCGGCCTCGATCCCTCCCTGGTTCGGGATCTCCGGAGATCGGGTGCGGCACATTTTCTCGCCGTCTCGGGCCTGCATGTCTCCATCATCGCAACCACGCTCTGGTGCATGCTCTCTCTCCTCCGGATCCCCCGCCGACGAAAGATGGCCTGCCTGCTCGGCCTCCTCTGGTGCTATGCCCTTCTCGCGGGACTCCCCGCATCCGTCGTGCGCGCGACCACGATGGCGACCTTCTGGCTCGGCGCGGACCTGCTCGGAAGAAAACGGGACGCGCTCACCTCGCTCTCCGCCACGGCCCTTCTCCTTCTCCTCCTCGATCCCGGCCAGCGAAGCGACGCCGGGTTCCAGCTCTCCTTCCTCGCCGTGCTCGGGATCCTCCTCTTCTCCCCCCTCTTCCAGCGACTCCTCGCTCCCGGGAAAGGAGCACTCGCGAAGATCGCGGGACTTCTCGTCGTTTCCATCGCGGCGTGGACGACCACCTCCCCGATCGTTCAAACCCACTTCCAACTCCTCACCCCTTCCGCCCCCGTCGCCTCCCTCCTTCTTTTCCCCTTCATCCTCGCGATCATGGCCGGGGGAACCGGAAGCCTCCTCCTTCCCGAAGCCGGGCGTCTCACCGCCTTCTCCTATGAATGCCTTGAAAAAATCTCCGCGGTCATGACCTCCCTGCCCGCCACCCATTTCTTCCGCGCCGCGCCCTCCCCGGCCGCGCTTGCCTTCTACTATACCGGCCTGGCCCTCTGGGCGATCTGGATGCGGAGACATCCCCGCCTCTGGAAAGTGACGCTCCTTCTCCCTCTCCTCCTTCCACTGGGATTTCCCGCTCCCACCCGTCCCGCACCGTCGGGCCCCCGCATCTGCGTTCTGGCCATGGGCCGGGGACTCTGCGTTTACGGAGAATTCCCGGACGGGAGGAACTTCCTCTTCGACGCGGGAAGCCTCGATCACCCCGACCCGGGAAGAACCCTCGTCGCCCCTTTCCTCTGGGCCCGTGGAATCACCCGGATCGACACCCTCTTCCTCTCCCATCCCGACGCGGATCACGTCAACGGGACGGTCTCCCTCCTGGAGCGTTTCCCGGTCGGCCACGTCATCGCTTCGCCTTCGTTCCGGAATACGCGCCTGCCGGCCCTCGTTCGAGAGCGGGGGATCCCTTTCCATTTCCGGGAACGCGCCTCCCGGCCGGAACGACTCGCGCGCGGTCTCCTGCTCCTCGGCCCTCCCGACTGGGACCGCTTCGGCTCGGGATTCCCCACGAACGAGACCTCCCTCGTTCTGCTCGTCTCCCATGGAGAGCGCAGAATTCTCCTGACCGGGGATATAGAGGAACGGGGAACGTCCCGCCTCGTGAAGGAGATGAAAGACCTGCGCGCCGACATCCTCGTGGTCCCGCACCACGGAAAGTCGAACGAACGAATCGGCGACTTGATCCGCGCCGTCGACCCCCTCATCGCGATCGTCCCGGGTCCCCGCCGATACGCTTCGCCGAAGACGCTCGGCCTCCTGGACGACAAGTGCCTGCTCATGGTCACCGGTTCCACGGGGGCGATCGAGATCGAACCGCGGGAAGATCGATGGCTCATCCGGACCTTCCGGCCCTACTTCCGCGCCGCCCGTTGAAACAGGCGCAGCATCAGGAACGAGGGCGCAAGAAGGGACGCGATGAGGATCCCTTCGAGGAGTCCGCCGGACCAGAGAACCACGGAAGCGTCGAGCAGGATGATCGCCATCACCCCGTCGCGAACCAGTTTCATCACACGCTCCCGGACGAAGAGTTTCCACACCTTCCCGATGCGGAAGAGGAGCCACCCGGAAAGCAGAAGCGTGCCCGCCATCCCGAAAACGGAGAAGGTCCCGGCCACGAACCCCGCCCCGATCGTCGCCACCATCATTCCTCCAGCGCCGATCACGAAGATCCCCCGCCTCGGTTCCCCCTCTTCCAGCATGCTCACCATCGTAAGGCAAACCACGTAGACGAGAATCACCACGGGGAAGAGTCCCGGGCCGGGGTCGATCCCGACATGCGCCATGCCAAGAAGGAAGTTGCACGCCCGGACCAGTCCCATGAGAACGGGACCTCCGACCGAAAATTTCTTTCCGCCAAAATTGTAGAGCACGATCAGGAGCACGATCGCGATCCAGATCACCGGGGGAAGGTACGAGTCGACCAGCAGGGTCAGACCGGAAACGGCAGCGCCGGAGAGGAGGACGAGCAGGAAGGCGCACACGTGGGCGTTCCGCGGAAGGATCGCGCCGGAGGGGAGAACCCGGTCAGGATGAAGAAGTTTGTCCCGCTCGTGATCCGCGATGTCGTTGCACGCCATCCCGAAGCAATAGAGAGCCCCGGAGACGAGCGCGAGGAGGCCGGCGACCCGAAAATCGACCGCGCCATCACCTCCCAGCGCGACCAGGTACCCCGCAAGGCTGTCGGCCACCGCCGTCAGGACCAGCGGAAACCGCATCAGACGCAGGTAGCGAAACACGCCCATTCCCCGATCCCCCATGATTCCTTCCCATCACCCGACATTGGGATCCGGGACTTGGGAACTGGGATTTCCCTTTTAGCCGCCGAGAAGGCGGTTGATGTCGTTGTAGGTCACGAAAACGACCATCGCCAGGAGGAAGACCAGTCCGACGTACTGGAAGAGGGCGACGAACTTTTCCGAGGGGGCCTTTCCGCGGATCTTCTCGATTCCCAGGAGCAGGATGTGCCCGCCGTCGAGAACCGGGATCGGAAGCAGGTTGAAGATCCCCAGGTTCACCGTGATCAGGGCGAGCAACCAGAGGAGATTCCCCGGCGCGAGCGACGCGCTATCGTACGACACCTTGAAGATGCCGACCGGGCCAGCCAGCCCCTTCGTCGACTCCTCCGCCACGACCAGCTTGTAGAGCAACTGGAACGTAAGGATGCCGATGTTGACAGGCTCGTACATCCCGTCCTTGAACGCCTTGGTCAGGGACCGTTTCCGGAAGAGCCTGGCGAAGTCGAGCGCAACAGCGCCCGACTCATTCCCGATTCCCAGTTTCACGAAGTCGCAGTCGAGGTACGTTTCCGGCTTGAGTTCGAGTTGGACCCTCTCCTCCCCGCGCCGGACCTCCACCGCGACCGTACTCACGTCGTCCTTGAATACGTGCTTGAACAGGTCCCCCCCGATCGTGATCTCTCCCACCTTCCCGTCGAAGGATACGAGTTCGTCCCCGGAGAGGATCTTCCCCGCGAAGGGCGACGCCTTCGTCACCTCGGCGAACTTCCGGGAGGGCTTGGGAAGGACGCCGATCTGCCCGCGTGCGAGCGAACTGAAGGTGGGCCGGATCTTCAACCAGTGCACTTCCTCTCCGCGCCGGACTTCGAAGGAGAGGGAGACCCCCACGGAAGGCTCGACCACGTCCTTCATGTCCTGCCAGCTCTTCACCCCGATACCGAAGACCCGGTTCCCGTCGCGCTCCCGGTAGAGTCGCGCCGCGCGATCATGTTCGTCGACCCGGAACTTTTTCCGAAGACGGACCCAGAGATCCTCGTGGAACCCCTCGATCCGAAGAATGATATCGCCCTCCTCCAGTTGTCCGGTGGCGGGCGCTCCCCGGGTCACGCCGCCGATGACCGGTTCGAGCAGGCGGGCGTCTTCCGGGAACCGCTTCCCTTTCTTTTCGGGGAGCGTAAGGAACACGACGAACATCTTCCCCTGGAGGCTGTCCTCCGGGCGCCGACGAATATGCAGGGAAACCTCTTTCCCGGCCCGTTCGCGCAGCATCTCCGCCAGGCGCAGATAGCTGTATACCTTCTCGCCGTCGACGGCGACGATCTCGTCCCCCGATTCCACCTCGGCGTTCGCCAAGGCGGAATCCGCGGTAATCCTCGTGAGATGGGTGGAAGGCGGTATGTTCCGGTGACTCTCCGACCCCTCCTGCTTCACCTTCAGGTCGATCTCCTTCTCCCCCCGCCGGACGGTCACCGGGACGGTGGATCCCTTCTTCCGGCGCACAATCTCGATTCGATAATCGTCGCCGGTCCGGATCGGAACGTCCCCCACTTTCACGATCACGTCCCCCGGCAACATCCCCGCGTACGTTTCGGGTTTCCCCGGAACGGCCACTTCGGGGGACATCTCGTATTTACCGACGAGGAAGGCGACGATACAAATGGGAAAGGCGATCACGAGATTCATGATCGCCCCCGCGGCGAAGATCTGAAGACGCTGCCAACCGGTCTTCGAGGTCAGTTCGTCCCCTTTTCCCGTACTTTCCTCGCCGATCGCTTCGCCGGCCATCTTCACGTACCCGCCGAGCGGGATCCACGAGACACGGTACTCGGTATCCCCCTTCTGTTTCTTCCAGATGGCGGGACCGAACCCGAGAGAGAAAACCTCCACGCGAACCTTGTTCCGCTTCGCCATGATGAAATGGCCGAGTTCGTGTATGAAGATCAGGAGCCCCAGCCCGATTATGATTTCCACGATCCAGACGAGCGATTCTAAGATTTCCAGCATCCGGCCTCCGTGCGGGCCCATCGGTCCGCGTGCAGTACATGCTCCAGTGTCGGATCCGCGACCGGATCGTGCCGGTCCATCACCGATTCCACCAGGGCGAAGATATCCAGGAATGAAATTTTACGTTGAAGGAAGAGGTCCACCGCGACCTCGTTCGCCCCGTTCAACACAGCGCCCATCGTTCCCCCCGTCTCCGCAGCCCGGCGGCCGAGAGCCAGGGAGGGGAATTTTTCCAGGTTGGGCTCCCGGAATGTCAACGAACCCGTTTCCGCGAGGTTCAATGATTCCGCGCGCCCCGGCAGGCGGTCGGGAAAGGTCAACGCGTACTGGATCGGCGTCCGCATGTCCGGAACGCCCATCTGCGCGATCATCGACCCGTCCCGGTACTCCACGATCGAATGCACGATCGACTGGGGATGAACGACCACGTCGATCTGGTCGGGCGAAAGATCGAAAAGCCACCGGGCCTCGACGATTTCGAGGGCCTTGTTGAACATCGTGGCGGAATCGACCGTGATCTTCGGGCCCATTTCCCACGTGGGATGGCGAAGAGCCTGTTCCACCGTGATGTCCGCCAGTTTTTCCCGCGGCGTATCGGCGAACGGTCCGCCGGAGGCGGTCAGGATGATCCTTTTCACCTCGGACCGATTCCCGCTCCGCATCGACTGGAAGATCGCGTTGTGTTCGCTGTCGATCGGAAGGAGGGCGCAGTCGTTCTTCTTCGCCGCCTCCAGCATGAGCGGTCCCGCCATGACGAGCGCTTCCTTGTTCGCGAGCGCCAGGGTCTTTCCCGATTCCAGCGCGCGCAATCCCGCCGCCAGCCCCGCCGCCCCGGTGATCGCGGCGACGACGACATCCACGTCATCCTCCGCCACGAGCCCGGCCGGATCCGCGATCACCTCCGTTCCGTTCGAGACGGAAGAGAGGTGCTCCCGGGAATCCGGATCGGTCATCGCGACGCGCCGGGGGGAGAACTCCCGTATCTGCTCCGACATTTCGTGCCATTTCGACCGGGCCGCCAGGGCGGTGACCCGGTACTCCCCGGGAAGATGGCGGATCACGTCGAGGGCGCTTTCCCCGATGGAACCGGTCGACCCGAGAAGGGCGATTCGCTTCACGGAAGGATCTCGTAAGCGGCGATCGGCTTCGATTTGCCCTTCAGGGGAATATCTCCCAGGCTGCGCGTCTTGTAGGAATCCTTCACGCGGCCGTGGGTCACCTCCCCCACGATGATCCGGTTCACCTCAGGGAAGCCGCAAAGCCGCTTCGCGACGTTGACGGTGTCGCCAATGACGGTGTACTGGAGACGGGCCTGGGCGCCGATGTTTCCCGCGAGCACCTTCCCGGAATTGATCCCGATCCGGATGCTGAAGGGGCTGTCGGGTTCGCGGGTGTTGTATTCGGCCACCAGTTTCAGGATGTCGGCCGCCACCCGGACGGCGGCGAGGGAGTGGTTCTCCTGGTCCATGGGCGCGTTGAAAATCGCCATGACCTCGTCGCCGATGAAATTGTTCACGCTCCCCTTGTGGGAGAAGATCGCCCCGGTAGCCATTTCGAAGAATTCGTTCAGAAGCGTGGCCATCTCCTCCGGCTTCTTCTCCTCCGCCAGCTTCGTCGAAGCGACGACGTCGGCGAAAAGGACGGTCACCTCCCGTTCCTCCACCTCCAGCCCGACCGATCCGCCCCTCAACATGATCATCTCGACCACGTCGGGGGAGTGATACTTCGACAGGTTGTCCCGGACCATCATCTCCTGCCGCAGTTTCTCGTTCAACTCCTCCTGTTTCATCCGGACCGCCACGAGGTTGCCGATCGCGGCGAGGAGGTTCTCGTCGTCCTCCGTGAAGGCGTGGGTCTTCGCGAAGTTGTCGAGATAGATCGCGCCGAAAACGCCCTCCCCCTCCCAGAGCGGCGCGGCGACGACCGAGCGGATGTTGAACTGCACGATCGACATCCCCTCGAGGAAGCGGTCGTCGTGCTGGGCGTCATCGGTCGCCACGACCGCCTTCTCGTTGATCACCTTGTTGAGAATGGTCGAGGAAAGACTCATCTCCCCTCCCGTGATCACGCCCTTCTCGCGATGGTAGGCGAACCGGGGGGAGAGGGTCCCTTCCTGGAAGGTAAGAAGAACTCCCCGCTCGCAGTTGATCACCTTGAAAATCTGCCCCATCGAGCTTTCAAACAGCGCCTGTACGGAGGAGGTTCTCGAAAGCTCCTTGCATACCAGGTACAGGATATGAAAGAGATTGCTCTCCGGTACCTTCTCCTCCGGGCTCTTGGACGGGCGGGCGTCGACGATCGACATCCCCTTTTCGAACGCGTCGGTGAAGTCGAGCTGGAAGCTCTCGGCGATCTCGCTTACGTGCTGGATCCGCATCGTCGGTTCCTGGAAACCGCTCATGGGCACGGCGGCGGCCGCCGCCAGGAGCTCTTTGTGCGGGGCCTCGCGGGGGTTATTCTCGTCCCGGAAGGTGATCTGCGTCTCACCCAGCCGGATCATGTCCCCGTCCTTCAGGATCCGCACCTCGATCTTTTCCTGGTTGACGTAGGTGCCGTTGGAACTCCCGAGGTCGTAGACGTGGAACTCTTCGCCGCGGCGCACGATGGAGGAATGACGCCGGGAAATGAGGGAATCCTTCAATTCCAGGTCGTTTTCCGGGGTACGGCCGATGCTGAACGTCTCCTTCGCAAGCTCGATCTCGCGGACATCGTCGCCTCGTTGTACGATGATTTTCGGCATTGATCCTCAGGGGATGAAATCGGAGTCCGACCCTACCAAATGGCCCAAGGGCAGTCAAGCGGGCCCGGATTCCCCCCTTTTTTCGGCGCCGGAAGGCCAAGAACGTCGTGTTACAAAAGGAATTGACACCCGGTGCAGAGGGGGGCTATAACGATTCCCCTTGCCCTCAAACCGGTCCGAACCAAGAGGATATACGACAGGAGGTCCCATGCGCAGTCTGGCCGTCATCGCCCTGGCTTTCATTCTTTCCCTCCTCCCGGCGAGCGCCGCGCCCACGCCACAGGAGAGCGCGAAACCGCCCGCGGAACCCGGCACCGATACGCTTGTCATGCATTTCAAGACGGAGCCCCCGACGCTCAACCCGATCACATCCCGGGACGTCTACGGCTCCTATATCCTCAGCTACACGAGCACTTCGCTCTACGTGGCGGACAAGGAATACATGAGAAACCTCGCCAGCGGCAGGGTGAAATCGAGGCCGGAAGGCCCGATGAAGCCGGAACTGGCCGCCGGGTACCCTGAAATTTCCGAGGACAAGCTCACCTGGACGATCCGACTCAAGGAAGGGTGCCGGTGGCACGACGGAGAAGAGATCACCGCCAACGACATCAAGGCATCCTTCGATCTCATGATGAACGAGAAGGTCGACGCCGCCCGTCTGCGTCCCTACTACGAACTGGTGGACGAGGTCATCGTCGAAGACGACTACGCCATCACCTTCAAGTTCAAGGAGAAGTACTACTTCGCACAATACAGCCTCCCGGACATCCCGCTCGTCCCGGAAAGCGTCATCGAGGAACTGGACGATCCCTCGGACTGGAACAAGATCGACCAGGTCGTCGGAAGCGGCCCGTACAAGCTGGAAGAATGGAACAAGGGGAACGAGATCGTCCTTCTTCGAAACGACGACTTCTGGGGAGACAAGCCACAGATCAAGCGCATCCGCTTCAAGATCATCAAGGAGGACA
>PVBE010512695.1_pt1 | contig 27749 bp, 21 predicted proteins | sample 1631181 | NCBI WGS metagenome assembly PVBE01 (sample SAMN08397723, study PRJNA350692) | Marine metagenome, whole genome shotgun sequencing project. | isolation source: water | place: Pacific Ocean | collected 2012-04
CTCTTCGCCTTCGGAGTCATCTTCTGGGCCTACATCGGCTACAGCCAGTACATGCTCATTTGGTACGCGAACATTCCTATTGAAACCGCGTGGTTTGTTCCGCGTCAACTCGGCGAGTGGACCTACGTGTCGTGGCTTCTTATCGCCGGGCACTTCGCATTGCCCTTCGTGTTGCTGGTTACCCGTTGGACGAAGCGATGGCGTGGCTCACTGGCCATAATCGCAACGTGGATGGTGTTGATGTTCCTGGTAGACATCTACTGGCTTGTCATGCCATCAGTCCCTGAAGCGGCTTTGGAGCATGCGACCAGTTGGGATCAACTTGCGACGCAAGCAACACAAGGCACTCTGCCTTTGGGTTGGAATCCATCTGTATTGGACCTCACCACGCTGGTGGGCATGCTTGGCCTAGTCGTGGCCGGGACTTTTCTGTATCTGGGGCGTGCCGCCTTGGCACCGACCCATGACCCACGCCTTCCCGAGGCACTGGCCTTCGAGAACTTCTGATGACACACTCCCCCGAAGACATCCATACTCCCCTCGCGGGCGCCGCCGAAGATCCATCCGCCGGACCAACTTGGTTGGTGGGTATTGCAAGTGCCATCCTGTTGTTGTCGGTCGTGCTGGCATCCATCTCGCTGTTCTATGCAGCCGAACGCCGTGAAGTTCAACACAAGGTTGTGTCCATCCGATCGCAGGAGAGCGAACTGATGCGCGAGGAACATCGCCTCGCGCTTGAGCAAATCCCGCACTGGGAGCAGTGGACGGATGCAGATGGCGTGTTGGCCGGTGAACGTACCTTGGTTGTTCCCATGGATGTGGCGCGTGACTTGGTCAAGAAGCGCTGGAGTGGGGCAAGTAACTGAGTACAGCATGATCATGATGAGCCGTTTAATTCGATGTCTTTTGGTCGCCACCGCGGTCGGGGCTGTCGTGTCACCAGCGATGGGCCAGATCATGGCAGAGGAACTTCCCCCCGAACTTGATGGCGTGGGAATTGTGCAGCGCCTCGACGCACAGGTCCCCCTTGACCTGACGTTTGTTGATCACACGGGCAAGGATGTTCAGTTGTCGCAGCTGATTGACGGCACGCGGCCTATTTTGTTGACATTGAACTATTACCGCTGTCCGATGTTGTGCAGTTTGACTTTGAATGGCCTAGTTGATGGCCTTCGAGGCATGAACCTGAAACTCGGCAGCGACTACGACATTGTGACGGTCAGTATCAATCCTGATGAGGGTCCGGAACTGGCCGCCCAAAACAGAGCGGGCTATCTTGCGGCTATTGGTGATGAGGCATCCGAGTCGGCGTGGCCATTTCTTGTGGGTGAACAAGCCGATATCGAAACGCTCGCCAAGTCCGTTGGTTTTGGCTACCGATACGACGAAACGAGCGGCGAGTACGCTCACACAGCAAGTGTCGTTTTCTTGACGCCAGATGGCGTGATTTCCAAATACATGAACGATGTGCGATTCAACCCCCGTGATGTGCGATTTGCGCTGATCGGTGCGTCGCAGGGCAAGATCGGCACCTTGATGGACACATTCTTGCTGTTCAATTGCTTTCAATGGGACCCCGAAGCAGGAAGTTTCATCCCCAGTGCATGGAAGATCATGCGAATGGGTGCTGGCTTGACGGCCGTTGTGCTGGCCGTAGGCATCGTGATTCTGCTTCGCACAGATCCACGCCGCAACGCAGGGATTTCTGATCATAACACCGTCGAACGAACGGCGGTCCTGAAGACTGGTGGGATGCAGGCATGAGCATGTTAGGACTGCTGGCAACGACGACGGAGATGAAACTCGGTGAAGCGACGTCCAACGGCACCTTCTGGATGCCCGAGAGCGCGTCGACCATAGCGCCTGAGATCGACTTCGTCTTTGACTTTATCAATTGGATCAGCGGCTTCTTCTTTGTGTTGGTTGTTTTGATGTTGGTTTGGTTCGCCATTCGCTACAGAATTAAGAAGTCCTCGCATAAGGCGTTTACTCCTGATGCGCCGACTCACAACACGGCCTTGGAGTTGACTTGGACTGCGGTCCCGATCCTGCTCGTGAGTGTGATGTTTTGGTTGGGCATGGAGGGGTATCTCAAGGCTGTTGAATCGCCCGAGGATTCCTACCCTGTGCAAGTCACCGGCGTGAAGTGGCAGTGGACGTTCCAGCATCCAGAATATGGCGTGACCGAGGGGTCGGAACTGACCGTGCCATTGAATCGACCTGTCCGGTTGCTCATGACCAGCGGAGGCCCAACGGCGGTGCTCCATAGTCTGTTCATCCCAGCCTTCCGCGTCAAACAAGACGTTGTGCCTGGTCGGTACACCAGCTTGTGGTTCCAAGCCACCATTCCCGGCCAGTACCGTTTGTACTGCACGGAGTATTGCGGCAAGGACCACTCCAAGATGCTGGCTGTTGTCAATGTGCTGCCCGAAGATGAATTTCAGGAAACGATGGGCAAACTTGCACGCGAATACGAAAACCTCGATGATGAGGCGTTGCCCGCCTACGCCATGACGCGTCTGTACGCCCGATGCGAGAAGTGTCACTCACTCACTGAAAAATCTGGTATCGGACCATCCTTTAAGGGACTCTGGCAACGAACGAAGAACGGAACAACCGTCTTTGCCAACGGCACTACCCTCAAGAGTCTCATGGGCCCGGGCGGCGAGTTTGAGGTTCCAGAGAACTACCTCCGCGACTCAATATTGAATCCGCAGCACTACATCGTGCAGAACTACACCGGTGTGATGCCGACGTTCAAGGGGCAGCTCAAGGAACGGCAGATCGACGCGTTGGTTCTGATGCTCAAGAACATGGACCAGCTCGTCGACGAGCAGGGGAATCCTATTGAAAGCCCAGACCTTGAGGGCGCCGACATCTCCACGGGATCGGACAAATGACCGTGGAAGGAATTAGCCATGACCACCATTAGCCCAACGCCACTAAACCAACCTGTGCTTGCTGGCGAAAACTATCTGACTCATACACGTGGTCTCTTGTCGTGGCTGCTGACGCTTGATCACAAGCGAATTGGGCTGATGTACTTAGTCTCGGTTTTGGCGGCATTCCTGCTTGGGGGCATCTTTGCGATCTTGGTACGAACGCAGTTGCTGGTGCCCGAGGGCCTGATCATGGATCAGGACGAATTCAACCAGGCATTCACGCTTCATGGCGGAATCATGGTCTTCCTGGTCATCATTCCAAGTATCCCCGCGGCCTTGGGCAACTTTGTGTTGCCCATCATGCTCGGTGCCAAGGACGTTGCATTCCCCCGTCTGAACCTTTTTAGTTACTACTTGTGGGTTATTGGTGCCATTTTGTTGGTGCTATCTATCTTCACAGGCGGCTTGGATACGGGCTGGACGTTCTACACGCCCTACAGCGTGAACTCGGCAGCGGGTGGCGTCGTCCCAGCCCTTGCCGGCGCGTTCGTCCTGGGCTTCTCTTCGATTTTCACGGGCATGAACTTCATCGTCACCATCCATCGCTTGCGACCCGCTGGCATGACGTGGTTCCGCATGCCACTCTTCTTGTGGTCGATTTATGCCACCGCTGTCATTCAGGTGCTTGCTACGCCAGTGCTGGGAATTACGTTGGCACTACTCATTGTTGAACGTTTATTTGGGATCGGTATCTTCGACCCAGCCCTTGGTGGTGACCCGGTGCTGTATCAGCACTTCTTCTGGTTCTATAGCCATCCGGCGGTCTACATTATGATCCTCCCGGCTATGGGCATTGTGAGTGAATTGATCTCGGTGCACAGCCACCGCCACATCTTTGGATACTCCTTTATCGCATGGAGTTCAATCGCCATCGCGATCTTCTCCTTCATCGTGTGGGGACACCACATGTTTACTGCGGGGCAGTCTCCACTGATGAATGTGGTGTTCTCACTCATTACGTTCAGCGTGGCCATTCCATCGGCCGTGAAGGTGTTCAATTGGTTGGCAACGATGTACAAAGGGGCTATCAGTTGGACGACCCCCATGCTGTATGGCATGGGCTTCATCTGCCTATTCATGATTGGTGGTTTGACCGGGCTGTACTTGGGCACACTAGCGACCGATGTACACCTGCATGACACCTACTTCATCGTTGCGCACTTTCACTACACCATGATGGGTTCTGCATTGATCGGCTTCATCGGTGGTTTGCACCACTGGTGGCCCAAGATGACCGGAAAAATGATCAATGAGAATGCCGGACGAATCGCGTTCGCTTTGTTCTTCATCGGCTACAACCTGACGTTCTTTACCCAGTTCATGCTGGGAAGCCACGGTATGCCCCGACGATATGCAACCTACCCCGCAGACGCGGGGTTTCAGACCTATCACATCGTGTCATCCATTGGGTCATACCTCATGGCGATCGCGTTCTTCATGATGGCGTGGTACTTCCTTGCATCCCTGTTTGGAAATCGCCGGGCATCGGCTAACCCGTGGGGCGGCCGCAGCCTTGAGTGGCAGTGCACATCACCACCGCCCTTTGATAATTTCTCGGAGCAACCCGCCGTGGGTGACTGCTACGATTATTCGGTGCTCCGCTGGGATGAAGCCACGAATGGCTACATCTGGCGAGAGGACGTCGAACATCCAGGCCACCGCGATCATGAGGAGGCCTCGCACGCCTGAGGGCGGCGGGCTGGAAGGAACATCACGTGAGCCAGTTGCACGCACATGCCAACACACACGAGGAAGACCACGAGCATGGTCACCCGAACTTCTTGCAGCATCACTGGAATAATCCAGTGCAGCAGTTTGAAGCCGGAAAGCTCGGAATGTGGCTGTTCTTGGCGACCGAGATTCTGTTATTTGGTGGTCTGTTCTGCGCGTATGCCATCTGGCGAGCCAATCACCCTGAGATCTTCAAGTACGGCAGCCAATTCCTCAGCACCAAGTGGGGGGCCATCAACACCGCTGTGCTGTTGACCAGTTCTTTGACGATGGCCATGGGAGTCACATTTGCGGCCCGGGGCAAGATGAAGTCGGTGATCCTCTGTTTGATCTTGACACTGTTTGGCGCTGGTGGCTTCATGGCCATCAAGTACGTCGAATACAACCACAAATTCCATGAGGGTTTCTATCCAGGCATGGGTTTCTACAGTGAGCCTCATGCATCAGAACTTTGGTTACCGATGGACGAAACGGCGAAAGCCAAGCGAGCCAAGCGTCTAGAGCATGAGGCCGTCCAGTCGCAGGCAACACTGGCTGCAGCAATCGTCCGTAACGAATTCCCATCACCTCCAAAAGAAGCGCAGCAGTGGGATCAGCCCGTTGCGGGCGGTGCCCCAACAGGACTGGTCACGGACCAGCAGTTGATCGACACCATTGAACTCAGTGCCTTTCTTCCAGCAAGTTTCATTGGCGATAACGAAGACATTCCATCGGAACTGGCTTACGCCGAACATCACAACGCTGGTGAAATTCCAACCCTGCCCCACCCATTGCAGGATCCAGAACGTCCGGTCAATGCTCAGAAATTCTTCACAATCTACTTCCTGATGACTGGATTGCATGGCATCCACGTTGTTGCCGGCGGATTCGTGATTCTCTGGCTGTTGCTACTGACGATCAAAGGGCGTTTTAGTCGTGAGTACTACACACCGATCGACCTTGGCGGCCTGTATTGGCACATCGTCGATGTGATTTGGATTTTCCTTTTCCCGCTGTTCTATCTGATCTGACGGAGCGTTCAAGATGTCATCACATGATCACGAGCATGGCGCCGTCGGGCACATCGTTCCCATCAAGTTGTTGGTGCTTACGTGCTTGGTCCTTCTCTTTTTGACGGCCGTCACGGTATGGGTTACCAAACTGGACTTTGAAGCGATGCAGATGTCTGAGATGAATATTATCGTGGCAATGGGCGTCGCTGTTGTGAAGTGTATTCTGGTGGCGCTCATCTTCATGCATCTTCGATGGGACCGCAGCTTTGTCGGTTTCATCTTTCTGGCATCAATTCTGTTCGTGGGTATTTTCATCGGCTTTGCGCTGCTTGATACAACGCAGTATCAGCCATCGATGATTCCTGGCAACTCAGCGGAAATCCAAGAGCAACTCGACACTCTTCAAGCCGACCTGATAACAAATCAGGCCGCGGGCGATGCCCATGCAGGCGACGGTCATACCGAAACTAAACACTGACGCATCTCAGGGTGCGGGGGCTCGCGGTGTCTTTCGTGATCAACACGAACAGGTTGCGGCAGGGACCTTTGGGCTCTGGGCGCTGCTGGCGACTTTGGCCATGCTCTTTGGTGGTCTGGTCTTGGCAGTTCTGGCGGTGCGTTTGGGGAGCGATGATTGGCCCACGTCACTTCCACATCTTCCATGGCAAGTGTGGGTGAGCACTGCGGCAATCATTGGTTGCAGCGTGGCCTTTGCTGAGGCGGTTGCGGCCGATCGGCGAGGGAGCGATACCGGTGTTCGAGCGGCCATGGCGACCGCACTGGTCGGGGCGGTGGTGTTTACGGGAATGCAGACGTGGGCATGGTTCAGTTGGTACGAGACGATGGGTGCGTGGGAGGCCTCCACGCAGACCCACCGCGTGGCCATCATGGGTTTTTGGGTGTTCACTGGGCTCCATGTAGCCCACGTGCTTGGTGGACTGGTTCCACTGGCCATGCTCGTGTGGTACGCGGTGGCTCGTCGTTGGACGACGTCTAGGCGAGGCTTTCTAGGCCACGCAGCGATCTATTGGCACTTTCTTGATGTGGTGTGGGTGCTGCTGGTCGTGACCATGCTTGTAGTGTTGTGACGGTCGTGTTTTGAAAGTAAGGTTGGCGGGCTCTGGAGTCGATGTAGGAACGTGGAGTGCGTAATGAATTGGCGAGTTGTCATCAGTGTGATCGTGTCAGGTCTTGCTGTGGTTCCGGTGCAGTCAGCCGAACTGTTGGTGCCCGAGACCTACTCGACCATCAACGACGCGATCTATTACGCCGCCAACGGGGATTCCATTTCGGTTGGGCCCGGTACTCATCAGCAGACATGGGGACCGGCGGTCATTGCAAATAACAGCAAGTCGCTGCACATCTATGGTCGCGATGGAAGTTCGGTCACCACGCTCAATGGTGGTGGTGGAATGGGTATCTGGCTCTCTGGAAGCATTACCAGCAATTCGCTGATTGAAGGCTTTGCCATCACCAACAGCAGCCCAGGTGTCTGGTTGGACCAGTCGTCGGCGACGCTGCGTGATGTGCACATCGTCGGCTGCAGCAATAATGCGTTCGGCGGCGGGTTGAAGGTGCAGGGGGGACAGCCAAGCTTTGAAGACGGATCGATCCAACAGTGCTGGACGTCAAGTAGTTACGGCGGTGGAGTCAGTGTGGAGTCCGGCGCGACGCTTTCGATGACCGATGTATTGATCGATGACAACGATGCCCCCTTGAGAGGTGGCGGCGTGTCACTATCCAGTTCACACGCCAACATGACGCGGTGCGTGATATCAAATAACACGGTGAGCGGTTTTGGAGCGAGTGGCGGCGGCATCAGTGTGGACACATCTAGCAGCGTGTCAATGTCGGGATGCTTGTTGCAAGACAACCTTGCCGACAACGGAGGCGGACTGTATTCAGATGGCACCGGCTTGCGAGTTTACGCGCAGGGCTGTCTGTTCTTAAGCAACACAGCGTCGTATGGAGGAGGCCTCTATTCGGTGAGCAGTGTGTCATTGGGCCTGTGCGTCTTCGGGGCGAACCTCGGTAACAGCGCTGGTGGCGGGGTCTTGCTTGGCGGAGGGGGCGACATCGATGCGTGTGAATTCATTTTCAACTCGGCTGGCAGTGGGACCGCGGTGTACTCAAACGGGCCGCTCGTGACGATCGGCTCGTCCCAGTTTTGTGCCGACCCCCCATCTTCTGAAACCGTTGAGGGGTCTGTTTCGTATGCAGGTGGCAACATCTGGGCGTGCCCGTGTCAGGGGGATGTCAATGCAGATGGCCTGTTTACCTCCGTGGACTTGTTGGAGATGCTTCGCTGGTTCGGTACCAACTGCGTCGAGAGTCAACTTGACCGCAATCAAGATGGTCTCATCAGTGTGCCCGACCTCCTGCTGCTCTTGCAAGCGTGGGGACCTTGCTGATTGTTCAGCGAAGATCCGGCTGCTCTTCAGCTGTGCGGAGTGATCCAACGATCCCCGCACGATCGACAGTCGCGGACAGATCATCTGGCGTGCCGTGCAGCCCGTCTGGACCAGCGCTGCTCAAACGTACGAAGACATCTTCGTTGTCGATGATGACCAGCGCCACTGGGGCATTCCATCCGTCCTGTGGCATGGGGGTGGCCACCGCTTCTTGTACGTTCCTTGGCTCGAGCGATGAAGCCCACGAGGTCATGGCTTCGTGGGTACGCGTCCGGGCCGCTTCGTTGGCGGCGTCTCGCATTGGGTTGCTGCGATAGCGATCACCGCTCAACTTGAAGCGGCCATCAGAGATGGTCGGCGGGTAGGTGTTGTCACTACGGTCAACGTCGGCCAACTCATCGTGTGGATCAAGCGTGACTGACGCGATGGCCTTGTCTCGAATGAGAAGTTTTGAAGTTGACCGCGGGTCACTCCTCCAGAGGTCGGCAGGCAACACCAGTTCTTCGACGGTGTCGTCCTCGTATGTGATTTTGATTGGTAGGGGCATGATCAGACCACCGTTGCTTCGAAATCGCAATACGTGGAATCTCGACTGTGTGTTGAGTAAGGCTCGCTCATCCTCATCGAGTTCAGCCATCAGTTTCTCATAGGCGCGTGTGTCGGCCGGTGTCACGCCATGTTTGTCGCGAGTGCTGTAGAAGTCGATGAGTTCGGGATGACGATCCGTGCGACGATTTTTTCCGGCGTTTCGCTGTGCGGTCACGGTTTCGGGTTCGCGTTTGGCCTCATCTTCGCGGTCAATCTCTCTCTCAACGGCAGGCTTTCCACTATGCACACGAAAAGTTTCAACTGATTCCAAGCAGACATCGACCGGTCGCGTGTCATAGAACCATCCGCGCCAGAACCAGTCAAGATCACGGCCGCTTGCGTCTTCGATGGTGCGAAAGAAGTCTGCTGGTTCGGGTCGTTTGAAGGCCCATCGATCGGTGTAGGCATGCATGGCATGGTCGAACAAGTCTCGCCCAACAACGGTTTCTCGCAGAATGTTCAATGCGGTGGCTGGCTTGGCGTAGGCGTTGGGGCCAAATTGCAGGATCGACTCGCTGGCCGTCATGATGGGACGCGAGTTGTCGACATCTCGCATATAGCCGGTGATGGCGCGGGGAAGTCCGCGACTTCGGGCGTAGTCCTCTTCCCAGGTCCGCTCGGCGAGGAACTGGTGATAGGTGTTGAGACCTTCATCCATCCACGTCCACTGCCGCTCGTCGCTGTTGACAATCATCGGAAACCAGAAGTGCCCGACCTCATGGATGACCACTGAAATCAGTCCGTACTTAGCTCGTTCCGTCCAGGTGCCGTCATCTTCGGGACGCGGGCCATTGAAAGTCATCATCGGATATTCCATGCCTCCTCCGACGACCCCATTGACTGACCACGCCACCGGCCACGGATATGGCATGGCCGTTTGGGAGTACGACTCCAGCGCGTGGGCGACCGCATGCGTGGAGTACTTGTCCCAGAGTCCATCTCCCTCGGCCGGCCACATGGACATGGCCATAGCGGTGTGGTTCGAGCCTGGAATCGGTACGCCCATCGCGTCCCAAGCGAAGGCTGGCGACGCGCTGAAAGCGAAGTCCCGCACGTTGTCCGCGGAGAAACGCCAGGTCGCGGTCTGTTCGCTCGGCGACGCAACCAAGGCATCGGACTCGCCTCGCGTCACGATCTGAACCGGACGCGTTGACGAGCGGGCTTGGTCGAATCTCTCCCGCTGGGTCGGCGTGAGGACTTCTCGGGGATTCTGCAGTTCACCGGTGGCGCCAACGAGATAGTTCTCCGGCACCGTAATGTTGACGTCGTAGTTACCAAACTCGAGGGTGAATTCGCCTCGTCCAAGAAACGGCCGTGTTTGCCATCCGTCGTAGTCGGTATAGGCCGCAAGGCGAGGAAACCACTGTGCGATCTGATACAGGGTTCGTCCGTCGTCAAATACCTCGTATCCACTGCGCCCACCGATGGTGTCGGGCACGACCAGACTGTTCCATTCGATATCGAGTTTCGTCGTACGTCCTGGTGCCAGGGGTGTCGGGAGATCGATCCGCATCATGGTGTCGTCGATGATGTAGTCCAGCGCCTTGCCGTTTTCATCGGTGACCGACTGGACCGTCACACCTCCGGGAAAGTCTTCGCTTTCGAGTTGGCTTCGAAGCCCATCGAAAGACATTCCTGAGTCCAGATTGGGCGCGCGTCGGGCCATGCGCCCGCGAGATTCCGGCTTGAACTTGTTCTGGTCGAGTTGGATCCAGAGCCAGTGCAGCGTATCTGGGCTGTTGTTCTTGTAGGTGATGCGTTCCGATCCTTCGATGCGGTGCGCCTCAGTGTTGAGCGTGACATCGATTGTGTAGTCGACCTGTTGCTGCCAGTAGTCGGGGCCAGGTGCGCCACTGGCCGTTCGGAAACGATTCGGCGAGGGCAATTCCATGTCATCGAGGCGTGCAAAGGGATCAGTACGCGGAAGTGTCCGCTCGGGTCGCCATGGATGGTCATCTGGGTGGGCTGTTGCCAACGTCGTCAGGGCCATTACGCACAGAAACATGGACCGCATCATGGAGCCTCCTGTCAGGGGAGGTGCCACCATAGCGAAGCGTCTTGTGCCAAGGCGTCTTAGGTCATGGACACGGGCCAAATGACCCCACAAGGAGGAGCAGATCATCGACTCCGACGTGCCCGTCGCCAGTAACGTCTTCCGGACATCCATCGCACGGTCCCCATGCGCCTAGCACCGCGAGAATCTCGTTTGTGTCCACAGTGCCATCGCCGTCAATATCTCCTGGGCACGGCTGCGCAGAACAGTCGATGCGCTCCATATAGACATTGTCGATGGCCGCTTCGACGCGCGACGATTCGTTGAGGTCTGACGCGACGAATTGAATTCGGAACATATCGTTGACTTCAAAGTCCGAAACGTCCGTCAGTGAGTAGGTGGACGTTTGCCAGTTGCCTTCGACCTCCGGTCCAGTGGTGCCCGTTTGTTGCAAGACTGTCCATGTGGCACCATCGTCATCGGAGATGTTGACGACCCAGACGTCGTCTTCTACATTTCCACCGCCACCGATATTTCGATACCACCAGCAGTAGGAGATATTTTCGACGCCAGTTGCGTTGATTGTCGGTGATGTCAGCGTTGTGCTGCCGCCATCGACATCACCGCCACCTCCGGCGGTGTTCTCGGTGATCCAACACTCGCTTGCTGCGCCATCGCAATCAGTGGTGGGCCGATTGCCACCACCGGCGGGAATGCCTCGTTCCCAGAATCCATCGGTGGCATCACCGCCAACCGTCCAACCAGGGTCAGTCGATCCGTCATCGTCAAAGACCACCACTGGTTCTGACCACGCGGAGATGGATGAGTTGCGTACATCAGGTGCGTTAGGTGGAAGGAACGTATTTTGGTCGTCGGTCGTGCGTGCCCAGACGAACCAGTCCACATTGACGCCGCACTGGGCGTTCGGGAAGTGTGCCAAGAAGTCGCCGCTGCCGAGGTCTTCAAGGTCCACAGGGCCGGTGATGCCATTTTGTCCAGCATAGAGCCTCGCGGTGCCTGGCTGATAGGCGCCAAGCACACTGTCGATGCGGACGGGAAGCGTCGTGGAACCATCGGGCAGGATGTGCGTGGGTGGCCCTTGTGGGAGCGTGATGCTCAGCCACGCGATCGGGGGCACATTGAGCCCATGAACCCCGAATCCTTGTTCGATCTGGGTGTAGTGAGGCGATCCATTGGCAAGATCAGCATCATCGTCATCAAGGGTGACAAAGTCGATGGCGATGGCATCGTTGATCTCGGTTCCGTTGTGCAGCAGAATGCTGTCGACCGTTAGGCGACTGATGATGTTTTGTGCGTTTAATGGGTCACTGGATTCAAGGGCCATCCATGTGTCGTACACACAGCCGGAAATGAGTTGCCCGCAGGAGTGAATTGCACTTCCACAGGATGAACAACTTGTTTCGGAGTACTCGCAGTTGTTGTCGGCATTTCGGATTCCACTGGCGCAGTTGCCTTGAAAAAATCCTGGCGACATAATTGGATCGCCTGTCATGATTAGTGCGATGCAGTCGGCCATTCCTTCGCCATACTCGCCTTGCCCAGAGCCGGCCTCAGCGATGAGGTGGTGCCCATATTCATGGAAGACAATGTGACCGAAGGCCGTGTTGTTGCATCCGCCGCCGGATTGATAGAAGTTAATCGATGAGTAGTCGTAATAGGCATTGCATGTGTCGGCGATATTGACATTGACTGGCCAATTGGTTTCCGTGCCAATGGTCGGGTAGCTTGGGTTGACTTCTAGAATGAAGTCCCGTACGAGGTTGGCATCGCGATAGGCCACAGTTTGTGCCATGATCAGTTCGGTTTCGTCTTCGTTGTGCAGAACTTCAACATGATCTTCGTTCATTATGTCGACCGATACGATCGCATCGGAGCCTGCTTCATTGTTGACATTGAACCAGGGGCCTCGGAGTTCCGACTCGACTAAGACAATTCCTGTTGCGGGCGCTGAGAAAAAGCCATCCGCATCTGTTGTTACGACCGTTCCGTCGACAGTGACGTAGGCCCACGGAAGTGGTTCTGTCACCGTTGTGTCACATTCCCATGCGGACCACCCGTCGTTGACGCGTCCCGACACGGTTCCGGTGACATCGCCCATTGCTGCAGCGGCCAGCGACAGCCCGCAGTGGAGGATGCGGTCTTCTTCGTGAATGACTTCCCCAGTCTGCGCGTCGATGATCAAACGAATCTTGGTGTAGTTGGCATCGCGATTGGTGCCAACGGCGGCGACTGTGTCGACCACCAAGCGTGGGGGATGGATGTCATCTCCAATGCCGGCAAAGATCGCCGTTGTTGGCGATTTGGTGAGGTGAGCCTGTGGTCCCAGTGTCCGAGCGGCTGCCATCGTCGAGAGGATCATGGAGTCTTGTGCTGTGATGGATCGTGGCGGATTCCATCCCATCGTGGGATGCAGATCCGCCGAGGCGAGCACTACAACCGGTGTTGTGCCGTTGCGAACCAGCACCTTGAGGCTCGAACCAAAGACTGGAGTATCGCCGACGACTTGATCAAATGTTGCCAGCGTGAACTTGAATGATCCCGTCAGGGCGTCGTAGCCCAACGCTTGGGCGTCGCCGCTGCGTCGTAATTGCGTGGGTTGCAGGCCCCACATCGCTGCGGCCTCAACCACAAAGCGGTCTGCAGCTTCCGCAGCAGTCCTGCCGGTGGTCATTGGGGCACCAAAGACCCGATCGATACGACCACCATTGGTGTGGTGGAGTCTGGCGGACGACGAGATGCTCTTGAGCGTGCCCATGGCTTCCGCCATGGAGGGCTGAGTCAACGTGGTCGTCGCCAAGGTGGCGATCGCGGCGAGTGTGAGCAGCATTGTGTGGTCCCTTTCTATCTCTCTGCAGTGTGCCCCGAACTCCTAACCCTACGCCAATGAACATGATAATCGTCCCTGAAATCCCCATTTCTGTTGGCCTTCGTACCAGTTCTGCTACGAAGGCGGCTCGGGAGACCCTCATTGGCTCAGCGTTGGGTGGCCGCAGCGTCCATGGCGGCGGCCGCATGCCACAGTCCTTGCCGCACCACGACCTCTGGTGGCGCAAGCACCTCGATGCGAGGGGGGCGGTCGCTCAGTTGGGCGATGACTTGGTGACCACCGATCATGACTTTCAGGGGCCCATCGGCAGCTTGCACTGTGTTGGCGGCTAGGAGCATGGTCTCACTTCCTACCGACAGGATGGCCACCGGTGCTTTGGGGGCGTTTCCTGGCGGCGGTCCGGGAAGTTCAAAGAGCAATCCCCTCGAACGGTAGTACGAATTCGGGTCACCTTTGTCGTATCGCTTCTCAAGGTTCACATCTTCGGCGATCACCGTGGTGTCAGGATGCGACTCCATCCAATCAGCCCACGAGACCAGCCGAAGAGGCACTGACGTGAGTGTGCGATCCGGTCCTGTCACAGCACGCCCGCTCCACTGCGACAGGAGCGGCGGGGGCATTTCATCATTGCTTCGGGGATAGAGCAACTGGGTGCCCCCGACGACCAAGCCACTGACTCCCAGCCTCAACACTTCACCGTTGCTGCGCCGGTCGAAGACGCGGGGGCTTGCCGATGGCCAGTGCCAAGTCACGGCGATGGGGACGCCGCCCAACTCATCGTGTACGACTTCGTGAATATGAAGCATGCGAATGGGGTACGCGCGATGGTGACCGTCAATGCTGACGCCGATGACGGCATCACTTGACACGAGATACTGATTGCGCGAATCAACCGCCGCGACGACCTCCGAGCCTTGCAAGATGCCCGGTGGGGCATCGAGTACTGGCACCATGTCGCGATGCAACATCGCGGTTCGGATATCTGCAACCTCGGGCACGCGCGGCGTATCCAAGTTGAAGCCGTAGGTGGCCGGATTGCGTCCATCGCCCGGTGGTCGCTCGACCATTCGGAGCACTGCTGGGGCAAGTGCCCAAATCAACACCGCCAGCAACAACGCTACGCCTCCCAGTAGTACCCATCCACCTTCAAAGAAGGTCGGCCGGCCGGTTCGTGGCGATGGTTTCACGAGACCTCCATGGGTGCAGGGGGCAGGATAATCGGCTGCGATATTGGAACCGGTTGCCGATCCAGAACCATCATCAGCAAGACTATTGGCAGGTAGGCCAAACTGGCTAGGAAAGCGCGGCGGGCCGTCACGCGGGTTCGCGTTCGATAGAACACCAAACACTTCCAGGCAAACCACGCTCCAATGAGCACCGATCCGATCGAGTACGCCAGCCCGGTCAAATGCATCGATGTCATTAACAGTCCAAGGGGGATGAGCAGCATGGCTGAGATCAGCGTCGCTTCGCCAAGAATGCGTTCCCCACCGGCGACCGATGGAAGCATGCGAAACCCAGCGGTTTCATATTCCTCTCGATACATCCACGCAAGCGTGAGAAAGTGGGGCAGTTGCCACAAGAACAAGATCGCAGCGAGGACGAGTCCGCCTGAATCAATCGTGCCGCGAATCGCCACCCACCCAACCAGTGGTGGAATGGCACCCACGACGGCGCCGATGAGCGTGTTGAGGGTACTCAGAGGTTTCATTGGCGTGTAGGCCAGCACGTACAACAGCAGGGTCAGTAACGCCAATCCGGCGGAGTAGAAATTGACCAGTATTGCCAGGATCGCCACGCCACTGTATCCAAGCACGATGGCAATGATCCATCCATGTACGGCACTCATGCGACCACTGGGAAGGGGGCGATTGCGTGTTCGTGTCATCAACGTATCGCGGCGAACCTCGATGACTTGATTGATCGCGTTAGCGGCCGCGGCGCACATCAGTGTGCCAAGCACCGTCCAAAGGACCAGCAGCCACTGAATATCGTTGCCACTGGCCATGATGGCGCCCACGCCGGCGGTGATCACCACTAATAGGCTCAACCGAAGTTTGGTCAGGTCTGCATACAGATGCAGGAGTCCGACACGGGGTTGTGGCGGCGTGCTCTCTGTGGTGTTGGCTGCGGTGTTGGCTGCGGTGTGCGACATGGAGACTCCTGGCAGCGGATTCGCCGGCCAACCAAAGGGAGCCTAGTATACTCGGCTGCCCAAACGAATCCGTCACACCACCGCACTTCAAAGGGCGTGTTTATGAGCATGGCCACACACAGCAGCGTCCCGACGTCAATGTTGTCCGATCACATTGCCAGAGTGTTGGCGGCTGGATTTGGCGCTACGACATTGATGTGGCTGTGGAGTTACCTGGCAATTCTGTTGCAAGGGGCTGGACTCGGGGATGTGCTCTTTGGATTGGCCATTCTGTCGCTGCTTGGAGGTGGGGCTGTAGCAGGTCGCGTCGACCTCTCTATGGATGTCGCTCAAGCGAGCATTTTTCGCGGTGTTGTTCGAGGGCTTGCCACTGGATTTGTGGCCGCGGTAATCAATCTCCTGGTGCTAGCGAGTTTGCTGCGAAGCGATCTGGGCGGCGGTGAATGGTGGCTGGTCGGAACACTCTTTGGCTGCATCGTGGTGGGCGGAATTGGTGGTGGCGTGGGCGCCATGTTTGGATCGTGGCGAACTGGCGGTAACTGGCGGAGCATCTTCTGCTGGGTTGCGGCCGGGCTGACCTTCTTCATGATTGTCACGGGCGGTGTTGTGACGGGCTTTGAAGCAGGGTTGGCCGTGCCGGACTGGCCGAATTCCTATGGACACAACATGCTGCTGTATCCGCTATCAGAGATGACTGCCAATCCTGATAGCGGCATCTTCTACGAGCACGCGCATCGTTTGACAGGCATGTTCGTGGGCTTTACATCCATCGTGTTGTGTCTTGTGTTGTGGATGTCAGATGACCGCATTGGTCTTGGTTTGCTCGGGACGGCCATCTTGGTATTGGTGATTGCGCAAGGTGTGCTCGGTGGTCTACGTGTCACGGGTGTGTTGACGTTCAGCCAAGACGCATCAGATTTGGCGCCAAGTACGGCGATTGCCATAGCTCACGGGGTGCTTGCGCAAGTTGTGTTGGCTGCCATGGCGGTGACTGCGGGGATGACCAGCACGCGTTGGCGGCGGGGACCGGTGCCACTTGGAGAAGGCAACCAATCGACGGATCGCACGTTGGCGGTGCTATTGGTGGTCTGTTTACTCTTGCAACTGGGCTTGGGCGCTGCCTATCGTCACATCGGAACCGAAATTGGCACGCGGGCGCCCGGCGCGACCCATGCGTTGATGGGACACATTGTTATGGCCGTGGTTGTAGCGGTGCTGGGTGTCTTTGTCGGACTTCGCGGATCTGGCATGGTCGGCCGCGATGATGTATTTCGCTGGCTTGGTCGCGCTTTTCTCATCATGGTTGGGTTGCAGATTCTTCTTGGATTTGCCGCTGTAGCAGCCGTCCTGCTGCGTCCCGAAGCAGGCACGACCGCCGATGTGCCAGTATGGGAGGTGCTTGTGACCAGTGGTCATCAAGCCAACGGCGCCCTCATGTTGTCTACTGCTACGCTGCTGTGTGTATGGTACTGGCGAGTGATAGACATTTCGGAGCCTGTCAATGATGGATGATCAAGGCATTATTGGATTCGATACAGGCGACCTTCCAGAAGGTCCCAACTTGCCCGGGCGGGTCATCGTTGAAGCGTCAATCGACAAAGTATTTGACCAGATGGAATCCTTCTTGTTGGAAGCAAGCCGTGAAGCCATGCTTGCGCACGGAGCTTTTCACCTTGCCGTGTCTGGGGACATGCAGTTACAACCGTTTTGGCGGCAACTCATGTATGACCCGGACGCCCGCGGACTTCCATGGCATGCAACGCACCTCTGGTTCACGGAAGATTGGTCGCTTCCAGTTGGGGATCCGCGACGAACCTTGACGCGACTTCAAGACACGATTATCGAACACTCGGGGGTGCTTCCAGAGCACGTTCATCCGATGCCTGTAAAAACTTCCGGTGGTGCGTTTTCCTATGCTCGCGAAATTTCGGATTGGACCGGTGGGGGCATCTTGAGGACGCCGGGTTTCGATGCGGTGGTGGTCGCCGCTGGCCCCGGAGGTGGGGTGGCAGGCTGGCAGCCCGCGGAGTTGATCGATCCAGATGATGGCGGCTTAGTTATGCAGCACCGTGGAGGCCCCGATGGCGACGATGATGGGTTGTCTTTATCGCTGACTGGACTATCCAACGCAACGCACTTGCTAGTTATGGTCATAGGCGAATTGGCGGGATCCAGCCTGCGAGATGTGGAACGGACGGAACTGTGCCCAGTGTCGATTCTGCGTCAAGGCTCGGGAGATGTTCGCTGGTTTTTTGACGCTCAGGCGGCTGCCGCTGCGAGTTAGTGGTTCTTCCCACTAATAAATTCCTCCAGCAGAATGGCCGCCGCAACAGCATCACTACCGGGTCCTCCACGCTGACCGCGGAGGCGGTGTTCTGCCTCGAAACTTGTGAGTCGTTCATCGAGATAGTGCACAGGCAAATCAGTAGCCTGCGATAGCGTTGATCCAAACAGCCGAGTGAGTTCAGCACGTGGCCCTTCGGTTCCATCCATGTTGAATGGCATACCAAGGACGATGGCATCTACGCCATGTTCGCTGCACGCGTTAGATACAGCTTTGAGCAACGCATCGCCGCGATTGACGTGAAGAACATCAAGTGGAAAGACTGTTCCAGTAGCGGTGTCGCCGGTCGCAAGACCGGTTCGCTTGTCGCCGAGATCGACGCCGAGCAATCGCATGCTCATCGCCACTCCTGGTCGATCAGTCCATGTAGTTCTTTGACCCGTTGTACGTCGGCCGCGTTGCACACGAGCGTCGATTTGTCAGTGTGCACAATCACCATGTCCTTGCAGCCAATGGTGGCAATGAGATGCGATGGATCATCACTCACCGAAATCACGCCTTGTGAGTCGAGGTGAACACTGGGCCCGAAGGAACGGTTGCCGTCCGTGTCCGGATCGATGGTGTCTCCGGCGGCTGACCAGCTTCCTACATCGAGCCACTGCACATCCATGGGAACGGTGCACACTTCGATGCGATCATCGGTTGAGGCCGGTTCCATGATGGCGTAGTCAACGCTGACTTTGGGCAGGGTCGGATATACCTCGTTGAGCACATCGAGCCGGCGGTCGGTGTTCCATGCTTGCGCGATAGCGTGCATTCCAGCGGCGGACTCTGGGAGAAATCGATCGAGCGCTTCGAGGAACCCAGCTGCGGAGAAGACGAACATCCCCGAGTTCCACTTGTAACGGCCCGAAGCGACATACTCGGTGGCCGTTGCTTCGTCTGGTTTTTCGACGAAGCGAAGGGTGCGGCAGGCTGGCTCATGCCCGTCGATGGCATCGCCCAGTTCGACGTAGCCAAATCCAGTCGCGGGGTAGGTTGGTTCAATGCCGAAGGTCACCATTCGATTGGGTGACTCCCGCACAAGGGCAAAGCCCTGCTCGATGCACGCTGCAAAGCGATCCTGAGGCGTGATGAGATGGTCGGCGGTCAGCACGGCGAAGACGGCATCGGCATCGTGTGATTGCAGTACGGCGGCGGTGAGGGCTACGGCGTTGACGGTGTCCCGTGGGCACGGTTCACCAATCAGGCGATCCCCATCAAAGTTGGGAAGATCTTCGAGGATCATCGAGCGATAGGTTTCACCAGTGCAGATCCACTGGCGGGAAGGCTCAACCAAGCCGTCTAGTCGCCTCGCCGCATGCCAAAGCAGGCTGCGTCCTTGAACGAGGGGAACCATTTGTTTGGGACGCCCGCCGTGGCTCATTGGCCAGAGTCGGGTGCCGCTTCCACCTGCCATGATCATTGCGTGCTGCATGGTGGGTAAGGGTACCGATGTGGTGGGCTTGGTAGGCTGATGCACATGCTGTCGCGAATTTCAGGTCAACTCATTGCAGTTCAGAATGATCGGGCGCAGATTTTAGTGGGGCCGTTGGTCTTGGACGTTCTGGTGCCAGGCAGCGAGATTGACCGTCTACAGGCCAATTTGGGGCAAGAGACGACCTTTTATACCCTCATGGTGATGGAAGGTGTAGCGCAGGGATCTTCCATGGTTCCGCGGCTGCTGGGGTTCTCAACGGCTCATGATCGGGCGTTCTTTGAACTGTTTACGACCGTCAAGAACATTGGCCATCGCAAGGCGCTTCGAGCATTACAAGCGCCTGGGCGGGATATCGCAGCAGCGATTGCTGGTCGCGACACGACCTTTCTCGTGGCGTTGCCTGAGATTGGCAAGCGAACCGCTGAGACCATCATCGCCGAACTTTCGGGAAAGGTCGATGCGTGGATCGATGGGGACGTGCCATCCACCCCGATTGGCCAGCCTGTGGCAGGGTCCGCCGCAGCCGATGCCATTGCGATGCTCGTGTCGCTTGGCGAGCGTCCAGAAATGGCCCGCCAACTGGTCGATCGTGCGATGGCCCAGCACCCGGATATCGAGTCGCCCGAAGACTTGCTCGCGCACATCATGGCGACCCGCTGATCACCAGGGGCATCGGATCTTCATTCAGAGGCCATCCACTGGCCGCGGCGATTCGGCTGCGAATGTCCAGAGCCACATCGTTGGCCGGTTGTGTTCGCGGATAGGTCACCGGGGGGAGGAAGACGACACGGCTTTGGGACCGTCCAAAGATCGATCCGAGCATGGAGTCCGCAACGGGCGTGCCGGAAATCCAGCATGGCACGATGGTGGCTCCAGTGCGAGCGGCAAGCAGGCCCACGCCCTCTTGAAACGGACGCAGTGTGCCAGGCGGTCGGGTGATCCGTCCCTCGGGAAAGATACCCAGTACGCCACCGCGTCGAATGGTGGTCAGGGCGGTTCGGATCGAAGCGGGGTCGGGGCGATCACGATGAACGGGAATGATCTGCAGCCACCGCCAAATGTCATCGGTTCCCGAAGCCATCATGTCCTTGGCCATCATCCATCGGATGAGTTGTGGGGTGGCGGCTTGGATGAGCAGGGGATCGACGCCTCCGGTGTGGTTGGCCACGATGATGACCCCACCCCTAGCGATAGCCCGCTCGAGGATTTCTAAACCTTCAAATTGGAGAGATTGTCGCCAATGGAGCACGCAGCGGGTCAGTCGCCAGATTAGTCCAATCGAGGCGCTGCCATTAGGTCCACGGGACAACCAAGGCGTGACAGCAATGGCCCACACCCCAGCGACGGCGACCCAGATGATGGCGGCAGTGACTGCTGAGTTGCCTGGAGACCATGAGAGCATCGCGTGGCCGCAGATCATGTGTCCACACTATCAGTGCCAGGGCCCCGTTGAAGCGGTGTTGTGTTACCGTGCCCGAAATCGGGATCACTGACCGAGATGCCACGGCGAGAAGACATTCACACCATCCTGATTCTGGGTTCAGGGCCGATCGTGATCGGGCAAGGTTGTGAATTTGATTATTCCGGAACACAAGCCTGCAAGGCCCTCCTAGCCGAGGGCTATCGGATCGTGCTGGTTAACTCAAATCCAGCAACGATCATGACTGATCCAGCATTCTCGGATCGCACCTACATCGAACCGATTACACCTGAAGCGGTGCAACGCATTTTCGAGATGGAACAGTCGCGTGGGCAACCCATCGATGCGATCCTTCCGACGCTTGGCGGGCAAACGGCGCTCAACTGTGCTTGCGATCTTGATGAACGTGGCGTGCTTGAGCAATATAGCGTTGAGATGATCGGCGCGACGCGTGAGGTCATTGTGCGAGCGGAGGACCGGCAAGCATTCCGCAATGTGGTTGAGGAGTGCGGCTACAAACTTCCCAAGTGCAGCGTTGTGACGACACTTGATGCAGGGTTTGCGTTCCTCGAAGAAATCGGATTGCCAGCGATCATTCGACCGGCCTATACGCTCGGAGGAAGCGGGGGTGGCATTGCCTACAACCGCGAAGAGTTCGAAGACCAGTTGCGCCGAGGCTTATCGGCTTCGCGCATCGGCCAAGTGCAGATCGATCAGTCAGTGCTTGGGTGGAAGGAGTACGAACTCGAAGTCGTCCGCGATCGCAATGACAATTGCTTGGTGATCTGCGGTATCGAGAACATCGACCCGATGGGGGTGCACACTGGCGACTCGATTACCGTGGCGCCGATTCAGACGCTTAGTGATCGCGAGTACCAGCGACTTCGGGACGCGTCTTTTGACATCTTGCGGGCCGTGGGTGTCGACACCGGCGGGTCCAATGTGCAGTTTGCCATCAACCCCGAGACGGCTGAGATGGTGGTTGTCGAAATGAACCCCCGCGTGTCGCGTAGCAGTGCGTTGGCATCCAAGGCGACGGGCTTTCCTATTGCGCATATTGCCGCGAAGCTCGCGGTTGGGTACACGCTGGACGAACTTCGCAACGACATCACCGCCACGACGTCAGCGTGCTTTGAGCCATCGATCGATTACGTCGTGGTCAAGATGCCTCGGTGGACATTCGAGAAGTTCCCTGAAGCAGATGAGACGTTGACGACACAGATGAAGTCTGTGGGCGAAGCCATGAGCATCGGTCGCAACTTCCGCGAAGCCTTCCAGAAGGCGATTCGCTCGATGGAAGTGAAGCGATTTGGGTACGGGCTCGATGGCCAAGATCGTTGGTTCGCTTCTAAGAGCGGCCAGGATGTCGAGTGGCCGATTGACGAGGAGACGATCACGCGAAAGTTGGCTGTTCCATGTCAGGGTCGGCTGTACTACCTGCGATACGCACTCAAGTTGGGGTGGTCGCTCGAGCGGATTCACGACATCACGCGCATCGACCCGTGGTACCTCGAGCAGTTCCAGCGGCTGGTGCAGTTTGAGGACAGGCTGCTGGCGATCGAGTCACTCGAAGCGATGGATGCCGCGATGATGCTTGAGGCCAAACAGCACGGGTACAGTGACCCGCAATTGGCCAAGGTCTTCCTCGGGGACATCAGTACCAAGGCGATTCTCAACGTACGGGCGCACCGCAAGTCTCTTGGCATTGAACCGGTGTTCAAACTCGTTGACACCTGCGCCGCTGAGTTCGCGGCTGTCACGCCGTATTACTATGCGACCTACGAAACGCCGTACGAACTCAATGGCGATCGCGTGTTTGACGACGAGATTCGCGTGTCTGATCGCGAGAAAATCGTCATCCTCGGTGGTGGCCCTAACCGCATCGGCCAGGGCATCGAGTTTGACTACTGTTGTTGCCAAGCGGCATTTGCGTGCGAGGAACTCGGCTACGAGTCGGTGATGATCAACTCCAATCCTGAGACGGTCAGCACAGACTACGACACGAGCGACTTGTTGTTCTTTGAGCCACTAACACTTGAGGACGTGCTCAATGTCGTCGAGCGACTCAATGGTGGTGGCGTGGATGTGCCGGATCGAACTGGCGGTGTGGCTGGGTGCGTCGTGCAGTTCGGCGGGCAAACGCCATTGAATCTGGCACACGGGCTGGCAGCTGCTGGCGTGCCGCTAATCGGCACGGGTCTTGAGGCCATCGACGAGGCGGAAGATCGCGATCGCTTCAAAGCCATACTGGAGCGGCTGGATCTCAAGCAGCCACCCAATGGAATTGCTTACAGCCTTGAAGAAGCACGTGCGATTGCCGATGACATTGGCTATCCGGTTCTAGTTCGGCCGAGTTATGTGCTCGGTGGCCGCGGTATGGAAATCTGCTTTGATCACGAGGCGCTCGATCGGTACATGCGTACGGCAGTAGATGTGTCTGAACTTGCGGATGCTCCTGTACTCATAGATCAGTTCTTGAGCGACGCAACAGAAGTCGATGTTGATGTCGTGGCGGACTTTGCGCCCCACGACTCAACCAAGAGCGCACAAGTCACACCGTCGGACGATCCGCCTCGCGCGATCATCGCTGGCATCATGGAACACATCGAGCAGGCTGGTGTGCACAGTGGCGACTCGAGTTGCATCTTGCCGACCGACACCCTGACGCCATCTATTCGGCGCCGCATCATTGAGCACGCCCGGGCACTTGCCCAGGCATTGCGGGTGCGTGGTCTCATGAATCTGCAATTGGCGATTCGCGATGACGAGATTTTCGTCATAGAGGTCAATCCCCGTGCGTCGCGTACGGTGCCGTTTGTGGCCAAAGCGACCGGGCGTCCGTGGTCGCGCATTGCCGCAAAGGTGATGATGGGCCGATCGTTGCGAGAACTGGGTTTCCAAGAAGACCAGCCAAGGCCAAGTTTCCACGCGGTGAAAGAGCCAGTTTTCCCGTTCGAGAAGTTTCCGGGTGTCGATGTCGTTCTCGGTCCCGAGATGCGGAGCACTGGTGAGGCGATGGGCTTTGATCGATCGCTTCCAATGGCGCTGGCCAAGGCCAAGATGAGTGCGTGGCTCCCGCTGCCTATCAAAGGCGACGTGTTCTTGAGTGTTCGCGATAGTGACAAGCACGCCGTGATTGACGTGGCGCGTTCATTGGTTTCGATGGGTTTTCAAGTGCATTCGACGCAGGGCACCTGCGACTTATTGGCTTCTCACAGCGTCGAGGCCTCGCCGATCCGCAAAATTTCCGAGGGTGCCCGCCCCAACATTCTTGATCGCCTCGCCAACGGCGAGATCGACCTCATCATCAACACACCCACTCGGACCGGAGCCGACACCGACGAGGGTCGCATCCGCGCCATGGCCGTTCGCAGTCAGGTCCCAATGATTACCACCATCACCGGGGCCAACGCCGCCGTCCGAGCCATCACCGCCCTCCGAGGCGGCAACTGGCAAGTCGCCGCCCTCCAAGACTCCCATCCTGCCCCATCAGCGGAGCCGGGCTCAATTTCCTGTATCAGCCCGGCTCATTGAAAACGGGTGGTGGTATGCTGCCGCCCCTATGCCGGAATGGTTGCCTCAATTCATTACGTCGATGGTCGTGATTCTGGTGGTGCTGCATGTGTGTCTTGGGGCTGCGGCGTATCTGATTCTTCTGGAACGCAAGGTTTGCGCATGGGTGCAGGACCGCATTGGGCCCAATCGCGTCGGACCCATGGGCATGCTTCAGCCGTTGGCTGACGGGCTGAAACTGTTCTTCAAGGAAGAATTCATTCCCCGTGGGGTGGATCGAGTGCTGTTTATCCTCGCCCCGGCTCTTGCGGTTATCCCCGCCCTGATCGGCTTTGTAATCATTCCGTGGGGAGGCTTTCTGGAACTCGGGGACGGCACCACGGTCTCGGTGATGGGGGCGAATATCAATATTGGAGTCATCTACCTCGTGGCGGCCGCATCGCTTGGCGTCTACGGCGTGGGTCTTGGAGGCTGGGCGTCCAACAACAAGTACTCCTTTCTGGGAGGCCTGCGGGCGAGTGCTCAAATGATCTCCTACGAGATTCCCATGGGGCTGGCCCTCCTGTGCGTGGTGCTGACCGCCGGGACGCTGATGCCCCAAGAGATCGTCTCCCAGCAGCTCCATGGCCAGTGGTATCTGGTTCAGCAGCCCTTGGCCGCGATCCTTTTCTATGTCTGCCTGCTCGCTGAGGCGGGGCGGGCCCCATTTGATCTTGCCGAGGCCGAGCAAGAACTGATCGCTGGCTGGCATACCGAGTACTCCTCGATGAAGTGGGCCCTGTTTTTCATGGGCGAATACGTGCACCTTGTCGTGGGCAGTGCCTTCTTTGCCACGCTCTTCCTAGGCGGGTGGTCCCTCAACCCCATTACGGGCTGGGATCTCCCCCAGACAGGGGGCATCTGGCTGATTCTGCTGCAATTCGGCATCGTGCTTGGAAAGGTCTTCCTACTGGTCTTCCTGACGATGGTGGTCCGCTGGACGCTTCCCCGCTTCCGGTTCGATCAACTCATGAAGCTCGCGTGGGAAGGGCTCATCCCGCTGGCCCTGCTGGTACTGCTCATGACCAGCGTCTTTGTCTATCTCGGCTGGACCCACTGGTTGTGGGCTGGCTCGCTGGCCTGCATCGTGCTGATCTGGGTTGTCATGCCCTGGCTTCCAGGCAGCGGAAACGTGAATCGTCGGATCGATCTCATCGGCAGCCGGTTTCGCCAGACATCACCCTGACCGCTCCCAAGGAGTACCCCCCATGCAATGGATACGAGCCGTTATCGGATTTGGGCTCGTTTTGGTGGCCTCCCGTGGGCGATTGTGGGGCCGTTGGTGGAAGTGGCGGCAGGAAACTGCTTTTGGGTCCAACCCCCAAGCGGTCCCCGGATCAATGCGGCGACACGCCATGCGAGATTTTTTTGCCTGGATCTACCGGCAGTGGTAGCAGGTAGCGGGGTTTTTGGCTCCTACACGCGGCTTACCTCGTTATAGGACTCAGGTCGACCTGGCAACGGCGCTCATTTGAGGTCTATTTTGGGCTGGCGGAGGCCGTGTAGACCCCCCTAAAGCCCTCTGAAATTCTGTCAAAAAAATGCGTGCGACGCAACCCGAGCGGCCGCCATAAATTACTGCAAACACTGTATTTATGGTGGCCCAAGGCTCTCCCCACAGATTCTTATCAGCAATAGTGCAGAGAAAGTTGCTGCCGGGGTAGCACTCCCGGTCGATCTCAGTATCATCCTCGCCTTCAACCCGTCGAGCCTCTGTGGCCGATAGGTGAGGAATCACGACCAAAGCGTGCCCACCGCGGGTGCGCCGAGGTGAAACGAGTCAGTCAGTGGACGCGGGTGTTCGGCACGGAGCCGAAATGAAGCGTTCAACTAAAGGAGAGTCGACGATGAGTGTCGCGACCAAGGTAGGCATCGCTCTTGGTGCCGCCGCTTTCAGCGGAATGGCTGTCGCCGGCAACGGTGGCTCCACGAATGACATGCAGTCTCGTATTGAGGCTGCCGAAGCGAAAATCGCCGAACTTTCGGCCCAGCAAAACGCTGACTGGATGAGCGAAGCTCGCAGTGAGCAGGTCCGTGGCATCGTTCAGGACGTCCTCGCCGACGCCGACACGCGTGCCAGCCTTCAGGGCGACGGTGCCACCAGCGGCTACAACGACGGCTTCTTCGTCAAGAGTGCCGACGGCAAGTGGTCCATGAAGATCAACGGTCTCTTCCAAGAGCGTTGGAATCTTGGTCACCAGGGCTCGAGTTCTTTCAGTCCTGGCGGCGCGCAGAGACCTTTGGCTCTGCCAGACGCGCTTGTAAGTGGTAACTACAACACGGCCTTTGGCTTTGAGACCACCCGAGCTGCTCTGAACTTCTCAGGCGAACTCGCTGGCAAGGCTTACTACAACGCGCGTCTCAACTGGTCGCCATACAACACCCCTAGAGCTCTAGGTGCCGCCCGGGTGCCGGGCCCAGGGCTCCAGAATTCTACTGGCAATGGCATCAGTAATGACCCCCTCGAGTGGGCGTACGGTGGATGGCATCAGGATGACAACTGGGACGTCCAAATCGGTCGCCAGAAGTTTGACGTGATGCGCAGTTTCATGGTTAATGCTGAAGATCAGCAGGCCATCGAGCGAAGTTCCTACAGTTACTACTGGGACACATCCGCGATCACCAACGGCATCAAGGCTAAGTACAGCAGTGATCAGATGCGTGGCAACGTGATGTTCTCGAATGGTTCGGGTGCCGGCACTGGCAACAATCAGTGGACTGCCAACCAACACGGTTGGGCTGTCACGGGTCGTGGCGAGTTCCTGCTGAAAGGTACTTGGGATCAGTTTGATGAAATCGGCTCCACTGTCGGTGGCGCCGAAGGCTGGCTGCTCGGTCTTGGTGGCGGATACCTCCGCAATCAGAACCAGTCCGAGAACAACTGGCTCTTCAGTGGTGACCTGTCCTATCAGGCGAATGGTTGGAATGCGTATGGTTCGGCGACTGTTGGCAATAACAACAATCGCGTCGTAAGCACGGCAGCAACTGCTGCCGGCCTTGCACCCGCCGCAGCAGCTGCCCTTGGCCTCACTGATAATGACAACACGTCTGTTGGCTTCGAAGTCGGTGCTGGTGTCTACCTCGATGACAACAACGAGTTGTATGGTCGTTGGCAGTGGCTGTCGCCTGGTGGTGCATATGGTGGTACCTATGGAAATCTCGTGGCCCCTGGAGCTACCACTTTCAACCCGAGTTCCAAGCTCAACATTCTGACTGTTGGTTTGAATCACTACATTGCCGGTCCCAACGCTAAATTGAGCGTCGACTGGAACTGGTGCTTCTCCGACCCGAGCACGGTCAACTCGCTCGGTGCTGGTGCCTGGGGCCCCACTGGTTGGTGGAATAACAATGAC
>PVBE010173045.1_pt1 | contig 27745 bp, 13 predicted proteins | sample 1631181 | NCBI WGS metagenome assembly PVBE01 (sample SAMN08397723, study PRJNA350692) | Marine metagenome, whole genome shotgun sequencing project. | isolation source: water | place: Pacific Ocean | collected 2012-04
CGCGTCGCAAGCTGCATGCATCGCACCATCAGCATGTTTCAGCCGACCGGTCCACCGGTTTCCTGAAACGCCGTCCCCATTAAATCGCTAGAGTCACAAAACGCGTCCTGACGACCGACGTTGTAGAATGGGCGCGTACCGCAAACCTGACGGAACTCGAAGCCGCGCAGTCGGCAACATAGCTGTTGTCCTCGCCCGGAAAAAGCGGCTGAACGATGACGGCCCGATCGATTCCGAATTCCGCCATGTATTGCTCCAGCAACTGCAGCGGAACGTCTGACAAGGGGCTGACTACGGTTGCCGAAGGATCCGGAAACGCGGGCGCGGAACGCCAAACATGGAGGTGTGCATCAATGATCACGGCAGCTCTTCCTCGCCGGCGAACCGTCTCTTGTTCTCGACAAGCCAGATTCCGCCGTTTGCATTACGACTCGTTTTCGTTTTGACGGCTTTCTCGCATAACGCGCGGCAAGACCATTCAATACGGTTGGACGAAACACTACAATGTGTGTCTAGTATAGGTGTCCAGCTGTGTCGTGCAAATGTGGAGATGTCATGACGAACCGAGAACGCCTTCTTGCCATCATGTCGGGCAAGGCGCCTGACCGAATCCCTTGGATTCCCCGTTTGCTGCTTTGGTATAACGCTCACAAGAAATCCGGGACGCTGCCTGAACGGTATCGCGATTGGACTCTGCGCGACATCGAGCGAGATCTGGGGCTGGGCACGCCCGCAAGAGACGGCGTCGTTTTCCGTACCGAGATGAACGGCGTCGAGATCGAGGAGCGTTGGCTGGATGATCTTCACTTACGTACGGAATACCGGACGCCCGTCGGCACGGTGAGTACGCTCTTTCAGGGCAGCGACGTTTTGAGGAAGCAGGCAATTCAAGATCTGCAGGTCGAGTTCATGCTTAAGGACCAGCAAGATTATCCCGTCGTGCAGTACATCCTCGAGAACACCACGGTGGTTCCCACCTATGCTGAGTATGAACGTTACGAAGCAGAGGTTGGTGAGGACGGCTATCCAATGGTTGCCTGTGGCGATTGCCCATTTCATCATTGGATGCGGACTCTTGTTGGGTATGAGCAGGCATATTTTCACTTGGCCGACTATCCCAACGAAGTCGAGCGTCTGCTGTCCACGATGACCCAGTTGGACCAACAATTGTACTGGCCACTGATCGCCGACTCGCCCGCCAAATTGATCTTGCACGGCGTCCATTTTTCCAGCTACATGACTCCACCGACCATGTTCGAAAAGTACATGCTGGATTACTATCAAGAGCTATCCGCATTGTTGCGATCTCGCGAAAAGACATTGACGCTACACGGCGATAATGAAACACGTCAGATTCTCGGTCACATCGAGCGGGCGGGTTACGGCATGGTCGAGTGCTTTGTGACTCACCCGATGGTCGAGACCACATTGGCTGAAGCCCGCACGGCGTGGGGCGACCGAGTTATCATCTGGGGCGGAGTGCCGTCGGTCATATTGGAAGACCCGTATACCGATGAGGAGTTTGAAAGCGAAATGGACCACATATTGCGCACGATCGCGCCGGGTGACGCTTTCATTCTGGGCGTCGCGGACAACGTCATGCCCGGCGGGAAGCTCGAGCGCATTCGACACATCACACAGATGGTCGAGCAGCTCGGTGCGTATCCAATTCCCACTGTCTGAGAGGTCGTGCAGCTTTCAGATCTTTCGCGCTTCAAGAGCTAAGATTCAGTCATCTCTCCCTCCGCAGACTTTTTCGCTTTTGAGGTTTAGGAGAGTCTTGAACATGTCCTTCTCCCTTCGGGAGACGGTGGCCGAAGGCCGGATGAGGGGAGGCGGATATCATTTGGCAGTTCGGCCCCTCATCCTATCCTTCTCCCCGATGGGAGAAGGGACGCGCTGCCGGCTTCTTCTCGTAGTCCAAAGCGAAAAAGTCTGTCCGGGAGAGGTCGGACGCGGTAGTGGCCGGGAGAGGACGACGATGACCAGTGTGAACCACTTCACTTTATGACAGCCAAAAAAGCCCCTCTCCCGCGGCTGAAGCCGCGACCTCTCCCGAGGGAGAGGTGACGAACAAGGGAGAGGTGACGAACAAGGGAGAGGTGACGAACAAGGGAGAGGTGACGAATTTGAAAACCGCTGCAAACTAACAACTCAACAGCCGTACGATCGCCAAGTGCTGCCTGATCAGCGGGCACTGTTTGACGCAGGCCCGGTTTCCGGCGTGTACCACAGCGACCTCCAATAGCGGCGATCCAGATCATAAACATCGACCTGAGCATCGTCTGCATGGCTGGCTGGGAGGATGCCGTAACGTTTCATTTCTCGCAGATATTGAGGACGCGGGCGGAAACCAGGCATATCGAAACGCTTGATTGTTTCCAGGTTTGTTTTGCCTGCGGCGACGAACTTGAGCAGTGTCTGATAGTCGGCATTGGCGGTATCCGAAAAAACGGTTACGGCGTTGCCTTGCTTGTCCCGACACGACCCGAATCCGCCGGCACGCTCTGCCAACGGTGCCAGCAGCAGGAGCGAGTTTTGGGGACGTGTCAAATTAAAGACAATGTGCCGGCTCATCTTCAGCCGGGGGTCGTCGAGACTGAACCGCCAGAACGACACACCTCTTTCATCCGAGAGCGACTGCGGGAGCAGATCAGAGCCCTGGTGGCAGGAGGCGCACCGTCGCTGAATGACGTCCGCGCCGGCCTTCGTCGTCGGCCAATCCAGGTCCGTGTTGATCTGTGCGTTCTGGATGTAGCCCCCGACCGAACCGCAGCCCAACGCGGCATAGGTTCCCGGATAGGGCGCGCCGACTTCGATCCACAATCGCAACATCTGTTCTTGACGCGATGTGGCCTGCACGCCGTAATGCGAACCGTCCAGCATCTTCAGAATGCGGCTGGCCGATGAACCGAGCGATCGGGGCGAGTAGTTGCTCTTGGCCTGGTTGCGGTTGTCTGTAAACAAGCGGCGAACGGTCATTGTGAAGTAGGCGTGAGAGAACATCGGTCCTCGATCGCCGGCCAACAAGACCTTGCCGGCGTACGGTCCGCCTCGCTGCGTCTTCTGATAGCCGTGGCAATCGAGACACAGTGTGTCGAGAATCGGTTGGATGTCGCGGGGAAAATCGAACACGTCGGGGCAATTGTCGATCGGTTCGATTCGGCTCGCGGGCCGCGCAATCGCCAGCAGATCGGCACTGGGCAAGAACGTCTCCGAACGTTTCTCGTGGCAACCGACGCAACTGGTCACCTCACCCGGTTGTACGGAAAGAAAACTCTGCATTCGTTTGACCGCCAGGTCGTTCTCGTCCAGAGCGACAAAGAATACGGCACGCAACGCCGGCAGTTCGACGTAGGCCGAACCATCCGGTTCCACCGGTACTGTGCCTAGAACTCGTTCCAACGTGAACGAACCGCCGTAGGTCAGAGGGTCCATGCCCCCGGTGAAATTGATCGGCTTGGGCAACGACTCGATCACCAGCAGTTTCTTGATCTCTCCCCGCTTCACTCCCTCCATGTTGCGGCCTTTGTAGACGTCGACCAGCACAACTTCGCCGGTTGTACGCTCGGCGTTGGTGCGATCGGAGATCACCGGTTCCCGCAGGCGGCGGATCACCGGCCTCGGTTCGTGGCATTCGAGCCCGGCAGCCGCCTCTGCGGAGCTGACATGAAACAACTCCTGCGAGACGCCCGCGGCGTCCAGCAAGACGATCCGTTGTCCTTGGGCCGCGATGAAAGTCTCTTCGGAGAGGGCCCACGGATCGCGATAGTTGGCCCCACGAGTGATGGAGCGCGCGGAACTGCGGTCGTCCGGACCGTTTTGCGGATCGACTACCGTGACGATTCCTTCGTGCTCCCGCCGACCATGTCCGGGGGAGAAAATGGCCACCACTTTTCTACTATCTGGAATCGGTTTGGCATCGATCATCAATGTCCCGGGATGCATGTTCCCGTAAAAGACCATCTGTCGAGTGCCGTCGGGGTTCGTCGTCCAGAGGTGGTGGTAGTCGACCTGCGACCGATCGACGTATTCCCACCGCTGATATAGCACCCGGCCATCAGGCATCGGCCAGGGAGTATTGTCGTGCTCGAGATTCGCGGAAATGGCCCGGATGTTGCTTCCGTCGGCGTCGCAGCGATGCAACACGGCCACTTTCGTTAGCCAGCACTGCACCCAGCGATTGCAGCGGCTGGAAACAAAAACAATCTTGCCGTCCGGCAGGTAACATGGCTCGATATCGTCGTACGGCCCGTCGGTCAACTGTCGCAAGTTGCCGCCATCGAGGTCGATTTCGTACAAGTGGTATTGGCAATTGCCGCCCTCGCGATACGAAAACAGGATCTTTCGTCCGTCGTAATGAACGACGGGATCACGAATGCCTCCCTCCGTGTCTTGCAAGATCGTCGTCACTTCGCCCGTGGCGAGGTTCAGTCGGCACAGCTTGCCTCCGTTTCCGTACGTCACGCGGTCTTCGTCATCGCAATAGTAGCTGAAGTTGGCGTACCAATGTCCGTCCTTGCCCGGCTGGCGCATCGCGAAGACGATCTCACTGACGCCCTGCTCCGATAACGCCTTCGAAGTCCGCACTCGAGCTTCGTCGGCGGCTCTTCGGCGATTGGCCTCCTGTTGACGACTGACCTCCGCCACCGCCTGGGCGACCGGTTCATCCGGGAATTCGACTTCCCAGATCGAAAAGAGTCCAAATTCACTCGGCTGCAAGCATGTCACGCGCAGATAACGGCCCTTGCCCGATAGTCCTGCGATGACTTCCTTGCCGCCCTTGCCGGTAGGTTGTTCGTGGACTGTCTTCCAATCCCGTCCGTCGACGGAGAGCTGAATCTGATACCGCGCGGCATACGCGTGTTCCCAGTGAATGACGAGGTTGTTGACGGGCAGCGTCTTCCCCAGATCGATCTCAAGCCATTCCGGCTTGCCACTGAATCTGTGGCTGGCCCAGCGAGTCTGGACATCACCGTCAACGGCGAATTCCGGCAGATAGGGAGCCGAGTGTTCTGACGAGGCACGGACCAGCGTACGCCCTTGCGCCGCATAAGCCGGGCTGGCTGTGAGCAGCGTTATTGTTGTGGCGAAGCACGCCGCCTGAACCGCGGAATTGCATACATGTCGTGTCAACATCAGACGTCTCCTTGCTCGAGCCAATGCAGCATCGCGAGACAATAGAACAACGAGCCTGATTATACAGTTTCGTGGCAATCGAGAGCAAGAATCGTACCACGAATGCCCTGCGTGCAAACGTTTGATTTCTCTTCTTTCTTGGTTGAATTCAAGGAGCCGCAAGTCGTGCGAGGTGCGAGACATGGCCGCGAATGGGGTTTTGATTCTGAGACCGCAGCGGGGTCGGTCTCCAGATTGTCTGACGGCAGCGTTTGAATATTGGTATACTTGAGCCCGTTTAGTGTGTTTCAGTTTGCATGTTGTCGGGAGTGACTTTTGGGGATCAGCCCGCACGAACTGCCCGACGACACCGGGCCGCGACTCATGGAGCCACCGGCGGGGTTGCTCCGTTCGCTGCTGTGGATGGGGCCCTCGCTAATGTTGCTGGGCGCCGCCATCGGTAGCGGCGAGTTAGTTGCCGAACCGGCAGCCGGAGCAAAGTACGGTGGCTCGCTGTTCTGGGCCATTCTGCTGATCGTCGCAACCAAGGCGTTCTGGAACGAAGCCATTGGACGCGTCGGACTGGTGACAGGACAGAACTTCCTCGAATCGTGCACTGCCGCCGGCCCGGTGACCGTTTCAGTTCCCTGGCTGTGGTATGCCGTTAACGCGCTGAAGGATTTTTTTCTTCGCGGCGGAATCGTCGGAATCGCGGGCTACATCTGTCTCGAGACATTTCCGCCGCTCCCAGTCGCCCTGACCGAGTTGATTCCCTGGAGTGACGACATCTCACCTGTAGATCGGCAGGCTTTCACCTGGGCACTGTTGAACTACTTGCTGATCTGGGCGTTGATTGCGGCCGGTGGATACCGTCTGGCCGAACTGCTCAACACGGGAATGTGCCTACTGTTTACGGCCTGTCTAACTGCGTGTGCGGTATCGGTTTTGCCGCAGGCGATGCACGAACTGACCGCCGGACTGGTCCCCCGTCCCGTGAAGGGAGCTGCGGAATTGATGATGCTCGTCTCTCTGGCCGGGATCGTGATGTCCGGATCGACGACGGTCTACTACAGCGCGTGGGCTGAAGAGCGCGGCATGGGACTATTTGCGTTCAAAAAGCGGACTGGCGGCCGAGTGAGTCGCCAAGAGATCGAACCCAAATCGGAGCAGGAGATCCGCCAGATGCGCGGCTGGCTGCGTGTCAACACACTGAACGTTGGCATCACGTACGCATTGGGCGCGTTGATCTGTCTATCTACGTTTGTTTTGGGAATCGCGGTGCTGCGCCCTGCCGGCGTCACGCTCGAAGGGGCGAAGCTCGTACGCGAACTGAGCCTGATGATGACGAGCGTCGCCGGTCCGTGGACGAGGCCCGTGTTCTATCTGGGGGCCTATGCGGCTGTGATGTCGACGGCGATTGGCATTCTCGATGGCGGTTCACGGATGTACCTGCAGCCGGTGCGGCGAACGTTTCCACGGTTCTCCCCGGCGCTCGGTCAGAAGCTCATCATGACGCTGATGGTGCTCGGATCGTGGCTGGTTTTTGTCTGGTTCCGCGACGCTCTCATGTTGATCGTCTGGATGGGCATCGTCGATGCACCCCTTGTCGGAATCCTGATGCTCACCTACGCCTACCTCTGCCGATCCTATCTGCCCCAGGCCTACCGAATGAACATCGCCTGGGTTGTGTTTATGGTGATGACCGGACTGCTGTACCTGACCTTGGGAGGCTACTTCGTTTGCCAGAAAGTGTTCGGTTCCTAAATTGGCCGGCTGGAGACATGTAACACGATACAATCATCAGACTAATCAGACTTCAGACTAAATCAGACTAACAGGCAGTGAATGATGCCGAATCGAGAATCCACAGAAACGACTGGAGACGCAATCATGAAATCGTCTTTCAATGCTGGAAGAACAGGCCGTACCGCCCGCCTCACCGCAGCGGGCTTGATTATGTTGGGTTGTATCGCCATGCACCACCGCGGCGCGACAGCAGCGGACCAGTCCGTTGGCGCGGCCATTGATCGAGCCGTCCAGGCAGACTTGATTGGGCGCGACCTGCGGTTCGTTGCAGATGCTGCGGGAGGCAGTGCATCTTCGACTCGCAATGCCCACGGCGTCACGACCGTTCAAGACGCCGCCGGGGGATGTGACGGCATCAAGAACGGACAGTGGGGCTTCCACACGGCCAGCGGCGAATCGGACGCGTGGTGGCAGGTCGATCTGGGCGAAGAATATGTGCTCGATCGAGTCGTCATTTTCAACCGCGCCGATCGTGGTACAGCGAGCCGAACGGCGAAGATCCGTGTGCTTGTGGCCACCGAAGCTAAACCGTCGAACTTCCAGGATGTGTACGAGCACAACGGGCAGACGTTTCTGGGCGTGAAAGAGAACAAACCGCTCATCGTCGATTTGAAGCAACAACAAGTCTCGGCTCGAATTGTTCGCTTGTTGGTTCCGGGCCGATGCTCATTCGCGCTCGATGAAGTCGAGGTCTACACGGCTGCCGACGTCAAACGGAACGTCGCGCTCCGAAAGCCGGCCGACCAGAAGAGCGTCGGACCGTACTCGTTTCCCGGGACATTGCCCGAGGGAGCTGACCGGGCCGCTCCACCGCAAGCACAGCTCGCGGAAGCCCAAGCGCAGTTTCGCCTGGAACATTCGCGCAGCGTCGTCGACCGCGCGAAGAAACTCGCCCAGCGACTGCATCTCGACGCAGACGAGAAGCAGTTGGATCCGTTGGTAAGCGAACTGGATGCACTCGATCGTCGCCTGAGTGCGTTGGAGCAGTCCGATGCCAAGGAGATCGCCGCCCGCCGCGCCATCTTCATCGAAGCTACCGGTTTGGCCCGCCGAATTGCCTTCTGCAATCAGCGACTAAAGATCGACAAGCTTCTGTTTCTCAAACGGCACGATTCTGCCGGCGTGTTTCACATGTGCGATCAATTCTACGGCTGTAATGCCGTTCCGGGCGGAGGACTGTATGTTCTTTCGGATCCGTTTGGAGCAAATCCGCGACTTGAGAACCTGCTGGAGGATTCGGTTGTCGAGAGGGGGCGATTGAAAGGGCACAAGCTCGATTCGGGAACATTTCTCTCACCGGAGCTGTCGTTTGATGGAGAGACGATCCTGTTCGCCTACAGCCAGGCGGAGGCTTGGAGCAAGTATCAAGGCAAAGAAGCTTACGAATGGACTCCCGAATACAGCTACCACATCTTCCGTTGCAATACCGACGGCAGCGGACTGGTCCAATTGACCGATGGGAGTTGGAACGACTTCGACCCCTGTTTTCTGCCCAACGGTCGGATTGCATTTATTTCGGAGCGGCGCGGCGGCTATCTTCGTTGTGGCCGGCACTGTCCCGTCTACACGCTGCACTCGATGGCAGACGACGGCAGCGACATCATCCGATTGAGCCACCACGAGACCCATGAGTGGCAGCCAAGCGTCGCCAATGACGGGACGCTCGTCTACACGCGCTGGGACTACATCGACCGCGACACGAATATCGCCCACCATATGTGGTCCTGCTTTCCGGACGGACGCGACCCGCGCTCGTTTCACGGAAATTATCCCAGTCGCCGCGAAAGTCGGCCCTGGATGGAAATGAGCATCCGTGCCATCCCCGGTTCCCACAAATTCGTCGCTGCCACCGGAGCGCATCACGGGCAGGCTTTTGGCTCGCTCGTGATGATCGATACCCGGCTCGCCGACGACAACGCGATGTCACAGCTGACCCGGCTGACGCCCGACGTTCCATTTCCCGAAGCCGAAGGAGGCAAGGCAAACGTTCGCAGGCACTCGGCATACGGAACGCCTTGGCCGCTCAGTGAGGACGATTACCTTTGCGTCTACGATGCCCAAGCCAAGAACCGCGGCATCTATTGGATCGACCGTTTCGGAAACAAGGAGTTGATCTATCGCGACCCCGAGATCTCCTGCCTGAGCCCAATTCCGTTACAGCCCCGGCCTAAGCCACCCGTCATTCCCGACCAGACGATCCAGACCGCTGCCGCAAAGGCGGCCGCCAAGGACGTTCCGCCGGCAACCATCACGATCACGAACGTCTACGACGCTGATTTCTCTTGGCCGGAGGGAACCAGGATCGACGCCCTGCGCATCATCCAGGCGCTGCCCAAGACCACCGCCCCCCCGAATCAGCCTCGAATCGGAGTTGCCAATCAGACCAACGCCCGGGCTGTGCTGGGGACCGTCCCCGTTGAAGAGGACGGTAGCGTCTACTTCGAAGCGCCTACCGGCAAAGTACTTTACTTTCAGACCCTCGATGCACGTGGCATGGCCGTGCAGTCGATGCGCAGCGGAACCTACCTGCATCCCGGAGAACAGATGACCTGTCAGGGATGCCACGAACCCAAACGCCGCACACCGACGCTTTCGCTTCGTGCTTCGCTCGCTGTTCGGCGTGCACCGTCAAGGATCAGAGCGGAAGTCGACGGGGCAAACCCCTTCAACTATGTGCGTCTGGTCCAGTCGGTGCTTGATCGGAATTGCGTCGAATGTCACAAGAAGAACGGGGCCCTCGATCTGGCAGGCACGATCGAAGGCGGCAACGGATGGACTCGCTCGTACAACAATCTGGCGAAGAAATACGGGTTCTACTTCGACGTCAGCAACGGTTCGATCAACAATGGGGTCCACGGCGGAGCCCGATCGATCGCCGGCAAGTTTGGAGCGCGCGCCTCGGGATTGCTGAAGTATCTGGGAACGGAGCATCACGGCGTCGAACTCTCAGATGAAGACTTCCACCGCCTGACGTTGTGGCTCGATTGCAATTCAGAATTCTACGGCTCGTACGAGCGAACTAAAGACCAGGCGCAAGGGAAGGTGGTGCTGCCAGTGCTGGATTGAGAGAAGAACGTTGTTAACCAGTGTGTCAAAGGTCTCGGAAAGGTCCCAAGGCCACAGGCGTTCAGCCAAGATGACGCCTTGTGCGTTACGCCAATCTCACCGTTCGTCTGGAAAGCGCAAACACAGACGATTCAAGCCAAAACCGTTGCTTTAGAACTAAAAGGCGGCAGCTGCGGTAGGGCCCCGGGGCCAACAGCGTCAACGGCCCCGCCTCGTCCCGCGATCTGCGTTGTCACGGCGGGGACTATTTCGGATTCCTGCACCTCAATAGTTGACATCTGGAACACGTAAAGGCAATAATTAGGCTCGTGTTTACAAAGTTTTCGCGACGGCTGGAAAGGATGGATTCTCCTGCGCGGGATGCGCTTTAACACCGAAGTGCAGATATCCAATCCAGCGTCAGTGCAAGGATTTTCAATAGCTGTGTAAATTGCAGCGCCGCTACACGGAATGGCTGGTCCAGGTCACCATGTTGGTCTTGGCCGACGATATGGGGGGCCCTTTCCGGAAGGAGACCGTTCCCACCGACTCCCCACCCAGAATTTCACGCCCCCTCAGACGCCTAATTGCCTTCGCTCGACACACCACTACGAGCTGGAGCCAATGCTTTGAAACTTATTTCTGTCCAAGCAGTTCTACAGCGAGCACTTGCCCGGCTGTTAGATCGAGAGTCCGGCCGTGTTTGTGGTCGCTACGCTGTGCGACTAGGATTATTTTAGGCAGATGTAGAGACTTTTGTTGGGAGTTCGAGTCCATGAGAACGCAAACGACATTTCATCGATGGTTAGTTGGTTCGTTTGCAACTGGGTTTGCCCTCGCGGGGCTGGGGTGGGCGACACCGGCGGTGGCGGATGAGTTGGCTGACGCTGGGGCGGCCGTGAAGAAGGCCGAGCAGGAAGACGAAACGGCAAACGTCGAGCTGAACTCGCGGGCGATGACCCACGCGGCGACTCGTGAAATCGCCCGGTCAGAGCAGCGGAGGTCGGAGGATGCTTTAGAGAAATTGCTCGCCGCGAAAGAGGCGTTAAAGCAGAAGATTGCTGAGAAAAAGCCAGAGGCCGAACTGGCTGCGGCGCGCACACTCGTCGAGCAGAGACTTGAAACGATGAGGGCGGTAGTGGAGCGATTGGTGCCTGACTCTTTTGCCCATGATCAAGCGGCGCAGGAGCTGATGGTGGCGCAGAACATGACGCAGCAAAAAGGGATTGCGATCCGGACTGCCGAACGCGTGGTGCTGGAACTGAAAGCCAAGGCGGCTGAGAAGTCCCAAGCCGATGGCGCTCAGCGAGCTCTTCAGGAGTTGACGGCGGCAGGAAAGGCTTTGCGCGAGCAGAAGGCCGCCACGGGGGCTGCCGAGCGTGCGGTGGCGGCGCTGAAGGTCAAGGCGACCGAGAAGAGTAAGGCCGAAGCTGCTCGGCGGGCCATCTCTGAGAACCAGGCCCTGGTCGCTTGGGAGAACCAACTCTGGGCGGAAGAGCAGAGATACCGGATGCAACAAACTGTGGAAATAAACGGTGGAGCTGCTCGGATCGCCACCAAGCTGGCCGCCGCCGAACCTGATCAAGCAAGGAAGAAAAAGCTCGAACAATTCGCCAAGACGGAGGGCGAACGAAAGGCCGCGATGGCCAAACTGGTCGCCGCAAAGAAGGCCGGGTTCAACGCCGGGACTGCCAAGGTGTATCCGCCGCGAGCTGCGGCTCTAGGCGGTCTGACGCCGTTGAGCCCGAAGGACTGGAACTACGCCAAAGCCCGACACTTGTTGGTGCGAGCCGGTTTCGGCGGCACTCCGCAAGAGGTGCAAAAGCTGTCCGCGATGGGGCCGTACCGAGCGGTGGACCATCTCCTACAGTTCTACAAGCAGCCGGCTGCCAACGCGCCTCTGGATATCACGCAGCCACTGCTAACCGATCCGTTCGAGAAGAAGCTGCGGAACAGGTTCTTGCGCGGCCGGGCTGCCGCGGCGAGGCAGTCGTCGGAAAGCGGCCAAGCCAGCAGGCTGCGGCAATGGTGGCTACGCCGCATGGTGCAGTCGCCCCGCCCGCTGGAAGAGAAGCTGACTTTGTTCTGGCATGGGCTGTTCGCTGCGCAGTACAGCGTGGTGAATAACAGTTACACCATGTACAAACAGAACCAAATCTTCCGGCAACATGCCGCCGGCAATTACGGGGCGCTGTTGTACGCGATCGTCCACGATCCAACGATGATTCGCTACCTGGACAACAACAAGAACGTCAAAGGACAGCCGAACGAGAACCTGGCCCGCGAGATCCTGGAACTGTTCTCCATGGGTGTGGACCAAGGATATACTGAAGAAGACATCATCCAGGCCGCCCGGGCGCTCACTGGCTACACCTACGATAACACGAGCGGTGGGTTCCGGTTTGTTCATGCGAACCACGACACGGGCGACAAAACGATCTTCGGCAAGACGGGGCCCTGGACCGGCGATGACCTCGTGCGGTTGATTCTCGACCAACCGGCGACCTCCCGATTCATCGCTCGCAGGCTGTTCGAATATTTCGCGTGCGGCGACCCGAAGCAGGAGACGGTCGAGCGATTGGCGACCATGCTGAGGACGTACAACTACGAGCTGGAGCCGATGCTCAGGAACCTTTTCTTGTCCCAGGAATTCTACGGCGAGCATGTGACTGGCTGCCAGATCAAGAGCCCAATCGAGTTGATGGTGGGCACGCTGCGCGACCTGGGGCTCAAGCAGGTGACTAACTACGGCGCCCTCGACGGGGCGATCCAGCAGATGGGTCAGAAGTTATTAGAGCCGCCCGATGTCAAGGGCTGGCGATACGGCCGGTCGTGGATCAGTTCCAACCGGATGTTCGTGCGTTACAACAGCGTGGCCGAATTGATCAACTCGGTCCCGCAGCCAAACCGGCAGGGTGTCGATGCAGTGGCGCTTCTGGAGACAAGCGGCTGCAAGACGTCCGCCGAACTGGTCGACTATCTGGCCAAAGCGTGCCTGATGAAACCGCTCAGCCAGGACAAGCGCAAGGAACTGATCGGTTTCCTTGGCGAGTTGCCTCAAAAACCAGATTGGGCGAAACAGCGTAACGAGTTGAACGAGAAGTTACAGAGCGTGCTGGTCTTGATGCTCAGTATGCCGGAGTACCAGATGGCCTAAGAGTTCTACCAGCACTTTCAACAGAGGCTTACGACAATGTTCAGAGCGATGACATCCGGCGTGATATTGAGCCTGATTCTCTTGGTAGGCCCTGTGGTGGCGCAACAAGACAAGAAACCTCACGCCGAGGGGCTCGCCGAAGCTCGCAAAGCCCGTCAACAGGCCCAGACAGAGGAGGCGGAGGCGCGCAAAGAGTGGGGTTCTCTGGGCATGGCCGATGCAGCGACGCGGGAGATTGCGGTATCTACACGCAAGGATGTGGATCGGGCTGTGCAGGCCAAGGCCGAAGCTGAAAAACTGCTCGCCGAGAAGACGGCAACGGCCAAATCGGCTGCCGAGAAATCTGGCGCTGAAGCGGATCCGGCGAAGAATAAAGCGTTGCTCGAAACGGCCGCCAAAACGGAGGAAGCAAGAAAGGCAGCCGAACAACTCGTCGCCCAAAAGGCCGCCACACTGACCGCGATGGAGAAGGCCGACGCGAAAGAGCAAGGGCTTCACAAAAAGGCGGCTGTGGAGTTTCTGGCGTCAGATCGTAAGTTGGCGGGGAAGATCTTGACCACGCGGGCTGCGACACGCAACGTGCTCGTGTTGGAGTTGGAGGCTGCAAAGAAAGCGGCCGAAAAAGGCGACGCAGCCGTGGCGGCCCTGGATAAAGCACTTGCCGAGTTGACGGCAGCGGAAAAGGCGGCTGGGACGGAAGGCAAGCCGGAAGCCAAACCAGAAGCTCAGAGTGCTTTCCAGAGTGCCAAGCAAGCGCTCGCAGCATCGAAAAAGAGGGCGACCGACAAGGTGGCGGCTGCCGAGCGCGCACTGAACGAGGCGGACTTGGTCGCCATGCTCGAACGGCAAGGCTGGAACACGATCGAACGTGACCGGGCTGCTGCACAGTCACGAGTAAAAACAGCCGAGGCTAAGGCGGCGAGAGACAAGGCGGCGGCGGAAAAAGATACGAACAAGAAAAAAGAGTTCGAACAAACAGCGGCGGCAGCGGAAGCCGAGAAGACCGAGTTTGACAAAACCGTTGCCAAGCTCAACGCGAGCATCCAAGAGGATGGCAACAAGACATACTCCGCTTTAATGGCACTCCGCGGAGGCGGATTGGAACCGTTGCCGGCAGCGCAGTGGGACTATGCCAAAGCCCGTCACTTGCTGGCGCGCGCCGGCTTCGGCGGCACACCGCAGGAGGTCGAGCGACTGCACAAGATGGGGTTGTACAAAGCGGTGGACTACTTGGTGGAATACGCGTTTCTGCCGGCACCGAACCTTCCTTTCGACGGCTTGCCGCCTGAGCGGCCGGAACCGATTGCCGCCTTCGCTGGCAAGGCACGGATTCCTGGGGCAGCCGCCCGAGTTCAGGGTCGCCGGTTGGCCGAGGGCTCTCAGTTCGGTCCTCTTCGGTTGTGGTGGCTGGAGCGGATGGTCGAATCGCCGCGGCAACTGCAAGAGAAACTGGCTCTGTTCTGGCACGGCCACTTCGCCACGCAGAACAGTGTGGTCGCACATGCTTACAACATGTATCGCCAGAACCAACTTTTACGCCAGCACGCGGCAGGCAACTTCGGAGGCTTGCTCTATGGCATGGTCCACGATCCGGCGATGCTCCGCTACTTGGACAACAACAAGAACGTCAAAGGCCAGCCGAACGAGAACCTGGCTCGAGAGATCCTGGAGCTGTTTTCCATGGGAGTGGACCAGGGCTACACCGAGGAAGACATTATCCAGGCCGCGAGGGCGCTGACCGGTTACACCTACGATCACTTCAACGGCCAGTTCCGTTTCGTTCACGCACAGCATGACACCGGCGAAAAAACGATTTTCGGTAAGAAGGGTCCTTGGACCGGCGACGACTTGGTCAAACTGATTCTCGACCAACCGACAACCTCCCGTTTCGTCGCGAGTCGACTGTTCGAGTTCTTTGCCCATCGTGATCCGAACCAGGAGACAGTGGAAGCGATGGCAACGGTGCTCCGGACTAATGAGTTCGAGTTGGAGCCAATGCTTAAGAACCTGTTCCTCTCGAAAGAGTTTTACAGCGACAGCGCGATGGGCAGCCAGATCAAGAGCCCCGTCCAACTGGTGGTTGGGATGCTGCGAGATCTGGGTGTTAAGGACGTGACGAATTCCGGAACGCTGGACGGTGCGATACGGCAGATGGGCCAGGAACTGTTCGAGCCGCCGGATGTCAAGGGCTGGCGCTATGGCCGGTCATGGATCAGCTCGAACCGGATGTTCATCCGCTACAACGCGGTGGCCGACCTGATCAAGTCGGTGCCGCAACCGGGTGGGCGGCGCGGCATCGATGTTGTTGCGCTGGTCCAAAGCGGTGGCTGTAAAACTGCGGACGAGGCGGTGGACTATCTGGCCAAAGCGTGTCTGGCCAAACCGCTGAGTTCAGAGAAGCGAAAGGAACTGATCGACTACCTCGGCCAGCTCCCACCACAATCCGAATGGGCCAAGCAGCAAGCCGAAATCAACGAGAGGATGCAGAGCGCGCTCATCCTCATGTTGAGCATGCCGGAGTACCAGGTGACATAGATCAGGTCGTGGTGCAGGCAGACCGCCTGCAACTCTTGTCTTGGTTTCACATTCCAAAAACAAACGCAAAGTTGATCAAATCACTACACTAGTCAAAGGAAAGCCACAATGAACCGCATCAACGTCGCGTCACGAAGAGATTTTCTGAGTCGTGGTTTGGGCATTGTGGGCGTCGGGTCCGCACTGCCCAGTTTCCTGGTTCGCTCCGCACTGGCGGCCCCCGAGGATTCCTCGAGCGATCGGATCGTCGTCTCGCTACTGTTGACCGGCGGGCCGGACGGGTTGAGTCTGGTCCCTCCCTACGGCCATGACGAGTACTACAAGCAGCGCAAGAATGTCGGGATTCCCGCCAAGGATGTCATTAAGCTGAACGATGAAGTCGGTCTGCATCCCAAGCTGACCGGATTCAAAGAGCTGTTGGACCAGGGAGCGTTTGGCGTTGTCCTGGGTACGGGATACCCGAACTTTAATCTGAGCCACTTCGTGGGGCGGAACATCTGGGAGGCGGCCAAGACGGGTGTTTCAACCGGTGCGGTCGGCGCGACGGGCTGGTTGGGCCGGTACGTGGACGCCGCCTGCAAAGATAAGGACCCCACGCTGAACGTGGCGGTCGGACCTGCCCGGATGCCACTGATCATCACCGGAAAAGAGCATCCGGGCGTCGGTTTCTCTTCACCGGATTCGTTCCGTTTTCTGGGCGAGCGTTCCGAGCGGGGCCACGCGCTCTATGAGAAGCTCAACAAGATGACCGGTGCTTCGGCGGAAGATCTGCAGTTCATCACCCAGACGGCGGTCAACGCAAACGCCGCCAGTACGAAGCTAGGCGAGCAGGCGAGCAAGTACCAGACTCCGGTAACCTATCCGGACACCCAGTTCGGCAATTCTGTACGTACGATTGCCGGTCTGATCAACGGCGGGCTCAAAGGGCGGGCGTACTACGCGGCCCAGGGCATCGCGGTGTTCGGCGGCTACGACACGCACGCCGACCAGATTCGCCGACTGGATCTGTTGCTGAACGAATTGAGCGAGACTATCTCGGCCTTCTACAAAGATCTGGGGCGGTGCGGAAACTCCGAAAGAGTGCTGACGTTTACGTTCAGCGAGTTTGGCCGGCGCGTACCGGAGAACTACAGCGGCGGAACGGACCATGGCTTGGCGCAGCCCATGTTCTTGTTCGGCTCGGGTGTTAAACCAGGCGTACATGGCAAACAGCCGAGTCTCACGGATCTGGACGATCGCAATAACTTGAAGATGCAGGTCGACTTCCGTGGCGTTTATGCCTCGATACTTGAGAAATGGCTGGGTACGCCCAGCGAACCGATACTGGAAAAGAAATATCCGCCCGTGGACTGCATAGCGTAGACGATCCGCACGGATGATTAGAACCGGCGGAGCGCGTCGATGGGGCGTGCTTGGGCGGTCGGCAAGGAGGCGTGGTCGCGGGACGTTTGTTTGACAAGGTGTGGATATCACTCGTTTGAAGGAGTCGCGCATCATGAAATGTGACAAGAAAGTTATTCGCCGCTGGTTTACCGGCCTAGTGCTGGTTGCTGTTTGTTCTGCGGTGGGGCAAGCAGCTCCGCCTTCCGACCTGGATAAGGCGAATGCCGCCGTAAAGGCGGTGGCAGCGGAGAAAGCTGCCGCCGAGAAAGCGCTTGCCGAGAAGGTCGCTGCGGAGAAGGCTGCTGCCGAGAAGGCCGCCGCTGCCAAGACTGCAGCCGACAAAGCCACAGCTGAGAAAGCCGCTGCCGAGAAAGCGCTTGCCGAAAAAGTTGCGGCTGAGAAAGCCGCCGCCGCTGCACTCACTGCCGCCAAGGCGGCTGCCGAGAAAGCCGCCGTCGATGCCCGGAACGCCCAAGGCCAGGCGCTGACTGCGAAAGCCGCCGCCGAGAAGACGCGGTCGCAGAAAGTTGCCGCCGTGGCCAAGGCGGCCGCTGCCGAAAAAGCCGCTACTGACAAGGCTGTCGCGGCCAAGGCCGCTGCCGGCAAGGCGACTGCGGAGAAGGCTGCCGCTGACAAAGCGCTGGTAGACAAAACGGCTGGCGATCAGAAGGCTGCCACTGCTCTTGCCAATGCTAACAAGGTCGTGGCCACCGCCAAGACGGCCACGGAGAAGGCAGCTGCTGAAAAAACGGCTGCCGAGAAGACTGTCGCCGAGAAGACCGCGGCCGCCAAGGCCGCCACCGATGCAGCCGTCGCCGAGAAGGATGCGGCGAAGAAGAAAGTGGCTGAACAGGTCGCCACGAAGGCCGCTGCCGAGAAGACGGCTGCCGAAAAGGCGCTCGCCGAAAAAGTTGCCGCCGTGCCGAAAGCCGCGGCAGCTCTGACCGCCGCTCAAAAGGTCCAGGCATCGTCCAAGGCTGTTGCCGACAAGGCCGCCGCTGAGAAGACGGCTGCCACGAAACTGGTGGCTGATAAGACCGTCGTCGTCAAAAAAACCACAGCGGATTTGGCTGCCGCAGACAAGGCTGCCGCTGCCGCGAAGACTGCGGCTCAGAAGCCCAACGCCGAGAAAGTGGCCGCCGACAAAGTGGTTGCTGAAAAGGACGTTGCTTGGAAGGCCGCGATCGCCAAATCCGCGGCTACGCTGGCGAACACTCGTGGGGGACTGACCCCACTGGCTGCAAACGCCTGGGACTATGCCAAGGCCCGCCATCTGCTGGTTCGGTCTGGCTTTGGAGCGACTCCTGACGAAGTGGCGAAGCTACACGCCTTGGGCTTGCACGCGGCAGTCGATTTCGTGGTTGACTTTGACAAACAGCCGACTGTCAATATTGCCTTTAGCGGTTTGCCGCCCGATCGGCCCGACCCGCTGGAAGGTAAATACAGCACCGAGGTGCGCACCCGGATCAACGCGGCGCGAACCAATCGGGAAAATGCCCAGCTAGCCAGGCTCCGGCTGTGGTGGCTTGAGCGGTTGGTCGAGTCGCCTCGGCCGTTACAAGAGAAGCTGACGCTGTTCTGGCATGGCCATTTCGCCACCCAGTACAACACCGTGCGAAACAGCTATGCATTCTACCTCCAAAATCAGCTCTTCCGCGACAACGCGGCAGGCAACTTCGGTGCCTTGCTCTACGGGATCGCGCATGATCCGGTGATGATTCGCTACCTGAACAACAACGATAACTACAAGGGCCATCCCAACGAAAACCTGGCGCGGGAGATCATGGAACTGTTTGCCATGGGTCTGGACCAGGGCTACACGGAAGAAGATATCCGGGAGGCCGCTCGCGCCTTGACCGGCTACAACTTTGACAATTACACCGCCCAATTCCGCTACGTCGACTCTCAACACGATACGGAGAATAAGACCATTTTCGGCAAGACGGGCAACTGGTCAGGCGACGATTTGGTCAAGCTGATCCTGGAGCAGCCAGTCACCGCCCGGTTCATCGGGGAGAAGCTGTTCAACTTCTTTGCCTACCAGGATCCCGCCGATCAGACGGTCGATCGTTTGGCATCCGTGTTGCGAGCCAATAATTACGAGTTGGCTCCTCTGCTGAAGAATCTTTTCCTTTCGGAAGAGTTTTACAGCGAGCAGGCGATGGGCACGCAGATCAAGAGCCCGGTGCAACTGACGGTCGGTATGCTGCGCGACTTTGGGGTCAAAGGAGTCAGTGACTACCGGCCCTTGGACGCGGCGATACAGGGCGCGGGGCAGACTTTGTTCCAGCCGCCCGACGTCAAAGGCTGGCGGTTGGGCCAGGCCTGGATCGACGCCAACCGTGTTTTTCTCCGCTACAATTCCACCGCCAGCTTGTTGCGGTCGATTGCTCGCCCGGACGTGCGCGGCGTTGATGTGGTCGCCGTGCTAGAGGGTAAAGATTGCAAGACGTCGGCCGAGGTGGTGGACCATTTACTAAAAACGTGTTTTGTCAAACCTCTGGGTGAGCAAAAGAGAAAGGAGTTGGTTGATTTCCTCGGAGAGCTGCCCCCTCAGCCCGAGTGGGCGAACCAACGGAGCCAGATCAACGGAAGATTGCACGCTCTGTTGGTCCTGATGTTGAGTACGCCGAATTATCAGATGACTTAGTTGTTTTTCTAACGGCCTCGCAGTCGCGCTGGTGTGACTGTGAGCTGGCCTGCGCATCGTGATTTGGTGTCACGGTGCAATGTGAACGCATCTGTACTTTTTACGAGGATCTTTGTGATGTCGAGAATTAGAATTGCGACGCGACGGGAGTTCGTGGCGGGTGGTCTCGGTTTGGTGGGTGTCGGATCGGCGCTGCCGAACTTCCTGGTCAATTCGGCGCTGGGCGCTCCAGAGCCATCCAATCATCGAGTGGTGGTTGCCCTCTATCTCTACGGTGGCCACGACGGAGCTAGTGACGTTGTGCCGTACGGTCACGATGAGTACCACAAGATTCGACCCAACATCCGGTACACCGAAAAAGAGGTCCACAAGCTCAACGATGAAGTGGGACTTCATCCAAAGCTGACCGGCTTAAAGGAGCTTTACGACGAGGGTCAGTTGGGCGTGGTCCTGGGAACGGGATACCCCAGCTTCAACTACAGTCACTTCCTTGGCCGCAAGATTTGGGAAACGGGTGATCCCTTGGTTCGCAACAGGGGCGAAAACACGGGATGGGACAGTGCCGTTTTGCACGGCTGGCTTGGTAAGTACAGCGATCATGCCTTCAAGGGCAAGATCGATCCTACGCTGGCGGTGCGCGTCGGCGGCGGCTTGGCACCCATTGCCATCAAGGGAGCCGAGCATCCGGCCATCAGCTTTACGTCGGCCAATTCCTTCAGCTTCACCGGTGACCGATCGGAGAAGGGTTTGGCGCTCTACAACAAGCTCAACCAGGCGGATCCGGATAAAGTCAGCAAGGATCTGCAGTTTGTGACCCAAACGGCGACCATTGCCAATTCCAGCAGTGAAAAGATTCGTGAGCTGGCCGGCAACTACAAGCCCAAGGTCGAGTATCCCAACACCGGGGTTGCCAACTCGTTCAAGACGATCGCTGGGCTGATCAACGGTGGTCTGAGCACTCGGCTCTTTTATCTCTCTCAAGGAGGTTTTGACACCCATTCGAACCAGAAGCCCGGCTTCGACAGTCTGATGACACAGATCAACGGAGGGGTCTCGGCCTTCTACAAGGACTTGGCAAAGCATGGCAATTCCGATCGCGTCTTGACGTTCACCTTCAGTGAATTCGGCCGGCGCGTGAAAGAGAACAAGAGCAAAGGGACCGACCACGGTGCCGCTCAGCCCATGCTCCTTATCGGCTCCGGTGTCAAAGCCGGCGTGTACGGGAAGCAACCGCCTTTCGACGAGAAGACTACCAAGTCTGACAACTTCCCCATGCAGCTCGACTTCCGCCATGTCTACGCTGCCATACTCGAGAAATGGCTCGGCACTCCCAGTGAGGCGATCTTGCGCGGCAAGTTTGCACCTACAGACTGCATTGCCTGAATTACCTTCTCACAACGCGTTTTGTGATACTTGCGTAATGTGCAATCTGGAATGAAGGGAGCTGAGTGATAGCGTCGCTGCTCTGCCCGTTAGCCCGCGTGGGCAGAGCAGCAAGCGGATTAACTTCAAAATGGAGATCAACTTCCGCTGTGTTTACGCCGCGATACTCGAGAACAGGCTTGGCGCCAAAGCGAGCCGATCTTGCGCGGCAGATATGCGCCTACAGACAGCATTGCCTGAGGCGTACGACCGGCGCGGCACGCCGCTGGGGCGCGCTTTCACCCGAATCGATGTTTGGTTGAAACAGCACGGAGTTCACCTGACCATAGGAAACAGGCGTCATGCAACGGACAGTCAAAAGACTCGCACTGCTAGTTCCCACGTTTGTGTTGTTGTTAAGCGGCCGTGTTGCTGAGGCCCAGGCCCCGGATTTCCCGGGCGTGGGGGCGGCACACGCGGCGGTCGAAAATGCCAAGGCCAAACGAATTGGCGCCGAGAGAGACCTGGCGCTGAAAAACGCTGAGGTGGAAGCGGCTGCGGAAGCGGCCCAGCAGACCCAGCAGGAGGCCGACAAGGCGGCGGTGGCAGCGGAGGCTGCCCAGGCCGCGGTGGACACGATCGCGGCGGCCATCCAGCAAGCCGTCGCGGACCAGGAGGCTGCGGTCAAGGTTCAAGCGAGCGCAACAGAGGCGGAAAAAGCGAGGGTGGAAGCCGAGAAAGTGCTGACTGCCAAAGACACGGCGACCAAGGCCGCGGTGGCCGCCCGGGACGCAGCCGACAAAGCGGCGGCACAAGCGGCGACGGACGAAGAGGCGGCGAGTAAGACTCTGGGGCAACAAGCCGCTGCGCTGAAAGTCGGCACGGATAAAGTGTTTGCCGCCGCTCCCGCCGGCGAAAAACCAGCTGCCCAACGGTCAGTTCAAGCTGTAACGGCTCTGCTGACTGCCACGCAAAATGTCGCCCAGAAAGTGCAGGTATCGAAGCAGGCGACGCAGAATGCAGCAGCGGCCAGGGCCGCTTCGCTGCAGGCGACAGTCGACGCTATGGCTGCCGAGCGAGACCTTCCTGGCAAAGACCTGGCTGCCAAAAACGCTGCGGCGGCCGCCGATGCTGCGCAGAAAACGGTTGCCAAAGCCGCCAGCGAGGAGGCAGCGGCACGGACAGAGTTGGCTGCCATCGTGGCAGCGGCTAGCACAGCGGCAAACCAGGCCGCCGCGGCGCAAGGCGACGCCAAGAACGAGGCCACACAGCAGGCGGCCAAGGCGGCGTCGGCGATGGCAGCGGTAACGCAAACTGCCGCTCAAAAGGCGGAGGCATTAAGGCAGGCCTGGCAACTGGCAGACACCGCAAAGCGGGTCGCAATGCAAGCCGCTATCGAGCGTACCGCTGCCGAGAAGACCTGGGCAGACAAAACCAACCTTGTCAAAAATGCGCCGGCAGTCAGAGAGGCGGCAGACGTAGCGGCTGCGCAAGCGGAAAACGACGAACAGGCAGCTCGCCAGCAGTTGGCGGCCCAAATTGCAGCCGTCAAGGCGGCCGTGGACAAGGTGGCCGCGGTAGCCAGTGCGGGGCTGAAACCCACGGCCCAGGAGGCTGCCAAGCTGGCCGCTACGGTCGTGACGACGGCGGGAACTGTTGACCAAAAAACGCTGGCCAGGAAACAGGCCGTACAGAAGGCAGGTGTGGCCGGCAAAGTGGTGTCACCTGCCAGCATCGAGCGAACCACCGCGGAATTCGCTCTGGCTGACGAAACGGTTGACGCCAAGGCAACTGCGAAGACGGCTACCACCGCCCAGAATACCGCCAAAGCGTCGCAGGTAGGTGCTGACAATGCGGTAAAGCAGAAAGAAGCGGCGGAGAAAGCGCTGGCGGAGAAGCGCGAAGTTTCCAACGCCACGGCCGAGAAAGTCGCTTCGGCCCAGCAGGCCGTCGAGCAACTCGTGGCGAACTTGCAACCCCTGCAAGACGCCTTGCCGGCAACGGTCGCCGCAGAGAAAGAGGCGCAAGACAAAGCAAAGGCGACCTTCGACGCGGCTCAAAAACTCGCTGTCGATGCCTGGAATTTGACGCCCAACTTCGACAAGCCCGTGGCGGATACGGCGAAATTAGCGGCCCAGAAGAAGGCTGCTTCCGCCCAAACCGAAGCAGCTCGCGTCGCCGCGGAACAGGTCCAGCAGCAGGCGCAGGCCAATCAGGCGTCGGCGCAGAAGACGCTGGAAGAGAAGATTGCCATGGCAACGGCGGCAGCTACCAATGCCAAGACCGATCTGGCAGCAGCAGCCACGGCTCAAAAGGCGGCCACCGATGCGGCAACCGCTCAGGCGGCGGCCGAAAAAGCCTTGACCGTGAAAGGCACCGTCGCCAAAGATGCTGTTGTCGCACTGGATGCGGCCCGCAAAGTGACAGCTCAAGCGGTGACGGCCGAAGAGGCCGCCCGCAAGACGTTGGCTGACCAGGCCACCGCCTTGAAAACGGCCGTCGACAAAATCCCTGCCGTCGCAAACGAAGCCGAGAAGGCCGGTGCTCAACAGGCGGCACAAACAGTGGCCGCTTTGGTGGCGGCGACCCAAACACTGACCCAACAGACACAAGCTCTGAAAGACGCCTTGCAGAAATCAGATGCCGCCAGCGCGGCAGCGCTGCAAGTGGCGATCCAACGCATGGCCGCCCAGCATGATCTGCAGGTCAAAGACCTAGCGGTCAAAGAAACGGCTGCGGCCAGCGAAGCGGCCCAGAAGGCGGCAGCCCAAGCGGTCAGCGATGAAGAGACGGCTCGGAAGGAACTCACCGACCAAGCGGCAGCGACCCTGGCCTCGGTCGCCAAGGCCAACGCAGCCCAGGGTGATGCCAGGAAGGAGGCTGCCGAACAGGCCGCGGAGGCCACGGCAGCTGTGGTGGCAACAACGGGAATCGTTGGCCAGAAGGTCCAGTCATTGAAGGATGCGTCGCAGAAAGCCGAAGCTGCTCGGCTGGCTGCCTTGCAGGCCGCTGCCCAGCGCAACACTGCCGAGCAGACTTTGGCGGACAGGGACGCAGCGGCCCAGAGTACGGCTGCCGCCAGCGATGCGGCGACGAAGGCGTTGGCTCAAGCGGCCACGCAAGAAGACGGGGCCCGCAAAGGACTGGTGGCACAAGTTACCGCCGCCAAAGCTGCCGTGGACAAAGTAGCAGCAACCGCCAGTGAAGGGCTGAAACCAGTTGCCCAGGAAGCTGCCAAACTGGCCGCCACGATAGTGGCAACGGCGGGAACCGTCGGGCAGAAAGCGCAAGCCTGGAAACAGGCAGGGCAGACGTCAGAAGCTGGCGGGAAAACCGCGGCGGAAGCTGCCGTCGCGCGAACTGGTTCCGAGTTAGCGTTGGCCGACACGAAAACCACTGCCCAGAAAGTGGCTCTACTGGCTACTAGTGGCCAGAACACCGCCAAGAACTCGCAAGCGGCGACGGCGAAGGCCGCAGCCGAGCAGAAAGCCGCTGAGACCGCCGCAGCGACCGCAGTGGCGGCTGAGGCAGCGGCTACCCAAAAGCTGACCGCGGCCACGGTTGCGGCCAAGAAGGCCGACGACGAACAGACCGCAGCTGATAAAACATTGGTGCAGAAAAAAGCGGAACGAAATGTTGCCCGCGGAACGGCTGACACCGCCAGTTCGGCTGCCCTCGGTGGACTGAAACCGCTGAACCCTGCCGCTTGGGATTACGCCAAAGCCCGCCATCTACTGGTCCGAGCCGGGTTCGGCGGCACGCTCGATGAGGTAGAAAAGCTGCACGACATGGGGTTGTACGAGGCCGTGGATTACATGGTCGATTACCACCTTCGGTCGACGACGAACATCGATTTCGATGCGTTCCCGCCGGAACGTCCTCTGCCACTGGAAAGCAAGCTTGGCGGCCCGATTAGGGGCAAGTTCAACAGCCGCAGGCAACAGGCGGAGAACAACCAGCTGGCTGGACTGCGCCGCTGGTGGCTTAGGCGGATGGTCGAATCGCCAAACCCACTGCAGGAGAAGCTGGCCCTGTTCTGGCATGGCCATTTTGCCGCGCAGTACACCACGGTGAAACACAGCTACATCATGTACCTGCAAAACCAGCTCTTCCGCGAGCACGCCAACGGCAACTTCGGGGCCTTGCTGTACGGCATCGTCCACGATCCAGCCATGTTGCTGTATCTGGACAACAACCAGAACGTCAAAGGCAAGCCCAACGAAAATCTGGCGCGCGAGATCATGGAGCTGTTTTCCATGGGCCTCGACCAGGGCTACACGGAACAGGACATTCGCCAAGCGTCCCGTGCCTTGACGGGCTATACCTACGATCACTACACCGGCCAGTTCCGCTACATCGCCGACAGCCACGACGTGGAAGACAAAACCGTGTTTGGCAAGACCGGCAACTGGACGGGAGACGACCTGGTGACGTTGATCCTCGAGCAGCCGGAGACGGCCCGGTTCATTGCGCTCAGGCTGTTTCAGTTCTTCGCTTACGAAAATCCCAGTCAGGATTCTGTCGACCGTCTGGCCCGCGTGCTGCGGGTTCACCAGTACGATCAGGCTCCCTTGTTGAAAAGCTTGTTCCTGTCAGAACAGTTTTATAGCCAGCAAGCCATGGGTACGCAGATCAAGAGCCCCGTACAACTCGTGGTTGGGGCGTTGCGCGACCTGGGCGTCGAAGACGCCAACTACGCGACGGCTGATTCCGCTGTGCAGCAGATGGGTCAACAGCTCTTCGAGCCGCCGGACGTGAAGGGCTGGCGACGAGGCCGTGCTTGGATCAACGCCAATCGCGTCTTCATCCGCTACAACCTGCTGGCCAGTGTGGTCACGAGCGTCCCGCAACCGGAAGGTCCGGCAGGCGTCGATGTGGTCGGCTTGTTGGAAGAGGCGGACTGCAAGACGGCGGCCGAGATTGTTGATTACCTGGCCCGCTGCTGCCTGGTTCAGACGTTGAACCCGCAAAAGCGGACCGAGCTGTTGAACCATCTTGGGGAGTTGCCCGCGCCTGAACAGTGGGCGGAGCAACGGAACCAGCTCAATGCGAAGCTTCGCACCGTGTTGGTATTGATGTTCAGTATTCCGGAGTACCAGATGACTTAGCAACGGCCTGCGTGGGATTGTTCGCCTGGCCGAAAAAGTTCTTTAACGTCTTTAAGTCAATAAAAGGAGTGTTAGTGATGGCTCGAACTTCTATTGCGACTCGTCGGGATTTCTTGAATCGTGGTTTGGGTGTAGTCGGGGTCAGCAGCGCGCTTCCGAATTTCCTGGTTCGCTCGGCCCTCGGCGCGCCTGAGGCACCAACGGGCGGGCGGATTGCCGTGGCGCTGTTGCTGGAAGGCGGTCACGATGGTCTTAGCGATGTGCCTCCCTACGGACAGGAGGAGTATGGCAAGTTTCGGCAAGCGACGCGGATCCAAGACAATGAAGTGCTCAAGCTCAACGAAGAAGTGGGCCTGCACCCGAACCTGGCCGGCTTCAAAGAGCTGTACGACCAGGGTCAGTGCGCCGTCGTACTGGGCACGGGCTATCCAAGCTTCAACTACAGCCACTTCGAGGCGCGGGCTATCTGGTCGGCGGCGGATCGCGGATGGCGCGAGGCGGGTGGCTGGTTGGGCCGATACTGCGATCATGCTTTCAAGGGCAAGGGTGATCCGATCGTCTCGGTTTCGGTCGGTGGCGGCCGAGCACCTTTGGTCCTCAAAGGCCAAAGCTATCCAGGTGTCAGCTTCAACGCTCCCCAGTCGTTCCAATTTACGGCCGAACGCGGTGAGGCGGAGTACGCTTTGTATCAGAAGCTGAACCAGATTGGTCAGGGTGCTGGGAATGCTGATCTACAATTCGTCACACAGACCGCCGTCACGGCGAACGCCGCCAGCGAAAAGGTCCGCGAGGTGGCCAGCAAGTACAAGCCGAGCGTGACCTATCCCAACACCCGTCTGGCTAATAGCTTCAAGCTGATTGCCGGCATGATTGCGGGCGGTTTGAGCACGCGCGTCTACTACACACAGCAAGGCGGCTACGACACGCACGGGAACCAGCGGGGCCGTCACAACACTTTGATGGCTCAACTAAATGACGCCGTAACCGCTTTCCAGAAAGACCTGGCAGCCCAAGGCAACGCCGACCGCGTGATGACGTTTACCTTCAGCGAATTCGGACGGCGGGTGGACGAGAACAAGAGCCAAGGGACGGACCACGGTTCGGCCCAGCCCATGTTCCTGTTCGGTCCGGGCGTGAAAGGCGGTCTGCACGGAAAGCAACCGAGCCTGGCTGACGTGCCGCGCAACAACCTGAAGATGTCAGTCGATTTCCGCAGCGTCTACGCGGCGGTGTTGGAGAAATGGCTCGGTGTCCCAAGTGAACCAATCTTAGGGGAGAAATATCCGTTCTTGGATTGCGTTGGGTAGAGGACACGGACCCGGTTCGCCGTAACCGTTCACAGGACGGGGGCTGGCGCATTTTTCGGCCGTGAATTGTGACCTTTGGACATACACGTTGGCCGAAAAATGGGCTTGGCCCTTTTTCGCCCTGCCCCCTTTTCAGACTTTTTCGCTTTGGAGGTTTAGGAGAGCCTTGAACATGTCCTTCTCCCTTCGCAGACTTTCCGACTTTTGTTGACGAGGCAAAAAAGTGGCCTCACGACGATTGGGCGATTTCGGTAATAAACTGGTTTTGGAGTAA
>PVBE011348907.1_pt1 | contig 27741 bp, 22 predicted proteins | sample 1631181 | NCBI WGS metagenome assembly PVBE01 (sample SAMN08397723, study PRJNA350692) | Marine metagenome, whole genome shotgun sequencing project. | isolation source: water | place: Pacific Ocean | collected 2012-04
CTTCCGCAGAACATCCATGGTCATTGCCGCCTCGTCATCGAATGGTCGCGTGTTGCTGCGGAACAGCACAACCACCGCGACACATCGATTGCCGTCGAAGCACGCGAACGCCACAATGTCGCTGTCGGACAGGAGTTCTTCGTCCAACTGCGCCCAGCGGGCGAACTCTTCGCCGTCAGAATATCGCACCAGTTCATGCTCTGCAGCCATGGGCTGACAGACAGCGGCACCAAGCTCTTCCACCAGTTGCAGATAGTCCTCGCCCTGGCGGTCATAGTTCACATAGGCGCCGACACCCCAGTCAACATCACCTTCGCGCAGATAAATGGCCGCGTTGGTCGACCCCAGTCGCTGCAACACGTACTCCAGCGACGTGCGCAGCATGGACTCGATATCCAGTTCCTGACCAATGAGGGTCCGAAACTCAGCGCCCATCGCGACGTTCTTCATCTGTTGTTCGATGTCTGCGTAGGCCTCGTTGAGGTCACCCGTCAGCGTATCCACCTGCGCAGCAACGCGGTGTCGCTCTTCGTTGATATCCTTGCAGGCCGATTCGATGCGCCCGCACCGCTCGTTCTGTGAACGGCGAGCGTCTGATTCCTCAAGAATGGCCGCAACACGATCGGCGGCGACAGCAAGATCGCGGGGGAGCCGAAACACATCGGCCACGCCATCTCGCAGCGCATCCACAATAATGTCTTGCGAAGAGGACCCTGTGAAGACAATGACGGGAAGATCCGGATCCGCTGTTGTGACAAGATCGGCTACGCCGCGCCAGTCAGCGGAAGGTGCATCGCCATCCACAAGAACTGCGTTGAAGGCTTCCTGAGTGAAGGCTACTTCCGCAGCGCGAAACGAACCACCCTGGACGATGCCGTGGCCGGCGACTTCCAGCGCCGCTCGAAGAGCGGTTGTCTTATCGCTTGCCTCACCAATGAGAAGTATTCGGGCGGCCCCTCGGGGCGTCGCGTCTCGCAGTGCGTCCTGAATGGATTGGTCGATGTTGTCCATGGGTCAAGCCTTTCGTAATTCCCTTCTCATGCGCTCAGCAGTTCGCGGACGGCCGCCGATACCGCATCAAGTGAAGCGGATTCGGAGCCGTATCCGTTCGGGTTTCCCTTGTGTTCATGCGAAACACAGACGATGCGACCTTCACAGAGCGTGGGGTCAGCCTCAATTAGCGCCCGCACCGATCGCTCGTCGAATCCGGGTGTGTCGGCAGCGATGAGTGTGAGGTTTGGACGGAATTCGTGGGTCAGGAAACCAGCTTCCCACGCGTTGTCTGCATGGCGAATCTCAACTTCCCGACCGACAGCATGTTGCGCAATGACCGGGTCGACTCTCCGCGGTGAAAGTCCCACCACAAGGACCCGCAGGGGGCCCGAGTCGAGCCGTTCAAGCGGAATGCTGTTCTGCTTCATGAACCGAAGCAGTTCGTTTCGGGGGATGCGACGGAAACGCGACCCGGGAACCTTGAATCCCTGAAGCCGTCCGGCGTCGAAGCAGCGAATGATGGTCTGCTGCGAAACATTGCAGACACGAGCAGCTTCGCCCGTCGTGAAGACCTGCTTCTCGTTCAGTGGTTGGTCGTCGTTCTTGCGAGTCATGTGAGAAACCCTCCAGTCGGGATGCCTTGCCACCGCGGCGTGAACTACCCAACTTGCCTCACCTCTCTTCGTCGCCCCGAGTACGCGACTTCACCCCGGTCCATTGGACAGCCCCTGGAAACCGGATCTGCTCCCAATGAGATGGCTGTGGGGCCTGCTGGTGGGGGTATTACCGGGCCGTTGCCTTCCACTTCCGCACGGCCTCGGGCTCGCGTGGGTATATGGGAAGGAGCAGGGAAGCATCGACCACTGCTCCGCGAGCAAGTCTTCGCTGGGCGACAGCAACAAGTGCGCGGGGGTCGAAGGTTGGTGGAAGGACCGATACCCCGGCCTCATCGCACGCCTCTGCGGCGTCAGCGGGAAGGTGCTCGTCGGCCAGCACGACGGCAATGTCGCCACGGGCCAACTGGGTGCGGATCGCCGCCACATCACCCAGCGATCCTGCCACGATCCAGTCACCATCTCGCTCGTGTGGCTGCTCAACCCGCGATAGCCAGAAAGTCCCCCGCTTTACCGCCAGCACAACCAGCGAGGTCCCCGTTCCTCCCCAGCCCGCCGCAACCACCGCGCTTGTTTCGACCGGAAGCAGCACTGCGCCTGTCGCCACGGCGATCATCTTGGCCGTCGCAACCGCGATTCTCAGCCCGGTAAACCCACCCGGCCCGGTGGATACGGCCAAAGCGTGAATGTCCTGCGGTGTGCAACCTGCCTCCCGCACCACAGCGTCGATGGCTGGCATGACCTGATCCCGTTCCCGGTCGCCACTGGAAACGAGCCGCACCCATTCTCCGCCATCCTCGCATGCCGCTGCAACGCCGCCCTCCCCCTGCGAGAGTTCCAGCCCAAGCAGAAGCGACCTACCCATCTGACACCTCCGGCAACGCAGACAGCCGGATGACTGCTGAGAGCGCGTCATCTGCCGTGGGAATGTTGGAGAGGTCAATCGGCAACACGGCACCCCGTTCATGATCACTGTTCAACCTGACAAGATTCTTCATCGGCGCGTCGATGCCGTCCTTCACCCAGGCGTGTCCAATGCAGAAGAGTCGCACGCCCCATCGATCAGCAATGGATGCGAGTTGGTCTTCGGTGTGTTGCCGGCCCCATGTCATCAGGTAGGCCGAACCGTCATTGCCTTGCAAGTCCGCGGGCTCGAAATCTCTATCCACAATTGTGTTGTCAAAGACATGCATCATGCCAGCGGCAGGCAGGCTGTGGCTGCAACAAAGTCCGCGCTCGCTTCTCACCGCGAGCGGCATTGCCAGAATGAAGCATATAATGGCCTCAAGTACATCATCTCCGCGATCGCCGAACGCCCAGTCCACACCATCGATGAACATACGGACCGAATCGCCGCGTCCCTTGGAAACAGACTTGCCGGTAGCCTGCGCAAGTTCGTGATTGGCAAGCATCGGGTGTACCTGCCCGGGAAAGGCGGCCACCATCGCCGCAACCCTTCCCAGCATGCGATGACTCAGGTCGATACCGTCAACCAACCTGTCCCCGTGGATGAGTTCCTGGAGGACCAGGTGCCTGTCTGTGCCCTCATCAAGCCGCGCCAGATGAATGATCTTCTGGAAGTGAAATAGGTTGTCGTGCAAATCACCGGTAACAAGAACCCGTCCGCTTCCGGGAAGGTGTTGACTGGATCCCCGCCGGTCGGCGTTGGACAGAAGAACTTCCGTCGCCGCGGTGAACACGTCCACGACAGCCGAGGCGTCGGAGAGATTGACGGCAACTGGTGTCATCGCGATGGAAAGATCGCAGAACTTCGGCCGACTGATTGCCCCTTGCGAATCATGCCGACCTCGGTGATGCGATCCCATGCGCTGGTAGCGTTGACGGGCGAAAACTCCACGCCGATCGATCGTCGTTGATGCGCACGGGCCACTGTGGATGTCGTACCACTGCCAACGAACGGGTCGAGCACCAGATCACCTTCGTTTGAACATGCCAGGATGACCCGCTCCAGATAGGACTCCGGAATCTGGTTGTGGTGGCCGTGTCTGCGCTCGGCGTTGTTGCCCTGAATGCGTCCCCAGTACTTTCCATACCAGACATCCATTGGCACTCGCATGCCTTTGTTCCGATCCTTCTGTTGCGTCCGCTTGTCGCGGTAGATGCTTGCTCGGTCGCTCTGTTCAAGGACCGCATCGCCATTCCATGTCCGCCTGTCCGCGTCAAGGGCAAAGTAGAGCGCGTGTACCTTGCTGAGGATGAACGAGCCCTCCCGGTGTTGACCGAAGCGGAAGTGCCAGATACACCAGTTGATCATGGTCAGCCCGCGCCGCTTGAGATGCATGACCACCTCCGCCGCCGTGTCGTCGGGAATGTTGACCCAAATCGATCCGTTCGGTGCCAGCACATCCACGCACGCATCCAGCCAGTCAAACGTGAATCGTTCGTATTCCCGTCGGGGCATGCCGTCTTTCCACCCGTCGTAGGGAACATCCCAGTTGAAAGGTGGGTCGGCGAAGACGAGCGAGACATTGCCCCGGTCCGGAATTGACGGCAGTACATCGCGGCAATCCCCGACATACAGGCGGGTGTCGGGGTCGGTAGCGGTGAATTCGGGCGTGATAGTTTCGACGGTGGGGCGATGCTTCGCAGCGGTGTCGCCCAACAGGCGTATCTCGTTCAGGGGCAGGGATTGTTGCCTGCGACCACCATTCGGCGTGGCGTATCCGCCCGGCCGGTCAAAAACCGTGTTCTTCTTCTCTGCCATACACCCACAATAACGACGAACGGCGTCCGGTACCGGACACCCTCAGCAGTCGCCCCAGGCGTTGATGACCGCCAGCAGGTCGCCGACCGCCACAACCCCATCGTTATCGATATCCGCAGACTCGTTATTCGTACCCCAGAGAGAAATGATGGCAAGAAGGTCGACGACATTGACTTGACTGTCGCCGTTGACATCGGCAGCGCACGGAGGATCGCAGATGATGGCCGAAATACGGACATCGTCCACGCCGGCCTCCACGACACTCCCATCACCACTGTCCTCGGCGGTGAATCGCACTCTGGTGTTTGCGGAGGGGGAGTATCCAGACACGTTCGACAGATCGAACGAGACCTCGTACCAGCCGCCGCTGACCTCGCCGCCGCCAGGGCCGACGACTTCCAGCACCGTCCACGACGAACCACCATTACCACTGATCTCAACCGTAAATTCGTCCTCGAAGGGCGAACCGCCGAAACTGTTGTGGAACCACCGCCAGTAGGTCAGCATCGCACCTTCGCCGCTACCGTCGAGAACAGGTGAGGTCAATACTGTCGCGCCGCCGTCAACATCGCTGTTGCCGTCAACATTGTCAGTGAGATAGCAGTAGGAACCGTCCGGGGCCGACGCTGGGTCGCCGCGATCGCCGCCACCTGCGGGAATACCGCGATCCCAATGGCCATCAGTAGCGCTGCCGGTGACATTCCAACCAAGATCAGTATCGAATGTGTCGGTGAACGATGTATCGATCCCGTTGGCCGAAAGTGCGGTCCATGGTGACGACGCCCCACCGAGCGGAAGAACTAACTCAAAACCGTCCGTAGAGGTCGCAGAGAGGTAGTACGACACCTGTGTGCCACATGTTGTCGGTGGGAACACCGCGTCGTATTCGTCGAATGAACCCGCCGCGGGCTGCAACAGGTGGCTCGTCCAACCGCTGCCTTCGTTGACATGTAGGAACGCGGCGTCTGGATCAACTTCGCCCTCATTCACAGCGGCGAGCCGCACGCGAATACTGTCGCCGGCGGGATCGATGCTGGACGGCAGGGGGTCAAGTACTTCCATTTCGAGTTCCGGCTCCACAACCTGCCAGACAAAGAGACCGCTCTCAAGGTCGCTTCCGATGACCGTTCCATCTTCGAAGAACGGATAGCAACTCCACAGCCCATTGAACTCTGCACCATCGTCGCTCGGCCACGTGTCGAAGTGTGCCACATGCTCCGGATTCAGCGGCGAACTGATGTCAAAGACATGCAGGCCACTGCGGTAGTTGGCCTGGTACATGTGGTTTCCCTTGATGTACAGGTTGTGATCGATCGAAGTGGAACCTGTGGTGCAGGTTCCCACTTGAGTTGGATTGTTGATGTCCTGAACATCGATGATTCGGGTCGTTGTCAGCGAACCTGTGTTCTGTTCATCAAGTTCATCATTAAGGTAGAGGTAGTGCCGATCCTCGGTGAGCCACGCTTGGTGGGAGTAGTTGTTTGAGGAGTGCTGCATTTGCGACACAAGCTGAATGTTTGATTTATTGGTCACATCCAGAATGGTCAGCCCAGTTTCATTCCAGCCGCCGTTGTAACCCGCGCAGAGAAACGCTATCTGTCGTCCTGCATAGGGGCCATCCGTATAAGTGACGACCTGGCAGTCGTGTACATACTTGTCCGGCCAAGTTGCGACCTGGGTCGGGTTCGCGGGGTTCAGTAGGCTGTAGACGATCAACCCGTTACCGTCACCACCCGTTCGGTAGAGGTAGCCGCTGGTCGTGTCGATCGCAACATTGTGCGTCGCGCCGCTGCCCGCCTGTGTCACCTGAGTCACGACGCCGTTGTCGATCTGACTCATGTCCATGACCTGAATACCCGACCCGCCTTCACTGACAACATAGGCGTGATCCTGATACACCTTGATGTCGTGCCAGAGGCTGTTCGGGCCACTGATGACCTCAACAATCTGGGCGTTGCCGGGATCGGTAATTTCCACAAACGCGGTACCGTTGGACAGTCCCATCAACGCATACTGGCGGCCTGAGGGGGAGATATATCCCCAGCAGTCATTGCCTGTGGATGGATTGCCGGGGAAGCTGCTCAGCGGCAACCAACTCATGAGCGATACACCGTCGCTGGGGAAGCCTAAGGTGCTCCGCGCACTGCCCGGATTGGCTTCCAGAGAAGCGCGGAAGGGGCGGGCCTTCGTTGCCGGATGCGGGACGCTAGCCTTTGGATCATCAGGATGGCCCATTGCCGCAACGACAATGGCCAAGCCTGTGGATGCAATCATGGCTGCTCGCAAGGTGATCATTGGGTTCCTCCGCTCTATCCCTACGCCTCACCATACCACAGGATCCCCTATATCCCCCTTTTTCCATGTCGCAAAGGGGGCTAGCAGGCCTACTGGGGCCCGAGGAGGTCCTCGTGGGGCATGGTCCCCACCGCTGCCCTCAAGAATGCCTCAAGAGCCTGAAGGTCTTCTTCGCTCAGGTCGAGTGGGACGAGGATCGACTCCTGGTGGTGGTCAACCCGCACCTGATCCTCCAGCGTGTTGTAGAAAGCAAGAACATCGGTGAGCGTCGCCATTTGGCCCTGGTGCATGTATGGCGGCGTCATCGCGGCTGTACGAATCGAGGGGGTCTTGAATGCGCCCCAGAGTGACTGTGACCGGATCGCCGATCGTGTGCGTCGTCCGCGGTTTCCGTCGGGATCGTCGCTGCAGGGGCCGAACGCGGAGAACTCGTTCGCCTGCGCGCTCGCAAGTCCGTCCCATCGTCCGCTATCCAGTGGGAGGTCGTGGTCCAATGCGGGAATGCCGATGTTGTGAAACTCGCCGTCACTCAGGAGTGGTCCGGAGTGACAGCGATGACACCCCGCCTCGCCCACAAAGAGCTTGAGCCCGCGGCGAGCAGGTGGAGACATCGCATCCGTGGCCTCATCCTTGAGAAGCGATGCAATGAAACGATCGACCTCGGAAGGGCCTGTCACCAGCAGGCGTTCATATGCCGCGATCGCCTTGCCAAGGTTGGAGAACGCCCGTGTGATGGCGGCCTTCCTGTCAACTTCCAGGTCATCCCATTCGAGCGATAGATCAGGAAGGGGACCGAAGATCTCTTCGTATTGCTTCAATAATTTCGCGTCGGCCTGCAACACGCGAAGCGCGTCGAGTCTCGTCGTGTCGAACTCCGCCGGCTGTTCAAATGGGTGTAACGCCTGCGCCCAGAGTGTGTCCGCGCGGCCGTCCCAGAAGAACCACCTCTGGTAGGCGATATTGAGCAGGGAAGGCGCGTGCCGCTGATCGCGACCCTCTCCTTCCGCAAGCGAGCGGCCGTCAGTGAACCACCTGCTGGGCTCGTGACATGTCGCACACGATGTTTCCCCGCCCCGTGAGAATCGCGTGTCAAAGAAGAGTTCTTGACCAAACCCCGCCGCTTGTTCATCGTCGGCAACGGCATTGGTTGGGTCTGCCGGAAGATCCGGAAGTGGTCCCATGCGCATGACTCTGGCGAGTTCAGCATCCGTGAACGGAACTGCTATGAGGGCAAGAACAACCGGGACACACCACATCATTCGAGTTCCAGATTCTTCTGCATGCGGATCGTCGATCCGTCTGGTCGGACAAGATCAACCGTGAGTACCCATGATCCACCCATGTGCAGCAACATGTCGCGGACCAGCCATACTTCCCCGTCCGGCCATACATCGGGCCGGTGGTTCATGCCGTGACGATGTGCAGGCATGGTTGCGTCCACTACGATCTCCGCGCTACCGGGCGCGACCGGATTGCCTCTCTGGTCCGTGAGGCGCACCCTCATCTCGAAGAACTCGTTGATGGGGATGGGTGTTGGCGTGGTCTGGACAATGGCCACCATCGACTTATCCACCGACACAAGTCGAAGCGACGGTTCATTGACCGCGCTTGCACACCCGGAAAGAACCAACAGGAACGCAAACCACTTCACGACGATCCGCCTGTTCGCGGAAGTGTCTGCGGCGTCCACGCGCGCCCGATGCCGAATGTCATGAGCCAGCGGCCGTCGCGATCGAACATCTGCATCCGGTGATTGCCATGATCGACCACAATAAGTCGACCTTGTTCGTCCATGACAATTGCTCTGGGCTCCCAGAGTTCACCGTGATCGGTCCCCTTGGACCCAATCGTATCGATGAGGTGCCCATCTCGGTCGAAGTGTCGAATCACATCGTCCGCTGGGTCCACCACGAACACCGATCCGTCACTGTCGGTAACCGACAGGCGATCTCCTGCAATTTGGTCAGTGTCCAGTGGTCCTTCAAGCGGCGTGGTTCCAATGAGCCGAACAGCACCGGGGTCGAACCGTGGTGCGTCCTGTGGCGGCAATGTCACCGCGAAATCCTTGGCCTGCATGCTTCCCGCATCGAGTACGCGGAGTTGCATGGTCGATGCGTCGTAAGTCATGGAGACCGGATCATCAAATGCGTCGCCTTGGTCGCCCGGGCGTCCGAAGGTTGAGACATGTATGGGCGTCTCCTGAGAAATATCAAAGACAAGTACTGCCCGCGAGGCGGGCTCCCAGAGGAAGAGCGCGCGGCCATCGAGCGCGATGAGGTCGCCAAAGTGTGACTGCACACCCAATCGCCGCGTCAGGTCGCCGGTAGCGGCATCTTCTGATGTTCGTTCACCGAACACCTGCAGCCGGTCCTCGAATCCCTCCACCACGATCGCCTGCAATCCCCCAGGAAGCAGTGCGACATCGTCGGGATAGTGAATGCGTCCCTCGCCCTGCCTTGGTGTCACGGCGTGCATGCCCCAGTACCCCTGAAACGACCCGTCGGACGCATTGAGAATCTGGACGCGATGGTTGAGGCGGTCGGCAACCACGATCATGTCCTGATCGACATCGATACCGCCAGGTTCGCAAAAGAACCCGGCGAAACTTCCCCATTGACCGGCTTGCCACTGCGGCGTCCCGTCCATCGCGATGGATTGAATGCGGTGGTTGCCGGTATCCGACACCACGATGTGTCCATTCTTCCTGTCGATCGCCAGCCCTTGGGGCCGTCGGAACTCGCCAGGACCTGTTCCTCGTTTTCCAATGATTGCTTTCAGGGAACCGTCCATGGCGAGAATGTGTATTCGGTGGTTGCCGGAGTCGGCGACGGCTATCACGGATCCGTCAGTGTCAACATCGGTGGGGGAGTCGAATGCCTCATGGGGTGACTTCCCGCCGCTCACCACAGAGACAATGTAGCCATCAACGTCAATGATGAGTATGCGGTCGTGGCCGGTGTCGGCGATGACGATGGTGTTGTCGTCAGCAGCAGCAACACCCCCCGGGTGCAGGAGCATGTCCGGACCAGCCACCAGTGATCGGGATCCGTCGCTGTCGATGCGGTACACAGCCGAGCCATCGCTATCGGCAACGAGCATGCCTCCCCCCGGCATCGCCGCAACAGCCCGTGGCCCCTTGAACCCGTCCTCAGTCGAAAGCCAACCGCCTAGATCAGTTGCCGCGAGAGCCAGTGTCAACCAAGAAAGGGCTGTGAACATCGGGTGAGATCAGACGCAGGGGCCCCAAGCACTGATGACTTCCAGCATGTCGCCAACCGCCACGATGCCGTTGCCATCCACATCTGCCGCCGGATCACCCGTTCCCCAAGCCGCGATAATCGCGAGGACATCCGCAACATTGACATTGCCGTCGCCGGTCACATCACCGTAGCACGATTCATCGCAAATGATCTTCTCCAACTGGAAGTTGTCAATGCCGGCTTCAACCACGCTGGCGGGTTCGCCGTCAACAACCTGGAATGCGACCATCACGCTGTCGCTCGGTTCGACGAAGGCGCCAACACGGAAACTGACCGGTTCCCACGCCTGATCGGTTCCGCCAGTCGAATCTACTTGTGTCCAACTGTCACCACCATCGCTGCTGATCCATGTGTAGAGGCTGTCGGTGCCCTGGCTGTCAAAGAACCATCGCGAGTAGGACACAATACCGTCGGTGCCCGCAAGGTCGAGTGTAGGTGAAACCAGTGTCGTTGGACCACCATCTACATCCGCTGCGCCAACGGCACCGCCGACATCGCCATTCTCGGTGATGAAGCACTGTATGTTTTGGCTTCCTGCGGTCGCATCATCCTCGGGTGCGGCAAGCAAGGTCCCGAAAAGCGTGCCGTTGGGGTCAGCCTGTTCCCACGCGCCGGTCGACAGAGAATCATCGTTGATGATTGACCACGCGGACACATCGCCTTCGATCTCGTCGCGCAGAACAATCTCGGTGCCGTCTCCGACAGTCGCCTCGTGCCAACCGCTCGGCGGGTCGCTGTAGGCGCCGCCCTTCTCCAGCCGGCCCCGCAGTCGGAATTCAATCGACTGCGCACACTGGGCTGCGGGAAGTGTTGCTTCGTAGAGATTGGTGCCAACAGACACGAGGTCTTCCTCGATCTCCTTACCGCCATCAACGCGGTGAATAATGCTTGCAGAGTTCTCCTGAGGTGTGCCCCCACCGACAGCCGTCAACTGCACGCGGAATGTGTATGTCTGCCCAACCGGCACGAAGCCGGGGAGGCCGTCTGGGTAGGAGAAGATGAGCCCGACAGGCGCGTCTTGAATCCATATCTCCGTTCCGCCGCACCGTCCCATGACAATGTCGAGCCACCCATCGCCGTTCAGGTCGAAGACGGCGGCGTCGTGAACGCCGAGCAGCATGCTGCTCGGAATCCCGACCGACTCCTCGTTGAAGGTGACATTCGGCGCGTTTCCGAGGTTTCGGTAGATGTGCGTCGTGCGAGAACACCCGCTGATGTCGACATCCACATCTGTAATGATGACATCCTGATGGCCATCGTTGTTGAGGTCAGCGATGATGCTGTTGCCCCCGAATCCGCCGCTGTTCTCAAATGTATAGACCGAGAAGTTCGCCATCCCATCGCCACCGTTTCCAGTGTTGAGGTAGTAGGTGTCCGACCCATCATCAGTTACAACCATGTCCAGCCGGCCATCACCGTTGAGATCGCCGCAGTTGACGAAGTAGGGTGCAGCGGTGTCGATGATGTCGTAACCGTTGAAGTGGCCCTCGTTGGCGGGGTTGTTGTAGGTAATCGCGATATGCTGTGGTGGGTTGAGTGATGTCTGCTTCACCACATCGTTCACACCGTCGTTGTTCATGTCCACAATGACACTCGCTGCACCAAACGCGGAAAGCAACATCTCGCTGTCCATTCGGCTGTTGCTCTCATCGGTGAAATACCCGTTGCCGTCGTTGATGAGCAGTCGGTTGTTGTAATCATGGACCTGTGTTGGGCCGCTATCGTAGTCGCCAAAATACAGGTCAGGAATGCCGTTGCCGGTCAGATCGCCCGCGGCGACCGAGCAAAACCTCGGGCTTGCCTCACCGTGCATCCTCGGGATGCGATCCTTCTCGTAGCGAAATCCCTGCCAAACGCCGTCGGTTTCACCAAGGTTGACATAAATACGCGGATGGGAAACATACTCCGGCTCGTAGTCCATCAGCGTGGTCGCAGTCACCATGTCGAGCCAGCCGTCATTGGTCAGATCGACCAGCAGGACATCGCGATCGTTGATCGCCGTGAGAAATCCCTGATCGCCAGTCGCATCTGATGCGCTGGCGTACTGTGCGGTGCGGTCCACAAGCACGCCACCTTCGTTCATGAAGAGAACGTTTGGCTCGCGGCCGGTCGTCGTAAACGGCTCTTTCCGCACGCACACAAGGTCGATGTCGCCATCCTGATCCACATCACCCCACGCGTAATCCTTTTCCTGATCATCGTTCGCGCCGAGATCGCCATCGGCAACCAGTCGCGTTGCGGTCTGGTCGGTAAAGGATGCGAAACCGCCAGCGAAGGCCGAGGCGGCCGGAAGGCTGACGGCAAGTGCGGCGAGTAAACGCTTGGTCATGGGCATGGGCCCCAGTGCTGGATGAGGGTGAGGAGATCGGTCACATCAACAAGGCCGTTGCCGTCGACATCCGCCGGGCAGCCATCACAGGAGCCCCAGTCGGCAATGACGGCAAGCACATCAGTGATATCGACGATGTTGTCGCCGGTCACATCACCCATGCAGGTGTCACACTCATCCGGGATTCCATTGTTGTCGTCATCAACAGCATCGCCGAGAAGAATCTCGCGAAGATCCTCGATGCCATTCTCGTTGCAGTCGGCAGCAGTGGCATCGAGTGCGGCAAGAAAGAACTCGAAGTCAGCCATGTCGACCTGTCCGTTCTGGTCGACATCGTGGACTGCGCATGGATCGTCTGGTGTAGTGGCCGCGTCGTAGCATCCACGGAATCCGGTCGTATCGCTGTATCCGTGGAAGTCGTCGACCCGCACATTGCCATCACCGTCACCGTCGAATTCAACTTGGCCCAGCGAGTCGAGGAACGCAATCAACTGATCCTGATCGTTTGCCGAGAGCGCCGTAAACGCATCGGAGGCCGGCACGCCTTGTGATCCGAATGCGCCGTGCTCGGCAATGGCATCCCGAATTCGATCCTCAAACGATCCCTCCAGAAACCGACCGTCGTGCCAGAGTGGCGAGCGGTAGCGAAGGCCCCAGAGTGGCGGCGTCTTCAGTTCGCGAACGCCGCCAGCACCCTGTTCGATGCCATCTGCCGCCGCGCCCATGTCGTGCAGCAGAAAGTCGCCGTACGGCCTGATCGCAACATTCCTGATCGCATCTTCAAGTGCGGGGTCGTCGCGTGTTGTGAACGCGGGGGTGTGGCAAACACCACATCCGACCGAGTCGAAGATGCCTTCTCCCGACATGCCGCTGCGCGGCGTTTGCGGTGGTGGGGCGAGGAATCGCTGGAAATCGGTTACGCGGTCGATGAACTCGACGCCTTCCGCGTCCGGTGCATCCTCCGGGTCTGCGACCGTGTCCCACTCATCAAGCAGGTCCTCGTCGCCATTAGGGGCGTTGTCGAACGAGAGGAAGCGGTTGCTGAGACCCATTTCGTTCTGGGCGGCATCCGCCGAGAATGTCAACACAGTGGCGACCTGCGCTTTCCAGCCGAAGCGGCCAACCTTGAGCGGTCCCTTCGGATCCTCAAAAGACGAGACCATGTGGGCTTCGCCACGCTGGGCCTCGGGCTGCGCGTCGCGATTGGCGAGCAGGTCATCGTCGCTGATCGCCTCGACCAGCCCGTAGGCCAGTGCGCCGTTGGTGACCCTGAACGACTCGACATCGGCGATGTCTGGAACGACTTCAAGTACGGCATCATCAATGGCCTGTGCCTGAAGCAGTGATCCGCCGAGATCGGCCAGCGGATCAAAGCCGCCCTTCTTCGTCATCATGCCGAAGCGTGTGACTGTCTGGACACCGGGGCCGCCGACAGGGTTGTTGTGGCAACTTCCGCAGCTGGTCTGGTTGAAGATCGGTCCGAGGCCTTCTTCGATCGTGAAGTCCCTCTCGAACGCCACCTGACCCTTTGTGAATCGATCCAGTTGATCAGCATCGAGTGCCGGTAGTGCATCGCCCGGACGGGGTTGAAGATCGACCGCCAGGGCCGGCAATGCAGTTAGAGAACACGCGATACCGGTGATGAGTGCAGTCGTTCGAAATGCTACGCTCAACCCCCTCATCTCTGTCTTTGTCATGGCCAGAGGCCTCCTCATATCCTCACTTCACGATACGCTGCAACAGGGCAACCTGATGCAACGGGATCATCCCATCCTACTGGTACGCGTGCCTCCGGCCACACGCACGCCCTTCGTTTTACTTCTGATCGCCCTTCTTGGGGCCTGCAGTCCCGATCAGGAGGTAATAACGCCCCCACTCGAGGCAACGCTTTCCACCCATTTTTCGCTGATTCAGGAGGGGCGAACTGGTGCCGCCCGGGTGCGGATCCGCCGAGGGATGGACAAGACCGGCTGGACGGCCCAGGGGCTCTTTCTCATGGGGCTCAGTTACCACCATGATCATCGGTACGCAAAGGCGGCGGAGTGGTTTGAACGATCAATCGCGGACGACGATATCTATCCGCCGTCACAATATTTTCTCGGTTGGGCGAGGTTCTACCTCGGTCAGCCGGAGGCTGCTGCCGCGGCCTTCCGATCACACCTTGCGATGGCCCCTCGGGAAGGTGATTCCCACTTTGCTCTCGGACTCATCGCGATGGAGCGCGGCGATCTTGTTGGGGCCGAGCGACGGTTCACGAAAGCGATTGATCTCCAACAGGATGATGACCCGGGCCGCGCGAAGGCTCTTGCCCGCCTCGGCGATGTCATGGCGGCGCAAGGACGCTGGAAGAAAGCAGAGGATCTGCTGCGGCAGAGCGTCGAACTCAATGGCGATCTGTACGAGGCGTGGTATCGCCGGGCGGCGGCACTTCGGCGGCTCGGGCGAGACGATGATGCGAACGAAGCCCTGGAGTCGTTCGATCGCGCTCGCGCCCGCGTCCGTCCGGATCTGGGGTTTCCGGAATGAAACACCTTGTGGCGTGTCTCTGTGTGCTGGTCGTCGGCTGTGGCAATGACTCTGCGCCCCGGCAGATTACGCTGGAGGATGTCACTGCCGAAAGCGGGGTGTCCGTGTCCACAACCTGCGGCAACGAAGCGCCCACACAACTCCTGGAAGTCAACGGCAGCGGGCTCGGCTTGCTTGATGCAGACGGGGATGGTGATCTCGACCTCTTTGTCGCCAACGGCGCAACGATGCAGGATCCCAACAACGGGCCTGGTTGGAAACTGTTTCGAAACGAGAGCGATGGGCAGGCAATCCGATTCTCCGACATGACCGAGTCTGCCGGCGTCGGTCTGCGGCGGTGGGGACACGCCGTTGCGGTTGGCGATGCAAATGGCGATGGACATGACGACCTGTATGTCACGTGTGTCGGCCCCAATGTTCTGCTGGTTGCCAGGGGCGATGGTGGTTTCGATGACCACACGAGCACCGCTGGCCTCGGAGACGATCGCTGGGGAACTGCAGGTCGTTTTGCTGATCTTGATCGTGATGGGGATCTCGATCTCGTCGTGGCGAACTATGTCGAATTCGATTCGTCATCGCCACCACCCACCGCCCGCTACAAGGATCAGACCGTCTACGGAGGGCCGCACGGCATGGTTGGGCAGGCCGATGCGGTGTTCGAACACCTTGACGATCACACCTACCGCGATGTGACCACCGACTGGGGGTTTGGTGTACCTCCATCACACGGGTTGAATGCGGCTGTTCTCGACTTCACTGGAGATGGTGCTCCAGATGTTCTGATCGGTAACGATTCCATGCCCAATGAGCTTTTCGTGAACGACGGTGGTTCTCCCCCGACATTCACCCCCCGCGGCATGTACAGCGGCATCGCCGGTGCCGGCGATGGTTCCATGCAGGCGACCATGGGAATCGCCATCGCTGATCTCAACGGCGACGCTTTGCCGGACGTGTTCACGACCAACTTTGCCTCCGACACCAACACGCTGCACATCAACAGCCAGGGCGAGTTCTTTGATGACCGCACACAGGCGTGGGGTTTCGGGCTCCCGAGCCGGCCGCTACTTGGCTGGTCTTGCGGTTTCTTCGACATGGATCACGATGGCGACGAGGATCTCGTTGCGGTCAACGGTCATGTGTACGCGAAAGCAACGCTGGATTCCATGGACAGCACATGGGAACAGCCCTTGTTGGTGATGGCCCGAGAAGGAAATCGATTCCTTCGAACGACTGGTGAACCTGCCGATGACCTCCATGTAGATCGCGCAGCAGTGTTTGCCGATCTCGATGGAGATACGGACATCGATATCGTTGTCAGCGAGCGGTCTGGCCCGGTGCGGATTCTCCATAACCTCTCCATTGAGCGTGGAGCCACCCGGGGCATCGTTGTCACGCTCCTGCAACCCGGAGCAAACAGGCGAGGGTTGGGGGCGATCATTCGGCTGGTACAAGGGGGCCGCGTCATTGCAACAAGATGGATGCACGACGGGCTGGGGTTTCAATCCTCGACGGCGCCGTTTGCGCACTTCGGCAGGGTTCCAAGGGGAAGCGTGTTGGAGGTCGTCTGGCCTGATGGCGAAACGCAGCGCGTTTCGCCCAGGCTGGGGCACCAGATCATCGAACGGTCAAACGGTTCCGAAGATTCGATCCCCGGCATCGCCAAGTCCGGGAATGATGTAGCCCCGCTCGTCAAGCCCGCCGTCAAGTGACGCTGCGTAGATCAACATGCCTGGATGATCCTGTTGCATTCGCCTGACACCTTCCGGTGCTGCGACAAGGCAGGCCATCTGCAGATCATCACACCCGTGTTCCCGAAGGATGGTGGCGGCGTGGGATGCCGAACCGCCGGTGGCTAGCATGGGGTCGATCAGCAGCACGGGACCACTCCCAATGTCTTGGGGCAACTTGCAGTAGTACTGCACCGGCTTCAGTGAGGATTCGTCGCGATATACGCCGACGTGGCCGACCCTCGCCTCTGGAATCATGGCGAGAATTCCGTCGGTCATGCCGATGCCCGCACGAAGCACCGGCACAAGCGTGACCGGGTGAGAGAGTTGCCGGCCGTTGGTTCGACCCATCGGCGTCTCTACGACAACGTCCGTCGTTTCGAAGGTCCTTGAAATCTGAAAGAACATCAAACCGGCGATCTCATTCAACAGTCGTCGGAACTGTGCGTGTTTCGTCTCCCTGTCCCTGATTCGACTCAACTTGTCCTGAATGACCGGGTGTTGGTAGACCCAGAGGTTTGGATGTTCAGAGGATTGGACCGGCATGACGATCTAAGATACTGACATGCGATGGACACCGTTTCTTCTTCTTGGACTCTTGGGATGTGATGCTGGATTCCAGGCTATTGACGCGAGAGTAGACTCGCTCATGGCGGAGGCAAGCGGTGGGCTCGGATCCGAGGCAACGCCTCCGACGCCGCAGCCGTGGGCAGAGGTTGAGACATCGCCGGATGCGATGATCAACCCCCGGCCGTTCACGGTCAACCCGCCCTCCGAGTCGCTGGTCCTCACGCCCGCACCCCCGCAGGATGGCGAGGCGATTGCGGATGCCCTCAGCGAGGCAGCCTCCATGCTGGAAACCGAGGCGGAACCCTTGACGATGGATCAGGCCGTGCGGTGGGCAGCGGAGCATTCGCGCGAGTACCAATTCGCCAGATATGACTACCTGTCAACCAGTCTTACCTTGCTCAGCGAACTGCACCTCTGGGGTCCGCGATTCTCCAACAAGATCAGCAGCACGCTCGACGCGGCGGGAACCAGTGGCGCATACGACACGGCCCTGTCGGTCATCAACGACTTCTCGGTCACCCACCGACTTCCTCAGGGCGGAGAGGTGTCTGCGAGCATCCTGACATCCGTGACCAGTGACATTCACACCGCGGTGACGTCCAGCGACGCGCAGAGTTCCACCATGGAGGTAGCCGCAAGTGTTCCGCTGCTTGCAGGCGCCGGTATCGTTGCCCGTGAAGCTCTCATTCAGGACCAACGAAACCTCGTCTACGCTGCCCGCAACTTCGAGCGGTTCAGGCGGACTTTCTTTCGAAGCCTCGTTGGTGACTATCTGGATCTTGTTGTACAGCGGCAGGCGCTCGGCAATGCTGAGCGGGGTGTGGAGTCGCTTCGGCAACTCGCCCGGCGGCAACAAGCGTTGTATGACGCCGGCCGCGCGCGCCTGTACGCGGCGGCTGATGCCGAGAACCAGGCGCTGGCATCCATTGCGAGGCTCAGTCAGTCATGGGAGCGATACAGACTTGCGCTGGACCGCTTCAAGGTGCGAACCGGGTGGCCTATCGATTCTGCGATCCGCATAGAACCTGCATCGCTTGATCTGGTACCACCGGACGTTGACTCTAGACAGGCCGTGGTCGAATCTCTTTTGTATCGGCTCGATCTTCAGAACACCCGAGATTCCGTGGAGGACGCTGAACGCGCTGTGGAGAACGCCAGAAACGGGCTTCTTCCAGACTTGGATCTCACGGCGAGTGTGTCGGTGCCGACCAAGTCGGATCGCGTGGCGGACTTCAACGCAGGTGATGCGGATTTCGAGGTTGGTGCGGTATTGGAACTTCCACTTGATCGAAAGACACAGCGACTCGCGGTGCGGCAGTCGCAAATCACACTGGAGCGGGCGCGTCGCAACGAACGGGTAGCCCGCGACACTGTTGCGGTTGATGTCCGATCGGCGCTGCGGGACATTGAGGTGTTTCAGTTTTCTCTCGATCTCCAGGAACGCAATGTCGAGATCGCTCGGCTCGGACTCGATTCGATCAACGCTGATCCCGACCGGGTTTCGGTGCTCGACCAGACCCGCGCAATCTCAGAACTTCAGGATGCGCGTGATGCACGCGACGCTGCAAAGAGAGACCTCGATCTCGCGATTCTGGGCTACCTTCTTCAGGCAGGGCAACTTCGAATCACGCCAGACGGCACCATGATCCCCATACGAGGAGTTGTCGTACCGTAGAACCTGTTTTCGCGGATACAATCAACACAGATGCGACGCGGAATGTCCAGTACAGTCATTGCAGCAGCCATCGGCATGGGTGTCGTGGTCATTGCGATTTTTGCCCTCACCGGCGGGGGTGGTGGGAGCAGTGCTGTTTCCGCGGAAGCACAGGTCGTAGAGCGGGGGGGCTTCGACATCACCGTCCCAACCTCCGGCCAACTCGCAGCACTCATGCAGATCGATATTCGCAATGAGTTGGAGAACAACGCGGTCATTACTGAACTGATCGACGAAGGGTCGCTCGTGGCAAAGGGTGATGTTCTCCTTCGATTGAATGACGAGGAGATTCGCAACTCCATCCGTGATGCAGAGGATGCCGTCACCGCAGCCAACAATGATCTGGAGACAGCGACAGCGAGTCTCGCCATTGCGAAGAAGCGGCGCGACTCTGAACTCGCAGCCAAACAACTAGCCATCGATCTGGCCGACCTCTCGCTGCAGGCGTGGCGTGAAGGAGAGGTTGTTGCCAGGCGGCAGCAATTGGATTTGGCGGCGACAACCGCCAAGAAGAACTACGACCGACTCAAGGAGAAGTATGAATCATCGCTGCGGCTCTACGAGCAGAAGTTCATCAGCAAGGATGAACTTGACCGTGATGAGATCGACCTCCTCAACGCCGAAGCCGCGATGAAGCGGGCGAGTCTGGATGTGGAGGTCTACGAGAACTACACATTCAAGCAACAGAAGCAGGTCAAAGAGTCAAACCTTCAGCAGGCTGGTGATGAGATGGACCGCTCAACCGATCGCCTGAAGTCTGAACTCAGGAGTGTCGAGGCGAACAAGTCCGCAAAGGAGAAGCGACTCGACAACAACCGTGAACGGTTGGACAAACTCCAGCGGCAGTTGGACATGTGCGTCGTCCTTGCCCCAGCACCGGGCATGGTCGTCTATGCCACCAGCATCGGCGACCGGCGTGAGTGGGACGAACAGTTGAAGGTCGGCCGCAGTCTGCACCGCAACGAAAAGGTCATGGTGATTCCGGACACCTCTCAAATGGTGGCGGAGGTCAAGGTGAACGAGGCCCTCAGTGGCCTTATCGAGCCCGGGCAATTGGCTCGAATTACCTGTGATGCCCTGCCGGACGCGTCGCTCTCCGGTGAAGTTATTGGAATCGGTGTCCTGGCTGAGGGTGGGGGTTGGCGTGACCCCAACCGGCGCGACTACACCGTGCGGATTCGGGTGGACAACCCCGAGGCACTTCCACTGAAGCCTTCCATGCGGTGTTCCGCAGAGATTCTCGTGGGGAGAGTGGATGATGTCCTGGTTGTTCCGGTTCATGCCATTCATCGTGACGGATCCACTGCGTGGGTATGGAAACAGGATGGTGGCGGGTTTTCCCAGCAGCCGGTGAAGGTTGGAAGATTCAGTGAATCGTTTGTGTCCATTTACTCCGGGTTGGTGGAGGGTGATGAAATTCTGCTGCAGGATCCGCCACCCGGGTCGATCGTCTCCCGCCTGGACACGGAAGGATGATTACTTACGGAAGGGTCGTTGTGGGAGTGACCGGCGCATCCGGCGCTCCGTATGCTGCGCGGCTCATCCGACTTCTTGTGGATGCGGATATGGAGGTTCACCTTGCCGTCACGCCACTGGGGCGTCGATTGTTCAACGACGAAATGGACATCAGCGCGATTGATGCAGAGAGCCTTGGTGTATCCCATCGCGCAGCTCGCCTGATCGTACATCGCGAAAACGACCTTGGAGCAACCATCGCAACCGGATCACTCCTGCATGACGGCATGGTGATTGTCCCCTGCAGCAGCAATACGCTCGGCGCGATCGCTGGTGGTACGACAACAACGCTTGTTCAGCGGGCGGCCGCCGTTGCGCTGAAGGAGCGGCGACGGCTCATCCTTGCCCACCGCGAGAGCCCGCTGAGCCCCATCGACATCATGAACATGGATCGCCTTGCACGAGCTGGCGCAGTCATCGCTCCACTTTCGCCGGGGTTCTACATGCGACCCGAGTCGCTGGGTGACATTGTGGATTTCATGGTTGGCAAACTTGCGGATCTGCTGGGCGTCCCTCACACCCTGAAAACGCGGTGGAAAACCGCTCCGGTAGAGGGTGATACACTCCCCGCATGAGCCGCACCATCCTTCTGTCGTGCCTGCTCGCAGCGGGCTGTTCACCAGTCGCAACATACCCATCCGTTGAGACCAACACCGCGAAGGCATTCGCCAACGCGGCGCACGAGCCAACGCCAACGGTCATTGTGAAGACACTGGAATTTGCGCATGACCGATGGGGTGGCACGGAGGAGATTGTTTTCAATCTTCCCGAAGGTGTGTCGAGTGGTGTCTATGACATCGTTGCGGCACGAATGGATGGAAGCAGGCCGATGGCGTCCGAGGACGAACCAGCTTTTCACATTACCGAACTCCGCATTCGTGGGTTGACCGCTCAGGCCGACATCATCTTTCCTTCCACCGCGAATGGGCTTGCGCGGGCAACCGTGTACCTGGAGACGACACTTGTGGATCCATGGCGGGTCAACCGAGAACGAGTATGGCTCATCCCGGTGGAATCAGCGCCGCCTCCGCATTGGACCAGCGTAGACATTCCGTGATGACCGAAAGAGCGTGGCTCGATGTCGCGATCGAAGAGGCTGAACTGTCTTGGCAGGAGGGGGGCATTCCCATCGGCTCAGCGCTTGTTGATCCCGGTGGAAACATCGTCGCCCGTGGCCGCAATGAGCGTGTCCAACGGGGCGATCCCACCGCGCACGCCGAGGTGTCTTGCATCCGCAACGCGGGTCGTCGCCGCGATTGGAACACATTGACACTGGTGTCGACGCTCAGTCCCTGCATCATGTGCACCGGAACAACCCTGCTTTTTCGCATTCCTCGCGTCATTATTGGGGAAAACAAGAGTTTTCTTGGCGCAGAGTCCCTGATGTGTTCGAATGGTGTCGAAGTCATCGTGCACGATGATGCACGCTGCAAGTCACTCATGGAGCGACTGCAGCGGGAGAAACCCGATCTCTGGGCCGAAGACATCGGCCAGTAGAGATCACCAAGAGGAAGGAGTCGCAGACATGAAGCGACCCATCACCCAGCGGCGACTGCGTCTCAACAGACCGTCCACAACCACCCGTGCCCCTCTTCGCGTACTGCGTCCGTCGTCCACACGACCGGGTGCCTGCCGTCCCGCATCGGCCAATCGCTAGAAGGTTGACCAGGAACATTGTTGCCCTGATGGGGCGTTCCTGACACGCCCGATTTTTCGCTGCGCGGCTGCGGACCCAAGGGTCAAACCCCAAGTGTGGCCCCGGACGTGACCCCTGGTGCGGTGGTGGTGAAGAAGGGATGGAACAGCGGGGTGTGCGTTGTCAATCCCGATATATGGGCCGGTCGGCGATCTTGATGTTCCAGATTGCCTGGACTTCATCTGGTCCCAGTTGATCGACACCGAGACAACGATCGATCAAAGACTGCGGATTGTCCATGGCAATCTCGCCGTGCATACGAAACTTGGCCGCCAGGATGTCATCCAGATCGGCTGTCGTGTTGCGAGCATGACCGGATGGGTACATGACGAAACCGCTGTCAAGCGAAGATCCATCTTCCCGCCGAATGACCATCGATGTCGGAATGCCATCCGGGTAGTTCCGGTCATACTCGGGGCCACCGTGTTCAAAGTCGATCGTGTCCATCAACGCTCGAGTCGTCGCATTCGACACTGCATCGGCATCAAAGTCATAAGGCGTCAACATCAGCCGCTTCCACGCCTGATCGTTCGACCCCTCCAGGAAACCGGTGCCGCCCGTCGCAGCCAACTCCTGCGATTTGCGAAGCATGGTTGCCACGATGTACACCATGGAGTGATCCGCGGATTGCCTGGTTTTCGGATCCCGCTTGGCCGGATCACCAATGATGCCGAACGCTGGCTCATAGGCAGTGATCCGGATCGAGGAAATGCTGTGTGGGTTGGTCGCCAGTGACGGATCCTGCTGCAGGAGGTTGATGAGCCCCTGCAACGCACCAGCCGACTGGTGCTCATACAGACCGATCTTGAAGTGCATCCCCATGACCGCAAAGTCTTCACCAGAATGTGAAAGCACGAGATCAAACGGCGCGTCACCGTCCGTCGGTTCGAAGAAGCGGAAGATCGCCTCGGGGTTGCGAAAGATGTCGCCCGGCCCACGGAACCCCCGCATGGATCGTTGCATGGACGCGATGGCGGCCTCGGTGCTGATTGCTGCAGAGGAGCCCTTGGAGTCCGACAATTGCTTGCCTGCGCGGATCGCCCGCCATGGCACATGGTGCGCGACCACCATGCCGATGGCCGACTCAATCTGCTCCGGTGTCGCGCCGCACATGCTGCCATACACAGCTGCCGACGCAATCGCCCCGTGTACCACATGGTCGATCTTGTAGGACTTGAGGCTGAATACCTCCGCAAGTCGCCCGCGGATCTCGTCCAGCAAAATCATGCCTCGCAGCGCGGCAGCGCCGTCAAGCCCCATCACCTGGGCCGCGGCCACAGGTACTGCATAGAAATCATTGTGTCCGAACTCACCGGCAATGTTGCCCAGCGCAGGATTGAAACCAAAGTTTGTTCCATTTGAATCCCACTCGCGAACGGCCGCGCAGTTGGCAAGAATCGCCTTCTCGGGCCTGACCAACATGTCATGTCCAAAGACCGTCGCGCCTGGCTCTGCTGGAAAGTCCATTGCCTCTTGGCGAAGCACGGTTGGCGCATTGGTCTTGACAGCGATCGCGGAAAGCCCACACAAAACGGCATCCGCGAAGAATCGTCTCGTTCGGTCATGAACCACGGATGACGGACTGCCCAGCCCATCCCGCATGAACTCCACAGCGAAGGAACCAATTGCAAGCGCCTGGTTGTCACTCCCATGCAGCGTTGTCGTTGATGCCGTTGTTGTGATCATGTGATGTGTGCAAGAACAGCGTCAACCTGATCGGTTGATCCGAGAACAACGCCTGTTCTCTGGTGCATACCCTGCGGCTGCGTGTCAAGAATCCTGTCCCTGTGGGCGCAAGCCTTGCCGCCAGCCTGTTCGATGATCATGGCCATCGGGTTCGCTTCGTACATGAGCCGGAGTTTGCCTTCTGGACGATCATGGGTTGGCGGGTACAGAAACACACCGCCCTTGAGAAGCGTTCGGTGAACATCCGCCACCATGGATCCGATGTATCGGCTTGAGTAGTCGTTCCGGTGTGCCCACTTTGCAAACGCCTGATACTCGTCGCTGAATCGCTCTGTGTAGGCCTCGTTCATCGAGTAGGTGCGGTTCCCCTCTGGAACCCGTAGGTTCTCCGCCACCAATACGAAGGACCCGATCGATTGATCCAGCACGAACATGTCGACACCATGTCCCGTGGTCAACACAAGCACGATGGACGACCCATACAACACATACCCTGCGGCTGCCTGGGCTGCCCCCGGTTGAAGCATGCCTTCCTCTGGCGGCGCGTCCTCCGGCAACCGCAACACGCTGAAGATGGTCCCCACGCCAACAGAGACATCAATATTGGACGATCCGTCGAGCGGGTCGAAGAGGACGGCATACCGTCCGCCATCTGCATGTGATCGAAGGATGGTGGGCCGTTCGTCTTCCTCGCTGCCCAGCACACCGACATCTCGCCGATCACCCAGACACCGCATGATGATCTCGTTGGCGATCACATCCAGTTTCTGCTGCATCTCCCCCTGCACGTTTTCAGCGCCGACTTCACCGACGACATCCTCGATCCGCGCCGCTCGCACCTTGTTGCCAATGGCCTTGGTGGCGAGCGAAATCGCCGAGAGGATCCAACTGAATTCTCCGGTTGCGTCAGGGTGTTTCTGTTCCTCTGCGAGGATGTGGCTTTGCAGGCTCGTGAGGTTGTCGCTGGTCCACTTCGTATCCATGGTTGGATGGCCTTGGTAGGATGCGCGGCCAAGCCCGGGGGTGCCGGGAAGCCTGATTGTACCCGACCAGCCAACGGAGCCCCATCATGAACAGATCGGTCATCATTGCCGCCCGCCGCACACCAGTCGGGCGTTTTCTCGGTGGGTTGAGCCGTGTTCCAGCACCACAACTCGGCGCCATTGCAGTTGAAGCCGTTCTTACCGACGCGGGCGTAGACACCGCCGACGAATGTGTCATGGGGTGCGTGTTGCAGGCCGGACTCGGCCAAAACCCGGCGCGGCAGGCGGCTTTGGGGGGCGGATTGTCCGATGGAATCTCGGCAGTAACCATCAACAAGGTCTGTGGCAGCGGACTGGAGGCGGCCATGCAGGCTGATCGATCCATCCGAGCAGGCGACAACACGCTTGTGGTTGCAGGTGGCATGGAAAACATGTCCGCATCGCCGCATCTGGCTCATATCCGCAGCGGCATCAAGTTCGGGCCGGGAGAGTTGATTGACCACATGCAACACGATGGACTGACCTGTCCGTTTGAGTCGTGGGGCATGGGTAACGCCGCAGAGTGGACAGCGGACACCTACAGCATCAGCCGCGAAGACCAGGACGCCTTTGCCGCCCGATCACACCAACGAGCAGCGACCGCAACCGCCGAAGGGTGGTTCTCGGAGGAAATCATCCCTCTGGATGCCGCTGCCGTGAAACAGAAGGCAGATGTCACGGAAGATGAAGGTGTACGAGCGGACTCTACCGCAGCGAGTCTTGGTCGACTTCGACCAGCGTTCTCCAAGGAAGGGTCGGTAACAGCCGGCAACGCGTCACAGATTTCTGATGGTGGTGCGACCGTGGTCATTGCCTCTGAAACTCGCGCAGCCGAAATCGGTAGTGAACCCCTGGCCACCATTGTTGACTGTCACACCCAAGGCGTTGCGCCAAAGGAAATTTTCACTGCCCCCGGCCTCGGGATCGCAACGCTCCTGGATCGCAACGGTCTCACGGTCAGTGACATCGACCTGTTCGAGATCAACGAGGCGTTTGCGGTACAAGCGATTCAGAACATCAAACACCTGGGGATCGACGAGTCACGGTGCAATGTTTGTGGCGGCGGCATCGCGATCGGCCACCCCATCGGCGCATCTGGGGCACGGGTACTCGTCACACTGCTGCACCAGATGAAGAGGCTGGATGCCAAGCGTGGTGTCGTGAGCCTGTGCCTCGGTGGCGGCAACGCCGTATCGATGCTTGTTGAGCGGTGATGAGTACGGTCGCCGTGAGCTGCGGCGGAGCAACGCTTGTCAACCTGTGCCCGGAAAGACACTCTCCAACAACTCGATGATCCCCTTGCCCTGCGTCGCGATGGTCTCGTAAATAGGGCGACCGTCGGCGATGTCGGTCAGTGACCGTACAAGAATGTTCTCCCCTTCGAAGTCCGCCTTGTTCACAACAAACTCGTCGGCAATCTCCAAAATGCCGGCCTTGTCCATCTGCACAGCATCACCCATGCCCGGGACAAGAACAACAAGAGTCCGATCCACCATGTCGCGAATCGCTACATCGTTCTGGCCTGCGCCGACAGTTTCCACAACGACCTGATCAAACCCGGCGCCGCCCAGGAGATCCAATATGTCCGGCAGCGTTTCATAGTCCTCGCCGACCCTTGCGAGGCTGCGGTAGAAGACTTGTTCGTCAACAGTGTTGAAATCAACCCGCAGCCTGTCGCCGAGAAGCGCGCCTCCGCTAATGGAACTCATTGGATCAAAGGCGATGATGGCCATCTTGCCACCCCGCCGAACCACCTCTGTCGCCATGGACGCTGAGAGCGTCGACTTGCCGGCGCCGGGCGCGCCGGTCAATCCAATGACTGTTGCGGGCCTACGACGCGGCGCTTTCACGACCACACCTGCTTCGATGAGGCTGATGTTGCGGGCGAGCACTGCCGCCTGATTGTCACTCTCGAGTGGCACCTGAGGAATCGTCGCCGCTCGCACCGCTTCCACGATGTCCAACATGCTCGTTCCAGTGTGGTACACACCCCGAACCCCGGCATCCAGCATCGCCTGCACGTCCTCCTTGGGAATGATTCCACCGAGATCCACCGGTAGGTCGAGCCGACCAACGGCCTCCATCTCTGCCATGAGACGCGGCACGAGGACAAGATGTGAGTTGCTCATCATGGAGCACGCCACCAGATCCGCGTCCTCATCCCTCGCCGAAATCGCCAGGCTTCTTGGCGTCTGCCACAATCCCGAGTAGATCACATGAATCCCGCTGTCGCGGAGTGCCCGGGCGATCAACTTGACGCCGCGGTCGTGTCCATCAAGTCCCATCTTGCCGAGCAACACTCTTGGCCTGTGGGGCAGATCAACACAGCGGTCCATTTTTTCGAGTCGCTTCGTTGGTTCCGTCGTTGGCACAGGCATGGAAGGGGCATCTTACGTGAGGAACTGCTCCATCGCGGCGACAAGGCCTTTGTAGACCGCCTCAAAGGCCGCCTCTGGATCGGGTTGGGTTGGTGGGTCTGGAAACCCCCAATGTTCCCGGGACACACCTGCCAGCGGCGAAGGGCACGGCTCCGACGCCGCCGAGTCACAGAGCGTCACGACAAGATCCACATCATGGTCCACGATCTCATCAACCGACTTTGAAGAGAGACTGTCCGTGGGAAGTCCGTGCCGACGGAGCGTCTCCAGAGCAAGGGGGTGCGGCGACGCCTTGGGGTCGGAGCCCGCGGATATCGCTTCAATGCGGCTTGCATACAGGTGGTTGGCGATCGACTCAGCCATGATGCTCCGCGCACTGTTGCCGGTGCACAGGAACAGAATCCGAATCGGTTCAGCCATGTCGTTATCGTACCGCTCACGATGTCCCACGAAGTATCTGCCATCATTGGAGAGGCTGTTGTGGCCGCCATGGTTTCCGTGCTCGGCCCGGACTACACCAGCGCCGACCCCGTCATCCGCCGATCCACAAACCCCGAACACGGTGACTTTCAGGCGAACTGCGCCATGGCAATCGGCAAACGCATCGGCCAGAACCCCCGCGAACTTGCTGAGTCCATCGTCGAGGCAATTGAACTCGATGAGATTGCCGACTCCATGAGCGTCGCCGGAC
>PVBE010758128.1_pt1 | contig 27717 bp, 25 predicted proteins | sample 1631181 | NCBI WGS metagenome assembly PVBE01 (sample SAMN08397723, study PRJNA350692) | Marine metagenome, whole genome shotgun sequencing project. | isolation source: water | place: Pacific Ocean | collected 2012-04
ACGTTCATTGCGTCCATGAGCGGCCCCTCGATCACGCGCAGCGGGCTGCCGAGCTCCGCCCTCGCAGCCTCGGCGTCCTCCTCGATGTGCGAGGCGACGCCGTGCACCAGGGCGTGCCGGATGCGCTCGGCACAGGGGGCTTCCCGCCAGGCCAGGTCCTCCTTGGCGGCCTTCTTGCGCCCCTTCGCCGAGTCGGCGACCTCCAGCAGCCGCTCGGTGGCGTCTTCGCGGCGGTTGAGCACCACGTCGAGGACCCTGTCGCGCAGCTCGGGCGCCAGATCGGCGTACACGGCCAGCTGGCCGGCGTTGACGATCCCCATGTCCATGCCCGCCTCGATGGCGTGCAGCAGGAACACCGAGTGGATCGCCTCGCGCACGGCGTTGTTGCCGCGAAATGAAAACGACACATTGCTCACGCCACCGCTGACCAGGCACCCGGGCAGCGCCTCCTTGATCCGCCGGGTGGCCTCGATGAAGGCCACGCCGTAGTCGTCGTGCTCCTCAATGCCCGTGGCGATGGCGAAGATGTTGGGGTCGAAGATGATGTCCTCGGGCGGCAGCCCCGCCCGCTCGGTCAGCAGGGCGTAGGCCCGGGCGCAGATCTCGACCTTGCGGTCCACGGTGTCCGCCTGCCCGGCCTCGTCGAAGGCCATCACGACCACGGCGGCGCCGTAGCGCCGGCACAGCTCCGCCCGCTCGAGGAACGCCTCCTCGCCCTCCTTGAGGCTGATCGAGTTGACCACCCCCTTGCCTTGAAGCTGCTGCAGGCCCTGCTCGATGACCGACCACTTGGACGAGTCGACCATCACCGGGACCCGGGCGATGTCCGGCTCCGCGGCGATGAGCCGGAGGAACCGGACCATGGCCGCCTCCGAATCGAGCATGCCCTCGTCCATGTTGACGTCGATGACCTGCGCGCCGTTGTTGACCTGCTGGCGCGCCACCTCGAGGGCCGCCTCGTAGTCGTCGGCCGCGATGAGCCGGGCGAACCTCCGGCTGCCCGTGACGTTGGTGCGCTCACCCACGTTGACGAACAGGCTGTCCGGACCGATCTCGCAGGGCTCCAGGCCCGCCAGGCACGTGCGGCTGGGCAGCTCCGGCAGCGGGCGCGGGGCGGCGCCGCGCACCGCCTCGGCGATGGCCTCAATGTGCTCGGGGGTGGTGCCGCAGCAGCCGCCCACCAGGTTGAGCAGGCCCGCCCGCGCCCACTCGCCGATGAGCGGCCCCATCACCTCGGGGGTCTGGTCGTACTCGCCAAACTCGTTGGGCAGGCCGGCGTTGGGGTGGGCGGCCATGTAGGTGCCCGCCACCCGCCCGGCGGATTGGATGTACGGCCGCAGCTGCTCGGCGCCCAGGGCGCAGTTGAACCCCAGGGCCATGGGCTGGGCGTGGCGCACGGAGTACCAGAAGGCCTCTGCGGTCTGGCCGGACAGCGTGCGCCCGCTGGCGTCGGTGATGGTGCCGGAGATCCAGATGGGGACCCGCTCGCCGCGCCGGTCGAGCACCGACTCGATGGCGAACAGGGCGGCCTTGGCGTTGAGCGTGTCGAAGATGGTCTCGACGAGGAGCCAATCGGCGCCGCCGTCGAGCAGCGCCTCGGCCGCCACGGCATAGGTGGAGGCGAGCCCCGAGAACGTGGCGTCTCGGCGTCCGGGGTCGTTGACGTCCGGCGAGATGCTGGCGGTGCGGTTGGTGGGTCCGAGGGTCCCAGCGACAAACCGCGGGCGGCCGTCGGCCTTGAACGCATCGTCTGCGGCCGCGCGGGCGAGGCGGGCGCCGTGCAGGTTGATCTCGCGCACCATGTGCTCCAGCCCGAAGTCGGACTGGGCGACGTCGCTTCCGCTGAAGGTGTTGGTCTCCAGGATGTCGGCGCCGGCGGCCAGGTAGGCGTCATGCACGTCGCGCACGAGGCCGGGTTGGGTGACGTTGAGGATGTCGAAGTTGCCCTGCAGGGGCATCGGGTGGTCGGCCAGCGACCCCGCCGGGCCCCCGCGAAAGTCCTCCTCCTGCAGCTTGTGCCGCTGGAGCATGGTGCCCATGGCGCCGTCGATGATGAGGATTCGCTCGGCGAGCAGCTCGCGCAGGGGGTCGGGGATCATGGCCCCTCCTTGGTCGCGTCGAAGGTGATGCCTTCGAAGTTGGGCGCCCGCCGCTCCCGGGAGCTGATCGCGCATAGGCTGGGGGTCAGCCCCGCGTCCGTGAGCAGCGCGGCGAGCTCGTCGGGCTCGAAGCCCGGTCGCAGGTGATCGAAGCGGGCGGTCTGGTCGAGGTGGTCGTGGCGGGCGAGGGTGGCACCCACGAGGCGGCCGCCGCGACGCAGCGCGCGGGCGGCCTCAGCGAGGACCAGGGCGGGGCGCCCGCTGTGGCACAGGGCGTTCATGAGCAGGGCCAGGTCGCAGCTGCCATCGGTCACCGGCAGATCGTGCATGTCGCCCCTGCGAAACTCGATGTTGGCGGTGTCGCGGGTGCGCTCGGCCCCCATCTCGACCACACGTGCGGAGCGGTCCACGCACACCACCGAGGCGGCGCGCGGCGCCAGCAGCTCGGCCATCGCGCCGTCGCCCGCGCCGATGTCGAGGACGTCGCCCAGGCTGCCCAGGCGCACCGCGGCGCGAGCCAGCGTCTGCCAGGTGCGGCCTGGCGAGTAGCGGCGCGACATGCGGCCGGCGACGGAGTCGGCCCACGACCCGCCGCGACGCTCCTCCCTGCGACGGCGGTCGGCCTGCACCCGCTCGTCTTCGGTGGCCTGCGCGGCGACCTGACGCCAAAGCGCCCCGGCCACCTCGGGCATGCCGGCGGGGTCCAGGCGGTAGAACACGAACGCCCCCTCCTTGCGACCGAGCACGAGGCCCGCCTCGCGAAGCCTCCCCAGGTGGGTCGACACCCTGGACTGGGCCAGCCCCGTGGCTTCGGTGAGCTCGGCGACCGACAGCTCCTCGTCCTGCAACAGCACCAGGATCCGCACCCGGGTGGGGTCGGACAGCAGCTGACAGTAGCGGGTGGCGGAATCGAGCATCAACACATCCGAATACGTTGATATATCTATCGGCTGTGCCAGTCAATCCCACAAGCCCGGTACCATGAGGGCTGGTGACGGACAGATTGCTGGTCTTGGGGGTGCTGATCCTGGCGCCGGGGTGCGGCCCCGAGCGCCGCAGCGGTGGGGTCGTGGGCCCAGGGTCCCAGGCGGCCGACGACGGCGGGCGGGCCGGGGCGGGTGAACACGGGGCCGACGATGGGGGAGATGCACCCGGGGGCGACGCCGATCGTCCGCCCGATGACGGCGCGAACGATGGGGAGGGGGAGGGGGAGATCCCGCCGCCCCGCGCAGGCGAGGGCGAGGGCGAGGGCGAGGGCGAGGGTCCGTTGCCCGGGCAGCTACCCGAGGCCCGCTGCGTGCCGGGCACACCCTGGCAGGCCGGCACGACCGTATACGTGGAGCGGACCGAGCAGTGGGGTATGGCCGAGCTCGGGGTGACCGGGCCCCAGGTGAACGTGACCGACTTCGACGGCGACGGCTGGGCGGACCTGCTCGTGCACGGCGAGGGCGGCTTCGATCAGTTCGACGACGGGGGCGAGCGGGTCACGTGGCTGCTGCGCAACACGGGCGAAGGGCGGTTCGAGGACCTCACGCTCGAGTCGGGCTTCCGTGTGCGGCGGGACGGTGACGGAGACGGACAGGGCCGCGGCAGGATGGGGCAGATCATGGCCTCGGCGGACATGGACAACGACGGCGACGTCGACTTCGTGACCTCGCCGTGGATCCCGGACCCCGCGCAGGAGGCCGATCGCCAAGAGGTGCTGCTCGGGGACGGGGCGGGCGGGTTTGAGCTGGGCCCGGCCACCGGGGACCACCGCCGGGAGGGCCTGGAGAGCTACCCGTTCTCGGTGACGCTCACCGACTATGACCGGGACGGCTTCGTCGACATCTGGCTGGTGCAGGGCGGCCCGATCCCCAACACCAAACAGGACGAGCTGTACAAGGGCGCCGGCGACGGCACCTTCCGGCGGGCCACCGACGACGTAGGGCTGACCACCCGCGCCTGGAGCTCGATCCCGGACCTCAACAACGGCCGAGCGCACTCCTGGGCGTGGGCGGCCGCGGCGTGCGACCTCAACGACGACGGGGTCACCGAGCTGCTCACAGCGTCGTACGGCCGGACGACCAACCACCTGTGGCGGGGCGCGGACACGGACGACGGCGGCGTGCAGTACACCAACCGCTCCGTCGACTCGGGCTTTGCGTTCGACGGCAACCAGGACTGGACCGACGACGAGTCCGCGCAGTGCTGGTGCCTGGAGAACCCGGACGACGCCGAGTGCGATCGGGCCCAGTCGCCGCCCAGCCTGCAGTGGTGCGAGGAGCTCAAGGCCCACTTCGGCGGCGTGTACCGCTGGGATCACAACTTCAGCCGGGAACCCTTCTTCACGGGCGGGGTCAGCGCCTCCACGGTCTGCGCCGACGTGGACAACGACGGCCACATGGACCTGCTCACCGGGGAGATCAAGCACCCGGACACCGGCCAGTCGTCGGACCGGGGCGAGCTGCTCATCAACACCGGCGAGCCCGACGTCCGCTTCGACCGGCCCGGCCTCGCCGCCACGGGCCTCGACCGACACTACGTCGCCGAGGGCATGGACGAGGGCGTGATGAACAACGCGGTCTTCGACTTCGACAACGACGGCTGGCAGGACGTGTACTGGTCGGTGTCCGGCTACCCCTTCAACCGGGCCCACCTGTACCGCCAGGCCCGCCCCCGGGAGTTCGAGCAGCTCGACGAGTCCGACTTCTTCGAGCACTCCCAGAGCCACGGCGTGCAGGCCGTCGACCTGGACCGTGACGGCGATCTGGACCTGGTGGTCGGCCACATCGCGGTGTACTGCGACGCCCCGTTCAACAGCACCTGCTACGACCCGCCGCTGACCCGTGTGTTCGAGAACGTCGTCGGGGCGCGCAACAACTGGCTGCAGGTCCGCCTGCAGGGCGACGGGACCACGACCAACCGCACCGCCGTCGGCGCCCGGGTCGAGGTGACCACCGCCGACGGGGTCACCCAGACCCAGGAGGTCGACGGAGGCCACGGCCGCTTCTCCACCCAGCGAGACGCCACCTTGCACTTCGGCCTGGGTGAGCACTGCGCCGCCGACGTCGTGGTGCGCTGGCCCAACCGGGCGCTGACCACCGAATCGGCCACCCTGCCCGCGGGCTGGCGCTTCGACTGGAGTCAGGGCTCAGCCCCGGTCGCCTCCCAGCCCTGACAGCTCGTCGTTGAGCGGGGTCGGCACCCCGTGGGCCCGGCCTACCGCTCCTCGTCCCGCGTCAGGTCCAGCCCTCCCGGGTAGCCGTACGACACGGCGCTGTCGTACCCGAACGCCATGACGCCGAAGGGCACGTCGTCCACCGAGGACAGGGCGTGGGCGCCGGGCTCGACCTCGACATGCAGGAAGGCCCAGTCGCCCGGGCCGAAGGGCGTGAAGTCACCGGCGGCCAGCTCGCGGCCATCCAGGTCGACCGCCGCGTCCAGGGGCTTGATCACCGTGATGTAGTCCCGTGCGTAGTTGTCCGGCGTGAGCACGCCGTAGTCCGAGCGGAACTGCTCGATGGGCACCGACAGCAGGAAGGCGGGGTCGCCGACGACGTCATCGACGCCCGCGCTCTGCTGGCTGGCGAGGAACTGGCCGACGAGGACGGGCCCGGTGCCCTCCACCTCGAACGACTGCGGCGTGTGGACCTGGACGAACTCGCCAGCGCCCAGCGTGATGCCGTCGAGCCCTTCGATGGGCGGCACCGTGGAGATCTGCGTGCCGTCGTTGGCCGCGAGGACCCGCCAGTAGTCGGGCTCTGTACCTCGGGGCGGGCTATGCACCGCCAGGTAGTGCTGGCCCCACGCCTCGACCGGGAACATCTGTTGCTCAAGGTGGTCGGCGCAGCAGTTGCTGCCCTCCTGGCCGTCCGGCCCTGGCGGACCGTCCTCTCCGATGACCGCCTCCTTGTGGCCCGCGAAGACGACCACGGGCTGGTCGGACTGGATGTGGCTTCCGGTGACCTCGCCGTTGTTGTCGGGGGGAGGGAAGGCGATGACCGCCTCAGCCTCGAAGTTGAGGACCTCCCACTGCTCCATCTCGACGTCAAGCACATCGCCCGCCTTGATGCCCTCGAACTCGCCGCCATCGATGATGTCGCACGAAAAGGTCAGCCGCAGCGCGGTGGTCCCCGGGTTCGTAGCCACGATGGTGAACCAGGCCGTCTGGGCCCGCAGCCCCAACATCGCCAGGGGCGGTCCGCCGGGCCATGACATCACGTAGTGCTCCTTGCCCAGGGCGTTGCTCGGGAGCAGCAGCGAGGCGTCGTTGCTGAACACGTGCACGTTGTTCAGAGGGTTGAACTGGTAGGCGATCACTGGCTCCGTGGTGGACAGCCGGAACGAGTTCATGGACCGGCCGGTGCCATCGATATCGGCCCTCGGGAAGGGCACTACGCGTGCGTCGCCGGGCGGGATGTCGACGGGCCGGGGCACCGGCAGCCCTGAGCGGGTCTCCACGGTCACGCGCGCCAGCCGCTGCCCGGTGTTGGCGACCACCACCGCGTGCGGCGCCGGCTCAGGGTTGGAGGCCGGGTCCTCGTACTGGGGCAGATCCAGCGACCAGAACTCGCAGCCCAGGTAGGACTGGCTCTTCGCGGCGACCAGGCAGCCCCGGACGCACTGTCCCCGGTGGCACACCTCGTCGTCCTGCGGGTCGCACGAGTCCACGCCGTTCCACTGGGTGCCATCCTGCCCGCACTCCTCGATGGTGAACTGGCCTCGGCACCGTCGATCGGCGGCCTCGCAGATCTTGTGCCCGCACTCGCCGCGCCAGCACAGCGGCGCGTCCTGCGGGCACAGCCGGGGTCCGAAGCCGCGGCCGCTGTCCGCGCAGACCCGCTGGTTGTTGTTGTCGACGCAGCCGTCCACGATCCCAGCCTCGCACTCCTCGATGCGGGTGCACCGGCCCTCCACGCACACGAAGCTGTCCTCGCACGGGAACGCGTCCACCCAGCGACCGCCGTCGCACTGCTGGGGCAGCACATCATTGGAGCACTGCACGTCGCCCTCAACGCAGTCGGCGTCGGGGTCCCCGCCTTCGTCGCCGGCGCCGCCATCACCCGCGCCGCCATCGCCCGCGCCGCCACCGCCGGGATCGCCGTCGTTCGGAGCGGCCTCGCCCTCGCCCTCGTGGCCACCCGGGTCCACGACTCCGCCACCGTCCCCCGCGCCGTCGCCGCCTGCCTCGGCGCCATCGCCAGGCCGTGGCGATCGAGAGGCCTCGCAGGCCATCAGCAGCAACGGCACAAGCAGGAGTCTGTTCATGGCAGCATCCTAGCGGACAGGACCAGAGACTCCACACCGTCGGCGGGACTGGCCCCGACCGGCGCCCATGAAAAAACTTCCCCCCGGTGGGTTCATGTAGGACAGTGTGCGCACATGAAGGAGAGGAGCCTACCATGACCCCGCCCGCCACAGCATTCGCCGACCCCACCGAGATCGTGGAGTTCCCGCCTCTGGCGGCCCTCGAGCTGCCGACCAGCGCCCACGGCGCGGTCTCCGGCACGTCGCCCGAGCCCTACTACTCGTCCCCGGACGGCGAGATCGCGCTGTACCACGGCGACTCCGTCGACGTGCTCCCCACGGTGGAGATGCCCGGCGCGGTCGACCTGCTGTTCGCCGATCCCCCCTACTTCCTGTCGAACGGCGGCATCACCTGCAAGAACGGCAAGCGGGCCAAGGTCGACAAGGGCGCGTGGGACCGCCTCGAGTCCATCGAGTCGATGCACCAGTTCAACCGCCGGTGGCTGGCCATGGCCCAGCAGCTGCTGGCCTCGGACGGCAGCGTGTTCGTCAGCGGCACCCGCCACGTCATCTTCAGCGTCGGCTTCGCCATGCAGCAGCTCGGCTACAAGCTGCTCAACGAGATCACGTGGGAGAAGCCCAACCCGCCGCCCAACCTGTCCTGCCGCTACTTCACCCACTCCACCGAGACGGTCATTTGGGCCGCCCGGGACCACCGCAGCCGCCACACGTTCAACTACCAGGACATGCGCGAGGAAAACGGCGGCAAGCAGATGAAGTCCGTGTGGCGCTTCACCGCCCCCGGCAAGGTGGAGAAGGTCCACGGCAAGCACCCCACGCAGAAGCCCCTGTCCCTGCTCCGCCGCATCATCCGCGCCTCGTCCGAGGCCGGTGACCTGATCGTCGATCCCTTCGTAGGCAGCGGCACCACCGCCGTAGCCGCCGCCGAGCTCGGCCGGCAGTTCATCGGCTGCGACATGGACGAGGCGTACCTGGAGCTGGCCTCCAAGCGCATCGACGACGTCTACGGCTTCTAGGCTCTCACGCCCCTGGCGCTACTCGAACGTGCACTCCCACCGCGCACGTTCGAGGGCGTACAGGTCCTGGATCACCTCGTCACGGGCCAGGCCCAGGTCGAGCTCGCAGTCGTTGTACAGCGACACGGCCGGCAGCACGAAGCGCCAGACCTTCATACGCTTGCGCTCGGGTGAGTCGGCCGGCAGGTCGTCCAGTCGGGTCAGGTCCGGGCGGTGGGTCACCAGGACCCGCAGCTCCATGGGGCCCGGGTGGGGCGCCCGCAGCCGCCCGAGCACCCGCACGCGGCGGTACTTCTCTGGCAGCATCGGATCGGACGTGTCCTCGATGGTCCGGCCTCGGGCCATGAGCGCCTTGAGGTCGGCGTGGGCCAGGTCCTGTTTCTTCTTCTTGTCCGTCTGCCACAGCTCCACATACAGGTGGGGCGCCTGGCGCACCGAGTGGCGGCTGCGCACGTCGATGGTCAGCAGCACGTCCAAGCTGCGGTTCTCGGGCAGGGCGTAGGCGCTGACCGCGGCGATGAGCTTGTCCTCCGCCCCGGCCTTCTTCAACGAGATGAGGTCGTCCGCGGAGGCCCGATCCACCAGCCGGCGGGTGCGGACCATCTCCTCGAGGGTGTCGTCGCCGATCCCCGCGGCCTTCATCTTGGCCACCTCCGCCAGGCGCAGCGGCGGCGAGTCCGAGGTCCGGTGCAGCTTCTCCCACTCCTCGGCGGAGGCGGGCTGGAAGGTCAGCAGATCGATGCGGGCCCCGGCATCCGCCTGGGCGATCGGGGTGCCCAACGCCAGGACCGCAGCGAGGTGGGTCAGTACCACGTCAGCCCCGCCACGCCGTGCACGCCCGTGTAGCGCACGGCGCTCACCATGTGCTGCTGCAGCTGCACGGTGAACCCGGCGGCCATGTTCGAGTTGAGGAAGAACTCGATGCCACCGCCGGCGAACAGGCCCATGGAGAAGTCCTCGGTCTCGGCGTTGCCGTCGGCGTCGGTCACCACGCCCCGGCCGAGCCCGACGCCCAGCCGCAGGAACAGCTCCTCGGTCAGGAAGATGTTGCTGCCCACGCCCAGCAGGCCGTGGCCGGTCCGGTCGCGGGTGAACCACGTGTACGAAAGGTCCATGGTCAGGCGGTCGTTGATGCCCCCGCCCACGCGGCCCTGGGCCACGATGCCGATGCCGTCTCCCACGTCGACGTTGTCGACGTCGGTCCGGCCGCCGCCGCCGCCGATGCCGATGCCTCCGAACATGCCCTTGCGGTCCTGGTAGCCGTCGAGGGCCATGGCAGGAGACGCCGCAAGCAGGAGCGTCGCCAAGGTCGTCACGGTCGCTGAAATGAGCCTCATCAATCCTCCGTTCGTTCGCCCCCGCGCACAGTCCAGGCTACCGAAGCGTGAGGTGTGTCACCACGGCGTAACCGCCAGGGGCCACCTCGACCTGCCGCTCCACCACTGCACCCTGGGGACCGCTCAGGGTCACTGTCACGTTGTGCATACCCGGCGCCACGCGCTGCCGGAACACGTGCATGCGGCCGGGCAGCGCCGACCATGACCGGGTGTCCGGGATGTCGCCAGCCACCATGATCCCCTCCACGAGCAGCCCCGCGAGGAACCCCGGCAGCCCGCCGCCCTTGCCGTCGCCTGCCGCGTTGACGGCGGCCTGGGTCGCCCCGCCGGCGATGGCGCGGGTCAGGGCGCGGGTGAACGACGCCATGAGCAGCAACCCCTTGGCCCGCTCGAAGACCTGGGTCGCGGTGTGCTCCACATCGAGCACGACGCCGCCAGGGGCCGCGGTCGTCCCGTCGATCTTCACGCTCGCGCCGGTCACACGGGTTCGGACGCGCCGCATCTCGGGGTAATTCAGCCAGGTGGTCAACCCCTTGGCGGCCATCATGTTCGCCTGCTTGCGCTGGGCAGAGCTCAAGCAGTGGGGCGCGCAGGTCGGCGTCGACAGGTAGGCCACCGCCAGGCCGATGGGCACACGCTTGGGCTCCTTGTAGGGCGCTCGGCCGGTGCCGACCACCACCAGGATCTCCCCCTGGGCGGCCGCGCTCGCGGCCGCGGACGGGTCGCCGGTCGCCCCGCGCTGGGGCGGCGGACCGAGCCGCTTGTCCCATGCCCCGGTGCGCTGGTGGAGGTCCGCAATGGCGGCGTCCAGGGTCGCCAGGCCGCCTCGCTCCTTGGCGTCTGCGTAGTACCGCATCGCCTGATCCCACCTGCCTGATCGCTCAAACGTGAACCCCGCCAGGTACGAGCCCAGCGACAGCAGCCCCTTGGCCTCTGCGTGGTCGGCCAGGTACCGCTCCGACACGGTCAGCCTGCGCGCCTCCACCCGGGCCCCGGACAGCAGCCCGCGGGTCAGGTAGTTCAGCATGTTCAGGGTGTTGATCAGGCTCTTTTCATACGCCGGCGGCCGGTAGTTCGTGGCCGAGTCCGACCACATGTACTTGCCGATGGAACCGGCGGTGTCGCTGTCCAGATCGAGCACGTCCATGTCGGCGTCGGCCGCCTGAAAGTCCCGGGCGGACAGCTCGTGCTTGCCCTCCGCCATCAGCACGGTCGCGCGCTCGAGCAGCACCAGCGGGGCGTCCGGGCCGGCCGCGAACCGGTCGTCCCCCTCCGCCGCCACCCCAAGGGCGGTGTTGAGCTGCTTGACCGCCGCGCCCTTGTTGTCGGCGTCAAGCGCCCGGCGCAGGGGCGCCGAGGTGGACTCGTACCCCGCGCAGCCGACGGCGGACGCCCCCAGCCCAGCCAAGGCGAGCCCCACGGCGACGAGCCGCGGGAGCCGATGGATCAGTTGACGAGGCCCTTGGTGAGGTCGGCCTCGTTCTGCCAGCGGATGCCGCCGGTCTCGACGTCCACGACCTGCATGAACATCAGGTACTGCACGCGCTTCTCACCGCCGGTCTTCTCGGAGCTGTCGTAGACCTTGCCGGTGATGAAGAACTTGGCGCCCACCTGGCGGCCCAGCGAGGCCGCCTTGGACTGGTCGAAGGCCGCGGAGGACTGCGTGCGCAGCTCCTCGACGAGCTGCTTCTGCATCTCGCGGCTGACCACGCTCACGAACCCGCTGTTCACCAACCGGGTCTCGATCTTCGACAGCAGCGCGTCGAGCTGGCTGTCGACGTGCTCGCTGGTCTCGTTGGCGAAAGGGAATACGGCCACGGCGGGGACCTTCCCCGCCTCGGCGCCGGTGCGCCACTGTCCGTACAGCCCGCCCTCCGTCAGGGACTTCCAGTTCTTGTCGAACAGGGTCTCGAGGTCCTTCTTGTCCAGACCCGTGGACATGGCGTAGCTGTCGAGCTCCTTCATCTCGGAGCCGCGCACATAGGTGGGCCCTGCGCAGGACACGGAGAAGACGGACAGGACGACGGCGGTCAGGAAGGCCGGCGAGAGAGTTCGAAAGAGCATGCACACCTCCAGGGGGGTTCGACGAAGGTCGAGGCCGCGGATTCTAGCCACAGCGGGTAGGGTCCGCACATGGCGGAGTCCAACGGCATGCTCGACGGGCCGCTGAAGGGCCTGAACGACCCAGAGGGTGCCTCGGTCCCAGCGGGTCTGCCGCCCGTGATCGACGCCCACGTCCACCTGTTCCCGGACCGGCTCATGTACGGCACGGACTTCCCGAACGTGCCGTTTGCCTGGGACCGGGAGCTGCGCCAGATCCTGGCGCTGTCGCTACCCCCGAACGCCCTCGAGGACGTCCTGGGCGGCACGGCCCGCCGGCTGTTCGGGGCGCCCGGCCGCTCGCCGGGTCCGTGAGCGTGCAGAATCGGACAACGCTGTATATGGTGCCGCCGCCGAATTGGCGGCATCCGAAACGAAGGGGACAAGAAATGAAGATGCGATCCGGGCTCTGGCTCTTTGGCGCGTTGGCGACTGCACTGTTCACGCTGGGGGCCGCGGGCTGCGCGACTGCGCCTGCGGCATCCGCTGGCGACGCCGTGAAGGGCGCTGCGCTGCAGGCCGATCAGCCGCAGGACGCAAAGGCGCCAGCTGCCAAGGCCGAGGGCGAGAAGGCCAAGGCCGACCACCCCAAGGGCGACCAGGCCAAGGGCGACCACCCCAAGGGCGACCACCCCAAGGGCGACCACCCCAAGGGCGAGCACCCGACGACGAAGCCCGCGGAAGAGGGCAAGCAGCCCTCGTCGGAGAAGCCGAGCGCGCCGGCGGCCGATGGGGCCACGACGGCGAAGGCGGATCCTCCGGCCGCGAGCCCGACCGCGGGGACCGTCAAGCCTTGATGGCGACTTCGCCGGGCGCACCGGCATCGGTCACTGTCGCGGGTGCAGGGTTGGTCTTGGTAATGGCCGCCTGCGCTCCGACGGCCGAGCAGGTCCGCCCGGCGGACGTTCCCAAGAAGGTCACCGCGCCGCGGCCCACCCGGGCCCGCGCGGTGACCGCCGAGATCCAGGCCGGCATCGAGCGCCACATCGAACGGCAGAGCCGCGCGAACGGCGGCTACTTCGAGCTCCCGTTCGAGGACAAGTCGCTCCGGCTCAAGCTGGTCCGGGTCCACATCGAGTACCTCGCCAGCCTGGGCCCGCTGCGGAACTTCGCCTGCGTGGACCTCGTCGACACCGAAGGGGAGGTCTACGACGTGGACTTCTTCATGGATGGCCCGACGGACGACATGGTCGTCACCGAGACCACCGTCCACAAGATCAACGGACAACCGCTGTACGCGTGGGCCCAGAAGGAGGACTCCTCGTGGCATCGCGTCCCGATGGACGAGGCCTCCGCCAGGCTCCAAGGCGTGATAGAGGACAAGGACTCCTTCGAGTTCGTGTACCGGGTGGACCTGCCGGAGCTGTCCGCGCCCGCCCGGATGTGGCTGCCGGTCCCGACCAGCGATCGGTTCCAGAAGGTCGTGACGAGCTCGATCAAGGCACCGGGCAAGCAGACGATGCTCGACGAGGGCGAACACCAAAACCAGGTCCTGATGCTGGATCTGGCGCCGGAGCACAGCCATGAGATCATCGAGATGCGCTTCTCGGTGGAGCGCGTCGAAAAAGCCTCCTACCCGGACCCGCTGCCCGACGCGGGTCGCTACCTTGAGCCTGATCGCCTGGTCCCGCTGAACGCGGAGCTTCGGAAGCTCGGCGCGCAGGCGGTGGCGGGCAAGAAGACCGACCTCATCCGTGCGCGATCGCTGTACGACCACGTCATGGACCGCATGAGCTACAAGAGGGTGGGAACCCGCTGGGGCAACGGCGACGCGGCGATCGCCTGCGACAGCCGATCAGGCAACTGCAGCGACTACCACTCCTACTTCATCGCCATCGCCCGTGCGGTCGGCATCCCCGCCCGCTTCGCGGTGGGCGCCTCCATCCCCTCGGCACGAGACGAGGGCGGGATCAGCGGATACCACTGCTGGGCCGAGTTCTACGCCGACGGCAAGTGGTGGCCGATCGACGTCAGCGAGGGCGACAAGTACTCCAACCTGTCGAGCTACTACTTCGGGCATCACCCTGCGAACCGCATCGAGCTCAGTCGCGGCCGGGACCTGCGGCCAGACCCCGGTCCCGCGTCGGGTCCGATCAACTTCCTGGCCTACCCGCTGCTCGAGGTCGGGGGGAAGCCGCTGCGGACGAAGCCGAAGTTTTCGTTCCGGCGAACCAAGCCGCTGACCGCGCTCCATAGGTAGCCGCCGGGCGCGCATCGGCGGGCCGATGCTCGCAAGCCCAGACCGTTGGGTCAGTCCAGGTCGATGGGCCGGGCGACCCAGGCCCGAATAGCGTCGAGCTCGTCGCCCCACGAGTCGCCCAGGCGGCTGTCCAGGAAGGCCTGGTACAGCCCCGTCAGGACCACGTCGAGGTCCTCGAGCAGCTCCATCCGCTCGTAGAACTTGTCGTCCTCGACCTTCTGCAGCTGGGCGGGGAGCTTGACGCCCGACAGGTCCAGCGTGCGGCCCTTGAGCGTGCAGATCCAGTCCCGGTCGCCCCACGAGACGCGCAGGCGGGCCTCGGAGGCCTTCTTGCCCAGCCGCAGCGCCGTGTGGGCCTCGGCGCTGTCTGCGGGGGTGCCGCCCCGGAACGCGTCGGCCTGGCCGCCGTCGGAGACCAGGTTGTCCAGCGCCAGCCGGTCCTCCATGTAGACGAACAGGGGGGCGTCGCCCTCCAGGCCGTCGATCTCGAACCGGCCATCGTCCCGGTGGCAGCGGAACCACAGCCAGGTCAGGAACTCGGTGCCCAGGAACGCCTTTTCGGCGACGAGCTGTGCGCGATCTTCTGCCATGACGGGCTCCTAGAAGTGACCGGTGAAGTCGGCGGGCTCGACCATGGCGAGCGGGTTGCCGGCCTTTTCGCCCCAGCCGGCGACGTCCGCGGCGGAGAACGGATCCTCCGGCAGCAGGTTCTTGCCGAAGGTCCGCAGGAACAGGTCCACGATCTCGTCGACCACACCTTGGTTGGTGGTCCAGATGAAGATCCGTCGGCGGCCGAGGTTCCAGGCCACGTCCACGCCCTTCATGGAGGGCAGCATCTTGCGCCGCAGCTCCCGCCGGACCAGCTCCTTGAGCTCGTTGCGCTCGGAGCGGGACAGGTTGTCGCTGCCGCGCTCGGCGATCACCTGCAGCTCGCGCTTCTGCAGGTGGGCCTCGAGCACGCTGGGCGGAATGCGGAGCGAGTCGATGCGGTAGGTGGCTACCAGGTAGTCGTTCCAGATCGCCTTGGGCAGGTCGAAGTCCGTGTCGAGCAGTCGGCCGCAAACGGCCCAGCCGGTGGCGCGATCGGAGTCGTCCTCTGGCACGAGGTCGCGAAACCTGTGGGTGTTGAGCGCCTGGACATAGCTGGTCTGATAGCCCGCGACGGGATCATCCTCGACTCGGAACCTGCGGACCGTGAGGGCCCCCTTGAACGCGCCCATTGGGCCTCCTTGGCTGCCTCGCCCACTTGGCGAGGGGGCCGGATCCTTGTCGGCGGAACCCGGCGCGTCAACCCCGTCCGCAGTACGATGGGCGCTGTGGGAGGAGCCGGTCCATGACGCTGTCGAGCCGTTCGAGACGCGCCATCGGCGTGGCGGCGTTCCTGACGCTCGTCTCGGTGCACCTCAACGTCGAGCAGATGGCGTCGCAGGCCGACGAGCAGGAGCCCATCTTCAAGCTCGACGAGGCCATCTATCTGCCGGCCACGCCGGTGCTCAGGGGGATCGCCCTAGGCCGGAACACCTTCATGGCCGACCTGATGTGGCTGCGGGCCCTGTCGTATTTCGCCGTGCACTTCCAGGGCGACAAGGACTACCGGTGGCTCGACCCGCTCATCGCCACGGTCCTGGAGCTCGATCCCGAGTACCGCAAGGTCTACCACTGGGCCGCGGTGGTCGTGATGTACGGCCGGGGGATCAACAACCAGTCCGTGCTGGCCAGCAACCGCCTGGTCGAGGCCGCGCTCGACAGGTTCCCCGACGACTGGGAGCTGCACTTCCTGCTCGGGTGCAACCTGACGTTCGAGCTGCAGTCCGACGATCCGGAGCAGGCCTCGGAGTGGGCCCGCCGGGGCGCCGAGCACATCCGGATCGCCTCGACGATGGAGGGCGCGCCGTCCTGGCTGCCCCTGACCGCTGCGGGGATCCACAGCAAGCTGGGGCAGCAGGAGCTGGCCATCCGCCACCTCGAGGAGGTGTACCTGCGCACCGAGAGCGAGGAGCTCAAGGAGGAGCTGGCCGCCCTGATCTTGCAGAAGAAGAGCGCCAACGCCCTCGACAAGCTGCGGGCCGATCGCACCGCCTTCCTCGACGCTTGGAAGGGATCGTTCCCGTTCCTGCCGCCCACCCTGTTCAGCATCGTCGGTGAACGGATGACCGCCAAGGTGCCCACCCCGTGGGTTATCAGGGACGACGACGTAGACCGGGACGCTGACGACGAGGCCCCCCAGCCAGCCAGCCCGCAGCCGTGAGGCCCGTGGGCTGGGTGATGCTGCTGCTGGCCGCCTTCGGCTGGTTCCTGTCGGGGGCCGCACCGGGACTGCACTGGCTCGACTCCGGGGAGCTGATCGCCGCGGCGCACCACCTGGGCGTCTCCCACCCGCCGGGCCAGCCCGTGTGGACGCTGATCGCCAAGGCGGCGGCGCTGATCCCCCTTGGGTCCATCCCGTTTCGGACCGCCCTTGTGTCGGTCCTCGCCGCCGCCGGCTGCGTGGTGGTGCTCGTGCGGATGGGCCGACACCTGTTCGGAGACGCAGGCGCCGCCTGGGCCCTCGTGGGGCTGGGCGCAGCGTGCCACCCCTTCGTCCTGGCCCAGGCCCGGCGCCCCGAGGTCTACGCCCCGACGCTCCTGCTGATCCTCGTCGCAACCGCCGCGCTGCTCCGGGCCCCGGATCGGCGGGCGGTCGGCGTCGCGTGCGTCTGCGCCGGCCTGCTGGGCGCCCTGCACCCGCTCCTGGGCGGCGCGGCGGCCCTCGCCGGGGTGGCCTGGATGTTCGGCGCGTGCGGTCCGCGGGCAGCCGGCAGGGCGCTGCTGCCCGCTGCGCCGCTCGCCCTCATCGGCCCGATGGCCTACGCCATGCTGCCGATGCGCGCCGGCGCCGCGTTCGCGTGGGCCCGGCCCGACACCTGGGAGCGGTTCGTTCACGTGATCACCGCCGCGGACTACCGGGTGCACCACGGGCTGGGCGCCGGGGCAAACCCCTGGGAGACCTCGCTCGGACAGCGGGTGTTCGACCACGGCGCGCTGTTCGTGCAGTCGCTGGGCCTCCCGCTGACCCTGCTCGCCGGGGTCGGCCTGGGCCTCGGCGCCGCCAAGCGGCCGCTGGCCACCCTGCTGCTCGTCGGGGTCGCCCTGGCCACCACGGCGACCTCGCTGACCCAGCGCATCTTCTTCGTGGACAACCCCGACATCCATGGCTACCTGGCACCGATGGCGCTCATGGCCGTGCTGGCGGCGGGTGGCGCCGCGGCGGTCCTGTGGCGCGGACTCGAGCGCTACGGTCCCGCAAGGCCCGCCGTCGCCGCGGTCTTCGCCGCCTGTGGTGTGCTCCCGGTGGTGGGCTGGGCGCCGGCCGTGGACGCCCGGGGGGTGCGGCTGCCCAGGGTGCTGTCCTCAGAGGCGCTGGCCGATGTGCCGCCCAACGGCGTGGTCGTCACCGCCAGCGATCACCTGGGCTTTGGCGCCCAGCACTTGCAGCAGGTCGAGGGGGCGCGGCCGGACGCGCTGGTCGCCCTGGACCGCCTGATGACATCATCCTGGCACCTCCTCGATCTGAAGCGCCGCCGGCCGGACGGCTACGTGCCGTGGGTCGATGACGGCGACGCCCGGGACCCGGCGGGCCGCTGGCTGGCGCGTCCCGGGTGCGCCGGACGGCTCACGGGCAACTGCCGGGTGGAGCAGCCGTCGCAGCTCCCGGGATCCGTGCGGCCGGGGGGGTGGGGACGCGTGCTGATCGGGCCGGCGGCCACCGGGGCCGCGGCGATCGCCCCGCTTCGGCGCCTGCAGCGCCTGTCCGGCGCCGCCCGGGAAGACCGGTTCCTGCGGTTCCATTCCAAGCTGCGCGCCCACCACCTGCTGGACGCGGGCCGGCCGGCGGACGCCGCCGCCGTGCTCAGGTGGGCCCTGGACTCCCCGGCCGCAACGGCCACCGGCTCGCCCAGCCCCCGATCGCCGAGCCGATACCGGGACGTGCCCAGGCTGCACCCGGTGTTCGTGAGCCGTGCGGGGGACCTGCAGGTGCTCCTGGCCGACGCCCTGGCGAGCTCCGGTCGGCTGCTGGACGCCGCGATCATCTGGGACGGCGAGGCCGGCCACGCGTCGCCCGAGCTCACGCTGCTGGCGGTGCATCACCTGTACGCCGCCGGGCACCAGGCCTCGGCTGAGCGGGCCTGGGAGCGGGCGCTGAAGCGGTTCCCTGGCCACCGGATCGACATCCTTTACAATCTCGGCGTCTTCTTCGCTCGGCAGGGGGCGGCAGAAGCCGCACGCATGCAGCTCGCAACCCTGGTCGAGGAGGCGCCGGGCCACCCCCGGGCAGAGGCGGCCAGGCGGTACCTGACCCGACTGGGCAGCGCGGACCGGCAGGAGGGGCGATGATCGAAGGCCAGACAGTGCTCCTCACCGGCGGCGCCGGTTTCATCGGCACCCACCTGGTCGAGCGCCTGCATTCCAACAACCGCTGCCTGGTGTTCGACAACCTGCGCCGCGACGCCCTCGGCCCCAGCGGGCTGCTCGACATGCCCGGCGTGGAGCTGATCCAGGGCGACGTCAGAGACCGCGAGGCCATGGCCGCCGCAGCCAAGGACGCCGACATGGTCGTCCACATGGCGAGCATCGCCGGGGTGGACACGGTGATCGCCAACCCGGTGCTGGTGATGGAGATCGCCCTGCTGGGGACCTACCACGCCCTCGAGGGCGCCCGTGCCTCCGGCCGATGCAAGCGCTTCGTGGACTTCTCCACGTCCGAGGTGTTCGGCCAGTACGCGTACAAGGCCAGCGAGGGCGACACGACGGCGCTGGGGGCCGTGGGCGAGGCCCGCTGGACCTACGCCGTGAGCAAGCTGGCCACCGAGCACCTCGCCCACAACTACGACAAGCAGTTCGGCCTGCCGACCGCCAGCGTGCGCCCGTTCAACATCTACGGCCCGCGCCAGGTGGGCGAGGGGGCGATCCACCACTTCATCAAGCGGGCCATCGCCGGAGAGGACCTGCAGGTGCACAACGACGGCAGCCAGGTGCGATCGTGGTGCTACATCGACGACATCGTCGAGGGCGTGCTGTGCATCCTGGAGCGCGACGAGGCGGTGGGCCACGCGTTCAACATCGGCAACCCCCGCTCCACGATGACGATCCACAACCTCGCCCGCGAGGTCATCCGCCTGGCCGAAGCGTCGGATCGCAGCAAGATCCGGTTCGTGGACCGGGACCTGGTGGATGTCGAGCTCCGCACGCCCAACATCGACAAGGCGCGGGAGCTTCTGGGCTGGACGCCGACCGTGGATATCGAGGAGGGGATCCTGCGCACCCTTGACTGGTACCGGGAGCGGGCCTCGTGACCGCAGGCGCCTCCACTCCCGCCGTCCGCATCCAGGACCTGCACAAGAAGTTCCGCCTGGGCTTCGTGTGGAGCAAGACGGTGGACGCCGTGCGCGGCCTGTCGTTTGAGGTCGAGGAGGGCGAGATCGTCGGCTTCCTGGGGCCCAACGGCGCAGGCAAGACGACCACCCTGAAGATGATGCTCGGCCTGATCCGCCCGACCGCGGGCTCCATCGAGATCCTCGGTCAGCCCATCGGGCACCCGGACAGCCGCGCCGCCATCGGCTTCCTGCCCGAGAACCCCTACTTCTACGCCTACCTCGACGCCTGGGAGCTGCTCGACCTCAAGGGCCGGCTGCACGGCCTGGATGCCGCCACCCGGCACGCCAAGGCCGACGAGCTGCTGCACCGGGTCGGCCTGTCGGGCATGCGCGGCCGGCCGCTGCGCAACTTCAGCAAGGGCATGCTCCAGCGGGCGGGCCTGGCCCAGGCGCTCATCGGCGACCCCAAGGTGGTGCTGCTCGACGAGCCCCAGACCGGCCTCGATCCCATCGGGCGCAAGCAGGTGCGCGACCTCATCCGGGAGCTGCGCGACGAGGGCCGCACGGTCTTCTTTTCGTCCCACGTCCTCGCCGACGTCGAGATGGTGTGCGACCGCGTGGCGTTGATCGTGGCCGGGGAGCTGCGGGCGATGGGCCCGCTGTCGCAGCTGGTCTCGGCCAAGGTGGTCGCCATCGACGTCGTGATCGAGGGCGGTGGCGCGCTCGATCCGCCTCAAGGCGCCACGCTCACGGAGGTCAAGGAGGACGGCGCCGCCTGGTTCCGGGCCGGGAGCGAGGCCGCCGCGGACAAGCTGGTCAGCGCCGCGATCGCCGGCAACCTGCGGGTGCGCGAGCTGTCCCCCCACCGGGAGACCCTCGAGGACGTGTTCGTCCGGGAGACCGCAGCGTGAGCTTCGGGCGCATCTGGGCGGTGGCGGCCAACACGTTCCGCGAGGCGGTGCGCAACAAGATCCTGTACGCCCTGCTGGTCCTGGCTGTGGGCATGATCGGGTCGGGGGTGTTCCTGGGGCAGCTGGCCCTCGACCAGAACATCCGGATCATCCAGGACTTCGGCCTGTTCTTCATGACCATGTTCGGCATGGTCATCGCCGTGTTCGTCGGTGTGACGCTGCTGTACGAGGAGGTGCAGCGCCGGACGATCTACGTGCTGCTGTCGAGCCCGCTGCGCCGGACCGAGTTCCTGCTGGGCAAGTACGTGGGGATGCTGCTCACCATCGCGGTGCAGATCACGGTGATGGGCGCGGTGGTGCTCCTCCTGCTGTGGTGGCAGGGCGCACCCATCGGCGGCGTGCTCATCCAGGCCATCGCCCTGGCGTACGTCGAGCTGGCGGTCCTGACCGCCGTGGCGCTGCTGTTCAGCAGCTTCAGCACGCCCTACCTGTCCGGGTTCTTCACCTTCGGGGTGTTCGTGATGGGGCGGCTGTCGGGCGACCTGCTGCGGCTGCTGCCCAATCTGGAGCCCGGGTACGTGCGGCCGCCGCTGCGGGTCATCGCCGGCCTGCTCCCCCAGCTTTGGCGATTCGACTTCACCGCCCGGGTGGTCTACGGCCGCCCGGTGGACCTCGACACCTTTGCGCTGACGGCGCTGTACGGCCTGACCTATTCGGTGATTGCGCTGGCCATCGCCGCGTTCATCTTCCGGCGCCGGGACTTCGTGTAGATGCCGCGGATCGCCTCGGTCGCGTTGGTCATCGCCGCGATGCTGGCCATGGTCGCCATGCGGGTCGCGTGGTCCGGGGCGGCGTCGCATAGAGCCGGGCTCGCGGCGGCGGGGGCCCAGGACTGGGACCTGGCCATCGAGCACCTGTCGCGCTCCGCCCGCTGGTATCTGCCGGGCTCCGCGCGGGTGCGCGAGGCCCTGCAGACCTTGGGGACCATTGCGCGGGAACGCGAGGCGCAGGGCGATGTCACGACCGCCCTGGCCGCGTACCGCGAGGTCCGGCGCTCGATCCGGGCTGTGCGCACGATGTGGCTTCCCAACGCGGACCTTGCGCCGGCCACCGACGAGCGCATCGCCCACCTGATGTCCGGGCAGCACGAACGCAACCGGGCGGGTGATCCCGCGCCGTTCGCCGAGCGGAAGACCGAGCACCTGGCGCTGCTCGAGGTCGACACCTCGCCCAACCCGTGGTGGTCCCTGGTGGTGGTCCTGGCCTTCTTCGGCTGGGTGGGCGCCGGGTTCCGGTTCGTCTACCGGGCTTGGGACGCAGACGGGGGGTTCCACGGCGGCCCAGCGTTGACCTGGGCGGGGATCATCACCGCCTGCATGGCCATCTGGATCCTGGCGATGACGCTCGCGTGAGCGGGGCCGTCGCCGGCCTGACCGTCATCGCGGCCCTGGCGGTCACGGGCTGGACGCTGAAGACCTCCGCCGCGCCCGACACCCCGCCGGCGCTGGCGTGGGCCTGCGCCGCCCTCGCCCCGCTGGCGGTCCTGGTGGCGCTCGCAGCGACGATCGGCCTGGTGGTACCTGGCTTCTATGGCCCCTGACGCCCGAGCGCTCCGCCGCGTGCTGCTGTCGCCGGAGCAGCTGTTGGCGGGCGCCCTGACCCTGCCCCCCGAGGCCGCCAAGCACCTGGCCGTCCTGCGCCTGAAGCCGGGCGACCCGCTGGAGCTCCTTGACGGGCAGGGGCGCCGGGCGCTGGCGACGCTGACCGACCCGCGGACTGTCCAGGCGGAGGCGCCGTCGCCCGCACCCGGCCCGTCCGTCGACCCCGCCCTGGCGCTCACCCTGCTGTTCGCTGTTCCCAAGGGCGACGCGCCGGACCTCATCGTGCGGGCCTGCACCGAGCTGGGCGTGCGCACGTTCGCCCCGGTGACCACGGAGCGGACCGTCGCCCAGCCTCCTGCCAAGCGCACCGATCGCTGGCGGCGGATCGCCGAGTCGGCCACCCTGCAGAGCGGCCGGTACGTGGTGCCCGAGGTGCTCCCGCCGCGTCCGCTGCCCGAGGCGCTCGACGCCTTGCCCGACGACGTCACCCTGCGCCTCGCGCCGTGGGTGCCTGAGCGCTCGACGCCGTTCCCGGAGGCCGCCGACCACCAAGGTGCCGCCTTGCTGATCGGCCCCGAGGGCGGCTTCACGGATGGCGAGGCCGACCTCGCCCGCGCCCACGGCTTCGTCACCGTGACCCTGGGGCCCAGGATCCTGAGGACCCCCACCGCGGCCATCGCCGCTACGGCGTTGCTGCTCCGCTGATCGGGGGCCACCCGGCGATCGGGCGCATTGCAAGGATCTGGGCCGTCGAACGTCCAACCAGGCGTGGACCGCTCCCGCCCAGCGGTCGCCTTCGCACTGTGGATCGCCGTCATCTGCGCGTCATGCGCGACCTCTTCTGCCACCGCCGGCTCCGCCGCCGGCGCCGGTGATCGCGACCCCGTCGCCCCCCCAACGGTGGCCGCGCCGCAACCCGGGCCGACGCTGGCGCCGCCCTCCGAGACCGCCCCTGCCCCGCCGCCGGCCAAGCCCTGGCAGCTCGCACCCCGGGCGATGGGCCGCGTGAGGCCCGGGGCGCTCGCCGCTGCGATCCGGGCCAGACGCACCGGCCTGGCGGCCTGCTACCGGGCCGCCCTGCGGCGGGACCCGACGATGGCGGGCAAGCTCACCGTGGAGTTCGTCTTCGGCGCCGACGGTGGCGTGGCGGACATGCGCTTCGTCCGCGACACCCTGCGCGATGGCCAGGTCACCGCCTGCCTGAGCCGCCGCTTGGCCCGAGTGCGCGTGCCACCGCCGGACGGTGGCCCGGCCGCCGCGACCCACGTCTTCGTGCTCACGGCGCCGGGGCGCTGATCCAGCCTAGGTAGCCCTGCCGCCCTCCGGTGCCGATCCACCCCGCGAGCCAGAAGGTCCCCTGCGCCGACCACGCCGCCCGCCGGGCCCGCGGCAAGGGTCAGGGTCGAGGCGCGACCGCCCTGGGCGCGGCCCACCTCGCCGGAGGGGCGCCACGGCGTGGCCTCGGCCTCGTCCACGCCACCTGGGCCGGACGTGGCGTCGCAGGCGACCCCGAGGAGCAGGACCAAGGCCGGGGCCCAGGGTGACCGGTGAGCTCGAGCGTGGAGTGCTATGGCGCGTCCAGCTGGCCGTTGGCGTTGCCACCCCAGCACAGCACGACGCCGGTCGAGTACAGGGCGCACGCGTGGTCGAAGCCGGCCGCGACCTCGGTGAAGTCGTGGTTGTCGTCCGGGAAGGGGTCCTCGAACGGATCGCGGTCGATCTTGAAGCAGTGGACCGTCTTGTCGGGCGCCAGGGCGCAGCCCCACTTGCGGCCCAGCGCCAGCTTCGAGAACTCGCCCTCCGGCAGGTCCTCGACCATCTTATCGGGGCTCCGGCCGTTCCAGCACGACAGGGCGCCGTCGTCGAGCGCCAAGGCGCAGACCTTTTCGTTCGGGACGATGAATCGGACCTGCCGCTCGTCGCCCACCCACGGCTGCCAGCCCCAGCAGCGCGCGGTCGCGTCCGCGCGCACGCCGCAGAACGACTGGCTGCCTGCCGTGAGGTACTCGAACGGCCCCTGGCCATCGATGTCGCCCTGCCCCTGGTAGTCGTTTCCCCAGCACTTGACGAACCCGCCCGCGGGGATGGCGCAGGTGGTGTCCCCGCCGACGGCGTTGTCGAGGAACCGGGTGGCGGGGGTGTCCGCCAGCAGATCGCCCATCTCACCGCCGTACTCCTCGCCCCAGCAGGTCAGCACGCCCCGGGCGTCCATGGCGCACCCATGGTTGTCGGCCAGCTCGAGGCGCTCGTACGCCCCGTCCGGCGGCAGCATCCGCGGGTCCCTGTCGCCGCTGTTGTCGCGACCGTCGCCGCCCCAGCAGCGGATGGACCCCGCCTCCGTGAGCCCGCACGAGTAGAGCTTGCCCGCCTTGACCGACTTGAACTTGACCCGACAGCGGAAGCCGTCGAAGACCTCGCCGTCGGCGCAATCCTCGGCAGGCGCCTCGCCACCGCCCGGATCGACGTTCTCGCCTTCTCCCTCGGTCCCGAGGGCCGGACCCTCACCGCCGACGTCGCCGTCGCCGTCGCCGTCCGGGTCCTCGGCGCCTGCGCCACCGTCCGCGCCGGGCGCTGGTCGCTGGTCGCGCTCGCTGCCAGAGAACCCCGGGACGCCTAGGCACCCGCCGAGGAGGAGCGTTGTTGCTAGGATGCGTGCCGCCATGGCGAACTTCTACAGAGACAACGACGACCTTCGCTACTACATCGAGCGAGGGCTGGACTGGGGCCCCCTCGTCGAGGCCACCGAGTACGGTGGTCGAGCCCCGGACGCCTGGGGTTCCGTCGAGGAGGCCGTAGAGTTCTACAGCGAGGTCCTCGAGCTCGTCGGCGAGTTCGCGGCCGAGGAGATCGCGCCCCACGCGGCCGCCATCGATCGCGCCGGGGTCGAGTACCGCGACGGCGACGTGCACTTCCCGCAGCCCCTGGCCGGCGTGTTCGAGGCCATCCACGAGCTCGAGCTGCACGGCCTGTGTGTGCCCCGTGAGCTCGGCGGCCAGAACGCGCCCGTGCTGGTCTATTTCCTCAACGCCGAGCTCATGGCCCGCGCCGACGTGTCGGTGATGAGCCACCACTCGTTCCACGGCGGCATCGCCATGGCGTTGCTGGCCTGGTCGATCCAGGAGGGCACCACCGAGTTCGAGGTCTCCGCCGACGGGCGCCAGGGTCGCATCTCCAAGACCCGCTTCGAGGACGCCATCCGCGAGATCGCCGCCGGGAAGGCTTGGGGATCGATGGATCTGACCGAGGCGGACGCCGGCTCCGACCTGGCGGCGCTGCGCAGCGTCGGCGAGCAGGACGCAGACGGCAACTGGTTCGTCACCGGGCAGAAGGTCTTCATCACCTCGGGCCACGGCAAGCACCACATCGTGATCGCGCGCACGGAGAAGCCGGAAGATCCTGACGATCCGTTCGCAGGTCTGGGGGGCCTGTCGACGTTCCTGGTCCCCGCCTGGGAGGACGGCCCCGACGGCGAACGGCGCTGGCTCGCCACGGTCGAACGCGTCGAGGACAAGCTCGGCCACCACGGCTCCCCGACCTGCTCCGTGCGCTTCGAGCGGTCGCCCGCCCACCTCATCGGCCAGCGAGGTGAGGGCTTCCGCTACATGCTCACGCTCATGAACAACGCCCGGCTGGGCGTCGGGTTCGAGTGCATCGGCCTGTGCGAGGCGGCGCTGCGGGCGGCGCAGGACTATGCCGAGGAGCGCCGATCGATGGGCAAGCCCATCGGCCGACACGAGATGATCGCCGACTGGCTCGACGAGATGCGCACCGACATCCAGGGTCTGCGTGCGATGGCCATGGAGGCCGCCTGGAACGAGGAGGTCTCCCGCAAGTTCGAGCTGCTGGCGGACCAGGTCCTGCCCAACCTGCAGGGCGACGCCCTGGCCGCGGCGGAGCAGGAGGATCGGTCGCCCGAGGCCTTGAGGGAGCAGGGCCGGCAGTACGCCCGCCGCAGCCGGCGCACGACGCCGCTGCTCAAATACCTGGCCGCCGAGAAGGCCGTGCAGATGGCCCGCCGCTGCGTCCAGATCCACGGCGGCAACGGCTACACCAAGGACTACCCGGGCGAGAAGCTGCTGCGCGACGCGCTGGTCATGCCGATCTACGAGGGGACCAGCCAGATCCAGGCGCTCATGGCCATGAAGGACGCCCTCGGGGCGATCATCAAGGCACCCCAGGACTTCGCAAAGCGGACCGCCCAGGCCCACTGGCGGGCACGCACGGCCCGGGACCCCCTGACCAAGCGCCTCGCCCGCATGCAGTCGCTCTGCCTGGCGGCCCAGCAGCACCTCATCGCCCGCACCGCCGCCGCCAAGATGCGGACCCTGGGGGACCGCCCGCTGTCAGACTGGGCCGGCGCGCTCAAGGAGGACTGGGATCCCAAGCGGGACTTCTCGCTGGCCATGCTGCACGCGGAGCGCCTGACCAGGCTGCTCGCAGACGTCTGCATCGCCGAGGCGCTGCTTCGCCAGGCGGAGCGTCACGAGGAGCGGCGGCCGGTGCTGGAGCGGTACATCGAGCGCGCGGAGCCCCGCGTGCGGCACCTGCACGACCTGATCACCACGACCGGCACCCGGCTCGTGGAGGAGCTCGCCGGGCAGGTCTAGTTGATCCGCTTGATCCCGAGCATTCGGGACATGATCACAGCGAGCGGCGCAACGCCGGCGCTGAACAGGGCGCCCATCTTGGCCGCTCCCTGAACCCCGGGATCCGTGAAGGCGGCACCCGCCACGAACAGCGCGACGGTCAGGCCCAGCGCGGCCACGAAGCCAGCCATGGCCAGGGTCTTCATGTCCATGCCGTCCGGCAGCGAGAAGCCGACCATGTGGGCGACTCCGGACATCAGGGTGACCCCGAGGGTCTTGCCGACGACGAGCCCGAGGAGCACGGCCCAGGTGGGGTCGCCCATCGCTGAGAAGGCCACGCCGGCGTTGGCGAGCCCGAACCCGAAGAGCCCAAAGTCCACCGGGGCTTTGAAGAAGTGCTCGAAGTTGTTGAGCGTGTCGTGGTGGGCGTGGCCGCTGGTCTGCTCTGCGTACATCCCGTCGTCGTGGCCCGCTGCGGGCATGAACGGGATGATGGGCACCAGCGCCAGCGCCGGATGCAGGTGGGCGAGGATGAGCCCGAGCCAGGACAGGACCCCGGGCACCAGCAGGTAGGGCCAGTAGCTCTGGACCCCCCGCTTTCGAAGGATCAGCGCCACCACCATGCCCACCGCGACGAGGGCGAGGAACTGGGGCGCCGCGGGGTGGGCGGGATCGCCGTAGAACACCGCGATGATCCCCAGGCCGATGCCGTCGTCGGCGACCGCGAGCAGCAGCAGGAACGACACGGCCGGGTGCTTGTTGCCGAAGCAGATGCGGGCGATGAGCCAGGCCAGGGCGATGTCGGTGGCGGTCGGGATGCCCCAGCCGTTGGCGATGGAGCCCAGGCCGGCCTTGTCGCTGAAGTCCATCGCGTCGCCGACGACGGCGCAGTAGGCGACGTAGACCGCGGCGGGGCCGAGGACCCCGCCGAGGGTGCCCATCAGCGGGTTGATGGCCTTCCTGGGCGGATTGAGGGCACCGCCGGGCAGGCAGGCCTCGGTGATCTCCTTGGCGGCGATTCCGAAGAAGAGCGCCATGAAGATGTCGTTGATCACGAAGTGGAAGCTGATCGGATGGCTGCCCACGGCGAAGGGCGCCCAGTCGAGGAAGTGGTGATACGAGCCAAAGTCGATGTTGGCCCAGACGACGGCCACGACGACTCCGACGAGCAGCGGGATTGAGAACTCTTGGAGCAGCGCCATCGTGGAGCGCTGCCCGCCATGGGCTTCGGACACCCTGACCTCCTTCGCGGACCGGGGCCGG
>PVBE010648785.1_pt1 | contig 27711 bp, 22 predicted proteins | sample 1631181 | NCBI WGS metagenome assembly PVBE01 (sample SAMN08397723, study PRJNA350692) | Marine metagenome, whole genome shotgun sequencing project. | isolation source: water | place: Pacific Ocean | collected 2012-04
CCGGGCTGCAGACAATCCAACGAGAACTCCGTGTGCTCATCGAAGTCTAGAGAGTAAACGCTGATTTGTCGATCAGGGCGCTTGTGCAGGGCAATCCAGACTGCGCGGTTTATCGCCATCGCTAGCACATAGCCGTCATTGTAGTCGGTGTGCTCGCCGATCAGGTTTACTCGGCCAGGGGCACGCACGATGAAACGGGGCGGTATCCCAAAACGGGTCTGGAATTCAGAGGAGACGAGTGGATCGAGAGGCATGGATGACGGCAACCCTTGTGTGAATTCTGCGTACTAGCTACCAACAACAGCCAGCATTATAGTATGCTGATTATAGTTGCTGAAGTCGGGACGCCGTTGAGATTGCCAGATAGTGGCAATTGGCCTCGTCCGGCGGGGTTTCTCACACCTTTGGGAAGTCGACGAACCTCATACTAGATTGATGTTATATAATGGATGCACTTCTTAATCTTGATACGCGGCAGCGTCCGGTGAAATGAGAGAGTAACACACTCGTTTGCCACTGCGCGTTGAGGTGGCCTATTCTGCCACAACCAGTTTGACGTGCTGCGGCATCAATTTCCTGTTATCCGAAAATCCACTGTGACACGGATCACGTCACCTTAACTAGAGTACACAATGAAAGGAATTGAATGCAGAGTGGGAGTAGATCTTGGTGGGACCAAGATTGAAGGCATTGCAATCGCAAGGGATGGTCATGTGCTTACGCGCCAGCGGGTGGGGGCCCCCAGGGGCACTGGGGACGAAACCTATCGCGAGATTCTGGGCGCTGTTCGTGATTTAATTTTCGAGATAGAGAGCGCTATTGGTTTGAAGGGAAGCGTAGGGGTGGGAATTCCCGGCACACGCTCAACGACAACAGGGGTGGTCAAGAATGCGAACTCGATCTCACTGATTGGTCATCCGTTGGATTGTGACTTAGAAGATCTGTTGCAGCGCCCGGTGCGATTACAGAATGATGCCAACTGTTTTGCTTTTTCCGAGGCTACGGATGGTGCGGCGGCCGGTGCAGACAGTATGTTCGGGGTGATTCTTGGTACGGGGACGGGGGGAGGGATCGTAATCCATGGCACACTCGTCACTGGGGTGAACGCCATTGGCGGAGAATGGGGGCACAATCCGCTACCCTGGCCGCGCAATGACGAGCTTCCCGGCCCTGATTGTTACTGCGGAAAACAGGGTTGCATAGAGACCTTTCTATCAGGCCCGGGTCTCCAATTGAGCTACAGGTGCAGAACGGGTCTTCGAATAACAGCAGAGGAAATTTCTCGTCGTGCCGATGGGGGAGAGCGGCATGCCGATGCAGTACTTACCCTGTATGAGAATCGATTGGCGCGAGGTCTTGCGGCGGTGATTAACCTGCTCGACCCGAAAGTGATAGTTCTCGGAGGTGGTCTCTCCAACATCGGTCGATTATATGACAATGTACCAACACTATGGACCGACTACGTCTTTTCAGATGACGTGTGTACTACGTTGGTCAAGGCGCATCATGGCGATTCCAGTGGAGTACGTGGTGCTGCGTGGCTCTGGTCAGAAAGTGAGATTTGGGGATAGAAAGGTGTGACGTCACTCAGGAAAGTCAGCATGACGGGAGACGCACATGACTTTCCCAACAGGTATTGGAGGCGGCGCAGATGGGCTGTCACAGCACTACGTGGATTAGGCCGTTGATGGCGCATGGCCTGATGGTGTCTTGCATCAGAAAATAGCACCGTGCCTCGAACAATGAAGAAAGAGAAAATCCTCAATACGCTGTGGTTTTTACTAGCTATCGCCGTTGCTATCGGTGTTGCCACGTTCGTTTACGCTTCCACAGGCCTTGACCGCTGTTACTGGAGCAACATTGACTCTGATTTCTGTTATTCCGTCGCCGGACTAAGATTCGTCGATGGTCTCCCGTCCGGGTTTGTGGAACATTCTTCGTCTGGTGTAGGACTGCCGCTTGTCCAATTACTGGGTTGGACTTACGCACTTGCCTCAAAGATTGGCCTTCTCAGCGTTGCCTCGTTTCAGGGCCTAGCTTCTAATCCGGACCCACTGCTGTACTTGAGGCAGTTTGTAATCGCTGGATGGCTGTCCGGAGCAGTAATATTCCTGCTGACAGTGGGGACTGTTTTCTGGTTTGCTCGCTTCCTGACCGGATCGTACCTCATCAGTTTCTTTGCGAGCTTGATTGTGGCTGTCTCATGGTCAAACTTGCAGTTTCTGCTGAGGATTCGCGAAGAGGCTTTCAGTGCATGCATGGGATTGCTTTCGCTGTATCTTGTGTTCAAGGCAGCGCGGGCGGCGAGGTTATCCGCGTTTGGGACTTGTCTGATCGGCAGCGGTGTGGCGCTGGCTTTTGCTCTGTTCGCTAAGCGCAACGCGCTGCCATACCTCGCCTTTTCACCGCTCGTTTTTTTGCTGACTGCGGAGACCGCTCTAGATCGGGCGCAGGCCGGTGCGCGTACTGTGGTGTTGAGGTACGCCTTTGTGGCCAATCTATTCCTTGCCCCGCCACTAGTTTTGCTGCTGCGGCATTGGCCAGAGTTTATCGCCTCATTCACTTTATCACTTGTGCCGTATTTGGCAGTGGAAATCCTGGGTTTCATGCTGTTGCTGGCCCTGTGGGTATTCCTAATCTCCTGTGTACGGTTATGCAAGAGTTGTGTCATCGGCCAACTGCTTGGGCTTCTGAAGCGCGGCGCGGGTGATGCCGCGACGTACGCGCTGCTTTTCATGATCGGGTTCGAACTGGCGGTTTATGCCAGTTTTCTGCATCCCAAAGTGAATGCGTACACCCTTTTCATGCTCGCGGTGCTTATTGCCGGCGGGGTGTTGGTAGTGGCGGCCCGACGCCGCGGACAGAGTAGTATCGCTGCCATGCTGCGCACATCCCCGATGCGACCATTGATCACCGCCAACAACGGCATTATCGCCCTGGCAGCCATTGCCTGGGGTGCCCTGTGGCAGCTGGCGCGCGTCTCTCCGGAAGCGTTCGGCGCCCACATGGAGGTTGCGGTTTCGCGAGTGCTCTTTGAAATGGTGCATCCACAGAGTTCAATTTCGTTTCTGTCATCCGCTGACCACGCATCTCCGCTGGCGTACTTAGGCTCGGTCGGCGCTGAATGGTGGGGGCATTACCGCGGCTCACGCTGGCCGGAACTGCTCATCGTGGCGCTGACTGTGTTCGAACTGCTGCTTGCGCGGCGAATGCGTGCGGTGAACGTTATCCTCTTTCTTGTTTTGTGCGGGATGGGCTTGCTGTTCTTCTCATCGCTGCGGCACCTTTTTCCGTTTTACGTGACATATGAAGACACTCTCACCATCCTAGCCGTGGCGCTCTGTTTTAGCCACTTGGTCGGTCTTTTGCGGAGCCGCGTTGGAGGAGGTGCAGGCGCTGCCATGCGTGTGGCGATCGTGTTCGCGCTGGCAGTCTATCTGGCGACATTCTCTTTCATGGGCAGAACCGCTGAGTTGCGCGGTGTGCAAGCAGGCGCTGCGGCGGTCGGCTGCAGCTCTCCACCCAGCGGGGACACCTGTCTGTGCGACCATTTCTATGCGGGTACAAAGTACGGTGGCACCGGATTGAAGGGCATAATCGAGCAGCAGTACGGGTCTGATTGCATGCAGGCGGTGGAGGCACGCGCCGTGCAAGGGCTGCCGTGATGGAGAGAGAAACGCCCGCGGGTGGCACCCAATGGCGGGCTAGCGCATCGCCTGCGGCTTCTGGAGTATAATGGCTGCGGCACATTCGGAGGCACAACAATGAACGCAACTGTCATCATGCTCGCCGTTCTCGTCATTGTGGTACTCTGGCTGGTAGGCGTATACAACCGGCTGGTGCGGTTGCGCAATCGCTTCAAGAACGCCTTTGCGCAGATTGACGTGCAACTTAAGCGGCGTTACGACCTTATCCCCAACCTGGTGGAAACTGCTAAAGGTTATATGAAGCACGAGCGCGAGACGCTTGATGCCGTCATCAATGCTCGCAATCAGGCTGCCAGCGCCGGGAAGGCGGCGGCGGCCAATCCGGGCGATCCCGAGGCAATGCATGGTCTGATGGGCGCAGAGGCGGCGCTCACCGGAACGATGGGGCGCCTCTTCGCTCTAGCCGAGGCCTATCCCGACCTGAAGGCCAATCAGAACATGATGCAGGTGAGTGAGGAGCTGACCTCCACCGAAAACAAGGTCGCTTTTTCGCGCCAAGCCTACAACGATGCGGTGATGACCTATAACACGGCATGTGAGACTTTCCCCAGCGTATTGGTTGCCGCTCGCTTCGGTTTCCAGCAGGCATCATTGTTTGAGGTGGAAGAGGCTGCCGAGCGCGCGGCACCGAAAGTTTCCTTTACCTGAGCCGGTTTTCTGGGAGCGCGCGAAGAATGTCGCGCTGAGAAAATGGTTGTTCATTCTCACAGTGGATTTCGGCTGACGGTTGAAAACCCGCTCAGAATCACCTGAGTCATATGGACTTCTTCGAACTTCAGGACGCGGCGCGGCGCAAGACAAGCGTCCTGGTTTTCTACTACTTCCTTGCAGTTGTGGCGATCATCATCGCGGTGTATTTCGTTGTCGCGCTGGTCTTCGGCAGCCGGGGTGGTTGGGATCCGGGCCTGTTCACCACTGTTGCGATTGGCACCCTCGGCGTGGTGGCCGTGGGCATGCTCATCAGGACCGCTCAACTAAAGCAGGGCGGGCAGGCCGTGGCGGAAATGTTGGGGGGCCAGCCGGTGGATGCCTCTACGCGCAACGCCAGTGAACGCCGACTGTTGAATGTGGTGCAGGAAATGGCGCTCGCGTCGGGCACGCCGGTTCCACCAGTGTACCTGCTGGAGAACGAGGAAGGTATCAACGCTTTCGCTGCCGGTTTCAGCCCCGGCGATGCCGTCATCGGGGTGACCCGTGGTTGCGTCGAGCAGCTCAGCCGTGAGCAGCTGCAGGGGGTGATCGCGCACGAATTCAGCCACATCATTAACGGCGACATGCGCCTGAACATCCGCTTGATTGGTGTCCTTGCAGGCATTCTGGCCATCGCCATGATTGGTTTCGGCCTGATGCGCACGGCCGCTTTTTCGGGTGCTGGATTCCGACACTCACGCCGCCGGGAGCAGGGTAACTTGGGCATGGTTTTGCTGATGCTTGGCATCGGCCTGATTGCGGTCGGATACATAGGAGTCTTTTTCGCAAAGGTGATCAAGAGCGCTGTCTCGCGGCAGCGGGAGTACCTCGCCGACGCCGCTGCAGTGCAGTTTACGCGCAACCCAGACGGGTTGGCGGGCGCGCTGAAGCGCATCGGTGGGTTGGAGCACGGCTCCAAACTGCTCGCGGACAAAGCGGAGGAGGCCAGCCACCTATTATTTGCTAATGGCGTGTCCAGTTTTCTGAGCACCATCATGGCGACCCACCCTGCGCTGCGCGAGCGTATCCGGCGCATTGACCCGAGTTTCTCGGGCGAATTCGATCTCATCGAAACCCCGCAGAAGGCCGGCGCAGCTGCGGCTGCCGGGATGGCGGTTGCGAGCCGACCGACCAACTTCGTGGCAGGCAGCCACGCCGTCATGGATTCCATCGGTGCACCGACGCCTACTCATGTCGCCTATGCGGCTGAGATATTGAAGCGTATTCCGGATGAAGTGCGGCGGGTCGCTCAGCAGCCTTTTGGAGCGCGTGCCGTGGTCTATGGCCTGCTGCTGGACGAGCAAGATGCCGTGCGCGCGCATCAACTGGAGCATTTGCAGCAGCAGGCAGACGAGGCTGTGTACAAAGAGACCCTGCGTCTGGTGCCGCTGCTCGCTTCCGGCGGCGCTGTATCAAGGTTGCCTCTCGCTGAGATTTCGCTTTCGGCGCTGCGGCAACTTTCTCCAAGCCAGTACCGCGATTTCCGCGCCAACGTGCATTGCCTGATGGAAGCAGATGAGAATATCAGCCTGTTCGAATACACATTGCAGCACATGCTGCTGCGCCACCTCGAGAGTGCTTTCCACCGGAAAGCGGCGACAAAGAAGTCGATGCGATCGCTCGCGGTGCTGCGACCGGCGTGCGTCGACCTGCTTTCCAGCCTGGCGCACGTTGGTCATTCAGACCCGGAACAGGCCGGTCATGCCTTTGAGGTCGGTATGCGCGAGCTTTTCCCGGAAAGCGAACCCGTGGCGAAGATGACTGAGCCATCGCTGGTAGCGATTGACGGCGCGCTGGACGACCTGGCGGCGGCCGTGCCCAATTTGAAGCGCGGCGTTGTGGCGGCCTGCATTGCTTGTGTGCTCGCCGACAGGCAAGTTACTGTTGCCGAGGCTGAGTTGCTGCGGGCGGTGGCGGATTCACTCGGATGTCCGGTGCCCCCGCTGCTGCCATCCGCCTCGGGTTGACTGGTAGTCGGACGTGATTTCTGTATATCGGAGTACAAACACGCCGCGTGTTAGAATAGCCTCTTATGCCCTATCGCCCGCCGCGCCAGCGAAACCTATACGATCCAGAGAGCGAAAAGCCTTTCAAACTTAGCCGCACGCGGTTAGACCGCTTTATCGAGTGCCCGCGCTGTTTTTACCTCGACCGCAGGCTGGGAGTGGACCGACCACCTGGCTTCCCCTTCAACCTCAATTCTGCAGTGGATGCTCTATTGAAAACTGAGTTCGACATCTACCGCGAACAGAGAAAACCGCATCCTCATTACATGCAGGCTCACGGTATTGACGCGGTGCCCTTTCAGCACCCCGAGCTGAACGATTGGCGTAACAATTTCAAAGGGGTGCAGCATCTGCATGAACCCACCAATCTTCTCATCCATGGTGCTGTGGATGACGTCTGGCAGGCTGCGAACGGCGAGTTAATTGTGGTGGATTACAAAGCCACCAGCAAGAACAGCGCGGTTTCGCTGGATGCGGAGTGGCAGCGCGGCTACAAGCGTCAGCTTGAAATCTACCAGTGGCTACTGCGCCGCAACGGATTCACAGTCTCCGACACGGGCTACTTCATCTACTGCAACGGCGACCGCCGTCACAAGGAATTTGCCGAGCAGATGCAGTTCATGGTAAGCGTGCTGCCGTACACGGGTAGCGATGCGTGGATTGAAGAGACTATTCTGGATGCGCACCATTGCCTGCATTCAGATAGCGCACCGCCACTCATCTCCGGCAGCTGCGATTACTGCGCCTACCACTCGGCGCGGATCGCTGCCGGATAACGGCTTCCGCTCCCGGACTCGATTTCAACTAGGAAGGTATGATGGGGTTGTTATCGTGCTAACGGTAGCGCAATAGTGGCGCGTCCGCAGGCTGGTCACCGCTCCCGGCGGCCGCATTGTGTGTCATGGCTGCGCGCAGCAGATTCAAGTCTGCCTGCCCGTATTTGTACACGCGCAGAATCATCATGGTGCTGGTGCGGCGCACCCCGGGGATGCGTTGCAGCCGCTCGGTGACCAATTCTGTGAGATGGCTGTTGTCGCGGCACATCACGTCCACCTGCAGGTGGAATTCGCCGGCGACGCGCGCGAGAAAACTCACTTCAGGGAAGTCGCCAATCTGCTTGATGGCGGCGTCAGTCAACTCAGCCGGCTCGATGGAAACGAAAACCGAAGCGTACGCATCGAAGCCGGCACGGTGCGGGTGGACCCGCGCCACAATGCTCAGTGTCTTGTCGCTCAGCATGCGCGCGATGCGGTTGCGCACCGTGCCGACGGATACGTCCAGCGGCCCGGCGATGGCCGTGAACGACTTGCGTCCGTCATCGCGCAGGTGTGCGAGAATACTGAGGTCTAACTCATCCATCGGGGCATTGCTTTTCAAAGCCATATAATCTACGTCCTTTCATCATGGTCTGAACAGAAGCAGTGCTCCGCCCTGTGAATCAAAAACCTGCGGTTTTGTCACTGCGATATTTCCATCATTGGCATGTATATATCACAATGTCGCCATATATTCAATGAGGTGACGCTGCGGTCGAACTGCAGCGCGGTGCCAAAAAACCCGCGCTCAGCGCGGCGGTGAGAAGCGGCTGACGCGCAGCGGGCGCAGGTCGATGTCCGGCTGCTCATCCGCCAGCAGCTGGGTCACCAGCTGGCCGGTGACTGGACCTTGAGTGATGCCGAGGGTGCCATGGCCGGTGGCGATAGTAAGGTTGTCGTGCTGCGGGCTGCGCCCGATGATGGGCAGGCTGTCGGGTGTGAGCGGGCGGAAGCCGCACCAGAGTTCCACCGGAGAGCTTTCATCGATTTCCGCAAGGTAATTGCGCGCGTCCGCATAAATGGCGGCAACCCGACGCGGGTTGATAGCGCTGTCGTAACCGACCAGTTCGAGCGCGCTGCTCAGACGCAACCGGTCTCCCATCGGCGTGGCAGCCAGTTTGCGCTCCTCCAAGGAAAGAGGCAGCTGCAGGCAGGCATCGGGCTTTTTCATGGTCAGGCTATAACCTTTCGCTGGCTGGATGGGCAGGCGCAGCCCGAGCGGGCGCGCCAGCAGTGGCGTGAATGCGCCCGCCGCGAGCACCACCTCCTCCGCCCGGTGGTCGCCACGCCCGGTACGCACGGCGGTGATGCGTGCGCCGGATGTTTCGAAACCGTGCACCTCGGTGCTGCTCTCGATGGCTACCCCGAGGCGACGCGCTGCATGCGCCAACGCGTGTACAAAGCAGTCGGGGATCAGGCTGCCGTAATCTGGGTAGTGGATGCCGCCGATGACGGATGAGAGCAAATGCGGTTCCGTGCGCTGCAGTTCAACGGCCGCAAGAACGCGGGTTTCCACGCCGTAGCCGCACAGCAATTCGGCCTCGTGCAGCCCGGCCTCGAAGTGAGTGTGGCTGTTGAAAACGTACAAACGCCCTCTGTACTGATAATCGCAGTGCAGATTCTCGGTCGCGTGCAGCTGCTCATGCAACTGCCGGCTGGCCTGACCCAGCGCAAGCAACACCGGGATAGTGCTCTGCATCTGGTTCTCGTTGCAGGCGGCGCGGAAACGCCACAACCAGCGCAGCAACTCGGGGTCGAGCCGGGGTCTGATGTGGAAAGGACTGTACGGGCGCAGCAGCCAACGCAGACTTTGGGCGACTACACCCGGCGCAGCCAACGGGGTCACGTGGCTATACGCGGTCAAGCCGGCGTTTCCGTGCGAACTTCCGGAGCAGATTTCTCCTTTCTCCAGCAGCATCACGCTGCGGCCCGCCTTCGCGAGGAAATACGCGATGCATACTCCAATCACCCCGCCACCGACGATGAGTACCTCGGGTTGTCTGGTAGTCATCTCAGCCACCCAGAATGATGCATAGCGTGCCGCCAGTAATGAGCATCGTGGCAACTATGCGCACGCGCCGCGCTGGTTCACGAAACAGAATCGCGGCGGTGTATCCGATGGTGCCGACGGCCGCGACTGTAATCCAGAGAGTGGTGACGTTCCAGTAGCGCTTCAGTGTAATTTCACGCAGCCATGTGAATGGCGCGAGAACATAACCTAGCGCGACTAGCAGCAGATCCAGCCAACCCAACAGGTTTGGCGCTTGCCCACGATCCACGTCCAGCACGGCTATTGCCAGAACCGACGCCGCCCGCGCAAGCAGATAAACGACGGTGAAGTCCCCGCTCCGGTATCCGCGCGAGAGGTCGAACAATTGATGTCCTGTGAGCAACCTGCAATAATCATGTGCCGCCATACAGAGGGCAACAGAGCTATCCCGCTGAATTTTACCACCGCCGCCAGAGCGAGGCCGACTGCGGCCACGATCACTGAAAGACGCAGGAAGAAGCCGATGCTGCGCTGGCTGCGTGCAAGTATATTCCAGTTGGTGTGCATGCCGGCTGAAAGTATTGTGAGCGCAAACGGAAAGAGCGCCACAGTCTGGCTCCTTCAGAGCGGGAGTAGCCGGTTAAATACCCATCCCGCTGTGCGGGCGGGATAATCGCAGGCCAAACTACGGGCGTTCGCCGCGCGCCATCCGCACGTTGATTTCTGCGATAAGTGGCGGCACATCATAGATTCCGTCAACCACATAATGCGCGCCGGTCTGGGCCATGCGCGTATAGGCGCGCTGCCGTCGCGCCTGATAAACGTTCGCGTCCAGCGCTTCTATTTCGGCCTCGGTCAGGCCAATTTCATTCCCGGTCTTGGCCAGGCCAATGGCCCACATGCCGGCGTTTAGACCCTCTTCAATGCCGGGCAGGGTATCGTCCACTTTCACGCAGGCTTCCATCGGATAGACGCCCAGCATCTGCGCGTTCTGCAGGCACATCCAGGGCTCCGGTCTTCCCGCCGGCACCTCCGCGGCGCACACCGATGAATCCGGTTTATAGCCGCGCCGGGCAGCTTCCTTAATGAGCACCTCCATCATCTCGGTCATGTAGCCGGTTGTAGACCCGATCTTCAAACTCATTCTGCGGAACTCGGTCACAGCCTCAACTGTGCCTGGTATCAACTCGGCGTAATCGGCGAGGCAGCCCAGCTGCAGTGGCACAAAGTCGGCAAACATGGTCTCCACGTCCTCCTCGTTGGGCGCGCGGCCGTGTTCCTCTTGCCAGCGCGCGGCGACTGATGCCATCTTTGAGAGTTGGCGGATATGCACCTTTTTGTGCGCCCCCATTGGCACGCGCGCCTCTTCAATGCTGATGGGCACACCCTGGCGCTGATAGACTTGCACGAACACCACCGCCGGCGCGTAGCAGCCATAATCCAGCGTGGTACCGGCCCAGTCCAGAATCACTGCCTTTAGCGAGCCCCGATATCCGCGCTGAAAATAGAATTCCATAGTAGCCTCCTAATTGGTTTGTGGTTTTCAATGTGAAAGACAAGCCGCTCTTCACGCCTGGACCACTGACTACCCGCCGCGGCGTAAAAAAATGCCATGCTGCGCGATTGCCGGGAGTGCGGCAAAACGGTCGCAGATTGCGTCGGCTTTACTGTGCTGGCTACCGCGATTCGTTGTGCCAGTGACAAGCACAGCCCTCATTCTAACTTTATCCCGGTAACGAGCTAATTGTGCCAGAATGGCACTATGCTCCGTTGCCTTCCTTCACCAAGTATATGGTCTGAGATTAAAAAATACAAATACTGCTTCAGGATTGCAACCACGGCAGCGTATAGTCGCGGCCCCCTATGGGATTCGCTCCGAGCAACATCGAATTTGTAATACACCAGTGTTACAATATAATTTCGGAAAACCCACGGCATCGCGCCAGCATATCGACGCCGACCGTCTGCCGGCAGCCCCTGATTGCGGGTTGGCGATGCTGCCGCGCGAGACGGCTTTAGCCAAAGTGCAGCATCTGTGCGCCGTGGCGCGTGCGGTCGATTGAGAGGCGCGTGTATGCTTTCCATCACAGCGATTACGTGATAGGCGAGAGGTGGCCGCAGCCGTACTTCCGCCGCATTGCTGCAGCCGGTTTCCCGCACGTTTACTGGTGCCACCATTGGCATACCGATTTCATCTACAAGCTACCGGAACTAGAGCAGATCGGGCGCTGGTTGCACGAACATGGCATGTAGTTCAATAATGCGCATGCATGCGGCCTGCGCCTCGAGGAGATGATTGCGGCGGCTGCAGTACCATAGGGGATCCGCTTGACGCTGAACATCGCCCATCGCGGCGCGCGCAGCCTTGCGCCGGAAAACAGCCTCTCCGCCGCGCAGAGCGCGCTGCAGGTTGGCGCGCACATGTGGGAACTGGACGTGGCCGTGAGCGCCGATGGTGCGCTGTTCGCGTTTCACGATTTTTCGCTGGTGCGTACCAGCAACGCGCGGCAGATTTTCCCCGACCGTGCGCCGTGGATCTTCACTAATTTTTCACTATCCGAGTTGGAAAAACTAGATTACGGCAGCTGGTACGAGGAGACGGACCCTTTCGGGCAGATTGCTGCCGGGGCAGTGACTGCAGCGCAGGCAGCCCGCTATCGGGGCGAGCCGCTGCTGACACTGCGACGGGCACTCGAATTCACGCGCGAGCACGACTGGCGCGTGAATATCGAAATAAAGACGCTGCCGGCCCCCATGGGTGATTTTCCGGTGGCGGCGGCGGTAGTATCGCTGATTGAAGAACTGCGGGCGGAGCGGCACGTGGTGGTGAGTTCCTTCAACTTCGCCGTCGTCCGTCAGGTTGTCGCCTGCAACGATGCCATCGCCGTGGCGGCGCTGGCCGGTCACTCCGAGAACGTGCCCCTTCAGGAGCCGCCAGACAATCTGCCGTTAAGCGGGTACTTTCCGCGTCATTCTATAGTAACCGTGCAGCAGATTCGTGCGTTGCAGGTACGTGGCCACAGTGTGATGCCGTGGGTGGTGAATGACGCAGCTGAAATGAGCCGCCTGGTGGAGGCCGGCGTCAGTGGCATCTTCACCGACTTTCCGCAACGGCTGCTGCCGCTGCTTCAACCCGATGCAATAGCATCCACATAGCTTCAATCTGCGTTACGCGACTGAGGATTCATACTGTTTTGGCCGTGGAATCAACCTCCGATGATGCTCCAAAAGCGCCCGTATTGCGGCTCTGGGCAGCCGCCGGTGGCGTCGCGACACTGCACCACAACGCAACGGATCCATAGCAAAAAGGACACGAGGTTAAACTTGGAGTCAAATTATCTTAATTATTACAATTTGTGAGCAGGACAATGTGCACATGCAGCTGCTGCATTCTATTATGCAGTTTCAATTTCAGTTGGCAAAACACTCGGTATGCTCGTTTGTGGTTCCAGCTGTAGCCCTGCTGATACTGCAAGTACGCGAACATTTTCTTGAAGAGTCAGTGTGGTTTGCGGTCAGCCAGTTTTCGCAACTGCACCTGGATTTCGCTGTCGTCAGGCCTCTTCGCTGGACAACAAAACCCTGTCCGGTTAAGACCTAGTAAGTGGCACGCTGCCCATTTACTAGGGGCATGTACGTCGATGGCATACTTGGCTAGCCCGCGCCGCTCTGTGGGCCCCCAGCTTTTTTCAACAATGTCTTTCAGGGTCTTGCGATCCAAGCTAAGCTCAGCACACACATGTTTCAATTTGCAGTTCTCTGCCTCCACTTGTCCCTGGTACGGTTTTAGGGGATGCTTGCCTGCCAGCTACACAGGTGTAAGAGTGTTTTGTTAGAGGTCCAGTCTTCCTATTCTGTGCTTGCGGAGAATGGTTTCCACCATGTCCTCGGTGCTGCCGAAACCCAGATCCTTAGCTACGCCCTCGAGGCGAACCGCCAAAGTGTCGGTTGTTGCACTTTTGCTACCCTTAGGACGACCGCGTTTCTGCGGCGCACCCGGCCTGGCTACGGCCTTCTTTGGAGTAGAGGACACTTTCTTGACCCGTCGCGCTTTCTTTTTTGGTCTCCCTAATTTCTTCTTCGTAGCAGCCTTTTTTTGTTTACCGGCTTTACTTTTGCGACCTCCGATCTGACTCTTACGCTTCAAAACGGTCTGCTTCGAGGCTCCTGCGGCCGCTGAGACCTTGCCGCCCAAGAATTTTTCTAACTTAGCGAGGTTTTTTCCCCGTGGCAAAACTTTGCCAGCTTCCCAATTCAAAATAGTGTTTGCTGTGACGTCAAGTGTAGAGGCCAGCGCCTTCTGGGTTAGACCTAGGCTTTTGCGGTGTTTTCTAATAGGCAGTGTCATGATGAACCTCGTCTCACATACCCTTTCGCGTTTATTTTTGGCCGTCACTTGCAAAACTTCTTAATGCAAATGGCAAGTCAGACATAAGAATAGGGGCAAAACCATCCGCATTAATTATAAGCAATGTCAAAACGCTACAAGGAATTCTAAAGCAATCCGACAAATGTGAACTTAACACTGTATACCATAAAGCCACTCATCTAGCAACTGACGTCGGTTCAACGAACGGCACTAGTAAGTAATCCGAGCCGAACGATTCGGGAATCAATGTGAGATGACCGCCATGTGATTTGCAAGCGGGACATGAAAGAGATGGCCTGCTGGAAGAATTGGCGGTGATATTCATGGCCAAATGGTGCACCTGTCTGGCTGGTTCCTCGGCGGCTGAATGACGCATGTACACGAAAATATGCCGTTCTACGAACCCTATCAGAATTAATGCAAACGCTATGTGCGTCAATCGTGGGTACCCACTAGCATCGGCTGCAGCTACGATAATCGTACTGCCGATTTTCGTGTGGTTGGCGGCGGGTAGTCGCCAAGAATCGAATGTCTTATCCTGGTCGCAGACTGCAACCCCTATCTGGCGTCTGCGGCGTCGCTGGAGGCCGGGATACACGGCCTCCAGCAGAGCAGATTGAGCCCCCGCCAATTTTCGAAGGCGATTTTTCGGCGCGGATGATCGCCCCAAGGTCCCACGCAGTCTTCAGGGAGCGATTGACCTGATGACAGAAAGCGCCGTATTGCGCACCGCCTTAGGGGAAACAGTGCTCGAACACTACGCGCACTTCTTCTGCACCGAGCATCGCAAATACGATGCAGCGGTGACGAACTGGGAACGCGAACGCTGTTTCGAGCGCGTGTAGATTGGATAATCCGCGCTTCAGGACGTGGAATGCCATAGCACTACGCCTGTGGGGTCTATGGCGGTGCCGTGCGGAGTAGTCAAGCTCGTCAGCAATTTTGTTGCTTGCGCTGTCTTGCTGGCGTCCTTTGCCTATCCATCGGCGCCCGCATGTTCCGCATAGGCGGCGTGGACCGGCGCGCCGCCAACAATCACCTTCGAAAAGTTGGTGCGCGCCCACAATCATGGCGCAGTGGCGGGCGCTATCGAAATCTGCAATGCGCAACCTGTCGCGGTAGTCGTAGCCCGTGTTTGGCGGGCGGATGCGGTGGAGGTCTAGCATGTCCTCGTCGGAAAAGACGATGGCTTAATCGATTGTGGCCGTCCTGCTCAGTCACGGGTCGCAGCCGAATGGGACGACTTATCTTCCAATGACGAGTTCATGTTCAGTGGTAACACTTGACACACGAGTACGGAGTCGATAAAATAATTACACGAAAATTGAAATAAATGTAGCTGTGTGACGGAACGATTCCAGACTATTCAGCTCGGCAGGGTAACGGTACCTATGCCACGCACCACCGACCATAAATAAATGGAGGAAAAATGGCCAAGACGAGAATGACACCCAGCGAGGCATTGGTGGAAACCCTGGTGGCTGAAAAAATTAACACAGTTTTCGGGATTGTGGGTTCAGCCTTTATGGACGCGCTCGATATTTTCCCGCAGGCGGGGATTCGCTTTGTCTCTGTGGCGCACGAACAGGCGGCTGGACACGCCGCTGATGCCATGGCTCGAGTGACCGGCCGCCCACAGGTCTGCATTGCGCAGAACGGGCCCGGCGTCGCGAACTTTGTTTCGGCGATAACGGCTGCCTACTGGGCGCACTCGCCGGTGGTCTGCATCACCCCGGAGACGGGCTCCGGCGGTATCGGTACGGGCGGTTTTCAGGAATTGGATCAGATGCCGATGTTCGCGGCCCAGACTGTCTATCAGGTGCGTGTCAACCGGCAGGACCGCATGGCTGAACTGGCTCGGCGCTGTTTTTATCTGGCGAAAGTTGAGAACGGACCGACGCAACTCAATGTCCCTCGCGATCGATTCTATGGCGAGGAGGAATATGAGATATATCCCAGCCTGGACATATCCCGGGGTCCGGGGTCCGGGCAGGCTCTGCAGCAGGCGCTGAGTCTACTGCTGTCTGCGCAGTACCCTGTCATTCTGGCGGGTGGCGGCGTCTCGCAGGGCGACGCTCTGGATGAGGTCACTGAACTGGCTGAGTACCTGACTGTGCCGGTGGTGAACAGCTATCTGCACAACGACACTTTCCCGAGCAGGCACCCGCTGTCTGTGGGCCCAATCGGTTACTGTGGCTCAAAGGCGGCCATGCGCACGCTGGCAAAAGCGGATGTGGTGCTCGCTCTCGGAACGCGGCTGGGGCCATTCGGTACGCTGCCCCAGTACGACATGGATTATTGGCCGGAGCAGGCGCGCATCGTTCAGGTGGATGTCGATCACAAAGTACTCGGGTTGACCAAGCGGGTGGATGTGGCCGCCCATGCTGACGTGGGCGAATTCACCGGAGAATTGACGGCGTCGGTGAAGGCGCAGAAACCCGACCTGAAACCGGATATGGACCGCATGGAGGATATCGATCAGGAGAAGCGCGAATGGGCCGCAGAAAAAGAAAGCTGGTCCAGTTCAACTAGCACGTTGATGCACCCACGCCGCTTCCTGCGTGAGATTTCGGAGGCCGTTCCGGAAGGTTCCATCGTAACCACCGACATCGGCAACAACTGTTCGATTGCAAATGATTACTTCCATTTTAGCGGCGTGCGCCAGCACATCGCGGCGCTGAGCTGGGGCAATTGTGGCTTTGCCATGGGCGCAGCCATCGGTGCGAAATGCGCCCGCCCGGATGCGCCTGTCTTCGCTTTCCAGGGTGATGGTGCATATGGCATCGGCGGCCTGGCGGAGGTGATGACGCTGGTGCGTGAGCAAATTCCGGTGATTGCCATTGTGGCCAATAACCACGAATGGGGTGCTGAGAAGAAGAATCAGATCGACTACTATGGCGACCGCTTCCTCGGCACCAACCTGCGTGAGAACCCTGATTATGCCGAGCTGGCGCGCCACATGGGCGCGCTTGGTTTTCGCGTGGATGATTACCGCGATGTGCAGGATGTGGTGCGCGAAGCGGTTGCCTCTGGGCGCCCGTGCGTGATTGATGGGGTGATTGAGGGTGGCGAAAACGTGCTGGCTGAACCGTTCCGGCGTGACGCGTTAAAAGTGCCCGAGCGCATGCTGGAAAAATACTGGCATCCCGCGTGAACGCAGGCCGCTGATGTTGGAAAGCTCCTTCCCGAGTAAGTAGAGATGCAGACCACAGGCAATTCACGGCCGGAAATGCAGACAATCTGGCACCCGCTCACACAGCACAAACCGTTGCTAGAAAACCCGCCCGCACATATTGTGGAGGCAGATGGATGTTATCTCAAGGCGCGGGATGGCAGAACCTATCTGGACGCGGTGGCCGGAATCTGGTGCGTGAATGTCGGACATGGCCGCAAAGAGATGGCCGCGGTTGCCAGCAAGCAGATGGAGCAACTGGCCTTCCTCACCCCGACAATGACGCATGACCCGGGCGTGAAGCTCACCAGCAAGCTGCTCGACATGGTGGGCATGGAGGGGAGGGTGTATCTTTCAAATAGCGGCTCGGAGGCGAATGAGGCTGCCTTCAAAATAATCTGGCAATACCACGCGCAATCAGGTGAACCGGGTGGCCAGCAGCGCTATAAAATCATCTCCCGCTATCGTGCCTACCATGGAAACACGCTCGGAGGCATGAGCGCTACCGGGCAGGCGGAACGGAAAGTCGGTTATGGCGTGGGAGTGCCGGGATTCTTGCATATCCCGCCGCCCTATCCTTACCGTGCCAGTGACAGTCAGACCCCGTCCGAACACGGGCTGGAGTGCGTCCAGATGCTGGAAGATACAATAGTCTACGAGGGGCCGCAAACGGTGGCTGCCTTCATCATGGAGCCAATAATCTCCGGCGGCGGCGTGTTGATTCCGCCGGATGAATACTTGCCTAAAGTGCGCGAGGTGTGCGACAAATACGGTGTGTTGCTCATTCTCGACGAGGTGGTCTCGGGCTTTGGGCGCACCGGAAAAATGTTTGCTTACCAGCACTGGAAGGTGAAGCCTGACATCTTCACCTTTGCGAAAGGGATCGCGAGCGGTTATATGCCGCTGGGAGCCACCCTTGTTCGTCAGGAGATATTCGATGCATTTCTCAGTGAGCCCGGCGATCTGGCGCATTTTCGGCACATTAACACCTATGGCGCGCATCCGGTGGCGGCTGCGGTTGCGCTCAAGAACATTGAGATTCTGGAGAAAGAAAAACTGGTCGAGAATTCCGAAAAGCAAGGCGCGTATTTGCTGCGCCAGCTGGATGAACTGACCGAACATCCCTATGTGGGCGACGTGCGCGGGCGTGGGCTGTTGGCTGGGGTTGAGCTGGTCTCCGACAAGGGTTCGAAGGCGCCACTCGCCGGAGACAAGGTCGGCGCTGTGATTAATAGCTGCAAACAACACGGTGTGCTGCTGGGGCGAAATGGAAACACGGTGCCGGGTCTTTCGAATGTGGTATTAGCCGCGCCGCCGCTGATCGCCGGCGAGGCCGAGATAGACACAATCGTGAACGCGCTGAAATCCGCGCTGATGGACATTCTGTAATATCCATTGAAAGTGTGCTCGCAGTCATCGCCTGGTGTCGACACGGCAAAACGTGTGGGCGTCTGGCGCAGAGTGGTTGATGGGAGGAGACTATGAAAATTGGAATCCCGCGAGAGACAAAGGAAATGGAAAACCGCATCGGCCTGACTCCGGGCGGGGCGGCCGCGCTGCATGGTCGTGGTCATGAGGTGCTGGTGGAGACCACTGCTGGCACAGGCAGCGGCTTTGAGGATGAGGAATACCGTCAATCTGGCGCTCGTATCGTGGATGCGGCGGAGGAGGTCTGGGCTGCAGACATGGTCTGCAAGGTGAAAGAACCGATGCCGGAAGAATATCCCTTATTCCGCCCCGATCTGGTGCTGTTCACTTACCTGCACCTTGCCGCCGAGGGAGCGCTCTCCCGGGCGCTGCTCGAAAGCAGAGTCACTGCCATCGCATACGAGACCGTGCAGCTGGAAAACGGCGCGCTGCCGTTGCTGACGCCCATGTCCGAGGTGGCCGGGCGTATGGCGGTGCAGGTTGGCGTGCATTTTCTTGAAAAGACAAACGGCGGCCGGGGCGTGCTGCTGGGCAGCGTGCCGGGCGTGAAACCCGGGGTGGCGGTGATTATCGGTGGCGGCGTGGTCGGGCTAAATTCGGCCAAGATGGCGGTTGGTCTCGGCGCACGAGTGATAATGCTGGATATTAACGCGCAGCGCTTGCGCCAACTCGATGATATCTTCAACGGACGCGTGGAAACGGTGATGTCCAACCAATTCAATATCGCTCGGGCAGCGGAGGCCGCAGATTTGCTCATCGGGGCGGTGCTGCTTGCCGGAGCGCGTGCGCCGACGCTGGTGACCGAGGAGATGGTGAAGTCGATGAAGCCCGGCGCGGTGATAGTGGATGTGGCCATCGATCAGGGCGGTTGCGTGGAAACGATTGACCACGTCACTTATCACGGCGATCCGACCTATGTGCGCCACGGTGTGGTGCACTACTCGGTGGGCAACATGCCGGGGGCCGTCCCGCGCACTTCCACTCTGGCGCTCACAAATGTCACCCTGCCGTACGCACTGCGCCTCGCCGATGAGGGTTTCCGGGTGGCCTGCAAAGCCGACAGCGCGCTTGCGCAAGGCCTTAATACGCTTGGCGGACACGTCACCCATGCGGCTGTGGCACGCTCGCTAGGGTATGATTACGCGCCGGCCGAAAGATTGCTGTAACGCTCTGAGCTGACATTGTGATGATGGCAACGGAAGAACAGCTACCCGCACAGGCACAAGTGGTGGTTGTCGGCGGCGGTATCGTCGGTTGCAGCGTAGCCTATCATCTCACTAAATTGGGGGTCAGCGATGTGCTGTTGCTGGAGCGAAAAAAACTTACCTGCGGAACCACTTGGCATGCTGCCGGGCTGGTCGGGCAGCTGCGTGCCACCCAGAATCTCACTCGCCTGGCGCAATACAGCGCGGAACTGTTCGGCAATCTGGAAAATGAAACCGGCCGCGCCACCGGATTCAAGCAGTGTGGCTCACTCGCTGTCGCGAACAACGCGGAACGCTTCGAGGAGCTGAAGCGGGGCGCGTCCATGGCCAAGTGCTTCGGGGTGGAAGTGGAAATCATCTCCGCTGCCGAGGCTGCGCGCATGTGGCCGCTGATGAATGCGCGCGATCTGGTCGGCGCGGTTTATCTGCCGCACGATGGGCAAACAGACCCGACCGACACCACACTCGCGCTGGCGAAGGGCGCGCAAATGGGTGGCGCTACCATTGTTGAACAGGTCGCGGTGACTGGTATTCACCGCAAGAATGGGCGCGTGACCGGCGTGGCCACCAGCCGAGGAGATGTGCTGGCGGATACCGTGGTCAACTGTGCGGGCATGTGGGCGCAGCATCTGGGCGCGCTCTGTGGCGTCAACGTTCCGCTGCACGCGGCCGAGCATTTTTACATCGTCACCGTGCCCATTGATGGGTTCCCGACTGATCTGCCGGTGCTGCGTGACCCCGACAGTTATACTTATTTCAAGGGCGAGGCTGGCGCGATTATGGCCGGGTTCTTCGAGCCGAACGCCAAGCCGTGGGGGATGGACGGAATTCCGGAGGACTTCGAATTTGGCACGCTGCCGGAAGACTGGGACCACCTTGAACCGGTGCTCGAAAAGATGATGCAGCGTGTGCCTGTTCTGGAAGACACTGGGGTGCACACCTTTTTCAACGGGCCGGAAAGCTTTACTCCTGACGACAATTACCATCTGGGCGAGGCCCCGGAACTGAAAGGGTTCTTTGTGGCAGCCGGTTTCAATTCCATCGGGATTGTCTCTTCCGGTGGAGCCGGCAAGGTCCTGGCCGATTGGATTGTCAATGGCCACCCCCCCATGGATCTCTGGGATGTGGACATTCGCCGAAACATGTTCTTTCAAGGCAATCGTAACTATCTGCGCGCGCGTGTCACCGAGGGACTGGGGCTGCTCTACGAAATGCACTGGCCGTTCAAGCAATACCGCACCGGCCGGGGCGTGCGCAAGTCGCCTCTGCACGCGCGCATGCAAGCGCAGGGCGCCTGCTTCGGCGAAGCCGCCGGCTGGGAACGCCCGAACTGGTTCGCGCCGGAGGGGGTGACACCGGAGTACGAGTATTCCTATGGACGCCAGAACTGGTTCGAGTTCTCCGCCTGTGAGCACCGTGCGGTGCGCGAGAACGTGGGCCTCTTTGACCAGACCTCGTTCGTGAAATTCCTACTGCAGGGCCGCGACGCAGTGCAAGTGCTCAACCGCGTCTGTGGCAACCAGCTCGATGTGCCGGAAGGAAAGATCGTGTACACGCAGCTGCTCAATGAGCGTGGCGGAATCGAGGGCGACGTGACCATCACTCGTCTGGCTGAGGACGCTTTCTTCATTGTGGACTCGGGCGTTGCGCAGACGCGCAATTACTATTGGATCCGGAGCCAGATTCGCCCCGACGAGTACGCGAACCTGACTGACGTCACTTCCGCTTATGCCGTGCTGGGGGTGATGGGACCAAACTCGAGAACATTCTTGCAGAACCTGACCTCTGCGGATCTCTCCAATGCGGCCTTCCCCTTTGCCACGGTGCAGGAGATCGAGCTGGGCTACGCGCGCGTACGCGCTGCGCGCATCACCTACGTCGGCGAGCTGGGCTGGGAACTGTATATCCCCACCGAGTTCGCCGTCGGAGTCTATGATGTTATCGAGCAGGCGGGCAAAGCCGTGGGGCTCGCGCACTGCGGCTATCACGCCCTGAACTCATTGCGCATCGAAAAAGGGTATCGGCACTGGGGCCACGACATCACCGATGAGGACACCCCTATTGAGGCCGGGTTGGGATTCGCGGTAAAATTCTCCAAACAGACGCATTTTAACGGACGTGAGCGGCTCTTGCGCCAGAAGGAATCGGGCGTAGTTAAACGTCTAGTGACATTCGCTCTGGAGGACGCAAACAGGCTGCTTTACCATAATGAGCCCATTTGCCGCAATGACGAAATTGTGGGTTACATTGCCTCCGGAATGTTCGGTCATACTATTGGCACTGCCATCGGATTGGGATACGTGAACCATGAAGATGGAGTCAGCGCTGATTATGTCTCCGCAGGAAACTATGAGCTGGAGGTATCCGGGGAGCGCGTACCCGCGCGCGCCAGTTTGCGCCCGTTGTATGACCCGCAGAACGTACGCATAAAGAACTGACAAGGGAGGCGTTTCCATGGAAAAGAACGGGCAACTTCTCAATTTCGTCAACGGGAGCTGGCAGAAATCTGGCGCCGGGGAGCATCTGGATGTGCTCAATCCGGCCACCGACAGGAAGCTTGGCGTGGTGCCACTTTCACCAGGAACGGAAGTGGGTGCTGCTGCCCGGGCTGCCTGCGCCGCGCTGCCGGACTGGCAGCGCACGCCGGTCGGTGAGCGCATCCAGCATCTCTTCAGGTTGAAGAGCTTGCTCGAGGATAATATCGATCGGCTGGCGCACGCCGTTACACTGGACAATGGCAAAACCTACGGGGAGAGCGTTGGTGAGATCGGGCGTGGAATTGAAAACGTTGAGGTGGCCTGCGGTGCGCCCTCCTTGATGCAGGGACGGAACAACGAGGATATCTCCCGTGGGGTGGATGAACATCTCATACGCCAGCCGGTGGGGGTGGTGGCAGCCATCACTCCCTTCAATTTCTCGGTGATGATTCCGTTGTGGTTTATGCCCTATGCTGTCGCCACCGGCAATTGCTTTATCCACAAGCCGAGTGAAAAGGTGCCGATGGCAACGCAGATACTGTTCGAGCTTTTCGAGCAAGCCGAATTTCCGGCGGGTGTGGTGCAGCTGGTGAATGGCAGCGCGGACACTGTCAACGCGATTCTGGACCATCCTACTATTCGCGCTATCAGCTTTGTGGGTTCCTCGGCAGTAGCGAAACTGGTTTACAGCCGCGCCACGGCCAACGGAAAGCGGGCGCAATGTCAGGGCGGCGCGAAGAACCCGATAGTAATTATGCCGGATGCGGATATGGAAAGCACGGTGCAGATCATGTCAGACGCCGCTTTCGGTTGTGCTGGGCAGCGCTGTCTCTCTGGACCCGTCGCCATCACGATCGGCGAGGCCAAAACCACGTTTGCTGAGCCAATGGCAGCGGCAGCGGCGGCGCGCACGGTCGGGTTTGGCCTTGACGAAGGCGTGCAAACCGGGCCAGTGATTACGGCTGAGAGTAAAGCGCGCGTTGAGGCACTTGTCGCGCAGGGGATGGATGAGGGCGCCACAATCTTGGTGGATGGTCGCGGCCACAAGGTACGCGGTTATGAGGACGGCTATTTTGTCGCGCCCACAGTGCTGACTGATGTGCCGCCAAATTGCGACACAGCGCAGATAGAGTTCTTCGGCCCAGTGCTCAGTCTGACACATGCCAGCGACGCTGATGAGGCCCTGCGCTTGGTGAATGACCGCGGTTACGGCAACGGGGCATGCATTTTCACCAGCGATGGCGCTACGGCGCGCAGATTCCGCAATGAGGCGGATGCTGGCAACGTAGGTATCAACGTAGCAGTGCCCGCGCCGATGGCGTTCTTTCCTTTCAGCGACTGGAATGACAGCTTCTTTGGAGACCTGCATGCCCAGGGCGTGCACGCCATCGAGTTCTTCACGCAGACAAAGGTGGTGGTGGAACGCTGGCCGCAGGCATGAGCGGGAAGCGTCGCCCATGCCGAGCGTTTTTTCCATGAGAAGGAGGATTGCTGAACGGCCAAGAATCTGGAAGTTGAGACCTTGCGGGCCACGCCAGCCCCAGTGACCCCAACCAGAAGCAAGTCGCCGGCATGCGTGACATTGGCCTTTGTGACGTGGTGAATACTGAAATCGGCAACATCATCGTAATGGGCGTCTACGCGCAATGTTTGGCGCATCTGCCTGACTTGGACCGGAAGGCACTGAGCAAGCTGATAACCAAAGCCAAGCATTGAAGATTGCGCTAGAAAGCCTGCACAACATGCCCGCCACAATCGATGCGAGTACAGTTTCTCTAGAATGAACTGGGCATCGGTGGTGACTTTAAGGGAAGAGTAGGGTGAAAATACTAGTTATTAATAGCGGGTCCTCCAGCATCAAATATCAGTTTACTGACACCCGGCTGCAGGAGCCGTTGTGCAAAGGCATGGTGGAGAGAATCGGCTCCAAGAGCAGCATCCTGACTCACCGGAGATCTAAAGAGAAAACCGCGAGCGTAGAGGTGTATGCTCCTGATCATAACCAGGCCATAAGCCACATATTCGAGACATTGACCAAGCCTACTCACCACGTGATAAAATCTTATAAAGAGATATCAGGCATAGGCCACCGCGTTGTGCATGGCGATGAGATATTTACTCGGCCCACTCTTGTAACTCCAGAGGTAATAGACACCATTGAGAAACTTAATGAACTTGCGCCCTTGCATAATCCTCCGGCCATATCGGGCATCCGTGCCTGCCAGAGATTCGCGAGAGGTGTAAGGCAGGTAGCTGTTTTTGATACAGCATTTCACCAGACTATTGAACCCTACGCATACATTTATGGCATACCGTATGAACTCTATGAGGAGCTTAAGATTAGAAGATATGGGTTTCATGGAACAAGCCACAAATATGTTGCAAAGCAAGCAGCAAAGCGGCTGAATAGAGAATTAATGGATTTAAGCCTTATCACCTGCCATCTAGGTAATGGCTGCAGCATGACAGCGGTCAAGAACGGCAGGTCTCTAGATACCAGCCTTGGATTTACACCCTTGGAAGGGCTGTTGATGGGCACTCGTTGCGGTGACATCGACCCCGCGATTGTGCTCTATTTGATGAAAAAGAGACATCTGAGCCCGGAGGCGATGGGTGACCTGCTCAACAAAAAGAGTGGGCTCCTCGGTGTCTCGGGGCTAAGTAATGACATGAGGGATTTATTGGAAGCAGCCGCCTCGGATAATGAGCGCGCAAAACTTGCTATAGAAATGTTCTTGTACCGCATAAAGAAGTACATTGGAGCATATGCAGCGAGCATGGACGGTTTAGATGCTGTCGTTCTGACGGCGGGCATCGGTGAGGATGTACCTTTTGTCAGGGAGAGAATAGCGAAAGATCTGAAAAATTTTCTGAAGAATTTCAGAGCCAGGATACTGGTCATACCTACTGATGAGGAGATGATGATTTCACAGGAGACAGCCGACCTGTTGAAAGGCCTGCGCGGACAAGGGTGACATCTGCCTTTCTCGGGAGAGAAAAGGTTGTCTATCATCTTGGCGGGGAGTTGTAGTGTGAGGAAGCCTTAGTGGGCGCGCCACTGTTTTTGCGATTCCCAATTTGGATGCCGCTAATATTGGGTGCAAGATGGCGCAGTAGTTCTAATAGTCGACTTTTCGCCCAGCATTATTTTCCGCGCAATTGCCCAGCGTCCGCGCCCTGGGTGCGGCCGTGGTCGGTTTCAGCGTCGTAGGTCAGGTTGCGATCACGGAACTTGGCGTGGTTCGACGTAACGTCCGCATTTGCCTGCTCGCACTCGGTCGCGGTGCGCACCTTCTCTTCGTTCGCTGCCGTCAATTCCACTAGCTCCTCTCGGTGCCCATCCTCGTGGACCAGCAGCGCGTTGTAGAAACTGAGCCACTCGGCCTGAAGCGCCTCTGAACCCTGCGCAAAGTTGACCCAGTGCGGCATGGATGTTTCGATTCCCGTGCTAATTTGCGCCTGTTCTAGGCGCGTGCAATCGGCTGCCTGATAGCTCCACGAGAAGCGCGTCACCCCGGCCATCGGCTCTCCGTCCACCGACGGCGCGCCTGCGCGCATGTTGTCATAGACCTCATCCCCGCTCGCGCCGTTGACCTCGTAATGTGTGCAGTAATCGCACAGCGGATAGTCGGAGGCCACTGCGGGTTCCGGTTCTGCCTCCCCCGCGGCCTGCTGTAGGTTTACGGCCGCCCCGGCCACATCCATCGAGCTGCTGATGGTGGTAGGCGGATTTTGGTAAAAGGAGGCATCTAGGCCGGAGGCCACCAGTTCGCCCGTGGCTGTACCGGAGCCATCCCAGGCGAAAAGCTCGTTCTCCGGCGTGACGAAATACCAGTCGCCGCTGGAGGCCTGCAGCCATTTCTCGGCGCGACCGCCCCAATTGTCGTTTTTTGGACTGTACACAAATTCATGGAAATTGTGCAGGCGCATCCATTCCGGCTGCTCAACTGCACTGTGGAAAGTTAAGCGCATGCTCTCCGGGTTTCTTATCACCACCGCCAGCGCCGCCGTGACAGTAGCGAACATCATAATCATGATTGGGTGGTTCCACTTGATGTGGATGCCTTTGATGGTCATTGTTCGTTTCCTTCCGCCGCGCTGGTTTGCAGGGCGCTGATTCGCGCGCGCAACTGTGCGATCTCGGTGGGGAGCTCCGGCTCAAGCAGCACCCCGATGGTTCTGGCACGGTGCTTGCGGTTGGCGAGCTCAATGGTCAGGCGCAGCCGCGCCGCGCGGCCAGGCTGTGCGCGGTCGTCCAGCATGGCCGGGCGCCCCGGGCTGCCCGTCACGTGCGCATATTCTCCCTCGGAGAGAACAGCGCCAATCTCATCGCGCAGCTCATTTATGAGTATATTCCGCTCATGCTGATACGCCAACTGAAAACCGAGGTACCAGACCAGCAGCCCGAGCGCCGCAATCAGAATGCTCAGAGCTGTGCCCACGCCGGGGGAGCGCCCACCGTAATTGTGCAGTGCGTGCAAGGCGTACGCGCCCAGCAGCCCGCCCGTGATGTACCCGGCAGCTTTCCAAAAGCCGAGCGCGTGGCGCGCCATCCCAAAACCGGCGCCGACCAAGCCCGAGTACATCGCATGTGAGATACCGAACACCAGCCCGCGTAAAACGAACAGCTCGAAGAGCGCGTACCAGCCTCCGCTTTGCAGCGCATCCAAATAATAGATGTAATTTTCAGCGGTGGCGAATCCCAGACCGACCATCGCGCCGTACACCATGCCGTCCAGCACACCGTCGAACTCCTGCCGCGCCAGCACGAAGACTGCGGCGATGGCAAGCGCCTTGAGAAATTCCTCCACGGCGGGCGCCACCAGCGTGTTTACGGTGTCGCGCGATAGCCAGGCCAGCGGGCTGATGAGTTGCGGGTTGAGCAGCTCGCTCAGCAGCACTGACGGCACCGTGCCCCATAGGAACACCAGCACCAGAAAATGGATTGGCTCGTGCTCATAGCGGTCGGCGCGGTAAAAGAGCAGCGCGAACAACGTGCCGGGGATGGCGCATGCCAGCAGAGAAGCAACTATCGCTACAGAGGGCTGGATCACACTGGCATTCTAGCACGACCCGGGCGCGAGGTCAGTGGCCAGGACGGTCGCGCAAAACGCCGCCGCGAGCCTGGTGCGCCTGGCCAATGACAAGAAATATGTTCGGGTCCACCTCCAGCACCAGCTGACGGAGCGCCTCCACTTCTGAGCGGCTGATGGCGCAGAAGAGCACCGATTTCTCTTGCCCGGAATATATGCCCTGCGCCTGCCATGTTGTCACCCCTCGGTGAAAGCGGTGCACGATTGCGTCGCCGACCTCGCTGGGGTGTCTGGTGACCACTGTGACCGTGCGCACTATGCTCGGCCCTTCCAGCGTGAAATCGATAGCCAGCCCGCAGATAAACACGGCCAGTACCCCGAACAGGGCCGATTCCCAGCCGAACACCCAGCCGGCCAGCAGAATTCCGCTGTCAGTCAGCAGCAGGATCTGGCTCATCGGCCAGCCAGTGAAGCGCTGCAGAATGCGCGCGTACACGCCGGTGCCGCCGGTGCTGCCCCGTCCACGGAAAATCAATCCAACGCCGACTCCGGCGGTCAGGCCACCATAGAGCACATTTAGCATCGGGTTCTCCGATAGCGGCGTGAGATGCGGGGCCGAAAGATCAATGGCGGCCGAAATAAGCAGCGCGACCCAACCGGTGCGGATCAGAAAGCGCCAGCGACCGAGATATCTAAATCCGAAGAACAGCCCGGGCAGGCGCAGCAGCAGCAGCCCCACTCCGAGCGGCAGGCCGAAATAATGGCGCGCAACGAGCCCGAAAGCCAGAAAACTTCCGTCCGGGATGTGCATTGGTGCCA
>PVBE012117672.1_pt1 | contig 27697 bp, 24 predicted proteins | sample 1631181 | NCBI WGS metagenome assembly PVBE01 (sample SAMN08397723, study PRJNA350692) | Marine metagenome, whole genome shotgun sequencing project. | isolation source: water | place: Pacific Ocean | collected 2012-04
TATTGAAAACTCTCGTGCCTCGAGTTTCCAACAAGTCAACATCACAAAATCATAGACATAATGAAAGAAATTTAGAAAAATGTCTACCTTAGCTTTGTCTTATGATGGGGGATACTACACCAGTACTTCGTTATTATTAGAAAAAATTGTTGCAATTTGAATATCAAGTATTGCTGCAAGTGAAATTAAGAGTTGATTGCCGAGATCAGTTATTGTCTTTTCTCCTTGTAATAACTCACTTATTCTTACGATGGAAGTTTGCATCCATTGATTTCTTTCATTTGTATTTCTTAGTTCCAACAAATTTTTTCTCATTTGCAACAAAGCATTCCCAAGTACATCACTATCACTAAGTGGATTGTATTTTTCATCTAGTTTACCTTTACCTATATTTAATGCAAATTCAGCGTTTACTTTTAGAGAATTGGAAAGTTTTTTCAAAGCAAGAGCCATTTCAGATAACTCGTCATGTGTTTTAATTTCAAATACATCAATGTTCTCAATATCTCCAGTTGACAATTGATTAAGAATCTTTGTAGTTTTAATAAGTGGTTTAGAAATTCTTCTAGCAATAAACCAAATTAGAAGTGCCAAAAGGAGGATACCAACAAATCCTACTAATACTGATATTGTAAAGGTTCTATCTGCTTTTTGTAATATCACATCAGATGGAACTATTATAATAATATACCAGGTATCAGATGATACACCCGGTTTAAATGGTGCAAATGAAATAAATAATTTATTTGTTCCATCCGTTGTTTCTGTGAAAGAAAATGCTTTTCCAGAATTAACCATTCCCTCAATGTCGAGATTAGCAAATTTGCTAAATTCGGTATCGTATATTGATGTGTTTTCAAGAGTGCTATCAGGGTGTGAAATAATTACACCTTTTGCAGAGATCATACTCGCATAACTTCCTTTGAAAGGATTAATATTTTCAACTATATCATGGAACCTGTCAAGTTCAACATCTGATCCAGTAAGTCCAATAAATACGCCATTATCCATGAGAGGTATAGCAATACTAGATTCCAGTATTTGGTTTTCCTGTTGGTCAGTATATGAATAAAGATAAGGTTCAGTCAATACTTCTCTCGGGTTATTTTTAATGTCGTAATAAATACCTCCAAGGTTTAATTCTCCAACTTCAAGTATTTCGGCTTGATAGAGTAGTTCGTCTCCTTCTCTGTAGTATGTGTATCTCTCCCTTCCGTTTTCTTCATTAAAATTTGGATCGATGGCATTCAATTCCCAACTAGTCCAAACAGAATAAAATTGCGGATTTTTAATGAGGATATCTTCCATTATTTAATTATAAATCACCACCCATTGTTCTTTGTCAATATCTTTAAATCCACTAAAGGCATTTGTCAGTGAACGACATGTTGCTATATCGTTATCTAATTCTGCTTTTACTTGATTCGCATATTGCTGTGCAGTTGCATTCACAAATTTTTCGGCATCCTCTATCGCATTATAATTCGTATTTGTAATTATATAACCCAATGTAGCTATAAAAATTAGTACTGCAGTTACTAATATAGATATCAATAACTTAGATTGTATTGAAATGTGTCGGCGATGGCTTGGATTATTGTTCATATTCAAGAATTAGTGAACTCGATAAATATATATAGAATCTGATATCAAATATATATAATATAATCATTATAGGATGATGTCTATCTTGTTGAAATTGTTTCTTGGATGCATCTATGCTAAGAATAAATCCAATTATTAGTTAAAATAGTGAATTTAGAAATCCAGACGCAAAAGAATTTCATTACTTTGCAAATATGGAGATAAGGAATAATTTATTGGCGGAATTGAAAAAGAAATATCTTAATGACCTATTAAATTATTATGATGAAAAAGAAGCTGAGCAGCTATTGACAATCTTAATTGAACATTTTTTTGAGATAAGTCGTAATGAATTAATCATAAATTCCAACCATCGCCTTAGTGAATCAGAGATACTTAAGCTTCACAAGGCTTATAAAGAGCTTAAGCAATACAAACCTGTACAATATATTACAGGCGTTGTTGAGTTTCACGGACTAAAGATAAAAGTTAACTCTGCTGTTTTGATACCGCGGCCCGAAACAGAGGAGTTGGTACAATTGGTTACAGACCTCGAAACCAGCATGGATTTGATTGTACTTGACACAGGAACTGGTAGTGGATGTATTGCCATTGGATTGTCAAGTCTCCTAAAGAGGGCAAATATTCATGCTTCTGATATATGTGAAAATGCAATAAATATTGCTCGAAAAAATGCTGAATTAAATAATCAACATATATTGTTTCATATTCACGACATATTAAATAATGAAGAACCATTACTGGATAGAAACGGAGAGAAAGTTATGTTCGATATTGTTATTAGTAATCCTCCTTATGTTACTCTTGAGGACAAAAAAAAGATGCATCCCAATGTAATTGATTATGAGCCTTCGAGCGCATTATTTGTGACAGATGAAAATCCTTTGGAATACTATTTGTCTATATTACAATTCTGTGAAAAGAATCTAGTGCTAGGAGGTAGATTATATTTTGAAATAAATGAAGGGATGGGGGACGAAGTGGTTTCACTATTAAAAAGATGCAATTATTCGGATATTGTGTTGAGGAGAGATATAAATGGGAAGTTCAGATTTGTTTCTTCAAAAAAAGGAAATACATAAATTGTTAAATATAAATGCGATTTAATTAGAAAATAGCTAACAAATTACTAATTCTCTATTTGCAGTTTCTCAAGAAATTTAGTAGTTAGTCGATAAATTCCCGGACTTGAACTTTCTCGTGGCCCTGCAACATTTAACACTGATATTTTATATTTCGATAACCATTCTCTAATCTGCCCTTCTACATAAGTTTGTTCATAATGAAGATTTATTGTCATCAATGGTTTACTCATACCAGTTGCAATATCAAGAGTCAACTTTGTGCCTTTGTCCATCTCATTTTCATAAATGATAATTGTACCATCACTATCCCTAACATTTAGCTTCGACCTTTCTTCATAATTTGAGGTTATAGACTCTTTTAAAGGATATTTATCCGGTATAATCCCGTCCTCCGCTAACCTTCCAGTAGGGCACCATCCACCACATTGTATTCCATAGCTTAGAGCAAAATCAAGGGCAGCCCGATCAACACCTGACTGCCCTCCGCTTATGATTCTTAATCTCTGGAAAATCATTTAATGTTTTTGTAGTCAACAAAATCCCGTTGCGACTTGTATAGATTTACACCATGCAATGCCAGGTGCTTACTCTCATTTATAATATTCATAAACAAAATACTGTTCTTTGTACCAACAACAGCGTTCTTAATACGCTTAATCTGTTTTTTATTATCAACTTCAATTTGTTCAATTAGTCTTACAAGGAGAGATTGAATTTCATTTTGTGTACTATAATCTCCTGATTCAATGCTGGATGCAATCTTTGAGATTAATTGTGTTAACATTATGTTAATCTGTTTTAATTCATCAATCTGCTCTTTTGTAAGTGGTTTGTGGTTGTTATCAACGTGCTCAAATACGGGATTGTTAATAAATGTCATTGAATGTAACATTTCACGCATAAAGTCGAGTACCTGAACAAAGTAATATGCGGTATCTTCTGACCCTTCTCGGAGTTTATCAACAATAACATTAATATTATCCTTAAGGTATTTTGTTTTTGTGGTTGTAGAATCTAGTTCGCGTTTTATTTTTTTCAGTTCTTTTATATTTTCATGTTCTAATCCTTCAATTGTTGCACTATAAGCTGCAATTATTTTTTTAAGATTCTTGGTAATGGTCCTTATCGATTTATCAGCAATATTTTCTTCTGACAGAGTATGCACATCTTGTGCGTCCTCATCACTTTCTTCTGTTGTTTTCTTGTGGTAAATATGTGAACGATAGAGAATATAACCAACTATAATTACCATACCAAAAATACTATACAATCCACCATAGTTAAATATATAAACCATTATAAATGCTACAGTGAAGGCACTAATCGCTGTTAAAAACCAACCACCAATAACTGCGATTACTCCTGAAATACGGTAGACAGCACTTTCTCTGCCCCAAGCATTATCAGCAAGAGATGTACCCATCGCGACCATAAATGTGACATATGTAGTTGAAAGAGGTAATTTTAAAGATGTACCAAAAGCAATGAGTACACTGGCAACGGTAAGGTTTACTGATGCTCTTATAAGGTCGAATGCAGGTGGGTCCTTCTCTATCTTTTTTTCTTTTATAGGCTCGAACTGCTTTTCAATTATCCCAACGAATGAACCCGGAAGTGCCCGTTTTATGTTGTTTGAGGCATGCAAGGAGGAGCGTACAAGTGCTTTGGAAATCCATGTTGCTTTAAACCTTTCTTCACCTTCATCTTGTCGGCTAAGGTCAATAGATGTTTTAAGCACTGATCTTGCTTTTTTTGATAAGTAAAGTGTAAGTACCATTATTCCTCCAGCTAACAATAAAAATATTTCTGGCGTAGGTACTTTACCTCCCAAAGCGGTCATTAAAAATCCATCAGGAGCCGCACCCTGCGAGTTTTGGAATATCTCCCATGAATTAAAACCTGCAATAGGTACACCAATAAAGTTTACCAAATCGTTTCCTGCAAATGCCATGGCAAGCGAAAACGTACCAACTAATACAATAATCTTTAATATATTTATTCGGAAAATCCAATATAGCAATTGAAGTAAAATCGTCCAGCCAATTAAGCTATAAAAAATAATAATAAGACTATTTTCTTTTATCCATTCTTTAGCATCTACTGACATAAAAGAAGCACCCTTGGCACCTTTTATAAGGATAAAATAAGTTAGTGCAGTAAATGCTATTCCACCCCAAATTGCTCCAATATATTTAATACGTTTTTTAAAATTAAATGAGAACGCTATCCTGGTTAAATACTGAATTATTGCCCCAACTGAAAATGCAACACCAACTGACAGGAGAATACCTGAAATAATTGCAAGAGCTTTTGAAGAGTTAATAAACTGGCCAATAGTCATACCACCATCGCTAATCAATAGCTTGATAGAAGCCATACCTACAGCTGCACCCAATAACTCAAAAACAATAGAAACGGTTGTTGACGTAGGTAATCCCCAAGTATTATATGCATCCAGCAAAAGAACATCCGTTACCATTACAGCCATGAAAATTATCATTATCTCGCTGAAATAGAACTGCCCGGGATTAAAAATACCCTTTCTAGCTACTTCCATCATGCCACTTGAGAAGACTGCTCCAATCAATATTCCGATTGCAGCAACAAGCATTATTACTTTGAAAGAAGCAACTTTTGATCCAACTGCCGAATTTAAGAAGTTAACAGCATCGTTACTTACACCTACAATTAAGTCTGAAGCAGCTAATAAGAATAATACAACAACAATTACTAGATATACAGTTTCCAATTTTTATTAGTTTAAATATATCTTGCAAGATTATACAAACTAATAATTGGATGGATGATTACAATATTAACAAATTGTTAAGTTTCAGGTTCAAGGAATAAATGCTTAAATGTTGACATTCTATCATTCCATCATTTAAGCATTTATGCATTCTATTATTAATTAATAATTCCTCTAAAACTCAGGTTTCATTCCAAGGTTATACATCATAAAGCCATACATATCAGCAGCTTCACTAATTTGTTTGTCAGTGGGTTTGCCAGCACCATGACCAGCTTTAGTTTCGATTCTGACTAAAATAGGATTTTTCCCACCATTAGCTTCTTGAAGAGTAGCCATAAACTTAAAGGTGTGTGCAGGTACAACTCGGTCATCATGATCAGCTGTTATTGCAAGTGTAGCAGGGTAGTCAACTCCTTTCTTTATATTGTGTAATGGAGAATAACCATGTAGATATTTAAACATTTCTTCGTTATCATCGCTACACCCATAATCTGCAGCCCAGGCCCAGCCAATAGTAAAATTATGGTAACGAAGCATATCCATGACACCAACAATTGGAATAGCAACTTGAAATAATTCAGGTTGTTGAGTCATACAAGCTCCCACAAGTAACCCTCCATTTGATCCACCAATTATTGCAAGTTTATCAGATGAAGTGTAATTATTTTTGATGAGATATTTTGCTGCATAAACAAAATCATCGAAAACATTTTGCTTTTGTAACAGAGTTCCTGCTTCATGCCATTTCTCACCGTATTCACCACCACCTCTTAAATTTGCCATCACATAAATTCCACCCTGTTCAATAAAAACAGACCGGCTAATACTGAAACTTGGTGTAAGACTAATGTTAAACCCGCCATATGCGTAAAGCATGGTTGGATTGTTACCATCCATTTTTATTCCCTTTTTATGAACAATAAACATAGGTATTTTGGTGCCGTCCTTACTTTCGTAGAATACCTGGTTTGTAACATAATTTTCTGGTTCAAAGTCAACTTCCGATTTATGCATCACTTCTGAAACTCCTGCCGTTACATCATACTTGTAAACACTAGAAGGGAATGTAAATGATGTAAAACCGTAAAAGGCTGTGTTTTTATTTTTTTCACCATTAAAGCCTGATAATGTTCCTATTGCAGGTAGTTCCAACTCTCTTACAAATGTCCCGTCGAGATTGTAAAAATAAGCTTTACTACTTGCGTCTTTTAAATATTGTGTAAATAGCATTTCACCAACTAACGATGCATTATTAAGAACAGTTTCCTTTTCAGGAATAAGGACTTTCCAATTTGCAGGATCATCATTATTATAAAGAGTAAGCACTAGTTTCTGATTAGGTGCTTCATGGTTTGTTAACATTAGCAAATCGTCATTAATATTATCAATTATCTGATATTCATAATCAAATCCTTCTGCAATTTTAGTGAAATTAATATCTGTTAACTCCTTAAGTTTTGCTGCATACAATGCATTACCACTTGTGCTTTCAGTTTCGGCAACGATTAAAAATCTCTCATCCTCTGTTAAGTAGCCATAAAAATTCCTTAATGGTTTTTCCTTATCTTCAAAAATTAGCAAATCTTGTTTTTGAGGGGTCCCAAGAATATGGTAGTAAACCTTGTGAAAGCGGTTTTGACCTGAAAGTTCATCCCCTTCTTGTGGTTCATCATATGCTGAATAAAAGAATCCTTCACCTTTCCAGCTAATTCCTGAGAATTTAACCCAGTTTATATGATCTTTTAAAATTTCACCTGTTTCTATATTCATGACGTAAATCTCACTCCAATCAGAACCTCCGCGTGAAATTCCATAAGCAAGTAGTTCGCCGTTTCTTGAAATACTTAATGATGATAATGCAACAGTTCCATCCTCGGATAAGGTATTAGGGTCAAGCAATACTTTTGGCTCATCAGCAAGACTGGCTTGAATATAAAGTACGCTCTGATTTTGAATCCCATTATTCTTAAAGAAAAAGTAATTATCACCTTTATTAAAAGGAACTCCATATTTAGGGTAATTCCAAATATGGGTTAATCGCTCCTTAAGCTGTCCTCTAAATGGAATATCTGCAAGATATTTGTTAGTAATTTTGTTTTCGGCTTCTACCCATTTGGCAGTTTCTTCTGAGTTGTCGTCTTCCATCCATCTATAGGGATCAGACACTTCGTGTCCGAAATATACATCGACACTATCAGTTTTATTTGCCTTAGGATAAACAATTTTTGTATTATGTTGTTGACATTTCTGAGTAAGTAGCATAAAACTTATTGCTGTTACTAATATTAATATTCGTTTCATAGTTAATAATTTTTGGTTGCGTAAAAAATTTATCAAGCCAGTAAAAGTATGTAGGTTAGTTGAAATATACAAATCGCAAATGAACTTTTTTTGTGTTAACTGATTTAGCTATCGCATGAGTATTATAATTTCTTTTTCATTAATTTCGCGGCTTTTAAAACCTTTATAAATGATAAAGACAGCTTTAAATAATATGCATCATGATATGGGCGCTAGAATGGTTGAATTTGTTGGCTTTGATATGCCTGTTCAGTTTGAAGGTATAGTTATTGAACACGAGACAGTAAGGACAAAACTTGGGGTCTTTGATGTTTCACATATGGGTGAGTTTTGGGTGGAAGGACCAAATGCTAAAGCACTTGTTCAAAAGGTAACAACTAACGATGTTAACGCACTTAGTGATGGAAGGGTTCAGTATAGTTGTTTTCCTAACGGACAGGGAGGAATTGTTGATGATTTGCTTGTTTATAGATTTAGTGAAGAGAAATACTTATTAGTGGTTAACGCTTCAAATATTGAAAAAGACTGGAAGCACATTAGTAGTCATAATGATTGCAATGCTGTTTTGACAAATGCTTCAAATAAGATAAGTCAGTTAGCAGTTCAGGGGCCTCTTGCACTTAAGGTAATGCAGAAGTTAACTGATGAATCCGTCATCGATATGGAATATTATACTTTTAAGGTACTAGAATTTGCAGGTGTAAACGATGTCATTTTTTCAACAACTGGGTACACAGGTTCTGGTGGATGCGAAATATATATGCAAAATGGAGATGTAGAGAAAATTTACAAAGCTGTATTGGAAGCAGGGCAGGAGTTTGGTATTAAACCAATTGGGCTCGGTGCACGTGATACATTACGTCTCGAATCTGGTTTTTGTCTGTATGGTAATGACATTAACGATAGAACGTCACCTATAGCTGCCGGGTTGGGTTGGATAACAAAATTTACAGAGGATAATAATTTTATTGATAGAGAATTGTTTGCTTCTCAAAAAGAGGTTGGTGTTCCACAACGGTTGAAGGGATTTGTAATGGTAGATCGTGCTATCCCACGACAGCATTATGAAGTAACTGATGCTGATGGTAATATAATTGGAGAAGTTACATCAGGTACTATGTCACCAATGATAAAGAAAGGTATTGGTATGGCTTATATTACGAAACCTTATTGGAAAGATGGTTCTGAGATATTCATTAAGGTAAGAAATAAGCTTGTTAAAGCAGTCGTACAAAGACCACCTTTTCACAAGGTGTAATTACAATCCTATCTATACTCAACAATATGTGGTTTTGTTTTAAGGAAGTTGAGTTGATCAATTATATCTAATGTTGATAACGAAATACCAAAATGTGAGATACCATTCGGAGTTATAGGAAAGTAAGCTACTCGAACTTGAAACGAGTTAAAAGCTAAGAAATCGTTCTTAACATAAACACCTACACCAACCGAACTTAGTAATTGATTGCGAAAAACAGTATGACTATCACTACCAAGCAATCCTGCACTACAAAAACCATACATTGCAAATCGAAACCCAAGAAAGTACCAAGGCGTGTAAGATATGCCAACCATTTCAACGAACATGCGCTGTGCACCGAACCATGCTTTGTCGTTCATGCCAATGAATCCATATTTTTCACCCAAATAAATCAAATCGTTGGTAAAACGGTTAAAACCATCTGTATAATTTATATTTGTAAGCAAACGATAGCGATATCTTCCTTTTTTAAGTACGCTTGTGAGGTAGGAGAGACTGATATTAATGGCTCCCTGTTCTAATGTACTAGAAAAATGTGAACCGATATCAAAGCCTGCAAAAACATATCCGAAGTTTTCAAAGTGCTTAGTTGCAATTAGCCCAAAACCTAAGTATGGTTTATTCATGAATTCAGCCCAAGAATACCCACCTGTAATTGTAGCCTGAAATCCATAAGGGATGTACTCAGCTTTTCCAAAGTCTCTTACGTAATTGGAACGATAATAATTTTGTTTGACAAACGCAAAATTGCCTAGCAGATTAGTGTAATTATTAAACATGCTATTACTATCTGCTGATACAAAAGGGCGGTACAAATAGTCTCTTTTGTAGAGAGCAATAGCAGGAATAAAATAAGTATTTTCAGTAAATAGCTTCCGATCTTTTAAATCATCATAGAAAAGATATGATGACCACAACTCAAAATACCTGTATTTAAAAAACCATGCGCTTCGGTCAACATCGGTAGGGTCAATTACTATGTTTTCTTCAATTTGAGCGATATTTAGCCCTCCTGCAAGTCGAATGCTTAGTGGTATTAACTCCCTGTTGAGCAACAATTGATATGCTTTTTCATTCTCTGATACATGAAAATTAATGCCACCATCGATTTGTTTGTACATATTGTCGATATAATAATTTATATCAGATAGATAAAATGCAGGTTTACTTTTTGTGTCGATAGTTATACCTGCATCTAAAGATTGGCCTAACCCAAAAATGTTAACATTTTTCAAATGCATTGTCATCCGATTAATGTCATAAATATCTAAACCTGGCATCCAAGGAAATTTGTCTTTTGCCAGAACAAGTACATCAACAGAATCACCTTTAGCGTTAGTAAGAATAATTGTAGCATCCTGTAAATAAGGTAATACTGCTAGCTCTCTGGTGTTTTCAACCATTTCTAAAGGGTTTACTGTGTCGTTTACATGAAATAGTAATTTGCGTTCTAGTACGTTTTTATTAGTGCTGAAATGAGACTTATTTATTGCGTTACCCATTCGTGTGAAAACGGGTAGATTGGTATCACTTATAGTCGGTCCTATTGGTTTCAGAACCTGAATCCTTATGTTCCTTATAATCTTTCCTGAGTACTGGTTGTAAGCATCTTCAGCTTTAATCAAATCGTTTTTAACTAACATTGTGTCTTGTGTGCTAGAGGCAATTAACATCTGAAAAAACTTATCGATAAGGTTACTTTTTTGTGATTCTCCAACAAGTTTGGAATAAAGTGAATAGCCATTTTTTTTCGTTATAACAATATACCGATTGCATATAATTGCAGTACTATCATGATACACTTTAATGGAAGTATCATCTAAAACCAGGTAAGCGGGAGCTACTATCTTAACTGTATCACAGTTGTTCTTGTTGACTTGAGAATATGCCAGTGAATTTATTAGCATAGCACAAATAATTACAATAACTGCTATTGTTTTTTTTTGAACCAACTGGGATATTTAATGATGATATTGTAAGGCGAAGATACCTTTATTTTCTGGAAATAGCTTTCTTGGCTGCTTCAATAATATTTAAACTTTCAAGACCGTAATATTTCATTAATTTATCTGGTTTTCCACTTTGACCAAAAACATCCATAACAGCAACAAACTCAATAGGTACAGGCATTTTACTAGATAATAGCTGAGCAATACTGTCACCCATCCCACCGTTAATTTGATGTTCTTCAGCGGTTACTACACATCTGGTTTTACTTACCGAGTTGAGGATGAGTTCAGTATCTAAAGGTTTAATAGTATGAATATTTATTACTTCAGCATTAATACCGCTTTTGTTTAAGAGTTCTGCAGCCTCTAATGCTTTCCATACAAGATGTCCGGTTGCAATAATGCTGATATCTGTACCCTCTTTTAAAGTAATACCTTTTCCTATTGTGAACTCACTATCAAAAGGAATAAAATTAGGAACTTTTGGTCTCCCAAATCTGAGGTAAACAGGACCTTGATATTCAGCAATTGCAAGAGTTGCTTGTTTGGTTTGGTTAAAATCGCATGTATTTATTACTGTCATTCCCGGTAACATCTTCATTAAACCAATATCTTCCAGAATTTGATGAGTTGCTCCATCTTCGCCAAGTGTAAGTCCGGCATGTGATGCGCATATTTTTACGTTTTTGCCTGAATATGCGATTGATTGCCTAATTTGATCATAAACCCTTCCGGTAGAGAAATTAGCAAAAGTACCTGTAAATGGTATGTATCCTCCAATTGTTAGACCGGCAGCCGTTCCCATCATATTTGCTTCGGCTATACCCATCTGAAAAAACCTATCGGGAAAAGCATCAGCAAAGGCATTCATTTTAAGCGATCCTGTTAAGTCAGCCACAAGTGCCACAACTTTTGGATTCGTATTTCCTAACTCTAATAATGCTTCTCCAAATCCTGATCTGGTATCTTTAATATCTATTACGCTATACTTATTCATTATAAGCTAAAGTTTTATTCGGGTTGTTTTTTCTGATTTAATCTCAAATTCTCTTTCAACAGTTGTTGCAGATTGTGCTGCATATTTCGACCTAAAAACTAATCTGTAATTGCCGGGCTGCAAATATAGGGACTCGTTTTGGTTAAAATTACTACCAAAGTTAATTATCCAAAACTGATCATTACCATCTAATGAATAAATACTTCCAAAGCCTTTTATGCTCTTTTGAATAGCAGCTATACCTGGGTTCGCGACTTCAATCTTTGTTTGATTGTCTGGCTCTATACTAACGTCTTTTAATTGGCTAATAGGTAAAGTTAGAATATCTATATCATATTTCCCTGAAATATATTTAACAATCTCATTTAAATACTGAACATTAAGTGGTTCAGGATTATTAGGCAACTTTACAACTACAGCTGGGTTAAAATCAGCTTTGGTTAAACCCCGAAGTTTTACTAACAGACTTCCCTGTGGACATGATGTTGAAATTATTGTATGTTTCCCCTCCGTTAGTTTTACTGAATTAATAATACGCTTTGGAATTGTATTTACTATAACTTTATATTCACTAAGGTGATCAATATTAAGAGTATCAGGAAATCCTTTGCTATTTAATGTATGTACCAGGTTATATGCAATCTTACCCGAACTGTTACTAATAAAAGTCATGTTAACATTGGTCTCAGTCGGCCGGTTGTATTGGTCTAATAAATTAACCTGTAAGCTTGTTTGACTAAGGACTTTCGTAATAATAATATTTAAGGCCTTTGTAAATTGTTCTTTATCAGCTGCATTATAATATTGGCCTGCACAATCATATGCTTCGTGTGTGTCATGACCTATACCAATGATAAATGGTTTGAGGATAATTCCTTCTTTCTGCAATAATGCACTGATTTCACAGATATCGCCTCCACATTCCTCTAAACCATCAGTAATAAGTACTACTATGTTTCGACAATTAGCACATTCTGTAAAATCATCTTTTGACTTTAACAAAGAAGTTGCGATTGGTGAGGTACCTTTCGGGGATAGTTGTCTAAGTCGTGCTTTAATCTCATCAACATTGTTCTTACTAAACGGCACTTCCAAACGAGTATCATTACAATTTTGAGGAGGGAAATGCTTTGTGTGCCCAAACATTCTTAAAGCTACTTCAACGTTCTCAATTGTACTAAGGCTATCTAATATCTCTGATAAGATTGTACGAGCAATAGTATACTTGCTTTCACCCTGCCATTTTCCTGTCATACTTCTCGAAGCATCCAGGACAAATAGAATTCTTGTAGTTTTTGTTATTTCTTCTTCTTTCTCAGGATGCTGGGCATATAATTGAAAACTAAGAAGTGCTAGTAGTAGAATTATTATGTATGTTGACCTGCTTTTCAAAAAAACTTATTTGCTATTTATTCTTAACTCTTTTCCGTTTATAATAGTATTAATTAACCCAACTGAGAAAAATTAACTAAAACTTTTATTAACTATAGTCACCTAGAGTTTCTTCAATTTGAGATAAAGCTGTTTCAAGTTGTTTATCATTTGGAGGAATTCCATGCCATTGGTGAGTACCCATCATAAAATCAACACCCATACCCATTTCGGTATGCATTAAAACTATTATTGGATTTCCTTCAGCTGATAGAGTTTTTGAAAGGGACATTGTTTTGACAACATCGTCAATATCATTCCCATTCATTTCTATTACAGTCCATCCAAATGCTTCAAATTTTGCTTTCAAATCACCAAGTGGTAGCACGTCATCAGTAGAACCATCAATTTGCTTTTTGTTGTAATCAACTACAGCCACAACATTATTTATTTTGTGTGATCCAATATACATAGCAGCTTCCCAAACCTGTCCTTCTTCTAGTTCACCATCTCCCATTAAACAAAAAACAATCTTGGGATCCTTATTTAGTCGTTTTGCCAACGCAATACCAAGTGAAACAGATAAACCTTGTCCTAGCGAACCTGTGGCAATTCTTATTCCTGGTAATTCTTCTTGTGTAGCAGGGTGACCTTGTAATCTCGATTCTAATATCCTGAAAGTAGAAAGTTCCTCAATAGGAAATAGCCCTCTCCGAGCAAGAACACTGTAAAGAGCCGGGCTAATATGTCCGTTAGATACAATTAATAAATCTTCATTTAAAGCATCCATAGTGAATACTTCGGCATTGTAATCCATTACATCAAAATACATGGCTGTTAAAAAATCTGTACAGCCTAACGAACCTCCTGGATGTCCCGACTGAACTCCATGTACCATTCTTATGATGTCTCTTCTTACTTGCGATGCAATTTTTTTTAGTTTTTCAATATCCGACATATTAACACTTTGTTATACAAATAATTAGAATGCTTGACTAAAAATCATAGTTTCGTGTAAAAATAATATTATTTATATGCGCACCGAAAATCATTTATTAACAACTTATTAAAAAGATTAATTTTGTAATTAAATCGCTCCAAATAATGATAATATTCCGTAAGCTTTCCAAAAACAAGATTGTATTAGCTGTTTTTTTTGTAACTGTATTTGCATTTCAGATGACAGCACAGTACATTCAAGAAAGTCATTTGCAAGAGGAAATATGGATTGATTCAATTTATAATTCATTAAATCTAGAAGAGCGTATAGCCCAACTTATTTTTGTACGGGCAAATTATTCCGGAAAACCATATTTAAATTCAGTGGATACCTTGATATCTAAATATAATATTGGAGGTGTTGTTTTTTTTAAAGGAGATCCGGTTGCTCAGGTTATTAAAACAAATTATTGGAATTCTTTATCAAAAATACCATTGTTCGTGGCTATTGACGCAGAATGGGGACTGGGTATGCGGTTGAAAAACTCAATTTCATATCCACTTCAAATGACTCTTGGTGCCATTAGTAACAATAATCTGATTTATAGAATGGGACAACAGATTGGCGAGCAATGTAAACGTATGGGAATTCATATAAATTTTGCCCCTGTTGTAGATGTTAATAGCAATCCTAAGAATCCTGTAATTGGTATGCGATCGTTTGGACAAAACCCAAATATTGTAGCAGAAAAAGGTAATCTCTATATGTTAGGAATGCAGAGCAAAGGGTTGATAGCCTGTGCTAAACACTTTCCCGGACACGGCAATACGTATAAAGATTCTCATACTGATCTTCCGGTAGTAACAAGCTCTCGAAATATATTGAATAATCATGATCTTTACCCTTTTCAGTATTTAATTGATAATGGTGTAAATTCAGTCATGATTGCTCATTTATCAGTGCCTGCTCTCGATAAGAGTCCAAACATACCTTCAACTTTATCTCATAATATTGTTACTGAATTATTAATAGATAGCATGGGTTTTGAAGGCTTGATTATTACTGATGGACTTGACATGAAAGGTGTTACAAAATATCACAATGTGGGAATGGTTGCATTAAAAGCTTTAGAAGCTGGTAATGATATACTCTTAATTCCTGATGATGTTCCAGCTTCGATAATTAATATTAAGAATGCTGTTTTGAGTGGAAAAATAAGCGAGGAACGTCTAGCGCATAGCTGCAAGAAAATATTGAAATACAAATATTCGTCAGGGGCATGGAAAAAAACTGCAATAGATACAATAAACCTGTTAAGTGATCTAAACAAACAAAAATATTTTACCATTGCCGAGAAGCTTTTTGAATCATCTGTAACCATTGTTAAAAATGAAGAGGAGATATTGCCACTAAAAAAGAGCAATCCTCAAAAAAAAGCATTATTAGTTATTGGTACAAAAAAACAACAGGAAATCGAGAAAGTTCTTTTACAACATGGTGAGTTTGATAAATATAGCATTGAACATAACGCAAAAAGAAGAGTTAAGAAGAAATTAATCTCGGAAATGCAAGATTATAATTTGGTTGTTGTTGCAATGCTCAACACAAACATACTGGCTAGCAAACATTTTGGTATTACCAAAGGTGATGTTGAATTGGTCGAAAAGCTTGCCACAGAAACAAATGTTGTGCTGGATATATTTGCAAGCCCTTATGCCTTAAATCTCATTAATACCGAAGCTGTAAAAGCGATCATTATTTCTTATCAGGAAAAGCCAATTATGCAGAAAACCTCAGGAGAAATGATTATGCAAGGAGCCAACTGGTTTGGTACTTTACCAGTTGATGCAGGGAACTTCAAAATGGGAGATGGCTTGAATTATGGGGATACAAAACTTTTTACAGACAATCCAAAAACAATAGGTCTAAATATGGATATGTTGCGAAAAGTTGATTCAATAGCAATTAACGGAATTGAGATTGGTGCCTTTCCGGGATGTCAGATACTAGCAGCTAAGGATGGAGCTGTTTTCTATAATAAGTCGTTTGGACATCATACTTATGAGAAAAGAAATAAAGTTAAGTGGAATGATGTGTATGACCTAGCTTCTCTCACAAAAATACTTGCCACTACACCTGCAGTCATGAAAATGACTGAGCAGGATATTATTGATATTGATGGTAAACTTTCTGACTATTTACTGATGCTTAAGGGAACAGATAAAGCTGGTTTAAAATTTAACGAGGTGATGTCGCATCAATCAGGTTTGCAAAATTGGATTCCTTTCTACGCAAGTACAATTACAAAGAATGGTTGGGATTCTACGATTTACCAGGATTTTATTTCTGAAGATTTTCCTGTAAGAGTAGCGGATGGGATGTATGTAAAACAAGGATATAACCGTGTAATAATGGATAGTATAATGCAATCACAATTTCAGGATAGCTCATATCATTATTCAGGACTTGGTTTTTATTTACTGAAACAAATTATTGAGGATATTAATAATACATCCTTTGATGAATATATGTATGGTAATTTTTATGATACACTACAATTGAGATATCTGAAATTCAATCCTCGAAAATTCTTCGACCTTAACCAAATTATACCAACTGAAAACGATACAATATTCAGAAATCAGCAACTACATGGAGATGTTCACGATCAGGGAGCTGCATTATTAGGTGGGGTTTCGGGTAATGCCGGTTTGTTTGGAAATGCTTACAATGTTGCAGTTATGATGCAAATGTTCTTAAACGGAGGATCCTATGGTTATATTTCCTTTTTGAAGGAAGAGACTGTTGATCTGTTTAATAAATATCACTTTGCTGCTGACAGTAACAGACGCGGCCTTGGCTTCGACAAACCACTACTTTTGTTTGAGGAACATCGCACAAATTGTAAAGATGCCTCACCTTCTAGTTTCGGGCATTCAGGGTTTACAGGTACTTATGCATGGGCTGATCCAGAAAATGGACTTGTTTATGTATTTTTGTCTAATCGGGTTCATCCTGATATGAGTAATGATATATTAATGGATTTGGATATTCGCACAAATATCCATCAGCTGTTTTATGAAGCTTTAAAGCCAGGTAATTAATATTTTAAGTAAAGATTTTGAGAATGAGCGATAAATCAAAAAATATTCTTCTTTGGGTAATTGCAATAATATTAACTGTAGGGTTAGTTATTTACCAACGATCAACCGGACCCACTTATCCTATACGTGGCAAAGTAACAATTGATGGTGAAGTGATTAAGTACAAACTTATAAGGACATTTGGCGGTGACCAAGACGCTTTGGTGGAAATATTTACAGACAGTAAAGAGATCAGCGGAAGCATAAAACAAAAAAGGTTTAAAAGTCACGATGAATGGTCGACTACTGATATGAAACGTAAAGAAGGTAGAATTGTGGGTGTGATACCCAATCAACCACCTGCTGGAAAAGTTGAATACACAATTATTCTACACAATAATAATATTGATTATGTTCTAACTGAGGATCCTGTGATTATACGCTTCAAGGGCGCGGTTCCAATGGCTGTATTATCACCTCGCATATTTTTCATGTTCTTTTCAATGCTTTTCGCTTTGAGGGTAGGACTTGAAGTATTTTTCAGAGGAAAAGACACAAAGTATTATACAGGTGTTGTACTTATTGCATTATTTATTGGTGGTCTAATTTTAGGCCCCATAGTTCAAAAGTTTGCTTTTGGCGCATATTGGACTGGATGGCCGTTTGGGCATGATTTGACAGATAATAAAACGTTGTTTACTTTTATTTTTTGGGTAGTAGCCTGGTTTGTTTTGAGAAAAAAACCGCAAAATAAACTTTGGCCAATTATTGCTGTGCTTTCTATGATTTTAGTTTATTCAATTCCTCATAGTGTACTAGGTTCGGAAATTGATCATACAAAAGATGTAAAACAAAATACTGAAACAATTAAAAACTGATGATACTTACATTTATTATAATAATTGCGACAGCTATTATATCTATAGCTGCTTTTAACAATACAGAACTGTTTAATAAGCTGAAACTCAATGCCTATCAGATAAAACATTCAGGGGAAAAATGGCGATTTTTTAGCTATGCACTGGTTCACTCAGGGTGGATACATTTGATAATAAATATGTATGTTCTGTATTCATTTGGTGGGGTAGTAGAAAGATTTTTTTCTGTTAATTTTGGTGCTCTAGGTTTGCTTTATTACGCGCTACTTTATTTAGGAGGAGTATTATTTTCAACATTATTCGATTTTGGGAAGCATAAAAACGATATGTATTACAATGCTGTAGGTGCTTCAGGTGCCGTGTCGGCAGTGGTTTTTTCCAGTATACTCGTATTTCCATCTGGAAGCATCTTTCTTTTTCCAATTCCTTTTCCTTTACCATCGTGGGTTTTTGGAATCGCTTATCTAATCTACTCGGCCTACATGGGTAAAAAGGGTGTTGACAACATTGGGCACAATGCTCATTTTTGGGGCGCTATTTTTGGAATTGTACTAACAATAATTATAGTTCCAAATGTTATTCCGAATTTTTTCTCATCTCTTTTTAATTAATTAATATATACTCAAATATGAAGAAATTTATAAAGTCATTGATAATAGTTTGTTTTACGGTTTTTATTACCTCCTGTGCTGGTCCATTTACAATTGAAGATAGCGGCTCAACTGTAAACCTGACTAATGATGATCCATTTGAAATAGAGCTTGAAGGAAATGCTTCAACTGGTTATACATGGCAGGTAATGCCATTTGATTCAACTGTTATTAAACAAGTTGGCGAACCTGAGTTTAATTCTAAAGATGGCAAAATTGGGTCAGGCGGAATGATTACTTTTAAATTTCAAACTATCGGCGACGGACAAACTGATCTGTTGTTAGTTTACAGGAGATTATGGGAAGAGAACGAGCCGCCAGCAAAAAAGTTTGAACTGAAAATTGTTGTTGGTACTATGGGTAGAATACTTGAAGATTGATCTCTCTCTTTTTAAGTGACTAATTCAATCCCGGATCTGATGGAAAATTAGGCCAATAACTATATTTATCACCAAGTGGTGCAAGTAATTGTTTCCACATGTTTTTAGGATCAATTTTTAGTATATCCTTATTTAAGCCTGTTGAAACTACCCATGAGTTTCTTTTCAATTCTTCTTGCAACTGATCAGGTGACCAACCAGAATATCCTATTGAAAACCTTATGTCGTTAGGAGTTATAGATTTAAGTAGAATCATTTCCTTAATTACTTCAATATCACCACCCCAATATATTCCCGAACCAATTTCTATTGAACCTTCTATATAATCACCAATAGAATGAACAAAGAACAAGCTGTTTGTTTCAACAGGTCCGCCTACATACAGTTGACCATCAAAATCAGGAAAATCTTTAACTATAGAATTAAACTTATGTACTACTGGCTTGTTTAATACTAATCCGAATGAGCCTTCATCATTGTGTTCAGCGAGCAGTACCACTGCACGCCCAAAGTAAAAGTCACCCATAAGAGGTTCCGATAACAATAGTCTGCCTTTGGCTGGTTTAAGGTTGTTACTACCTACTTTAACAAATTTATCCATCTCGCTCATTCGAACTTTTTTAATTATTTTTACACAGTTTTAATTACAAAAAACATACCAATATTTTGACCGTTAAACATAATCATCAAAAATATCAAAGTCTAAGCAGCGAATATCCTTTTTTCGAATATCAAAGTTATTCATTTTTTCTGAAAAATGGAAATCTTGAGGCCGAATATTGTTTTAACCTTGCCGACAAGTATTTGTTTAAGCCCACAATCAAAATACCTATCAGGAAATTTTACACACTAGATGAGACTAAAATAGGGCACTTCAGTAATTTTGTCTTTCATATTGGAATGGTTGAGTTGATAAGTTATTGGAAAGCAGCTTGTCCTCCAAAAGTAATAATTAGGCCACATAATCTTGATGATAAACAGATCGCCTGGTGGAAGAAACTATACTTTCTTGGCTTGGGCGAATTCTTTTATCTTAATAATATTACTACTGATGAAAATTCATTCATGTCAATTTTTTCCCATGGTGAGAAAATTAATTCGTCAAATCTGAAACTGGATGCTGATAGAGTTATTGTTCCTATTGGAGGTGGCAAGGATTCGGTAGTAACCCTGGAATTACTAACAAAAAGTATTAAGAAAGTAATTCCAATGATTATTAATCCTCGCGAAGCAAGTATTGCGACAATAGAAACTGCTGGTTACAACAGAGATCAATCGATTATTATCAACCGGAAGATTGATGGAAAGCTTCTGGAACTTAATGAATTGGGATTCCTAAACGGCCATACTCCTTTTTCAGCAATTGTGGCATTTACCGGAGTGTTGAGCTGTGCTATATCCGGAGTTGCTAATATTGCACTATCGAATGAGAGTAGTGCAAATCAAAGCACAGTTCCTGGTTCAAAAATTAATCATCAGTATTCTAAAACATTTGAGTTTGAATATGATTTTGACTGGTATATAAAAAAATATATTCATCCGGGTATAAATTACTTCAGCTTTTTAAGGCCGGTAAATGAGTTGCAAATTGCTAAGATGTTCTCAAAATACTCTGAATATTTTTCCAGTTTCAAAAGTTGTAATGTTGGTAGTAGGACAGATAGTTGGTGCGGTGAGTGTCCTAAATGTCTTTTTACGTATATAATTTTGTGCCCCTTTATTGCACCTGATAAGCTAGTATATATTTTTGGGAAAGATTTAATGAATGAAATATCGCTCAGTGAAACATTTAAGGAGCTTACAGGTGTTTCCGACGTAAAGCCGTTTGAATGTGTAGGTACACCTGATGAAGTTTTGGCAGCTTTATGGAAGTTTTCACAACAATACCAAAACAATCCAGTACTGTTAAAAGAAATGGAATTATTTGATTACAAGGAGATTGATTATAATAAACTTATTTCCGAATATAATACTGAGCATCTAATTCCTGAAGAATTTGAGATTATACTTAAAAATGTTTTAAATGATTGAGTTGTTTAATTCCTTTATTTCTGATGCATCAAGAGTTCTGATACTTGGTTTTGGTAAAGAAGGAAGATCGACATATAGTTTTCTAAGAAAACAATTCCCTGGGCTACAACTGGGAATTGCCGATATAAATTCTGAGATCGAAAAAGATACTGAGTTATCAAATGACGATAAACTGGAATTATATTTGGGGAGTGGTTATCTGAAATCACTTAAGCTTTTTGATATAATTATAAAATCTCCGGGGATAATTATTGGTAGTATAGATAGTGAATTAGTAGATAAAATAACGTCACAAACTGATTTGTTTTTGAAATGTTATGCTTCCCAGGTTGTTGGTGTAACCGGAACAAAGGGTAAGAGCACGACAGTCAGCCTTATCACTCATTTTCTTAAAGCAGTTGGTAAAAAAACTTTACTGATAGGAAATATAGGTGTTCCAGCATTCGATATGATTGATGCAATAGAAAAAGACACAATAATTGTTTATGAACTTTCAGCGCATCAGTTGGAATATTTACATAGGTCCCCTCATATAGCAGTATTATTAAATGTATTTCCTGAACATCTCGATTATTTTTATAGCTACAATAATTATTGTAAAGCAAAATTCAATATTTATAAATTTCAGAACAAAGAAGATTGCTTAATTGCCAATGAATCTCTTATTAGCAAGATCCCAGACAGGAAACATCGATTTATTGAAGTTTCTCACGATACCTATGATTTGAAAATTAAGAAATCACCGTTAATGGGTGATCACAATATCATAAATATTAATGCTGCACTTCTTGCTGCAAATGAAGTAGGTGTGTCTATTAATGACGCTATCAATTCATTAGATAGCTTTATGAGCTTACCCCATCGTTTGGAAAATATCGGTGAATTTAGAGGCATTACATTTATTAACGATAGTATATCTACAGTGCCTGAATCAACAATTGCTGCTGTTAAGGCATTCGGTAATATTGACACTCTAATTCTCGGGGGGTACGACCGTAGATTGGATTATTCTCAATTGATTGAATTTCTTGAGACTTCGAATATTCGTAATTTTATTTTTCTTGGGATGGCAGGCGACAGGATGTTTGATATCTTCGGCACAGATACTACTAAAAGATTATTTAAGGCCAATTCAATTGAAAGTGCTTTTAAAATAATAGTTCAAAATACAGCAAAGGGAAGTATATGCTTGTTGTCTCCAGCGGCTGCAAGTTACGACCAGTTCCATAATTTCGAACATCGAGGAGATACATTCAAAGCATTAGCTGTTAGGCTTTAAGGGTTATTTAAGTCAGATATTTAATTATAGCTTTTGACAAATTGTAGTTTAAAAATTAAATTTAAAAACTGTTTTTCTTAGTTTTGTAGATTCCTGATAAGAATTCATTTTTATGCTAAAATCTTTATCCATAGTTAATTATGCATTGATCGAAAATATTGAGATTGGGTTTACAGAAGGATTTTCGGTTATAACAGGCGAAACGGGAGCTGGAAAATCTATTATACTTGGTGCATTTTCAATGATTTTGGGTAAAAGAGCTGACCTCAATATTCTCAGAAATAAATCAAAGAAATGTGTTATCGAAGGTGTTTTCGACAATAGAAATTTGTCATTACAAAAGTTCTTTGCTGATAACGATCTTGATTATGACAATCAGACTATAATAAGACGTGAGATACTTCCATCCGGAAAATCAAGAGCATTTATTAATGATACTCCTGTTAATCTAGGGCTCTTGGTTTATCTTGGAAATAAGTTTGTTAATGTTCACTCACAACACGAAACTCTTCAGTTATCAGATGCTTCATTTCAATTAAATGTACTGGATGATTTTATTAACAAACCCAATTTGTTAACTAAGTATAAAAATGTTTACGAACGCTATAATTCTTTAACAAGCAGATTGGAACAATTAATTGAGTTAAATAATAAAGCAATAAAAGACGAAGACTATTTAAAATATCAGTTGGAAGAGTTGAACAATGTTTCATTAAACACTCAAGATATTGATGAGCTTGAAACCAGGGCACAATACCTTGAACATGCTGAAGAAATTAAGCTGGCCTTAGCAAATGCAGAATCTATACTCAATAATGATGAAAGTTCTTTGACTAATAATCTCTCAGAACTAACAAAAATTGTTGGAAATATCCAGTCCTACTTACCAAATGTTAAAACAATTGTGCAACGACTAAATAGTCTTACAATTGAGTTAAAGGATATACAGGATGAAATTGAGATAATGAATCGAGATGATAATTTCGATACGCGCGAATTACAGCTTGTTAACGAAAAACTGAGTGCTGTTTATTCATTAATTCATAAGCACCACGTTCAAACTGTAACTGAACTTATCAATGTTAAAAAAGAATACGAAGAAAAGCTGAATAGCATAAGTTCAATGGGAGAGGAGATTGAAGCCATAAATAATGAATTGTCGACTGTTAAAAAAGAATTGATCGAAAATGCAAATGAGCTCCATGATGTTCGTATCAACGGATGTGATAGTTTTTCAAATGCTGTGTTGACGATTTTAAGGCAAGTAGGAATGAAAGATGCCGGATTTGTTACGCGAATTGAAAAATTACCTGAATTTGGGATTGCGGGTTTGGATAAAGTACAGTTTGTGTTTAATGCTAATCTCGGAGTTGAACCTGGCGAAATTAGTAAAATTGCATCGGGGGGTGAACTTTCAAGACTTATGCTAGCCATTAAATCGCTGATTAATAAAAAGCAAATGCTCCCTACTGTTATTTTCGATGAGATTGATGCGGGTGTTTCTGGTGAGATTGCTGGGAAGGTGGGTAGTATAATCAAGAAAATGGCAAAAAAACATCAGGTTATTTCCATTACACACTTGCCGCAAATCGCATCTAAGTCTGATCATCATTATAAAGTACATAAATCAATAGTAAATAACTCAACTTTTACTACAATTAGCAAACTCAATAATGAAGGTAGGGTAGAGGAGCTGGCCAAAATTTTAAGTAACGAAAGGGTTACCGCAACTGCTTTGGATGTAGCCAGGGAATTGATGGATGAGAAGTAATGTATTGCACCCCTTATTCGCATTCATCGAGTATGAAAATCATTTCCTTAATTGTATTTACCTGAATCAGGCCTGTAAATGACCCATTTTTTGTCAAACCCCATTTCATGTGATTTGTAAGTTTGGCCCTTATCTGATACAACTACAAAACGAAATGTACGAAACGGATGCTCTCCGTCCATTAGTAGTGTACGGAAATCCTCAAAGCGAACAAGAAACTTTGTTTTTGTGTTCTCTTCTAGTTTAACTGGGAATGGATTTGATTCTAATAATGATTGCAAGGAGTAATTGTTAAACTCTCTTTTGGCGGTTATCAATTCGATTTTGAGATCCTTCAACTCTACTTCTTTTATTGCAGATAACTTAATAAATACTGCACTTATCTTGCCTTTTTGTTTTTGAATACTAATGCTTAATGTAAGTTCCGGGTATCGTTGAAGTGATAGTAAATAATATCTTACTTGTTTTTTCCTGTAATTATAGACAGTAATTACCAATATCACAATTATAATTATAGTTATGTAAATTATTGTGCTTTCCATATTAAGCAAAGATAATATTTAAGAATGATATTTTATGTGGATTTAATCCTTAAGGATCCATGCTTCTCTATAAGTAAAAGGGAGTTGTTGTTTTGCATACATTACTTCTTGCAGGCTATTGAATTTGTTTAAATAAACTCTGTATTTGTCATTCTTTACAAGAATGTCACAGTTCTTAAATTCATTATTTTTAAGTCTTCTACATGCTTCCCTTGCATCGTGCATATTTGCATGGCTTCCAAATATTAAGTAATAAGTATTTGATGTACTTCTTGAAGCCATGGTCGGAATAATTATATTGCTATCATTTCCATCATCGCAAATATCAGGGACTCTAAGTTGGTCTTTTCTTTGACCGAACCATAATGAAATATAATTTTCGCTTATTCCGATTCCTGCACAAATCCATTTCTTATTAGCGAAATTATCCCTGGTTAATATCATATCTAATGTTTCTTTTGAATCCGACCAAAGATTAATAATCGAGTCAGCATTAAAATCTTCCTCTATAAATGTGACTAATTCATAGCCACGATAAGTATATGGTGTCAGTTCTTTAGGCTTATCCCACATACAGTTGGGATTATGAAGGTATTTGGTATAACAACATGGTGTCCAGTCTCCTTTATCAGACCAGCTTGAAAGATTGCAGACACTGGTATCAGGATTGTTGCTTTGAAGATCGTTTACGTGTTGTTCAGCAACATAACAAAGCGAGGCAGATTGCTGAAGCTCAGGCTTACCATAATCCACGCGGAGAAGATTGATGTTTTCGAATAGGGTCGATTCAATCCTGTCAATACAAAAATCATTCGGTAAAGTTTTTTGACCTAATGTTACAAAAGGCATTGCCAGAATCAGCATTAATGTTTGAGGTATCCTGAAGTAGTTTAATAATCTGCTATATCTAAACATCGCTTTAATGATAATTTATTAGAGGTAAAATTACAAAAAAATGATTGGTATATTACGTATAGAATATTAGTGTGATTGTTAATATTATTGGATCAGACATAATGTGACCATGAAAAACTATCAATATATCTGACAACAATTTCATTATAACTCTTCATTAAAACGGATATAGTTGGGTGATCAGGATTAAAAATAACTCCATCAATTTTTCCAATAGGTAATACTTTTGGCGAAGTGCCAGTAATAAACGCACCATCAAATAATTGCAACGAATTATAATTGATATCTACTTCATTACAGTCAATCTCTAACTTACTAGCAATTTTAATAACATTTAATCTGGTAATTCCGGGTAGTACTGATGAAAGGGGAGGAGTGATTATTCTATTACCATCTACAAAAAATATGTTTGAACGACTTCCTTCTGTGATAAATCCATCCTTGTTTAATAACAATACCTCATAGATATTGTCTTTGCCGATACGCGAGAATACATTATTTATCAATTTGCGGTTGTAGATTTTAACGTTTGGATTATCTCTATGTGCAACAATCGTTGAAAGGGAAGCTCCTGATTCGTAAAACTCATTTTTAGGATAAAAAAACGGACATGCCCATGCAGAGAATGTTGCCTTATTATCTCTTGTAAAGCTAATTTGGAACCTTATGTTGACATCCTCAAGTTTATTAGTTTCTATTAGTGATTTGATTCGCAGAGCAATACTTTCAGCAGATAAATTAATTCTAAATCCGGAGTTTTTTACCGAATTATAGAATCTTTCAACATGCTCCTGATAAAATAGTGGCGTTCTATTAATGATCCGTATAACTTCATATATAACTATTCCTTTATTCAGTTGATCAGCGTTAAAAGCTTTACAACTTACAAGCTTGTTATTCATAATGAAATTTGCAGATAAACAGGTTGTTGGGATCATGTTTCGGGTTTTGAGTTGCGGGTTTCAGGTTTCGTGTTTCGGGTTTTGGGTTTTGAGTTTCGAGTTAAAGAAATTACATAATAATTACTCTTTATACTTTATTCCTGTATAATTGGAGTTATTTAGATATTTAATGAATGATCCAATTTTTCTGCCAATTATAATAGTTTCTTCTTTTAATGATTCAAATTTTTGCCTTGTGATATAATTTCTATCGTGAATTCTGTATAGCTGCGACCGACACTCACCACATGAACCTTTTGAAATTGATAAAAATTGTCGAAACTCTTTCTTCCCACTTCTTTCAAATCCTTCGGCAATATTATCCATAATTGATCCGGAGGAAGCATTTATTTGATCACGAAGTTTATAGTCATCTTTCAAAGATGTTGTATTAATAATCTTATCTACATCCTGGCATAGTTTTCTAGCCATTTTCCAAATATCTAAGTCTTCAAAATCTGTTATTGTTGCCATGTTTATAATTCATTTAGGTAAACCACAAACGCGAAACCACAAACGCGAAACCACAAACGCGAAACCACAAACGCGAAACTATTTTATTTCCTATCCCTTGCGGCAAAATATTCATCAAGAACTTTTTTTGCTTTTTCATACTCTTCAGTTAATACGAACAGCCTTGCGGTGTCTTCAGGAGAGCCATCAGCCCAGCCAGCTTGTACACTGGATGATAGTGTATCTCTTCTCATAGGTTCTATTCCGTTTTCTTCCAGTATTTCAACTAGAAAAAGGCTTTCAACGCGTGAACCTGTGTAAACTAATTTTAGATCATCTGACATATTTTCTATTATTTAGTGTTATTCGACTATTGCATTCTGCTATTTTACCAATTAGTATTTTATGGATAAAGATAATGAAATTATAAATGGAAGTCAAGATTAATACTCATTTTGAAGTTACCCCATTTTTTAAGTGAAGCCAAATTCTAATTGCTCTATATCTCTATCA
>PVBE011177135.1_pt1 | contig 27696 bp, 24 predicted proteins | sample 1631181 | NCBI WGS metagenome assembly PVBE01 (sample SAMN08397723, study PRJNA350692) | Marine metagenome, whole genome shotgun sequencing project. | isolation source: water | place: Pacific Ocean | collected 2012-04
AGTTTGATGGCGGGAGGATCCTGCCGGAAGTGGAGCACCTGATCTCCAGCCACCCCGCCGTCTTCTCTTCTTTCTACAATGTCCAGCCGCGACACCTCGACCTGGTGCTGCTGGGGCGGATCAACTTCTTCGGAGGCGACCTGATGGTGCGCCACAACGGGGCGGTCGTGCGGCTGCTCGAGGGCTCGGGGACGACCCCGACGGATCTGTTTCGAGATTTTTTCTGCTACTGCGAGGAGCAGGGGCTCGATCTGGAGCGGCTCCAGTTCACCCCCCTTCCCGTGGTGGACCGCTTCGAAGACTATACCCGGGCCCTCGAGGTGGGGGACCGCGCTCCGTTCGGGCGGGGTGGTGGGGATGCATCATGAGCCACGATGCGGAGCGCGGCGCGCGAGGTTTGATTCGAAAAATTGAGCACGTCGTCCGCCATACCCTCGACTCCAAACGGGTGATCCTGTTCAACCCGTACACCTTCCAGGTGCTGGTGGTCACGCCAGAGGTCGACCTCCTCCTCCAACGGCTCTTTGGGCCGCGGGCACGACACGAGATAACAGGGCAGCTCGCAGAGCAGGTGCCCCGCCTGATCTCGGCCGGGTTCCTGGTCCCCCTCGATTATGACGAGGGCGCCCACGTAAGGAGCATGTCCACGGAGGCGGCGTGCCCCACGGATGTCTCGACCCTCTTCGTTGTCCCCACCATGGGGTGCAACCTGGCTTGCCGCTATTGCTTTGTCTATCAAAGAGGTAGGGATTTTCCTGACAAGAACCTCACCTGGGAGACCTTCCTCATGGGGGTCGATGCCTATCTCAGGTCTTTTGACCACGCTCGGGAGGGGCTCAACAGGGTGGTCTTCTATGGGGGCGAGCCGCTTCTGCGGACCGGCTTCGTGGAGCGGGTGATGGTGCACCTCGAGGAGGCGCGGCGCGGGGGAGCCTTCGGCCCCAGAGAGCTGGCCTTCGGCCTGTCCACCAACGGCACCCTGGTCACGGAGGAGAGCGCCCGGATGCTGGGGCGCCACCAGGTTATGACCTCCGTGTCGCTGGATGGAGATCCGGGGGCCAATGTGTTGAGGGTCTCGGCGGGACCCCATCAGCAGACGTTCGAGGCCGCCGTCGAGGGGCTCGAACTGCTGGAACGGCACGGGGTCCATACCATCATCTCCGTGGTGATCGGGCGGCATAACCTCGAGACGTTGGGCGCCGGTCTACAGTGGTTCCAGGAGAACCTCCAGACGCGCCGGCTGAGCATCAACTTCGTCAACCGCCGCCCCGGAGGCGACCTACGGGACGAGGGGGCCAGCCTCAGCCGGCAGGATGTCGAGCTGGTATATCGCACCATATACGCCCGGGGGTTCGTGGAAAACAGCGTCGAGGCGTACCGCGAGGTCCTGGGCGACCGTGTCCTGGGCGCCCCACACTGCGGCGCGGTGGGCGGGCACATGATCTTGCGCCCGGACGGCAAGGTCTCCCTCTGCACGTTGCTGCTGGACTCGGACCGCACGGCGGTCGCCCTGGAGCGAGGAACGAACCTGAGCGAGGAGCCCACCTGGCAGGAGTGGGGGTCGCGGCGCGCCCTCGACCCACGGATGTCACGCTGCCACCGTCGTTGCAGCTATTTCTCCACCTGCACCGGAGGCTGCCCCTACGAGTCCCTGGCCCGCCATGGTGATATCTGGACCGTAAACGAAGAGGAGTGCGACAGGCAGAAGGCCGCCATCAACGTCGCGCTCGAGCTCCTGGCGACGGCATAGACGAGCCTTCAGATCGGCCACTGCATCTTCGGAGCTTTTTCCAGCTCCAGGTAGTCCGCCAGATAGGTGCAGCTGTCGCAGAGGACGACCTCACCGCTTTCAATTCTGGCCTCGTGGCCCTCGAGGATCCGGGCGGTGGCGCGGGCCAGATTCTCCCGGGAGAGGATCTCGCTGATGGGCGTCTCGAGCAGACACCCCAGAGGAACGCTGACGTTGTTGTCATGGCAGCACGGCGTGACCTGACCGTCCCAGCGGATGGTCAGGGTGGGGCAACCGGCACGTTGGAAGAAACTGCTCGCCGGATCATCAGCCGACGCGACGCCGTTTTCCGGGGCCGCCGCGGGGGCTCCCTGGGGAGGAGAGTCCATGAGCCCCTGCTGCATGGACACGTAGCCTTCGGGATAGTCGTCGATGATCCGGGGGCTCACCGTCGTCATCACCGGGGGCGGGCCGGTCCCGTGGCCGTGGGCCAGGCCCACATGGTCCACCCCGATCTCTACACAGCGCCGGATCAGTGGGTGGATCTCATGCTTGTTGAAGGTGAAGACGTTCATGCGCACGGAGAGCACGGTATCAGCGCCGCGGCGATCACGCTGCCTGACCAGATCCGCGATCAGCTGATAGATCCGGTCCACGTCCGTGTCTGGCCGGGAGAGCTGAGAGACCGCGTTGGAGGCCCCGTCGATGGTGAACTGTATCCAGGCCGCGCTGAAGAGGGAGTCGAGGCGCGACGGGACCATGGGCCATTTGCCGTTGGTCTGGATGTCGACCTCGAGCTTTGCATCGGTGATCAGATCGATCATGTCGTAGATCGCCGGATTGCAAAACGGCTCCCCGTGACCGCAGAGCGTGACCTTTGGTGTGTAGCGCGACGACCCGAGGTTCGTTATCACGGTGCGAAGGTCCGCCAGCTGCATCCGACCCTTGCGGGAGACGAGCTCCGGGTTACCGCAGTATGGGCAGGCGATATTGCAGAGATTGGTGATCTCGATATGGGGAGGGTTGCGGCGGAAGAAAAACTGCGCGATCTCGGGTTCGAGTTCGGCCGGTAACACTAGGACCCTCCCTTCCTCCAATGGATGATCACCGATGGAGGGGAGCCAATGCTGGAAGGACGAGCGGGCGTACGGTCTACACTACCAGCAGCGGGTCCACTTGATGCCGCCTACCTTGCCAGGAGTGTCGATGCCAATCTTGCCCGGAGACGGCAGCTTGGTGCCCCTCCGAGCACGGCCTCCTCCCACGGCGCCGAGCTGTTCTGCGTCGAGCCCCTTTGCCCCGCTGATCGACTGTCGCAACGAGTTGGCCTCCTCGATGGAAAACTCGAAGCCGTGGCTTTTGCCCAGTTCCACGAAGCCGGCCATGTCGGCGCCGCCTTCGAGATACTGATCGGTCTCGGACATGAGCTCTTTGGATTCGTTGATCTTATCGATGAAACCACGTAGATCTTTCTTGGACATTCTAACTCCTTTATACCTGACGCCGCCTGCTGCACGTCACGCGGTTGGGTGAGGGCCGACGATCCGAACAAACTATCACGGCCACCGATGAGTGCCAAGGTGCGATGAATAACCTGCTAATCATCAACTGCTCTTCAGACATCTATTCCATGATGCCCATGGGCACCTTCGGTCTGAGCTACCTGCTGGAGCAGGCCGGCGTCGCCCATGACATCATCGACTGGAGGTCGGCGGCAGATGAATTTTGGCCTCATTTACGCGCCCATGTCAGTGACTACAGTCACATCGGCTTGATCCTGCACTGGAAGGAGACGACACCCCAGTTCCTGACTCTCTGTGATTGGCTCTCACAAAACTTTGGCGGCGCTCTCTTCTGTGGAGGCCTCACCGCGAGCTACTACTTCGAGGAGATTTTGCGGGATGCGGAGCTGCCCGACGTGGTGCTACGGGGAGACTGCGAAGAACCCCTGATCGCTTACCTGAAGGGCACCTCGCCATCTCGAGTCCCGAACCTCGCCACCATGGAGGGGGGACAGGTCCGCCAAAACCCCATGTCGTTCGTCCTCGGCCACGCCGCCTTCGAGGAGATTCGGTTCGGGTTCACGGAGCACCTGCTCTTCGGTCAGAGGTACCTCGACGGCGTGACGTCGTTCGGTCTACCGCTGCCCGTGTGGCGTGGTTGTCCCTACGGCTGCGAGTACTGCGGCGGCAGCGCGTCCGCATTCTCGAGGACCTGCAATCGGCACAAGGCCATTCACCGCTCCGCCTCGGCCATCGTCACCGACATCCACGATCTGTTCAACGGCGCCGGGGTCCGTCGCTTCTATCTGTGCGGAGAGCCGAATCAGATCCTCCTCGAGGTATATCGCCGACTCCACGGCGACTTTGAGCAGGGGGACATCGTGGTCAGCCTGGGGGCCTATTCACCACCCGACGCGGAGTTCGCGGCCGCCTACTCCGCCCTCAACGCAAACCACCAGCGCCAGCTGAGCTACCTGGAGATCTCTCCCGAGACCACGGCAGATGGGCACCGCGCCGCCGTCCGTGATCCCCGGCTTGCCTTCACCAATCAGCAGATCGATGCGCTGATCCAGGGCCTCGATGAGCCCGAGACGATCATCCTGCTCTTCTATAGCTATTTTCACAGCACAGACACGCGCGCCCACCTCCTGGCCAGGCGCCGCGCGGTCCTCGACCTCCGCCTGAGGTACCTGGGCCGTCCCGACGTGATGGTCACGCTGCTGGGGCTGTCCACCGACCCCGGATCTACCCTCTTTGAGCAGACGCCGCGCCCCGTCAGGCTCCGAGATTTTCACCGGCCGCTGCTGGAGCACACCCTGGGAGACAATATCAACTACGTCTTCCCTCAAGGGATCGATCGGCTGGACGCGTTGCTCCTCGACCTGGAGGCCAAGCTCCATCGGCGTTTTCCCTCGCTGTACTTCGCCCTCTACAAACACTTCTTCACCATCGGTCATGCCACCGTCGTGTTGCGCGAAATCCTCGAGGGCAGTGAACAGATCGCCGCGTTCCTCGGGATGCGTTTGGGGGATCCCGCGCCCACGGTCGAGTCGTTCCTGCCCGAGGTCTTGACCATGATGGCTGACCATATCGAGCCCGACCCACAGGGCAGCCGCGCGGCGTTGCTCAGGGAGCTGGCGAGGATCCTGGACGGCATCCTCGAGCACAAGCCGGTTGAAACGGCCATCGACCTCGAGCAGCACGATCTTCTCTGGAGGCGCGGCGCACCCTCCGGTCTCGACGAGCTGGCCAGTCAGTGGACCGGGGCCGAGGAGGCCCTGTCGCTGTGGAGGGCGCAGCCCGGCGCCTGAGCGGCCATCAACGCATGAAGATGTCGTCGCCGTCGCACAGCTCGTCGACGTATCGCTCCACGTCGTCGCCGTCCTCCAGCTGCTGCACGTAAAAGGTCGGTCTGAACAGGTCCACAGGATCCTGGCGGCCCTTCTGGAAGGTGTCGCCGAACTCGGTGCCCCCGTAGGCACGCACGCCGATATTGACGCCGACCTGGTCCGGCTGCAGTCGTCTCACCAGGGCGAAGGTCTCCTCCAGCGACGACCTGGTCTCTCCCGGGACACCGAGCAACAGGTCAAAACGAAACGTCAGCCCCGCGTCGGTGCAACACCGCGCGGCGTGGACGATATCCCTCTGCCGAAACGGCCGCTTCAGGCTCTTCAACAGGCGATCGTTGGCGCTGTCGATACCGAAGTTGATCCCGCGGCAACCCGCGCGCATCAGCGTCCGGGCGAGCTGTTCGTCGAAGGGGCGGGGTAAGGCGTAGCCGCACCAGACGAGCTCGTCGTTCAGCCCGCTGGCGCTCATGGCGCCGCAGAAATCCACGAGGAGATCGAGGTCGAGGTTGAGCTCGCTGTCCGCGGCATGAAACCCCGCGATGCCGGCCTGCACCAGCTCCTCGACCTCACCGATCAGCTGCGCCGTGGACCGGCGCCTGACCTCCCTGCCCTTGATCATCGGCTCCACACAGTAGACACAGGAGAAGGGGCAACCCCTGCTGAGCTCGAGCCCCGCCATGGCCGTGACGCTCAGCGCGTCGTGGTAGAAAGCGCCGTTGATGGGACACCGGCGGCGGTGGAGTGCTTTCAGGTCGCCCGCCGCCGGCGCGTTGACCCGGACGGAGCCGTCGGCTGCCCGATGGACCAGGCCGGGGATGGACCCGTGCTTCGATGGCTCGTCGAGGTGGATCAGCAGCTCCACCAGCGAAAACTCTCCTTCACCCACCACGCCGAAGTCGGCCCCTGTGCGCTCGAGAATGGACCTCGGCGCCACGGAGTAACCCGCTCCACCCAGGATTAATGGTTTGGGCGTGAGCCGGCGCAGAGCCAGGATGACCGCCTCGGTGGACTCATAGTAGAAGCTCTGTGTGGTGGAGGCGGCGTCATCGAAGTTTCGCAGCGTCACCCCCACGGCGTCGAAGGGCGCGGCCCTCGTCAGCTCATCACGCAAGAAATCCAGACGACCGTCGCCAACGGGGTTGAGATCGATTATCTCGCAGCGCAACCCGCGCTGATCCAGGGCCGACCGGAGGTACTCCAGGGCCACGGGGGCCACAGGCGGCGAGAGCGAGTTGGGATTGACCAGCACGATGGAGCTACCCATGCCCTGTACATTCCCATATGGTGCGTGAGACTGTAAACAACCCAGGCGACCGGTGGGCGACCCCGTTCACCACACAGGCGAGCTGTTCCATGGATGAAAAGAAACGTACCCCTGACGGCGGCGCCGCGAACCCAGCCCTCCATGACAGCCCCTGGCCCCCCCTCTGGCCCGCCGCGATGTGGAACGTCTCGGGGCTCTTCGTCTTCGACGATCTGATCAGCGACCTGATCGTCAACGTCAAGCGAGCCTTCGGCGTCAGCCCCCCTGTCCGCGCCGTTCACGGCGCCCCCGATGTCCTCTGGAACGGCGGCCGGCTCTCCCGCGCCCAACCGACCAGTGCTCAGGTGGACCAGGTGTTCGACTGGTACAACCAGCGGGGTATCGGCATCTTCATGACCTTCACCAACCATCTGCTGCAGGAGGATCACCTCGCGGACCGCACCTGCAACCACTTCCTCGAGCTGCTCAATTCACGCACGGATCTGAACGGAGTGGTCCTGTCCAGTGATCTCCTCTCGGACCATGTGCGCCGCAGATATCCGGATCTGCAACAGACCGCCTCCATCGTCAAGGTGTCGGTGGAGGGCGGCCGCTCAGACCTGGAGTACTACCGGCGGTTGGCCGATCGCTTCGATCGCTTCGTCCTGCACCCCGATGACAACTTCAACGAGGAGCTTGTGCAAAGCCTGGACAAAAGCAAGATCGAGCTGATCGTCAATGAAAACTGCGTGGTCAACTGCGCTACTCGGGCCAGGCACTACGAGCTCTCGTCCGCGGCCCACCTCAACCCCGGGTACGATCTGCAGCTGCAGGAAGAGTCGATCCAGTTCCAGGAGGAGACCTGCAGAGCCCTGCCGATGTACAAGCAGCTGGAAGCGGGCGTGCGGAACTGCAACCTCTCTGCCAGAGAGCTGGGACGCCTCTACGGCCTGGGATTCAGGTCGTTCAAGCTCCAGGGACGCGGCGACTCGTCGCAGTGCATGCTCTACGATCTTACCCGGTACCTCCTCGAGCCCGAGGTGGCCGCGCCGTTGATATTCAAGGCTTGCTCACCGGAAAAATAGGACATCACCTGGCAACGCGGATGAAGATCGACGTTTACGAAGATGCCCTTGGCAGGGACTATCAAGTGGGGTACCTGTCCCGGGCCCAGCTCGATCACCTGTTGACCAACGAGGTCTTCTACTACGACAACTTCGCGGCGCACACCGTGCTGCCGGAGGAGCAGTCCTATTTCAGGACCATCAAGGGTGTGTTGATCGTCATCGCCTACTCCCCGGCGGCCTATGACTACACAGTTAAAAAGAGGGCGGCGGACGCCCTCCTGGGCACGCTCGGCCCCGGGGACAGGCCGATCACGATCAACTTCAAGGCCGCCGCTCTGCTGGCCGGGATGGGGATGCGCGGCTACAACACGCTGGTCTGGAGCACGAGGTTTGCCTTCGACTGTAAGATCCTCGCCTTCGGCCTCTCCCAAAAGCTGGACTACCGGGCACCGACCTTGCCGGAGTACCTGCCGATCTGCGCCGATTGTCTGCTCTGCCACCAAAACTGTCCGGGGCGAGCCTTTGATTTGGAGTCAGAGGAGAGGTTCGCGCCCGAAAAATGCAGCGAGATTATCGGCCCGCCGATCAGAACAGAGATGGCGAAAAACACCGACGAGGAGAACGAGGAGTTTTTGGCCTACGGCAAGAGGCGGGGCTTGATCATGTGTCGCGAATGCCAGTCCTGCGCACCCTGCTCCCTGGAGAATCGAGAGCAGATCCTCGACCGCGCCGGGGGGCAGACTTGAGACAAGTTGATAGCACCACGCTGAACGCCGTCGCCCAGGTGATGCGCCCCCGGTCTCCGCTGCACGGCAGCCATCGGGTGCCGACGGTGGGCGTTTCATTTGCTGCGGCGGGCTGGCTACAGAGCTACCTGTTCGGCGCCGCCAAGGGCCTGCAGCAGCACGGCTTTCATCGGCAGGAGGGGGCCTGCTTCGCGGGCGCCAGCGCCGGCGGCCTGGCCGCGTCCGGGCTGGCCCTCGGATTCGGCGGTCAGGAGACCGACTGGAACCAGGTCATGGACTATGCCCTGGATTGCGCCCGGCGCTGTCGCACAAGCTGGCGCGGCACCTTTCACGTGCGGCGCTACGTGGAGGGCTGCCTGGACGCCCACGGCGCGCTGGAGCGTTTCCGCGCGGCCCGGGGCCGGCTGCAGGTGGTCATCACCGAGCTGCTGCCCGTGCCTCGACGGCGCACCGTGACCCGATTCTCCTCGGAGGCCACCCTGCGCTCGGCCCTGCTGGCCTCCTGCGCGGTGGTGCCCTTCGCCGGCCCGCCGATCTGGCGCGAAGGCCGCCTCTCGGTAGACGGCGCCCTGAGCGGGGTCCAGCCACGCCTGGAAGACCAGGGCCTGGACCGCGTGGTGACCGTCAACCCCTTCTCATTCAGCCGAGCTGAAATCCGCCCCTCCCGTCACCTGCCGCCCCGCTGGGCCCTGCGCCCCCCCGGGACCGATGCCTACCGCGCCAGCTTTGACCTGGGCTACCAGGACACCCTGACCTGGATCCGACGCAGCTGGCTCCCCTGGCAGGCGGGGACAGGCCCGGGCCATTGTCCTGCAGAAGAGGTGACGCGCGAGCTGTGAGACCGCCTGTAATCGTTGGCTCGGACTTACTTGTCTGAGAACAGTGAAGTGTGACGATACCTGGCGGCTAGACGATCGGCGTTCGAGCGATCACGGGGTGCAGTAGACCTTGGCCCCGTACATGTCCTTTGAGGCCTCGGCCCCGGCGGCGCGCCACTTGCCGCTGGCGTCCTTGGCCACGGCCAGGGTCAGGTATCCCGGCAACTTTCCAGTATGGTCGGGCAAGGCGCCCAGCATATTGGCGGCGTAGTCGGTGGCCTTCTGGCTGATGTTATACCAGGTACCCTTGTCGCTGATCGGGGTGCCGACCCGGTGGGGCGCCCCGAGGCGGAGGGGCTGGCGGTGGCCGTAAAAGTGCAGCGGGCAGAGCCCGCTGGGCAGCTTGGGATTCAGCTTCGCCACGGCGACGCGCTTCTGGTGCAGCTTGAAGACCATGTCCGAGTAGAAGGAGGGAAAGCCGGCGACCATATTGTAGGGGAGCCAGACGTGAATCTGGATTTTTCCGGCGATGACCTCCGCGTCGGTGGGGGGCGTGCCGTTGAGGTGGATGTTGTCCAGGCCGACGTAGATATCGCCGGTGGGCGTTACGCAGGCGTGCAGGCCCCCTAAAATGGCGGCCGGGCTGCACGTCGGCTTGGGCGGCGGCTTGGTGCCGCAGACACCCGCGGCGCAGTGGGCGCTCTGGCAGTCGCTGCTGCTCTTGCACCCCGAGCCGTTGGCGCAGCCCGGGCAGGTCGTGCCCCCGCAGTCCACGCCGGTCTCGCCGCCGTTTTGCTGCTTGTCGCTGCACGTCGGCTTGGCGTGGATGCAGGCGCCAACACCATACTTGCCCTTGAGTGCATAGAGCTGGGGATCCTGGACCCGCACGGCCACCGCGTAGCCGTGACCGGTATGGTTTTCGAAGGTCTTGCTGTTCCAGTCGCCGCAGAAGGGCCGGTACACGTTTTTCTCCATGACGTACACCGCCTTGCCGTGGACGATGTACGAGCCGTTCCGGCACATCAGGTTGCCTCGCTTGAGGTGCGACACCGCCGAGTAGGCCGTGCACCCGAGCTTGGTCCCCTTGGCGTGGAAAAGATAGAAGCAGTCCATGTCCGGTTGACAGTGCAGATATCCGGCCGTGACCTGGCAGACCGCAGCGCCGCTGGGGTTGAACCCCGCGACCTTGGGCGTCAGGAAGGGATCTCCCGGCTTCGGCATGCTGGTGCTGGCGCACTGTCCGTCCTTGCACTTGCCCGCGGGGCAGTTAGAGGAGGCGAAGACGGTGTTTCCTCCCATGCGCAGCTTCGGGACCGCGCCGGCGCTGGCCCCCATGCCCTTGGCTCCGGGCACCTCGTGGTCGAGCTCGCCGTCGCGCTTCGAGCCGTGAGTGTCCTGACCGATCGACGCGTCGGCCGCCCTGGGGGGCGCTCCCTCACCACATGCCCCCAGGATCACAAATAGCAATGCCGGGGCCATCTTCACGGCGCCTCTGACGCGTTGGACAACTCTCTCCATCAAACAGTTCACATTCATAACGTTCTCCTCGTGATTTACTCCAGAGGACGTCTTCTCCCGCGGGTTTTTGACAGCCGAACTGGATTGTTTTTTTTCCGCACTTTTGCTGTCAAAAAAGCCGCCCCGCCGCCGTCTCCTGATTCAGCACAGAGAGCCTTCGAACCCCAACTCGACCAGGAGAACGTAATGCATCCATCGCCTCGATTCCTCGCAATCCTCTGCCTCGCCGTCCCGGCGCTCGCACCCGCCCTCACCGCGGCCGCGCCCATGGCCCACCCGCTCAAGCTTCCTTACTCCGGCGGCCAGAACTGGACGCTCACGCGGGCGTACAGCACTGGCACCCACATAAAAAACGACACCTACGCCCTGGACTTCGTCGAGGCGGGCTGCACGTCCTGGGGCAAGAACATCGTCGCCGCCGCCCCCGGCAAGGTCATCATCGGCTCCGCCACGGACAAGGGCGGCTACGGGATCTACGTCTGGATCGACCACGGCGGCGGCCACAAGACCCTCTACGCCCACCTCGCCTCGCTGTTGGTCACCGGCGGCCAGTACGTCCTGGCTGGCGATCCCATCGGGCCCATCGGCAACACGGGCAACGTCGAGGGGGACGTCTGCTCGTCCCACCCCGGCATGCACCTGCACTTCGCCTATCGTCTCAACGGCCAGGCTGCCATCCCCGAGCCGATGTCCGGCCTCACCAGCTTCACCAGCGGTAAAAAGTACCTCTCCAACAACAAGGCCCCGGTCTCGCTGACTAACGGCCAGATCATCACCCGCGGCATGACCCCCAAGGAGATCGACTATCACCGCGTGGTCGTCCCCTCCGGCACCACGCAGCTCAAGGTTGAGATGTCCGGCCTCGGCGACATGGACCTCTACCTGCGCAAGGACAAGGCCCCCACCAAGAGCCTCTTCGCCTGCCGCCCCTACACCCCGGGCTCGGCCGAAGTCTGCACCGTCAACAACCCGGCGTCCGGCACCTGGTACATCATGGCGCACCAGTACAGCGCATCGGCCATGAGCACCTATTACAAGGTCAAGGTCGTCCTCTCCCAGGGGGCGGGCACCCAGACCCTCTCCAACGGGGTCTACACCTCCGGGGCGGTGACCAAGGGTCAGGAGCGGCACTACAAAATCACGGTGCCCTCCGGCGCCAGCGCGCTGGCGGTGACGATGACCGGCAGCGGCGACGCGGACCTCTACGTCAAGAAGGGGTCCGCGCCCGGGCCAGGCAGCTACGACTGCCGCCCCTACCTCGGCGGCACCAACGAGACCTGCACCATCGGCGGCGGCGGCGCCGGCGACTACTTCATCATGGTGCGCGGCTACGCCTCAGGGTCCTCGAGCTACAACCTCAAGGCAACCACCCAGGCGGGCGGCGCCGGCGGCTTCCAGGCATTGTCCGTGGGGTCATCGGTCAGCGGCGCCATTCTGCCTGGCGCCACCAAAAAGTACGTGCTCGCGGTCACCGCGGGGCAGAAATACACCGTCAAGATGACGCCCACCTCCGGCGACCCGGACCTCTACACCCACGGCTCCTCGGCCATCTCCACCGGCAGCTTCAGCTGCCGCCCGTACGCGCCGGGCGCCGCCGTGGAGACCTGCACCGTCTCTCCGAGTTCCAGCGGCCAACTCTACGTCATGGTGCGCGGCTACTCCGGCCCCGGCCTGGTGGCCTACACCCTGAAGGTCACCTCCCCCTGACAACAGGTACCTTCCAGGACCGGTAGCGCCAGGCGCGCCTGGCCAGCCCACACCCGCAGCCCCGAATTTTTTCTCTAGCCCTCGCCCTCCGGCTCGTCGTCGCGGCGCGAGCTGAGCATGGCCGGGCCGGTGAGCAGCTTGTGCACCAGGTCGCCCTGGCGGGAGGTCTCGGTCTTGGTGAAGATGCGCTTGAGGTGGGTGCGCACGGTGTTGAGGCTCACGCCCCAGGCCTGGCTGGTCTGGTCCAGGCTCCGGCCCACGGCCAGGTGTGAGGCCAGCTTGGCCTCCGCCGGGGTCATGCTGTAGATCCTGGCCAGCACGCCCGCGTTGAGGGGGGGGCGTCTCCGGCTGCACCACGAAGATCGACACCAGCGGCCCCTCCTCGGGGGTGCCCATGCCCGGGTCCGTGGGCGTGACCATCACCGTCAGCGTCGCGCCCGATTCGGGGCGCAGCAGGGTCATGGCGCTGCCCTCGGGGTTGTCGTCGGGCCGGCTGGATTCCTCCACGCGCTGGCGCAGGGTGCGGCTGTCGTCGGCGCTGTGGGCCACCAGTCGGGAACCCTGGCCCAGCTGCAGGCCGTCGCGCTCCTGGAGGATCTTCTTGGCGGCGTGGTTCATCTGCACCACCCGGCAGTCGCCGCTGACCAGGATCACCCCCTGGGGCAGGCGGTCGAGGATGTCGGACATCGAGTCGCTCAGGGCCCGCAGCTGCTGGAGCTGCTCGCTGCTGCGGGTGTGCGTCTGGTATTTCTCCAGGGCCCGGTCGAGGGCCTCGAGCACCTTCTCCTTCTCCAGGGGCTTGGAGAGGTAGTCCGAGGCGCCGAAGCGCACCGCCTTGGAGGCCGTGTCCACGGAGCCCTCGGCGGTGACGATGATCACCTCCATCCTGGAGAACTTGTCCTTGGCCCAGCGCCCCAGCTCGTCGCCGTTCATGCCGGGCATCCAGAGGTCGGTGATCAACACCGCGTAGGGCTCCTGGCGCATGAACTCCTGGGCCTCCTCGGCGCTGGGCGCGGCCTCCACGCGATAGCCCTGGCGGCGAAGGATACGGGTGAAGTACTCCAGGTCCGGGGGGTTGTCGTCCACCACGAGGACGCGGTATTTGGCCTTGTGCCGGGTCACAGCCTCAGCGACCAATGGATCCTGCCAAAAAAATGCGCATCCTCACCCATATGGGGGACGATCAAATAGGGTCCCGGCGCTACCGTATGTTCAACCTCCGGGAAATGAGAGGGGAGGGAAAGAACCTCGTGCCGGTCGGCCGCCCTTTGGGCGGTCGGCTTTTTTTCTGGCCTGTGGCCCCCCGTCACTGGCACGTCTCGCAGAGGCTCTGGGGCGCCAGGGTGCAGGCCACGATGCCGTCGGCCCTGGACTTGTTGTCCCCCTCGCAGGCCATGTCGATGCCGTTGGCCTCCTGGTTGGCCTTGTAGAGCGTGTAGTCGATGGAGTACCGCTTCTTGGACAGCTCGCAGGCGTCCCGGCGGGTCAGGTCCATGGTTTTGCAGTTGAGGGCAGCTACACAGTCCTGCTGCTTTTCGTATGCTTCCTCACACACGTCTCCACCACACGCGGCCCCCAGTCCGCACAGCGTTGCTGCCATCAGCAGCAAGAAAGCCTGTTTTTTCATGGTCCCTCCAACCCCCTTCACCCACGGTTAACAGGGCGTGCAACACAGAACTATTTAGTTTCTGGTGGAAACTGTCAAGCAGGGTCCGTATTCTGAACAGATGGATTCGGAAGGCAGCAACGGGCGCGTCGAGGAGCTGGAGGCCGAGGTCGAGCGGCTCCGCGCAAAGATCGAGACGCTGCGCGAGGAGCGTGACCGGGCGGTCAAGGCCCAGGACGCGCTGCTGGAGAAGGTCATCCCCCTGGCCGTGCCGGGCGGCAGCGCCAGCCGAGAGGGTCCGAGCACCTCATCCCGGGTCTTCACCCTGATGGTGGTGGTGATGCTGTTGGTGGCCATCGCCCTGGCGGCCCACTACTTCCCCCGCATCGTCAGGTCCGTGGGCGGCAACCAGCAGCTCCCTCCGTCGGTGCGGATGCAGCCGCCGCAGCCCTGAAGCGCTCCCGCCCCGGCAGAGTTGACAGTCGACAGTCGACAGTCGACAGTCAACAGTACCTCGACTGTCGCCTGTTAACTGTTAGCTACAGGAATACCCCATGGCGCCTCAGGTCTTCATCACCGGCTTCCCCGGGTTCATCGCCCGGCGGCTGGTGGACCGCATCCTGGACAGCAACCCCGACGTCACCTTCACGGTGCTCATCGAGGAGCGCATGCGCGGGGTGGCCGACGCCACGATCAAGGGTATGGAGCGCCCCCACCCGGGGTTCATCGAGGCCACCGAGGTGGTCACCGGCGACATCTGCCGCCCGCGCCTCGGCATGAACCGGGGCGTATACGAGGATGTGGCGGCGCGCACGACCCACGTCTGGCACCTGGCGGCGGTCTACGACCTGGCCGTGTCCAGCGCCGTGGCCTACAAGGTCAACGTGCTCGGCACGGCCAACGTGCTCGACTTTTGCGAGCGCTGCCGGGACCTGGAGCGGCTGGACCACGTGTCCACCTGCCTCGTCTCCGGCCGCCGGCGGGGCCTGGTGCTGGAGCGCGAGCTGGACCAGGGGCAGGCCTTCCACAACCACTACGAGTCCACCAAGTGCTGGTCCGAGCTGGAGGTGCGCCGGCGCATGGATCGCCTGCCGGTTACGATCCACCGCCCGGCCATCGTGTCGGGTGACTCCCGCACCGGCGAGACCGACAAGTACGACGGGCTGTACTACGTGGCGGCCCTGCTCAGCCGGCTGCCGCGCTGGGCCCCCCTGGTGCATCTCGGCCCGGGCACGGCCCGGGTGAATATCGTGCCGGTGGACTTCGTCGTTGATGCCATGGCCGAGCTCTGGACCACCGACGACGCCCTGGGCGAGACGTTTCACCTCGCCGACCCGTACCCCCACACCATGCGCGAGGTGATGGAGGCCATGATGACGGCCCTGGGCCATCGCCGTCCCCTGCTCTCTCTGCCGCCGGGCCTGGCCGGGCACGCCCTGGCCCTGGACCCGGTGCGCAGCGTGGTGCGGATCCCCGAGGAGACCGTGACCTACCTCAACCACGACGTCAGCTTCGACACGGCCAATCAGCGGCGGCTGTTGGAAGGCGCCGGGGTCAAATGCCCCGACGCGCTGGAGATCGTCCCGGCCATGGTGGAGTACGTGCGGCAGCACCCGGACAAGCCGTTTCTGGACGGGCGGACCGCCTGACGTGAAGTTGAGAGTTGAGAGTTCAGAGTTCAGAGTTTCTGAGGTCGGTGGCCTCGGGCGAGCCCTGGCTCTGACGCTGCTCCTCTGCCCCATCTTGACCGGGTGCGAGCGCCGGGCCGCGACGCCAGTGAGCAAGCAGCCCGCACCGGCCAACAGTGAGACCGCCTCGCCCAAGAAGCCGACCCCGGCCGAGAAACAGGCCGCGGTGGTCGCGGCACCGGACGCCCGGCCCCCCGACCTGGCGCCGCCCCTGCCCGCCGACGCCCGCTTCACCCTGCGCCTCACCACCTGGAGCCGCGCCTCGGTGGAGGTGCAGACCGCCGACGGCCAGAAGCTCACCGGGCGCACACCCTGGACCCGCAAGCTGGCGGCAGGGACCACGCGCGTCACCATCAGCCGGCGCAGGCACCGGCCCAGGACCCACACCCTGATCCTGCGCCAGGACACGGAGCTGCAGCTCTGCCTGGATCCGACGGACCAGCTGGTGCGCTGCCGCCGGATGATCTCCTGCGGCATGGGGCCCAAGGGCGCCCTGCTCGACCGTGACGGCGGCAAGGTCTGGGTGGCCAACCTGCACAGCTCCCCCGGGGTGCAGGTCTTCGACACAACCAGCGGCCGCCGGCTGGCCGGTATCGCCCCCAACCGCCGGGGCGCCGTGGAGCTGGAGTACTCGGCAGACGGGCGCCGGGTCTACTTCAGCCAGATCGCCACCAACCAGGTGCACGAGGTGGAGCGCGCCACCTACAAGGTGCTGCGCAGCTTCGCCACCAAGGGCGCCATGTCCAAGGTGATCCGGGCGGCGGCGGACGGCAAGTCGCTGTTCGTCAGCAACTGGATGAGCAACAACGTCTCGCAGATCGACCTCGGCACCGGCGAGGTGCTGAGGCGCATGCCGGTGAAGACCACCCCCCGTGGCATGTACGCCACGCCCGACGGCAAGCACCTCTACGTGGTGACCTTCAAGGAGGGCGAGCTGCACAAGATCGACCTGGCCACCGGCAAGAAGAAGGTCATCTTCACCAAGGGCCGCACCCTGCGCCACATCGTCGGCGACCGCAAGGACCGTACGCTCTACATCTCGGACATGTACCTCAACTGCATCTTCGCGCTGGATCGCGCCACCGACCGCGTGCGGCGGCTGGCCCGCACCGGCCGCTACCCGAACACCATCGCCCTCGGACCGGATGATCGCGTACTCTACGTCTCCAACCGGGGGAGCCACAAAAAGGGCGACTACCGCAAGCCCGGCCCGCGCTGGGGCTCGGTGCTGTTGCTGGACACCGCCACCGGCAAGGTGCTCGACGCCGTCGTCGGCGGCAACCAGCCCACGGCCCTGGACATCTCCGACGACGGCAAGGTCCTCGTCTTTTCGGACTTTCTCGACCACCGCCTGCGGATCTACGATGTGCCGGCCTACGAGGTGCTGGCGGCCGGCGGCGGCGGCCGGGCCGAGTCGCACAAAAGAGAGCTGGCGAAGAGGAACTACACACCATGACTGACAAGGTATTTGCCCCGATCCTCCTGCTTTCGCTGTTGCTGGCGCCCGCCGCTTCCCACGGCGCGCCGGCTTCCTTCGCGACGGAGATCGGGCTCCACTTCCAGCTGACCGCCTGCGGTCCGGGCAAGCAGGATCTGGCCGCCGTTTACGGCGCCGCGTACAAGCGGCACTGCCGCGCGGTGAAGCAGATTCACAAGCGCTACACCACGCTGTGGGTCGCCCGCGTCAACAGGTTCTTTGCGAAGCACCGGCCGGCCGGCGTGCCCAAGCGCGTGGTGACGCCGTTCTCCGGCGGCGACCTCGCCGCGCTGTTGGCGGTGTTCCCCCAGGCCACGGAGTACACCTCCATCTCCCTGGAGGCCAGCGGCGATCCCCGCCTGATCAAGCGGCTCAAGGGGCGCAAGCTGGTGGCGAACCTGACCGAGGTGCGCAAGACGCTGAAAAAGTACTACGGCCTGGCGCACCACCGCACCACCAGCCTGCGCAGCCACTCCCTGTCGTCGCTCACCGGCGAGCTGTCGTTCGCGGTCTCCGCGCTGCAGGCCCACGGCTACGCGCCGGTGGACCTGCGCTACTTTCAGATCGCGGCCGACGGCGCCCTGAAGTATGTCACCGCCGAGGAGGTGGCTGCCGTGGACAAGGCCGGCTCGGCGGTGGGGGCTCGCAAGCTGTTCTCCAACATGGAGCTGCACTTCCGCAAGGGAGACGGTCCGCACAAGATCTACCGCCACATGCGCCAGGACCTGTCCAACAAGGGCTTCCACCCCACGTCGCCGCTTTACCTGCACCTCAAGGCGAAGAAGGCGATCTGCGGTATGGTCAAGGCCGGCAGCTACCTCATGCCGATGAAGATGTTCGCCAACATCCGCGCGTTCATGCTGCGCAACATCGCCTGGATGGTGGCGGACTCCACCGGCCCCTCGCCGCGCCAGGCCGCCGCCGCCGGGCTCAAGCAGCGCTTCCATGGCGCATACAAGGGCGCCTTCTCCTGGCGCAAGGGCTCTCCGGGCAAGCACCACGACCCCCAGCGGCTCCGCGTCTGGGGTAAACAGCCCAAGCGGTGGCTGCCCTTCCGCTTCGGCTACCCCGACAATAGCCAGAACAATCACCTGATCATTTATACGAAGAAGTAGGCGGTGGTATAATCGGGGTCTTCGAAGAAGGACCTTGATTATGCGACTGATCTTACTTGCGATCATCGTGGCGGCCGCCGGCTGCGGGGGCGACGAGTTTCAGCCACCGCCGCAGCGCGACAAGTCCCTGCCCGCGGACCACGGAGCCCGAGAGGCGAGCGTGGGCGACTCCGGCAGCGATCTGGCCGACGCGGCCACCACCAAGGACGCCACCCTTTGCGGCGGCAAGAGCTGCGACGACAAGCTCGACTGCACCGATGATCTCTGCGTGGCCACGGGCTGCCAGAACAAGATCAAGCCGGGCTTCTGCGTCATCGACGGCGTCTGCTACCAACAGGGCGCCCTGGCGGTCAAGGGCATGTGCAAGCGCTGCGAGCCGAAGAAAACCAACAAGGCCTGGACCAGCGACGTGTCGCTCTGCGTCGACGACGGGCTCACCTGCACCGGCTCCCAGTGCACCGCCGGCAAGTGCAGCGACGTGCTGCTCGGCGGCTACTGCCTCATCGGCGGGGCCTGCGTCAAGGACGGCGCCACCGATCCGAGCAACAGCTGCCGCCAGTGCGACGTGTCGCTCTCCACCACCTCGTTTCAGCAGAAGGCCAGCGGCAGCGTCTGCACCGACGACTCGCTCAAGTGCACGGCCGACACCTGCAGCAGCGGCAAGTGCGTGCACACGCTCAAGACCGGCTACTGCATGATCAAGGGGAGCTGCTACCTGGACAAGGAGCTCAACGCCATACAGGACTGTCAGGTCTGCGCGGTCTCCAAGTCGACGAGCGGCTGGAGCCTGCGCCCCGACGGCAGCAAGTGCACCGACGACGGGCTGTTCTGTACCGACGAGGCCTGCAAGGCGGGCACCTGCACCAACACCGTCAAGTCGGGCTACTGCCTGATCAACAGCACCTGCTACGCAGCTGGCAAGGTCAACCCGGCCTCCGAGTGTCAGAGCTGTCAGCCGAAGATCGCGTCCACGGGGTGGAGCAACAAGTCAAACGGCACGGGCTGCTCCGCCGACGCCCTCTCCTGCACCGGGGACGAGTGCCAGTCCGGCGCCTGCAGCCACCCGCTGAAGCCGAGCCACTGCCTGATCGGCGGCGCCTGCTTCAAGCACGGGGACAAGCAGCCGGGCAAGTCCTGCCAGGGCTGCAACGCGTCTGCCTCGACCAGCGTCTGGTCGGTGTTGCAGGACGGGGCGGCCTGCGGAGCTGACCTTTACTCTTGCACCGACGACGTGTGCAAGAGCGGCGCCTGCATCCACAAGCTCAAGACCGACCAGTGCCTCATCGGCGGCACCTGCTACAGCAAGGGCCAGGCGAACCCCGTCGTGCAGTGCCAGGCCTGCCGGCCGGCGACCTCCGCCTCGTCGTGGTCGCCGTCGACCGACGGCACCGCCTGCAAGGCCGACACCTACACCTGCACCGACGACGTGTGCAAAAGCGGCGCCTGCATGCACAAGCTCAAGACCGACCGCTGCCTGATCAGCGGCACGTGCTACAGCAAGGGACAGGCGCACCCCGGGGTGGACTGTCTCAGCTGCGACCCCGCCTTCTCCACCGGCTCCTGGTCCAAGGCCAAGGACGGCAGCAAGTGCAAGGACGACGGCAACAACTGTACGGCGGACGCCTGCAAGGCGGGCGCCTGCGACCACACGGTCAAGACCGGCGAGTGCCTGATCCTGGGCAAGTGCCACCCCGCTGGCACGGTCAACCCGCTGAGCATCTGCCAGGCCTGCGATCCGGCCAAGGGCTCGGGGGTCTGGTCCTCGCTGCCCGCCGGCACGGCCTGCACGTCTGACAATCTCGCCTGCACCAAGGACGCCTGCGACGGCCTCGGCAAGTGCGCGCACACGCTGACGGGCGGCAAGTGCGTGGTCAAGGGTAAGTGCCACGGCAGCGGCACCCTCTCGCCGAGCAACGCGTGTCAGCTCTGTGACCCTTCAAAGGCCACCACCACCTGGTCTCCGCTGCCGGACCTCAGCACCTGCCCCGGCGGCCGCTGCGCCAGCGGCGCCTGCTGCTCCGGTTGCATCACGGGCAGCGTCTGCCACGCGGGCACGGGCGACAGCACCTGCGGCGTCAGCGGCAAGACCTGCCAGAACTGCTCGTCCAACTCCCAGATCTGCCTCTTCGGCAACTGCTTCTCCCGCGGGTGCACGGCGCGGCCGGGTCCCGGCTGCGCGGGCTGCGACTGCGAGGCCTGTGTCTGCGCGCTGGATCCCTTCTGCTGCACCTTCAACTGGGACAGCAAGTGCGTGGCCAAATGCAAGGAGCAGTGCAAGGGCAAGTGCCCCTGATGGGGGTACGCCTCCGCCGCCTGCTGACGCTGCTGGCGACGCCGCCCCTGCTTTTGGCCGGCTGCTCCTTCAACCTGGACACCCCCTGGCCCGACCTCGGCGCCGGCGACGCGGCCGCTGACCGGGGGCGCACCGAGCAGGGCGCCGCCGACGGGCCCACGCGGGACAGGTGCTGCGACGGCGAGCCCAAGGACGGCCCCGCCGCCGAGGGCCCCGCCACGCCGGACGGGCCGGCCAAGCCGGACGGGCCGGCCAAGCCGGACGGGCAGGCCACGCCGGACGGGCCGGCCAAGCCGGACGGGCCAGCCAAGCCGGACGGGCCGAGCCTCTGCGGCAACGGCAAGCTCGATCCGGGGGAGGCCTGCGAGGGGAGCAAGCTGGGAGGCAAGACCTGCAAGGCGCTGGGCTACACCGGCGGCACCCTCTATTGCTCACCCAAGTGCGCCTTCGACGTCTCCGCCTGCTTCAAGACCGTCTGCGGGGACAAAAAGATCACCCTCGGCGAGGAGTGCGAGGGGGCCAACCTCGACGGCAAGTCCTGCAAGGCCCTCGGCTTCGACGGCGGCGCGCTGGCCTGCGGGCCCAAGTGCAGCTTCGACAAGAGCGGCTGCCACGCCTGCGGCGACAAGAAGAAGAACGGGGCCGAGGCCTGCGACGGGGCGGATCTCGGCGGCAAGACCTGCAAGGCCCTGGGCCACGTGGGGGGCACCCTCAAGTGCGGCGCCGGGTGCACGCTGGACGCCGGCGGCTGCCACGACTGCGGCAACGGCAAGCTGGACGCCGGCGAGGTCTGCGACGGCGCGCTCCTCGGCGGCAAGACCTGCAAGAGCGCGGGCAAGAGCGGCGGCACCCTGGCCTGCGCCACGTCCTGCGCTCACGACACGTCGGGCTGCTACCACGTGCTGGACCCCCTGGGCATCGACGTGGCGGCGGGGAACAAGGTCACCAGGCGCCAGCCGGACGCGGCCTCCGACGGCACCAGCTACATGGTGCTCTGGTCGGAGTACAAGAGCGGCTCGGCCAACAGCTACGACGTCCTCGGCATGCGGCTGAGCGCGGCCGGCGCCAAGCTGGACAAGACCCCCATTACCGTCTCGGCGGTGACCAAGAACCAGTCCCGTCCGCGGGTGGCCTGGGGCAAGGGCGTGTACCTCGTCACCTGGGTCGACTACCGCGCCGGCAACTACGACGTCTACGCCGCGCGGTTGACCGCCGCGGGCAAGGTGCTGGATCCCAAGGGCATCCAGATCTGCACCAAAAACGACCTGCAGAGCATGAGCGAGGTCGCCTTCGACGGCGCCAACTTTTTCGTGGTCTGGTCGGACAAACGCAGCGGCGGGTATGACGTCTACGGCGCCCGCGTCACGCCGGCGGGCAAGGTGCTGGACCCGGGCGGCTTCCTCATCCGCAACGACAGCCAGGACCTCTACTCCCCGGACGTGGCCTACGGCGGCGGCCACTACCTCGTGGTCTGGCAGCGCGGCAAGTACGGCAACAACATCGCCGACATTCACGGCGCCCGGATCTCCACCGCTGGCAAGCTGATGGACAGCTCACCCATCGGCGTCTCCACCAGCGCCTACCAGCAGGTCAGCCCGCGGGTGGCCTCCGATGGCGCGAGCTTCATGGTGGTCTGGCAGGACCTACGCGGCGTGGCCTCGACCCAGGGGGACATCCGCGGCACCGTGGTGAGCCTGGCGGGCAAGGTGCAGCCGCCCTCGGGCGACATCATCTGCGGCCAGCAGAAGACCCAGAGCCACGCGAGCATCACCTGGGCCGGGGGGGTCTACTGGGTGCTGTTTCAGGACTACCGCAACTCGTCGTGGAAGAACTCCAACGTGGACATCTACGGCACGCGGGTCAGCCCGGCGGGCAAGCCCCTGGACGGCGACGGCGTGCCGATCAGCTCGGCGGCGGACGCCCAGTACTCTCCGAGCCTGGTCCACGGCAAGGGCAACACCCTGGCGGTGTGGGAGGACAAGCGCGGCGGTAGCTGGTATGGCGTCTACGCCGCGCGCCTGGAGCCCTAGGGCGCTTCCTCGTCGCCGGCCTCTTCGTCCTGATCGTTGGCGACGTAGACCAGCACCGCGGTGATGTTGTCGTCGCCGCCGCGGTCGTTGGCCGCGTCGACCAGCCGGCGGGGGATCTGCGAGTAGTAGTCCCCGATGAACATGCCGTGGATCTCGTCGTTGCTCAGGTAGTTGGACAGCCCGTCGGAGCAGATGAGGAAGCAGTCCCCCATGAGCAGCGGCTGGACGATGAGGTCCACCTCCACCTCCCGCTCGAAGCCCACCGAGCGGGTGATGACGTGGCGCAGGGAGCTGAGCTGGGCCTCCTCGTGGGTCAGCAGGCCGGCCGCCACCTGCTCCTCGATCCAGGAGTGGTCGGTGGTCAGCTGCTCGAAGCGGTCGTCGCGGTAGAGGTAGGAGCGGCTGTCGCCCACGTGGGCCAGGTAGACGCGTCCGCAGTGGAAGAGCAGGGCGGTGAGCGTGGTGCCCATACCCATGAGCGCGCTCTCCTGCTCGGCCAGCTCGAAGATGGTGCGCCCCGCCTGCTGGGCCGCGGACCGCAGGTGCTTGGCCGGCGGGGTCTCGTCGCCAGGCCCCGAGGGGGTGGTGTCGCCCAGCTCGGCCCGCCGCACCTCACGCTCGAGGATCTCCACCGCCAGCCGGCTGGCCTGGGCGCCGCCCTGGTGACCGCCCATGCCGTCGGCCACGGCGAACAGCCCGAGGTCTTCCTGCACCAGGAAGGAGTCCTCGTTGTGTTCCCGTTTCTGGCCGGTGTCGGACAGGCCCCAGGCGTGCAGCTTCAACTACTCCTCCCCGTCCACTTCGGAGATGGAGTGCTCCTCACCGTCGAAAGAGATGCGCTTGCCCTTGTCCTCGACGCAGGTCTGGATGTGCACCGGGCGCCGCCAGACCATGTAGAGGTTCTTCAGCGTGTCCTGAGCCCAGTCCAGCTTCAGGTCGGTGCCCTCGTAGTCGTGCAGCAGCAGCAGCTCGCCGCGGTTTTCGAAGTTGCCGTCCACCACGCGGATGAACGGGTTGCCGCGGTGGGTCAGCTGGGACAGCAGCTGGTTTTTGATCTGCTTGTACTGCCGGCTCTGGATCTCCCACTGGGTGCTGCGCTTGTTCCAACCGAAGGTGTAGAACAGCTGCTCGCGGCAGAAGTCCTCGGTGAAGAACTCGTCGATGAACATCACGTCGTTGTACAGCGCCCGCACCTCGAAGAGCTTCTTGCGGCCCAGGCCGAGCTGGCGGTCCCAGGTTCGCTTCTCCTCCAGGTCGTCACACTCGGCCCACTCCTTGCCGAAGCGCCCCGTGTTCCAGCGCGCCTCGATATGGTAGAGCAGCTCCAGGCCGATCTTGTACGGGTTGAGCGACGCCCCGCCGCCGAGCACCCCCGAGGCGTGGTCGGCGTAGTCGATGACCTCCGAGTCGGAGAGCACCTTCTGGGTCATGATCTTGGAGTGCCAGTAGGTGGCCCAGCCCTCGTTCATGATCTTGGTCATGGCCTGGGGCGCGAAGTAGTAGGCCTCCTCGCGGATGATCTCCATGACATCCCGCTGCCACGGCTTGAGCGGCGCGTGCTCCCCCAAGAACTTGAGCACATCGAGCTCGGGCCGCGCGGGGATCTTCTCCAGCGCGCCGAAGGCGTCGGTCTCCTTCTTCTCGCGCTGCTCGCCCTCGCCCTCCTTCTTCGGCGGGTTGATGTACTTGTCCATGTAGGACTTGGCCTTGAGCTTGAAGTCCTGCAGCGCCTCCTCCTCGGCCTCCCCGTCGATGGGCTTGCGCGGCGCCTGGGGCTTCGGCTCCCGGGCGATGTACATCGACATCGGATCGATGAGGTTGTCCAGGGAATGGCAGACGTCGATGAACGTCTCCACGGTCTCCACCCCGAAGCGCTCCATGTAGCGGCGCACCCGGGTGGCGTGGTTGGCCATCTCGTCGATCATCTTGCGGTTGGTCTTGGAGAAGTAGTAGTTGTTCTTGAAGAAGTCGTTGTGGGCGCAAACGTGGGAGATGACCAGCTTCTGATCCACCAGGCTGTTGCCTTCCAGCAGGTAGGCGTAGCAGGGGTCGTTGTTGATCACCATCTCGTAGATCTTGGACAGGCCGTAGGAGTAGCTCTTGGAGAGCTGCTCGTACTCCATGCCGAAGCGCCAGTGAGGGTAGCGCGTGGGGAAGCCGCCGTAGGCCGCCACCTCGTTCATGGTCTTGTAGTCCAGGATCTCGAAGATCTGCTGGAAGAAGTCCAGGCCGTACTCGCGGGCGTAGCCCTCGATCTTCTGCTGGATGTCGTAAAGATAGGGCGGGAGCATCATGGCTACTTCCCCTTGCCCAGGAAGGTTTTGATGGAGTCGACGATGGCGTCGCGGTCCTTGATCTCCGAGGTGATCAGCTTGTCGGTCTCCTCGGGGAACTCCTTCTTCAGGTCGGTCATGAACTGTCCGCTGCCGTAGGGGCTGACCACCTGGCCATAGCAGAAGACGTTGCTCGCCGGCATCATCTGCTCCTTGAGCACGCGCATGCACAGCGTGGTGTCGTCCACCGACCAGTTGTCGCCGTCGGAGAAGTGGAAGGGGTAGATGTTCCACTCCATGGGGCTGTACTCGTCGTCGATCATCTTGGCGCACAACCGGTAGGCCGACGAGATCATGGTCCCGCCGCTCTCCCGCGTGCTGAAGAAGGTCTCCTTGTCCACCTCCTTGGCCGTGGCGTCGTGGATGATATAGCGCGACTCGATGCCGTCGTACTGCGAGCGCAGCCAGGTGTCGATCCAGAAGGACTCGATGCGTACGATCTCCTTCTGCTCGTCACCCATGGAGCCCGACACGTCCATCATGTAGATGATCACCGCGTTGGTCTCCGGGACCGTCGTCTCCTTCCAGGAGCGGTAACGCTTGTCCTCGCGCACTGGCACGATGATCGGGTTCTTCGGGTTGTAGGTGCCGGTGGCGATCTGCCGCCGCAGGGCGTGCTTGAAGGTGCGCCGGAAGTGGCGCAGCGACTCGGGCCCGGTCTGGCGGATGGAGGTGTAGCGCGTCTTCTTGGAGACGATGGACTCCTGCCCCTTGGGCTCGATGCGCGGCAGCTCCAGCTCCTCGCCCATGATCTCGGCCAGCTCTTCGAAGTTGACCTCCACCTCCAGCACGTGCTCGCCCGGCTTGTCGCCGGCCTGCCCGGCCTCGCCCTCCTGCTCCTCGCCGCCCAGAGGATCGCCCTCCTCCCCCTCGCCCTGCCCCACTCCGCCCTGGTCCTTGGGGCCGAAGCGGAAGCGGGGCGTCTCTATCTGTGGGAGGGGGATGGAGACCTTCTCCTTGCCCTTGCGACCGATGAGCTCGCCGTTGGAGATGTACTTGCGCAGATTCTCCTTGATCTTGCCCCGCACGATCTTGCGAAAGCGCGAGTGATCTTGATCGATCTTTTGACTCATATCAGTTCTTTGAGTTGAGAGTTGTGAGTTGAGAGTTGAGAGGACTCCCATCACCCATCTTGCTCAACCTGTCCTTTGTTGCTTTGAGCTGAGTGGTTCGCTTCTCTTTCCTTCTGCTCGACGGAGCCTCTAAGCGCGTTGAGCATCCTCGCGATCTCATCTGCTTCCGAGAGGGCCTTGTCGGCTCGGTCGTTTTCGAGGTAGCCAAGGTCCTTGCTCAACATCAATAAGTACTCTGTCTCTGCCAGAGATCCCTCGGCGATGTTTAGCAGTCGAGCATAGTCTTTTCTGCTCTTTCGCTTTGACCCCTCGGCGATGTTCGTGGGGACGGAGACAGCGCTTCTTCTGACCTGCGAAATCAACCCGAAACGCTCGTCATTCGGGAAGTCCGCTGTCGCTTGGTAGATCGCCAGCACGAACTTATGGCTCCTCTGCCAAACATTCAGATCCACAAATCGCTGCATGCGTCACACATGGACTCCCGCGTCCAGATTCAACCGCTCTAAACTCTTAACTCTTAACTCTCCTCGAAAAGCCCCAAGCTACTGCTTCACATCCCCTCTGGCAAAAATCGAAGCCACAAACGACAGCACGTCCGTGGCGCAAATCTCACAGTAGCCGTAGTTGCGAATCAGCCGGCCCTTGACCACGTCGATCTTCTCCTGGGTGTCCTTGTCCACCACCTGGGAGACCAGCGAGGTCAGCTTGATCGAGTCCTTCTGGTCCTCGAAGAGCTTCAACTCCAGGGCCTTGTGCAGCCGCTCGTTCTGCTTGTAGTCGAACGGCTTGCCGTCCACCGCCAGGGCGCCGATGTAGTTCATGATCTCGCGGCGGAAGTCGTCCTTGCGGCTGTCGGGGATGTCGATCTTCTCCTCGATGGACCGCATCAGCCGCTCGTCCGGCTCCTCGTCCTGGCCGGTGTACTTGTTCTTGACCTTCTCCTTCTGGGTGTAGGCCTTGACGTTGTCGATGTAGTTGCCGGCGAGCTTGGCGATGGCGTCCTCGTCGGCCGAGATGGCGCGCTGCACCTCGTTTTTGACCACGTCCTCGTATTCCTGCTTCACCACCCCGAGCAGCTCGGAGAACTTCTGCTTTTGCTCCTCGGCGTTGAGCAGCCCGTGGTGCTTGAGGCCGGCCTCCAGCTCGTTGAGCACGAGGAAGGGGTTGATGCAGCCTTCGCCCTTTTCGCTGACCAGGGAGTTGGAGATCTTGTCCTGCACGTAGCGCGGCGAGACGCCGTCCATGCCCTCGCGCACGGACTCCTTGCGCAGCTCCTTGATGTTGTCCTGGGTAAAGCCCGGCTGCGACTTGCCGTCGTAGAGCTTGAGCTTCTGCAGGATGGTCAGCTGGTGCTTCTTCGGATCCTCGAGCCGCGTGAGCACGGCCCACATGGACGCCATCTCGATGGTGTGCGGGGCGATGTGCTTCCCCTTGATCCGGTCGAGGTTGTAGTCCTTGTTGTAGATCTTGACCTCCTCGGACATCCGCGTGATGTACGGGATGTCCACGCGGATCGTACGATCGCGGAAGGCCTCCATGAACTCGTTGTTCATCAACTTCTTGAACTCGGCCTCGTTGGTGTGGCCGAGGATCACCTCGTCGATGTCCGTCTGGGCGAACTTCTTCGGCTTGATCTTGTGCTCCTGGGTCGCGCCCAGCAGATCGTAGAGGAAGGCCACGTCCAGCTTGAGGATCTCGATGAACTCGATGATGCCGCGGTTGGCGATGTTGAACTCGCCGTCGAAGTTGAACGCCCGCGGGTCGGACTCGGAGCCGTACTCGGCGATCTTGCGGTAGTTGATGTCGCCGGTGAGCTCGGTGGAGTCCTGGTTCTTCTCGTCCTTGGGCTGGAAGGTACAGATGCCGACGCGGGCCGGCTCGGAGAGAATCAGGCGGTTTAC
>PVBE012401341.1_pt1 | contig 27667 bp, 25 predicted proteins | sample 1631181 | NCBI WGS metagenome assembly PVBE01 (sample SAMN08397723, study PRJNA350692) | Marine metagenome, whole genome shotgun sequencing project. | isolation source: water | place: Pacific Ocean | collected 2012-04
GTGGCCGCCACCGTGGCGGAGCCGCGACGGTCGGCAAGGGCGACCACCTGGAGGATGCGCGTGCCGTGTTGGAAGCTCACCTCCACGCGGTCACCAGGCTTGACTGGGCGCGAGGCCCGCGCTTTGGTGCCGTCGACGCTCACCCGACCCGCCGCGCAGGCCTTGGTGGCTTGGGAGCGGGTCTTGAAGCAGCGGGCCGCCCAGATCCACTTGTCCAGGCGTACCGAGGCCAGCGCCTCAGTCTTCACGCCGCTTCCTGGCGGCGGCCAGGCCGAACAGGCCCAGGAGTGCGAGGGCTCCGGGCGCGGCGGGGGAAGCAACGCAGCCGCAGACCTTGGGCTCTGGCTCCTCGCCACCCGTGTCGTCCAGGCCCGAGTCGACGGGGGGTTCCGGTAGGCAGGCTTCGACCGTGGCGGTGTCACCGATGCAGAACTCGAACTTCTGGGAGCTGTCCGCGATGCGGGCCTGGGTGCCGACGATCCAGTAGATCCCGGCGTCGAGGTCCTCGGACAGCTGGGTCCAGTCGGGATCGGTGGGCGCCCACTCGACGATCGCGTCGAGCACGGCCCCGGCTTCCGTGCCGTCTTCGACCGGGTGCAGGGAGAACAGCACGCCGGTGGCGTCGTCGTCGTGGCTGAACCACAGCTCTCCGCCCGGGTGGTCGAGCTGGTAGTAGCTGGCGGCCAGGGGGTAGAAACGTTTGTCGTCCTGCAGCGTCGAGCCGCTGTCGCTGATGTTGATGGGGCCGATGTCGGCGGCGTATTCGTGGCTCTCCATGGCGCCGGCGCGGAACTTCGTGGCCAGGTTCCAGCGGGCGAAGGTGGACCACTCGGTGGCGAGGTCACTGCCGTTGTCCTCGATGACCGCTTCCATCTCGGTGAGCGTGTCCTTCGTCTCGCCATCCCACATCAGGGCGCCCTGTAGGTCCACGACGGCCTGGGTGCCCAGGCGCGCCTCCATGAACTCCCACCAGATGGCGGTGGCGTAGGCGAAGGTGGGGACGGGGCCGGTGGGCGGGTTGTCCAGCGATCGCTCGGTGTCGTCGAGGTAGGCGTCGGCGAACGCCAGGAAGTCCTCGCTGTCGGAATCCCACAGCTTCTCGGCCCAGGTCGCCACGCCCTCGCTCCACCAGACGGGCGAGTCGTACTCGTAGGCGTGCTGGACGGCGTGGAAGAGCTCGTGGGAGGTCAGGACGTTGACCGCCTCTTCGAGGCTGCCGTAGCCGTAGCCGGAGAAGTCGTTGTCCATCATGAAGTAGCCCGAGCAGACATTGGGCTCGGTGTCGCAGGAATCGGTGCTGAACGCGCCATCACCCTGGCCGGCGAAGTCCACGAGGTAGACATCGAACGCGTAACTGCCGCCCAGTTCGCCCAGGCCCATGTCTTCCTCGCCCAGGGGGCGCAGGAAGCCGGTCTGCTCGAAGAAGTCGAAGACGGCTTCGGTGGTGTCGGCCACCATCTGCGGGTAGTCCGGCAGGCCGTCGCCGTCATCATCGTCCAGGACGGTGACGCTCGAGCCCTCGACGCTGTAGTGGACGCGGACCGCCCCGCCGATGCTGTCCAGAGATTCCACCACGTCGTCGCTCTCGAAGGAGAACATGCCGCCCTCGGTGGGGCGGGTGGGCATGGGTCCGAACAGCTCACGCTGCTGCGCGAGCATTGGCGTGAGGCACTCGATGGCCTGGGCAGGCGAGGCGAGCAGGAAGAGCAGCGTGGAAAGCATGGCGGCCTAGAGGAAGGCCCAGCGGAGGGTGATCGTGGCCGAGTCGCCGCCCATGGAGCCGTTGTTGTTGCAGTCTTCCTGCCCCGTGCCGTAGTAGGTCTCGACGCGGAGCTTGATTACCTCGCCTGTCTCGAGCTGGACCAGGAAGGGGACGTTGGTCGTCTCGACGCAGGCCGAGTAGTCCCACCAGTCGCGGAGCACGAAGGTGGGGCTCATCTCGTACATGTCCATCTGCAGCTCGCAGCTTTCGGTGTAGAAGTCCTCGACCTGGTACTCCACGCCGGTTGGCAGTTCTGTGAGATCTTCGTACTCGTAGGCCCCCATCTTGGCGCCGCTGACGCAGCTGGGCCCACCCGAGCCGCTGTTCAGACGGAGGAGATAGCGGCGCAGCCCCATGTGCCAATCGGCGGTCTCGAGGGAGTCTTCGTCGCCGATGTCCACCCGGCTGGCGCCATCGGCGTCGAAGCGGACGTAGACCCAGGGGTTGTTGGCGGCCTGGTTGTATCCGCCCGCCGAGGCGTCCACGATGGTGACGAAGTCGTCGCCGTCGGTGGTGGTGGTGACCGAGCCGTCGCTGACTTCGTCGTCCTCGGTGAGCAGGTCGGCGACCAGGTCGTCCTCGCAGGACACGTCGGTCAGGTCCGGACAGAGGCCATCGGTCGAGGTGTCGCTGTCGCCGGTCTCGCCAGGGGTTTCGGTGTCGTCCTTGACGTCGCCGCAGGCGAGCAGGAGGCAGGCGGTGAGCGGAAGCAGGGAAAGGGCCTTCATGGTGGTCTCCTCGGGATGGGCCGGCGGAGAGCCTATCATCGCTCGTTGCGGTCCGCCGTGAAGACCGACCGGCGCCGCACCGTACCGCGGTCCGCGTTCGTGGTAGCCTCGAGGAGGTCCTTGGGTTCCCCGGTCTCCCGGAAGGAGGTCGTGGAGCAAGGAGGCAGCCGCCGTGGAACGCAGCCGCGAGGGCATGCAGGTGGGGTGGGTCTCCATCCTGCTCAACGCCGTGCTCTTCGGGCTCAAGCTGTGGGCTGGGTTGGCGACGGGCTCGGTGGCCATGATCGCCGATGCCTGGCACACTCTGGCCGACTCGGTCGGCTCGGTCATCGTGCTGCTGGGCTTCAAGCTCGGGGAGCTGCCCGCCGACGAGGAGCATCCCTTCGGTCACGGCCGCGCCGAGGTTGTCGCTGCGGTGATGATCGGTACGTTGCTAGGCCTGGTGGGTGCTGGCTTCGGTCGAGAGGCCGTGGAGCGCCTCGTGCACCACCAGCCTGCCACCTTCTCCACCCTGGCCGTGGTGGTCTTCGCTGTCTCGGCCTTGCTCAAGGAAGGGCTCGCCCGTTGGTCTGTCCGCGTCGGGCGGCGCCTCGATGCCCCGGCTTTGGTGGCCGATGCCTGGCACCACCGTAGCGACGCCATCGCTTCGCTCGTCATCGTCGTGGGCGCCCTGCTGGGATCACGTTTCTGGTGGGTCGATGGCGTGCTGGGGCTGGTGGTCACCGTCCTGATCCTTCACGCCGCCTGGGGCATCATCCAGGACGCCGCGGCACGGCTGATGGGCAGCACCCCGGTCGGGGGCGTGGAGGCTCGTGTGCGCGAGGTGGTCTGTCGGGTGGCACCCGCGGGCTGCGAGCCTCACCACCTGCACCTGCACGAGTACGGCGGGCACCGGGAGCTCACCCTGCATCTGTACCTGGCGTCGGACATGAACGTCGCGCAGGCCCACGCCATCGTGGACCGGGTGGAAGCCGCGCTGCTTCGGGAGCTGAGCATGCACGCCACCGTGCACGTGGACCCCACAGACCCAGACGGCCGGTAGCCGCCACGCCGAATAGTGGGTAGCATCGGCAAGACATGGACCTCCCGCGTTCCTTCGTCCCCCTGCGCTGGGGATTCGTCTTTCTCCACTGCCCCGTGAGGCTCACGGAGCAAAACCAGACGGATCTGATCCGGTTGTCCGTCCAGGCCTACTTCGACGACACGGCCAAGGTCGACTTCGACTGGCCCGAGTGCCGCGGCGAGCTGCGGATGGAGTCCGATGCGGTGTCCCTGGGCTCCTTTGCCGGGCAGCGCTTCAGCGCCGAGATTCACGTGCCGTCGGGCTCCGGGCGGGTGCAGTTCCTGGTCACCGAGGCGCAGCTCCAGGTCGCTTCGGGGCAGGTGGCGGAGGCCTAGGGAGCGTGTCTCCCACCACCCCCTGCCCTGAGTGCCAGCGCCCCAACGCGTCCCACAGGGATTCTTGCATGTACTGCGGGACGGCGCTGCCATCGCCCAGCGAGGTCGCGCCCCTTCCTCCGCCGCGACGTGACACCCCGAAGGGACTGGACAAGGCCTTCGACCGCGCCATGCGCATGGGCGACATGCGCCAGCTCCGAGAGGTGCTGGGGAGCCTGGAGCAGTCGGCGGCCAAACCAGCTCCCCCACGGCCTTCGGTGCCACTCGTCCAGAAGAAGCCGCCTGTTCCCACGCCGGCTGCAGCCCTGGAGATCGTGGAGATCGAGGAGCTCGAGCCGATGTCGGACGTCGAGGAGAGCACCGAACCGGAGCTCGAGCCCCCTCCACCACCTCCCGATCCCGAACAGCTCTACGAGGATCTCCGCCAGGCCGTGTTGCAGGCCGCGGGTTGGGAGGACGATCCTCCCGCAGCCCTCGATGCGCTGGGTCGTGCGCAGGAAGCGCTGTCCTCCCTCGCCGAGGTTCTGGCGGATCTCGAGGCTCCACCCGACCTGGTGCTGCCGCCCTTCCGGCAGGCCGGGGCCCTGTTCGTCGTCTCGCCCGGCGATGCCGAGCGGGTGCCCGATGTTGCCGAAGCCCTGGACATCGACGCCGCCACCGCTCGGCAGGTGGCGGTGGTGCAGCACCCGCGCGTCGCCTTGCGCTCCAACGACCGGGACCTGCTCGAGCAGCGGGCTTCCCGCTACCGGGTCCGCCTCGCCCTCCCCGCTCGGGTGCTGGATCAGGACGATCTTCGAGCCCAGCCCCCAGCTCGCCTGGTGCTCACGCTGGCCGCCGCCGGCCCTTGGCGTTCGGCCATCAGCCCGAGCTGGGAACCCGAGAGCGGCGTCCTCGCCAAGCTCCGCATGCGCGAGGATCCTCCGCTCCCCCTGCGCCTGGTGGTGGTGGGCGAGGTGGTGAAGCAGCGCTTCAGGGAGCACCGCGGCCGCCGCAAGGACGACGTGCGGCTGGCCAGTCACGGAGAGCGCCGACGGGGCGTGATCGACCTTCACCACGACGGTGGTGTGCTGCGGGTGATCGAAGGCGTCACCAGCCTCGAGGGGTGGGAGGGGCTCGATCCCCGGTCCTCGGCCCTCGCCTTCCGGGGTCTGCCCGACCTGCTCGCCCAGCGCTACCCTGCCATCCCCCACACCGGCCGTCTCGTCTGCCGCCCCACGCGCCAGCCCGAGGCCCGGGACGACGGCCGCATCGAGTCCACCGGCTGGCCAGCCTGGGAGGAGCACAGCCGGGCTTGTAGGTGTTTGTACCTGGGAACCTGACCCAGGGGCGGCGTCAGGCGTCGATGTTGCCCAGCACGCGCCAGCACTTGGGGAACCAGGCCCAGTGGTCGTCCAGCCAGACCAGGCCGTCGAATGCCATGCCCAGGCGCTTGCCGGGGGCGACGAACTTCCAGCAGATCCAGACCCTGCCCGGGAGCATGGTGTGGCCTATGCGGCGGAAACCGCCGGGGAAGGAGGACGGCGCGCCCGCGTCGCGGATGGTGTCGGACCTGGCCGCCGCGAGCAGCAGCTCGTTCTGGCCCCGGTTGGGCTTGGGGATCGGGTTCGCGTGCTCCCAGATCTGTTCGTAGGCCTGCTGTGCCACGGCGGCGTAGGCGGGCTCGAAGACCTTGGCGGCGTCGCCTTCCTGCAGGCGGAGCTGGGTGGCCAGCTGGGCCAGGTTTGCGTGGGGCTGGAGGAAAGGCTCGAGCAGCTGACGGGCTCGGGCCATGGCCAGGGCCAAGTCTTCGTCCAGGCCAGGCCTGTCAGGGGGCACGGTGTCGGGCACCGCACCCATGGACTCGAGCTGCTTCAGGGTGAGGTCGATGACCTGCCGCACGAACGAGAGCCCCTCCGGCGTGTCCAGCTGGGCCATACCCATGCCCTGCAGCTGGCGCGCGAGGCCGGCCGCCTCGGGGTTGTCGCGGGCGGTGCGCAGCTCCTGGACCAGGCGCTCCATGTCCGCCTTGGTGGGCTGCCGTCCCACCTGCTGCAGCAGGGCGCGGGTGATCAGCTCGGTCCAGTCGGCGTCTTTGGGATCCATGGCGCGCTCCGGTGCGGGGGCGATGGCTGGATCCTACCCCGGCGGGCGGATCAGCGCGCAGGGACCGCGAACCGCTCCCGGTACTTCATGACCTTGGGGGCCACCACGAAGGCGCAGTAGGGCTTGTCCGGGTTGTTCCGGAAGTAGTCCTGGTGGGTTTCCTCGGCGGGCCAGAAGTGTTCGAGGGCTACGACCTCGGTCGTGAAGAGGCCTCGATGGGTTCCGGCGGCTTCCTCTCTCGCGATGTTCGCCTTCACGGCACGGCGTTGTTCGTCGTCCCCGAACAGGACGATGGATCGGTACTGGGTTCCCACGTCGTTACCCTGGCGATCCGTGGTGGTCGGGTCGTGGATCACCCAGAAGATCTCGAGCAGCTTGTCGAGGTCGACCTGTGTCGGGTCAAAGGTGATCTGGACCACCTCGGCGTGTCCCGTGCGGCCCGTGAGCACCTGCTGGTAGCTCGGTTGTTCGACCTGCCCTCCGGCGTAGCCCGAGACCACGTCCAGCACGCCGGGGACGTCCTCGTACACTGCCTCGAGGCACCAGAAGCACCCGCCGCCGAGGACCAACTGCTCGCTGTTGTCGTCGTGTGTGGCCATGGAGTCTCCTACCGCAGTGGCTGGCGAGAGGGCCAGCATTCCTGCCAACAGCGCGGTGCTGATGCCGAGCAAGGGACCTCCCGGTCAGGTACCCCGAAAAGATGGTCGCGACAGCCGCGAGCGTCCGGTGAGCGGCGATACCGGGCCGTCAGCCCCCCGGCGCCGCGCTGGGTGGCGGCGCGGGCGGATTGACGGCGCAGGGGATCTCCCAGAAGCAGCGGCTTCGCAGTTGGATCTCGAGGCCCTCGACATCGTCATGGCCCACCTCGATGACGGCATCGCGACGCCGCCAGTCCCGTTCGAGGCAGGCGGTGTCGAGCTCAACGCCCTCGTAGCGCTGCACGAGGTGGGCGGTCACGATTCGTTCGGGCGGGAGCTTCTCACGGAGTATCGCGCAGTAGCTCGCGTTCGGAGGGAGGCGAGTGGAGAACCGGCCGTGGTCGTCCGGGGTGATCTGGGGAAGCAGGGGACCTTCGTGGTTCTCCTCGCCAGTTCGCAGGGACAGTCCCCGGGTGTGCGGAACGACCCTGGTCCCGACACCATCCGGCGGCGCCACACCCTGACACCAGGGCTCGATGCGGGTCACCGTCCCCGAGACGCGCACGGTGTCGCCGTCGTCAGTCCTCGTCGTCGTCGCCGCCCTCGTCTTCCTCGCCCTCGGCGCTGCTTGCGATGACCGTGCCGTCCGCCTGGAGCAGGATCTCGAGGTGCTCGCCCGCGCTGGTGCGGATCTCCACCTCGTAGGCCGTGCCTTCACGCTCGGCCTCGAGCAGGGCGGCGTCGGGCCAGCCGGACGCGACCGCGGCCGCCACGGCGGTGGGTAGGTCGCCGACCGCGATCTCGGCCTCGTCTGCTTCGTCGTGGTGGTGCAGCACCGTGCCACTCGCGTCCAGGAGTACCTCGATCTCCTTGCCGTCGGCCGTCTTGATCTCCACCTCCCAGTTGGCGCCTTCTTGCTCGACCTCCTGGAGCAGGAAGCCCGGCCACTGGGACTGCAGGGCCGCCATGACCGGCGCGGGCAAGGATGGGACACCCAGGCCAGCCAGGGCAGGGGCCGAGAGCAGAGCGAGGAAGGAGAGGATCAGGGGGCGCATGGTCGGGCTCCATGAGAGATGAGGTCCAGAGCGTAGCATTGGGGCCCGCACGCGTCGTTGCCGGAGGTATACTCCGATCGTCGTGGAGGTCTCCAACCGGTGCGCAGCTTCTGCCACGCCCTCGCCCTTCCCCTGGCGCTGCTCGGCTGCCCTGCAGAGCCACGTGACAGCGAGAGCTGCGAGTGCGACACGGACACGGACAGCGACAGCGACAGCGACAGCGACAGCGACAGCGACAGCGACAGCGACACGGACGCCTGGGCCCACTGCCCCGAAGCGGACAGCTACCAGGGAGACCAGGGCTGGGCTGGGCAGGCAAACGCCACCGCGGATGCCGTCTACTGCGGCACTTTCAACGAGGGCCGCACCCTCGAGCAGGAGCTGGTGGCCAAGGCCCAGCTGCGCGTGGTCGAGGGCAGCTACCCGCTTCCTGCCCTGGATGGCGGCTACGAGCTGACCCTGCCCGTGTGCACGCGCCGGGCACCGGACGTCGGGCGGCAGGGGATGTCCGGGGGTGGCCACACCACGGTCACCACCAGCACCTCGTCGGGCACCACCTACGTCTACCTGAGCGGCTCCCAGTCCATGAGCGACGGGACCCCCTGGACCCTCGAGCACACCCTGCGGCTGGCGGGGGACGAGGGTGCCACGCCGGATCCCCTGGTGCTGGCTGGCGGTGGTTTCGACACGGAGACCGGGGTGGGTGGCGAGTTCGTGCTCTTCCCCGAAGGATCGTCCAGCTGGGATCCGGAGGCAGCGTTCCTCACCACCTGCTTCGACGAGGAGGCCTGGCATCGCGAGACCCACACGGTCACCTTCGACGGCGGCGAGGTCACCCTCGAGCTGTGGATCGGCGTGAGCATGGCCGGCACCGAGCCGGGTGCATTCACCGGAGCGTCGGGCACCCTGGACGGCACGGACTTCGCCATCGACGACTACTTCCAGCTGGTCTACCGGCCTGAACACCATCACTTCACGCGGCACTTCGCCGTCGTCTTCGACAGTCCTGTGGACGAAGCCTGCGCGCTGCGGATCGAGGGCGTGGATCCATGGGAGGAAGAGCCCACGGCGCAGGTGTACACCGCCGACTGCGACCTGGGAGCGCTCGCGGAGCGCGCCGTCACGGGCGAGACCGACACGCGCGAGGACTAACCCTCGTCCTCTTCCTCGGGGCCTTCGACCCAGAGGAGGCCGATGTCCAGCTCCACGGCGTCGAAAGGCTCGGCCCTGACCTTGGTGTGTCCGGTGTGGACCACCAGCAGGAGCCAGCCTTCCGGGGTGAGTCGGAAGACCTCGAGGGTGTGGGCCTTCGGATCCACCAGCCAGAGATGTTTTACGCCCTCGCGGGCGTAGATGGGCATCTTGAGGCCGCGATCGCGTCGGCTGGTGCCTGGGGAGAGCACCTCGCAGGCCCAGTCGGGTGCAAGGGTCATGGCCGCGACATCCGGCAGCGCGGGCAGTCGCTCCCGGCGCCAGCCAGCCAGGTCGGGGACCAGCACGTCCTCGCCGAGGTGTAGCTCGGGTTCGTCGAGGATCAGCCAGCCTCCTGGGCCGCCGATGCCCATGTCAAAGGGGCCGCCGATGCCCATGCCGAGCACACTGCTCGAGCGGGCGTGGCGTACGGCCGGTCGCGGCGCCGTGTACAGCTCGCCGGCCAGGATCTCCGCCACCATGGTGTCGGGCACCTTGCACAGATCCTCGTAGGTCGCTTTCTTTCGCGCGAACTCTGCCATGGGGTGAGTATAGCGCTGTTTCGCGGCTACTCGGGATCCCGGCAGCAGCGGAAGCCGATCTCGTAGAAGCGGAAGCTGTCGCCGTGGGTGGTGACACCGGACTGGCAGGTGCGGCTCTCGGCCCAGTAGCGGCCCTTGAGGTTGCCGTGGAAGCTGGTGGTGCCCCCGTCGGCGCGGCGGGTCCACTCCTCGACGTTGCCCACCAGGTCGTAGACGCCCGCGGCGCCCGTGCAGCCTGCGTTGTCGCCGCCGCCTTCGCCCTGGTACAGGCTCTCCACCTCGTCGGCCGCGATGGAGCCCGAGCCCAGGGAGCTGGCGTGGGAAAACAGCTCCTCGAGGGTCTCGATCCAGGACTCCGAGGCGTCGCTGGGCCAGTAGTTGAGTTGGTCCTGGCTGTATACCCGCCAGGTCTCCTCGTCGTTGCACACGCCCGCTTGGTAGGTGCTGCCGTAGGGGTAGCTGGCTCCTTGGGTACCAGCGCAGGCCAGCTCCCACTCCTGGTCGCTGCACAGGCGCTTGTCGCGGGCCTCGCACCAGTCTTCGGCTTCGTCGAAGCTGTACATCACCAGGGGCACCGTGCCGGCGCGGTTGGGAGCCTCGTACAGGTCCATGCAGGCATCGCCCACCAGGGCCATGGTCGGTGGGCAGGGACCGCTGGGGCCCGTGTCTTCGGGGTGCGTCGTGTCGCTGTCCGCGTCGGTGTCGCTGTCCGCGTCGGTGTCGCCGTCCGCGTCGGTGTCCACGTCGGTCTCCGCCGTCCCCGAGTCGTCGCCGCCGACGGGCTGGTTCGGCCCGTGGCGATCCACCGTTGTAGGCGAACAGGCCAGCAGCAGGACGGGCAGGAGCATGGACCCTCCTCGACGGCGGGCAGTGTAGCGCCGAATCGTGGGCTGTCTACCCCGAATGCCCGATCTGCTCGAGGAAGCCAGCCAGCTCCGCCCCGAAACGATCCGGATCTTCCACCTGCGGCGAGTGCCCAACGCCCTCGAGGAGCACCAAGCGAGCAGCGGGGATGCGCTCTGCCAGGGCTCGACCGTTGGCGGGCGGGCTCATGCTGTCTTCGGCGCCCTGGAGCACCAGGGTGGGGGCCTGGATGGAGGGCAGGTCGTCCCAGCGGTCGAAGGCTTCCATGGCTTGCCACTGGCGGGTGATGGCGGTGGGGTGCTGGGGGTGGTCGGCCCACCAGCGGGCCAGGCGGGCCAGGCGGTGGGACCGCTGCTCCTGGTAGACCGAGCCAAACAGGTGGGGGATGAGCCCCTCGAGCCACTCTTCGGCGGTGAGGGCCGCCGATCGGCGTAGGAGTGCCCGGGCCTCGGGGTCGCCCCACTGCTGCCGTGGTCCACCCCCCGAGGTCCCAACCAGCACCTGACCCACCACGCGCCCAGGCCAGCCGATGGTCAGCTCCTGCACCACCCGGCCTCCGAACGAAACTCCGACGAACACCGCCCGGTAGATCCCGACGTGGTTGAGCAGGCCCATGAGATCGCGGGCGTAGTCACGGCAGGAAGTTTCCGCATCTACCAGCTCTGAATGGCCGATTCCCCGGTGGTCGTAGGTGAGCACGCGGTGGCTGCGGTTGAAGGCCACGACTTGGTGGTACCAGGCCTGGCGGCTGCCCCCCAAGCCGTTGACGAACACCAGGGCGGGCCCGCTCGAGGGCCCTCCAATGCCGTACTCGAGGCGAGGGCGGGTTGGAGCGAGGGGGCTCAAGGCTGGTGCGGCAGCTCGAACCAGAAGGTGGAGCCCATGCCTGGCGCGGAGTCCAGCCCCATTGTGCCCCGGTGCAGGTCCACCACCTTGCGACAGATGGCCAGGCCCATGCCCGTGCCGGCCCTGGGATCTTGGCCGCGGCCGAAGGGTAGAAAGATGTTCGAGTGCAGGCGGGGGTCGATGCCGCCTCCTTGGTCGAGCACCTCGAAGCGGACCGCGCGGGGGAGCCGCCGAGCGCTGACCCAACCATGGGGAGGGGCGTCGCCCGGGAAGCGCAGCACGTTGAGCAGAAGCTGCTCGAAGATCTGCGCGAGTAGGGCAGGCTGGCCGGACACCGGGGGGAGGTCACCGCGCTCGAGGAGTCCGCCTAGCTCGCTCGTCTGGGCCGAGAGCTTGCCGAAGATCGCGTCTACCAGGGCGTTGGTGTCGATGGCATCTTCCCGGTCGGCGTGCAGGTCGAGGCGCATGAGGTCCACCAGGGCGTCGATCATGGTGTTCAATCGCGTGACGCCGTCCAGGGCCTTGGACACCAGCTGGTGGCCCTTGGCGTCGAAGACGTCGCGGTGCTTGAAGGCGACCAGCTCGACGTAGCCGGAGATGACGTGAAGGGGCTGGCGTAGGTCGTGGGAGACGCAGCGGGCCAAGAGGTCCAGCTCGGGCTCGAGGCGGTCTAGCTGCTGCTGGGGGTTGGGCCGCTCGGATGCGGAACTCACCGGGCACCTCGGTTCGTTTTGGAGGGAGGAGGCCTTTTTATCGCCCGGAGGCCGTTCGCGCTCGCTGGATCACCGTTGGGCAAGGGCGCCCTTGACGTCGGTGCGCCGAGGGAGCAGTGAGAGGCACCCGTCGTTCGCTCTCCGAGGGTCCCATGGATCATCAGCTCAAGGCAGACCGCATCGCCGCCATCCTGGAGGAGCTGTACGCCCTCCCTCCGGTCCCACTGAGGCATTCCAATCCCTTCCAGCTGCTGGTGGCGGTGGTGCTCTCGGCCCAGACCACCGACAAGAAGGTCAACGAGGTCACCCCGGCCCTCTTCGCTCTGGCGCCGGATGCCGCCACGATGGCCGCCACGCCGGTGGAGTCCGTTCGCGACATCGTTCGGGTGGTGGGCCTGGCCAACACCAAGTCCAGGAACCTCGTCGCCATGGCTGGTTTGTTGGAGGAGCGCCACGTCGGCCAGGTCCCGGCCAGCTTCGAGGCCCTCGAGGCGCTGCCCGGCGTGGGACACAAGACCGCGTCGGTGGTCATGGCCAAGGCCTTCGGCGTGCCGGCGTTTCCCGTAGACACCCACATCCACCGCCTGGCCTGGCGCTGGGGCCTGTCCGACGGCAAGAACGTGGTGCGCACCGAGCGAGACCTGAAGGCCCTGTTCCCACGGGAGGAGTGGCACAAGGTCCACCTGCAGATCATCTACTTCGGAAGGGAACACTGCCCGGCCTTGCGGCACGATGCCGGAGCCTGCCCGATCTGCTCCTGGGCGGGCGTGCCGGAGCGGTTGGCCGAAGAGGCGGAGCGGAGAGGCGGGGGGCGTAGAAAGAGCCGGCGCTGAGGGCTCCTAGCCCAGCGCCGCCAACCCCTCCAAGATCGCCTGCCGCTGGGCATCGTAGCCCGCTCTGCGTTTGCGCTGCTTCGCCACGACGTGGGCTGGGGCGCGCTCGACGAACCGGGCGTTGCCCAGCTTCTTGTCGCAGATGCCGATCTCCTTTTCGACCCGAGCCAGCTCCTTGCCCAGGCGGGCGCGCTCTTCGCTGGCGTCGATGGCGTCGTGGACCAGCACCTCGAGATCGCCCACGACCTTCGAGGCCATGCCCGGGAGGCGCTCGGCCTTTTCCGCCACGTGCACGGCGCCAAGGTGCACCAGGTTGGCGACGAGCCCGAGGTGGGGTTCCAAGGTGGCGGCCTTGGCGGCCGGGGTCTCGAGGGTGATCTCGAGGGGCTGACGAAGGGGGATGTTCTGGTTGGAGCGGAACTCGCGGAGGGCGCGGGTGAGCTCCTGTAGCTGGGCGAACAGGTCGCGCGCGGTGGTGTCGGCCAGGGCAGGATTCTGCTGGGGCCAAGCGGCCACGATGAGCATGTTCGACGGCGGTGTGTCGGCCAGCGCGCCGAGCCCGCGCTCCGGCACCATCTCGTTCAGCTTCTGCCAGAGGTGCTCGGTGATGAAGGGCACGAAGGGGTGCAGCAGGCGCAGGACCTGGTCGAGGCTGTAGGCCAGAACGGCTCGGGCCACGTCGGCGCTGCGGCCTCCGACCGCCAGGCGCGGCTTGATGATCTCGAGGTACCAGTCGCAGAGCTCGCTCCAGAAGAACTCCCGGGCGGCGCCCAGCGAGGTGCTGGGGTTGTAGGCCTCGAGCCCCCGTTGCACACCCGCGATGGCTTCGTTCAGGCCCGCCAGCAGCCAGCGGTCCTCGAGGGTCAGTTCGTCGGCCGTGACATCTCGAGCGGGTGGCAGCTCGAGGTTCATGAAGGCGAAGCGGGCGGAGTTCCAGAGCTTGGTGCAGAAGCCACGACCTACCTCGAAGCGTGGGCTGGTGAGCTTGGCGGCGGGCAGGTCGGGCATGGTGCCCAGCACGTCGAACTCCGAGCCGCAGGAGCCTTCGCGGGCCTTGCCTTTCATGGGCTTGCCGCAGACATAGGTGAAGATGCTGCTGCCGTGTCGGGTGTCCCCCAGGTCGTTGTCGTGGCCGCAGACGGGGCAGGTGGCGGTGACGGGCAGGCGGATGTCCTGGGTGCCGGTCTGCATGTCGCAGAGCACGTAGCGCATGGCGTCGGTGCCATACCCCTCGATGATGTCCACGGGATCGATGCCGTTGCCCTTGGACTTGGACATGATCATGCCCTTGCCGTCCAGGATGTTGGCGTGGATGAACACGTCGCTGAACGGGATGTCGCCCACGCAATACAGGCCCGCCAGCACCATGCGGGCCACCCACAGGGTGATGATGTCGCGGCCCGTGACCAGGCAGGAGCCCGGGTAGAAGTAGTCCAGGCAGTCGTCGCCCTCGCCCAATGCTCCCAGGGTGCGCTGGTGCTCGCCGATGGGGGCCGATCCCGCATCGGGCCAGCCCAGGGTGGAGAAGGGCCACAGGGCCGAGCTGAACCAGGTGTCCAGCACGTCGGGGTCGCGTACGAAGCCGGCGGCTTCGAGTGGGCCTACCAGGGCCGGGTCGTCCTCGAGCAGACAGACGTCCAGGCGGCCGTCTCGGGCCTGAAGTAGCACTCGGCTGTCCTCGAGCAGGGTGGCGATGGCAGCCAGCTCGTCCTGGCTACCTGCGCGGCTCCACACCGGGATGCGGTGGCCCCACCAGAGCTGGCGGCTGACGGGCCAGTCGCGCTTCTCGGAGAGCCAGTTCATGTAGGTGTTGGTGTAGCGCCCGGGGTGGATGGTGACGCGGCCGTCGTCCACGGCGTCCATGGCGGCTTGCACCAGGCCCGCGGAGCGATGTTCGCGGGGGGTGCCGCGGCCCATGACGATGCCGCCGTCCACGTCGCCCATGGTGATGAACCACTGGTCGGAGAGGTATGGCTCGATGGGGGTCTTGGAGCGGTCTGAGTGGCCGATCTCGATCTCGCGGTCTTCGATGCGCTCGAGCAGGCCGACGGCATCCAGGTCGGCGATGACCTGATCCCGGGCCACGAAGCGGTCCAGGCCTTGGTAGGCACCCACCCGTTCGTTCAGTGTGCCGTTGGGGTTCAGGATGTTGATGATGCCGATGGTGTCGGCGTGGCGGGACCAGACGTCGTGGTCGTTTGGGTCGTGGGCGGGGGTGATCTTGACGCAGCCGGTGCCCAGTTCGGGCTTGGCCCACTCGTCCAGGATCAGCGGCATGGACCGGTCCATGAGGGGCAGCAGGATCTGGCGGCCGTCCAGCGCCATGTCTCGGAGTTTTTGCAGCAGCGGCAGCACGGTGGCCTTGCGGTCCTCGAGGTACTCGATCCGCTTTTCGAGGGTCGTGTGGTCCTTGTCGCGAGCCTTGCCCAGCTCGTCGCGAGCTTCGGCGATCAGGCGGTCCAGCTCGCCTTCGGGGTCTGGGTGGGTGGCCACGGCGGTGTCACCCAACATGGTCTCGGGGCGGGTGGTGGCCACCACCACGTGCTCGGGCTCCCCCGGTTGGGGGTCGATGACCGGGTAGCGCATGTACCAGAAGTGGCCCTGGACGGTCTCGTGGTAGACCTCGTCGTCGCTGATGGTGGTCTGCAGGAAGGGGTCCCAGTTGACCAGCCGCTTGCCGCGCACCACCAGGCCATCGGCGAAGAGCTTGTGGAAGGCGTGCCGCACGGCACGAGCGCAGACGTCGTCCATGGTGAAGCGCTGGCGCTCCCAGTCGCAGCTGCAGCCCATGCGCTGTTGTTGGGAGATGATGCGAGCCTGGTATTGATCCTTCCACTGCCAGATGCGCGTCACCAGGCCTTCGCGGCCGATGTCGTGGCGGGTCTTGCCTTCGAGCTCCTTCAGTCGTTTCTCGACGACGGCCTGGGTGGCGATGCCGGCGTGGTCGGTGCCGGGCATCCACAGGGCGTTGTCGCCCATCATGCGGTGCCAGCGGATGAGCAGGTCCTGCATGCCGTTGTCCATGGCGTGCCCCATGTGCAGGGCGCCGGTGACGTTTGGCAGCGGCATCATGATCACGTAGCGCTGGTCTCGCGGCCGTTCGTCGGGGACGGCCGTGAAGGCGCCGGCATCCAGCCAGAGCTGGTAGATGGAAGGCTCGACCTGGGCCGGCTCGTAGTTCTTGGGCAGCTGGGTCGTGTCGCTCATGGCCTCGCCTCGTTCCGTACGGTCCCTCGCCCGTGGCGAGGGCTTTTTGCCCCAACGCTTCGCGTTGTCAGGGGGATCGGCGGGGCATGTACGCGACTCCGTCCCGACGATCAAGTCCGGAGAACGGATCCGCCCCGAGTGTGGTCAGGGGCGATGCCTGCTTCCCCGGGATAGACAGCCGGGGCTCAACCTCGAGAGGTGCCTTCTTGAGTCCCGATCCCAGGCTTGCAGGCCCGATGTCGGAGGAGCCGTTGCCCTCTGAAGCGCCCGCCCCCCTCCCCGGTGGCACCGTGGCTTGCCAGCAGCTGGTGCCCGAGCGCGAGAAGTTCGAGAGCCTGGCCCTGCTGGCCGGAAGCGTAGCCCACGACTTCAACAATCTGCTCACCGCCATCCTCGGGCACGCCGAACTGGCGCTCATGCAGATCGAGAACGACACCCGGGCGCGGCGCCAGGTGGAGCGCATCTCCGCCGGTGCCCGCAAGGCCGCCGATCTGGCGGGCGAGCTGCTCGCGTTTGCCGGACGTGGGCCGGTGCTGTCCGAGCGCCACGATCTCTCGACGGTGGTGGATGAAGTGGCTCGCTTGCTGCGCACCACCCTTCGGGCCGATGCGCTGCGCCTCGACCTGGCCCGCCGTCCTCTCCTGGTGGACGCCGACGGAGCGCAGCTGCGCCAAGCCGTCACCCACCTGATCACCAACGCCTTCCAGGCCTTGGACCAGGACGCCGGGTTGGTGCGCTTGCGCACGGGCAGGCGAGACGTGGACCGGGCCTACCTGGACAGCTGCGTCGTGACTGCGGGAGACCCAGGTAGCTACGCCTCCCTCGACGTGGTGGACACGGGACGGGGAATGGACCCGAAGCACGCGGCACGCGCCTTCGAGCCTTTCTTCTCGACACGGCCCGAGGCCCGAGGCCTGGGCCTGGCCACCGTGTTGGGCACCGTGCGCGCCCACGGTGGGGCCGTGCGCCTGGTGTCGGCCCCGGGTCGGGGGTCCACGGTCACCCTGCTGCTCCCGATCGCGGACGAGGCGTTGGAGTCGGCGAGCTCGCTCGAGGGCGCGCTGTCGGGGCCCGGCCCCCGCTGTCTGCTGGTGGTGGACGACGAAGAATCCGTGCGCGAGGTCATCTCCGAGATCCTCGAGTGCGCCGGCTACCAGGTCATGCTCGCCGAGGATGGCCGCGAGGCCCTGGAAACCTACACAGCCCACGCCGAACGCATCGACGGGGTGCTGCTGGACATGACCATGCCCCGCATGAACGGGGTCGAGGCGCATCGCGTGTTCCATCGTGATCACCCCAACGCTCGCCTGGTGATCATGTCCGGCTACTCGCGACGGGACGCCATGCGCCGCTTCGTGGCCGGCAGCGTGTCGGGCTTCGTGCAGAAGCCCTTCGCCGCCCGCACGTTGCTCGAGACCCTCGAGGAGTGCCTGTCGTAGCGGCTAGAACGCCACCTCGGTCAGCTTCCACTGCATGGCGCCGTTGCTGGTGGTGACCCAGGCGCCGTTGGCCGAAGGCGCCAGGGATTCCATATAGGGTGCGCCGGTGGTCTCGCAGGTCGCGTCGGTCATGGCGGTGGCGTGGACCCGGCAGACCTCGGAGTCGCCATCGGCGCCGAGACGTCCCCAGTACAACCAGCCGTCGTCGGACCACTGCGGGCGGACGTGTACGAAGACATCGCCGCTGCCGTCGGTGGCATGGACGGAGGACCAGATGCCGCTCATGCCCGGCAGGGAGGTGGAGAGCAGGTTGGTGCCTTCCTCGGAGATTCCCAGGAAGACCATGTAGACGCTGCCGTCCTGGATCGTGAGGGATGCGTCGTCGATGCGCCCGTAGCTGTTGCCCGAGGCGTCGCTGTATTCAGAGGTGAAGGACAGGTCCCAGGTCTGCTCGCCGCTTGCAGGCCAGCTCACCTCGTAGACGTCCACGTGGCGGGTGTAGCGGCCTTGGCCGTCGGAAGTCCCGGCGGACCAGGCCACCCAGGCGTCGCCATCGTCGTCGATGGCCAAGCTTGGGTGGACCGGGAAGAAGGCGCCGCCCACCCAGCTGTCGCCGCCTTCCCAGCCGCGGGATTCCGACCAGCGTGCCAGGTAGACCCCCGTGTCGGACTGGGCGTTTCCGGTTTCGTTCCCCGACCAGGCCAGGAAGAGCCGCCCACCCGAGTCGGTGTCCATGGCCGGGTCCCAGTAGGGCCAGACGAAGTCGGCGGGGGGCTCGCCCAGGGCGGTCCAGTCACCTTCGGCTTCGCGGACCTTGCACACGGCCGCCCAGTTCCAGTACTCGTCCTCGGTGTCCACGGTGACCTCGCGCCAGCAGGCGAAGTCCGCTTCGTCTCCACGCGCCACCTTGGGCTGCTCGACGTGGATGGCGCTGTCGTTTTCGAACACCGTGCCGTCGATCACCACCTCGGAGCGGCTGGCGAAGTCGTTCCGCCACTGCTGGTAGGCCAGCAGGTCCCCCGAGGTATGCAGGGCGTGGGGCCCGGCGCGCTGGGAGACGGTTGGCTGGTCCACGAGCATCTCGGTCATGACCATGCCCGTGGCAAACGGCATCTCGATGCCCATCAGCCAGGACACCGTGGTGCCTACGTCCTCGATGACGAAGGGGCCTTCCGCCACCACGTCTTGGCGGACATGGGGACCGAGCAGCATCAGGGGCACCTCGCGGCAACCGGAGCATCCGCAGCCGTGGTGCATCCACGAGGGCTCGGTGTCCGCGAAGCGATGCCGGCCGTGGTCGGACACGATGGCCATGACGGTGTTGTCGGCCAGCTCGTCGTTGCCCTGGATGGTGTCCTTCCACAGGGACACCAGGTCGTCGTCCACCTCCTGGATGGTCTCGATGTGGGTGTCGGGAGCGTAGTGGCCTGCACGATCGATCTGGTGCATGTTGACCAGCTGGATGCGCCATAGGTCCTCGAGGTGGGAGACCACCCGCTGTACCACAGCCGGGTCCTTCGAGGGTTGTGTCCCCGGATCGTCGCCGTTGGCGGCGTCCACGAAGTTGTAGGTGCCGGGCATGTCCGCGCCCAGGCCGGGGTAGTTGCTGTAGTCGATGGCCTGCATGTGCACGGTGTTGCCCGTGAAGCCGGCCTTGTCCGCGTCTACACTCGGGTCCTGCTGGCGGAGGTGTTCCCACATGGTGGGCACCTCGGGCCGGTAGACACCCGGCAGGTGCGCGGTCGCCGGGTGGTGACCGTGGGGGGTGCGCTTGGCCAGTGCGATGTCCACGTGGGCGGGCAGGGTGATGGTGATGCCGGTGACATAGGCGGGCTTGGCGATGGCGCCGAGGGGATAGAGCTCGTCCCGGATGTCGTCCATGATCTCGTCGGTGGGGCCTTCGTAGGCGTCGCTGTAGCCTTCGCCCCAGGTGGTCTTGTCGCCGAAGCTCTCCTCGATGCGGGTGCCGTCGGGGACCATGATGACGCCGTAGTCCACGATGCCGAACAGGGGACGCTCGAGGGGCTGGGTGTCGCCGGTTTCCACGCCTGGCGAGCTGTCCGGCCCGGCCGTTTCTTTGGGAGGATCGAAGCGGATGGGGCAGCCTACTGCCACGATCGTGCACGCCAGCAGCGTAGTTCGTCTGGACATGGTCGTGTTCTCCGCTGCGCAGGGTATCTCCGGTTTGTCGAACCCACAAGCGCGGTAGCCGTGCCCTGGCGGACGGAATCCGGGTGTTCTGGCGGGGTTTCACCGCGGCGCATATCCTTGGGACATGCTCGTTCTGCTCGCGTTTCTGACCCTCGGCGCCTGTCATCCCTCGGGAGGTGGAGCCGTGCCGGGCCCGGACACTTCCACAGGGTCCGGGGACACCGCGAGCGAGGTCCCGGACACCACCGAGCAGGTGCCCGAGTCCGACGGCTGTACCCCGGACACCATCTTCTCCGACCAGCTGGTGCACCACTTCGGCGTCGAGCTGTCCGACGAGTCCGTCGCCGCGCTGCGGGCCGATCCCTACAGCTACGTCATGGGGGCCATCACCTTCGGCGAGCGGCGGCTCGAGCCCGTGGGGGTGCGGCTCAAGGGCAACAGCTCCTACCAGTGGATCGACGAAAAGCCGGCCTGGAAGTTCAAGATCGACGAGTACATGGACGGCTGGGAGCTGTGTGGGCTCGATCGCATCACCCTGCACAACAACGTCTGGGACACCAGCATGATGGCCGAGACCCTGGCCTACCGCGCCTTCCGCGATGCGGGCAGCGCGGCGCCTCGCACCGGCTACGCCACCGCCGAGCTGAACGGCGAGGCGCTGGGGCTGTACACCATCGTCGAGGCCATCGACGAGCGCTACGTGCAGCATCGTTGGCCCGGCAGCCAGGGTGGGCTGTGGGAGATGAACCGCAACTGCGACTTCGCCGGGGCCTGCGACTGCTTCGACCTGAAGTGGGCCGGGGACGACTTCGACGAAACGGCGCTACCCCGAGCCTGCCAGGGCGTGGCGCAGGACACCGTGGACGCGCTGTGGCGCGTGTTCGATCGGGACGCGGTGCTGGCCTTTCTGGCCATGGAAGTGGTGGTCAACCACCCGGATTCCTACACCTACAACCTGAACAACTGGCACATGTACCACGACCCGGTGGAGGACAGGATCTCCCTGTCACCCTGGGGCGCGGACTCCACCTTCATCTACTACTACCCACCCTCGGGGACGCACCCCTGTGAGGTCTGGGACGTCTACGACAACTTCACCGACGGCATCGTAGGCGACGTGACCACCGGGTGCCGCGGTGACGCCGCCTGCTGGGCCGAGCTGTCCACCGCCACCCTCGAGGCTGCCGCCGTGCTCGAGGCCATGGACATGCCCGCGTTGGTGGAGCAGACGCGAGACCTCATCCGCGACCAGGTGTACGCGGATCCCCGCGTCACCTGGCCAGCGGAGTACTTCGACCACAAGGTGGGCTGCCTGGTGGAGTGGACCGAGGGGCGCCCACAGCAGGTGCGGGACTGGTTGGAGTGAATGAAGATGAAGCGACTCTGGCACTGGCTTGTCCGGCAGCGCGTCCCGGTCGGTCGCCTGCGCATCGACCGCCCCAGGCCTGAGGCGGGGCTCTGGACGGGCTTCGCGCTGGTCTTCGCCGCGCTGGCGTTGGTGATCGGGCTGCTGATCCGAGCCTTCCCCCTGCCCCTGATGGGCTCGGTGAGTTTCACCGACGACCTGTGGTACCTGCTGGTCTTCAAGGCGGGCGCGCTGCTCGCGTTGCCGTGCGTGATCCTGTGGAAGCAGGGCTACGGGCTGCGGGACTTGCTGCCAGCGTGGCGGTTTGGGGGGTGGACCGTCTTCACCCTGGCTCTCGTTGCAGCTCTGGGCATTCTGCCCAACCTGGGTCACGTGGCTGGTGTCCAAGCGGCGCTGGCCGAGAGCGGCGGATCCGCCGTGCCGCTCCTCGTCGTAGCCGCCATCGTCCCCCTGTTGTGCGCCGCCCTCCCCGAGGAGCTCGTCTTCCGCGGCCTGCTGCAGACCCGGCTCGAGGCGGTGTTGGGCCGCCTGCCCGCGATCTTGCTCGCAGCTCTGCTTTTCACGCTCTGGCACCTGCCCACACGCCTCCTGCTGTCCAGCGGGGTGGAGGGCGCGGCCGGCGATCTGGGCTCGGTGCTGGTGGGCACCGGGCTGCCGGTGTTCATCGTGGGCGTCATCTTCGGCTGGGCCTGGGACCGGTGGCGGTCTCTACCTCACCTGGTGCTTGCTCACTGGGCCATCGACCTGCTGCCGTCGATGAGCAGCTTCCTGGGCATCGCGCACTGAGGGGCCGGCCAGCCTCCTAGCAGCTAGCTCGGCTGGAACAGGAAGGGGTAGCTCACGATCACGATGCCCCCGCCCTTGGGCTCGGGGAAGGTGAAGCCCATGAAGGCTTCGTTGTGCCCGAAGTTGCGGCCTACCGAGTAGGGCTCTTGCGGATCGTAGTTGTAGGTCAGCTCGATCTCCGCGTTGTCGCCCTCGGCGCCCGTGCCCAGGAAGATCAAGGTGAACTTCCACTGGGGAAAGTCCTTGCGACGCAGCTCGATCAGGCCGAGGGTGTTCACGAAGAAGGCGAGGGCGGCGTCGAGGTCGTAGACGCGCACCGTGGTGTGGAGGAAGCGCCTGGTCTATCCAGTCGTGAGCGGTGGGGGGCGTTTGCCTAACGCGGGCGGCTATGGTGCCCTGGACCGACCATGCTCGCCCTGGTGCCAATCATCCTGCTCGCCTGCCAGCCCCCCGCGGGGGAGACGGGCGACACCGCGGTGTCGGCCCCCGACTGGGTCGCCCCGGATCGGCGAGGCCCCTACGAAGCCGGCGCCGAGACCTTCGACTACGTGGATCCCCGCGGCAAGGAGATGACCATCGAGGTCTGGTACCCGGCCGCTCCCGAAGAGGGTGACGAACCCGAGCCCTACCCCGAGCTGACCCTGACCCGCGAGGCCTATCGAGAGGCCCCGGCCGACACCCGCGGTGCGCCCTATCCGCTGATTGCGTTTTCCCACGGCTACTCGGGCATTCGGTACCAGTCCATCTTTCTCACCGAGGTCCTGGCTCAGCACGGCTTCGTGGTGGTGGCCCCGGACCACCCCAACAACACCTTGCTGGACGTGGACGACGAGCTGACCGGCCAGGTCATGGCCGAGCGGCCCGACGACCTGCGCTACGCCGTGGACGAGGTGTTGGCCATGGTCGAGGGTGGGCACGAGCGGCTGGGGGGCATGGTGGATCCGGCCGCTGGCTACGGCGTGATGGGCCACTCGTTTGGCGCCATCACCAGCATGATCCTGGTGGGTGCGGAGCTGGATGGCCAGGCCATGGTGGACTACTGCGCCGACCGGGGCGGCTGGCTCTGCAGCTTGGTGGAGGACATCGACCCCGCGATCCTGGACACCGAGGTCGAAGGGGACGAGCGCGCGTCGTGGCCTGTCGCCATGGCGCCGGGCCTCTGGTACGCTTTTGGGCTCGAGGCCGAGGGGTTGGCCCCCGTGGACGAGATCCTGATGTTGGGCGGCACCCTGGACGACATCTTCGACTACACCGAGCACATCCACCCAACGTACGAAGCCGCGTCGGGCCCCAAGGCCCTGGGTACCCTCGAGGGCGCCGGCCACTTCGCGTTTTCGGATGTCTGCGAGGTGGCCTGGGCCTTCCTGCCCGAGTGCGACACAGAGGGCGACGAGTACATCGAGATCGAGCAGGCCCACGCCATCACCCAGACCCTGGTGACCGCGTGGGTGGGGCTGCACGTCGCGGGTAACGAGCGCTACGCACCCTGGCTCGGCGAAGAGCAGCGAGCGGTCTTTCCCGAGCTTTCGTGGGAGGAGGAGGGGTAGCGTCGTCATCTTCGAGCCGCGGGTGCCTCGGGCTTGCGCTCCGGCGGTGAGCGGGCGCGGTGTCGGATCGGCGTCCGGGCTCGCGGCGGCCTATGTCCCCGTCAGCGGGACAGTCGCCAACCTATGTCAGTGAGAGTGGGACAGCGGGCCCAGTCTTCTCTCTCATCGTTCGAGGGCGGTCGCCGAAAACACACCTTTCATGGTTCCGCCCTTGGCCGACTCCGCCCTGTCGGGGCTCGAGTGTCCCATTCTTGGCGGCATAGGTGGCGAGGTGTCCCGCATCGGGGTGCATAGGTCCCCCTACCCCCTCTCCACCCCCCCGATTAAAGGCCGGCGCTGCCACCCAGCGCCCCCATGGAGGTCCCATGCTGGAATCCGCTCGCCGTACACACAGCTGTGGTGAACTTAGAGCTCAGGACGCCGGCACCGACGTGGTGCTGCAGGGCTGGGTGGATGGTGCCCGCGACATGGGCGGCGTGGTCTTCCTGGACCTGCGCGACCGCCATGGGGTCACCCAGGTCACCGTGGATCAGCGTTCGTCCGACGCCGTGCGCCAGGTCGCCGCGGCCTGCCGCGTGGAGTTCGTGGTCGAGGTCGTTGGCCAGGCGGTGGAGCGCGCCAACCCCAACAAGCGCATCCCAACCGGCGCCATCGAGGTGGTGGCGGGTGAGCTCACCATCCTCAACCGCACCCGCCCGCTGCCCTTCGCCCCCCGCGACGACGTGAGCGCGTCCGAAGAGACCCGGTTGAAGTACCGGTTCCTCGACTTGCGCCGGCCGGCTCTGACCAAGGCCCTGACCGTGCGCCACCAGGCCGCCCAGGCCACCCGCAGCTACCTGGATGGCGAGGGCTTCCTCGAGATCGAGACCCCGGTGCTCACCAAGGCCACCCCCGAGGGCGCGCGGGACTACCTGGTGCCCAGCCGCGTGCACGCTGGTACCTGGTACGCCCTGCCCCAGAGCCCCCAGATCTTCAAGCAGATCCTGATGGTGGCGGGCATGGACCGCTACTTCCAGATCGTGAAGTGTTTCCGGGACGAGGACCTGCGGGCCGACCGCCAGCCCGAGTTCACCCAGATCGACATCGAGATGAGCTTCGCCACTCGCGAGCTGGTCATCGAGATGGCCGAGGGCGTGGCCCGCGCCATGTGGAAGCGCATCCTGGGCTACGAGATCCCCGCCATTCCGCGCATCACCTACGCCGAGGCCATGGCCCGGTTTGGCAAGGACGCGCCAGACACCCGCTTCGGCCTCGAGCACGTGGACATCCTGCCCGCGGTCGAGAACACCGAGTTTCGGGTCATCTCGGGCTCTGTGGCGGGCGGTGGCATCTGCAAGGCCATCCGCGTGCCGGGCGGTGCCCAGGGCAGCTCCCGCAAGGTCATCGACGGCTGGACCGATCTCGTGCGCCGCTACGGCATGGGCGGGCTGCTGTGGGGCAAGGTGGCCGAGGGCAAGTGGGCCGGCGCGCTGGGCCGACTGTCCGAGCCCGAAAAGGCCGCGGTTGCCGAGCTGACCGGCGCCGAGCCCGGCGACCTGCTGCTCGTGGGCGCAGGCCAGGCGTCCAAGGTCAACGCGGGCCTGGGTGCCTTGCGCATTCAGGTGGCCAAGGACCGCGGGCTCGTCCCCGCCGGCACCTTCTCCTTCTGCTGGGTCACCGACTTCCCCGCCTTCGACCACGACGAGGACGAGGACCGTTGGGTGGCGGTGCACCATCCCTTCACGGCGCCCGCTCCGGAACACATCCCTCTGCTCGACACCCCCGAGCGCCTGGGCGAGGTCAGCTCCGACGCCTACGACCTGGTCTGCAACGGCTACGAGATCGGCGGCGGCAGTATCCGTATCCACGACCCCGACGTGCAGCGCAAGGTGTTCTCGGCCCTGGGCATCGGCGACGAGGAAGCCCAGGAGAAGTTCGGCTTCCTGCTCGAGGCCCTGGCCTACGGCGCCCCTCCCCACGGCGGGATCGCCTTCGGCTTCGACCGCTGCGCCATGCTGCTGTGCGGCACCGACAACATCCGCGACGTCATCGCCTTCCCCAAGACCACCTCGGCCCAGTGCCTCATGTCGGGTGCGCCGGCGGGGGTGCCGGACAAGTCCTTGGGCGAGCTGCACGTCAAGAACGTCTGACGCCACCCCTGAGTGCCCGGTCACGGCGCCACCACCACCCGGTCCGGGTAGCGCCAGACCAGGGCGTCGTCGATGGCGGCGGCCAGGGCGGGCAGCTGCCCGAGCTCTACGGCGGTCTTGCGGTAGCGCTCGAGACAGCGCACCAGCTGGGCGGCGAGCGCCGGGGTGGCCGAGGTCATCCCCGGAGGTCTGCTGACCTCGAACGCATCGCGAGAGCGTCGAGTCAGCCGGGTTGCTCCTCTACCGATCAAGGCCTACCATCGACCGGGGCAGGGTTCGGATGGTCATGGCGAGGCCCGGGTCGGTCTACTCGTCCGCGTCGACGTCCGTATCGACGTCTGCGTCCACGTCTACGTCCGTGTCCCCATCCGCGTCAGCGTCCGTGTCTCCGTCGGCATCGGCATCTGCGTCCGTGTCGATGTCCGTGTCGGTGTCGCCGTCCGCGTCGGTGTCCGTGTCGCCCTCGTCACTACAGACCGTCGGGTCCGCGTAGTAGGTGAGCTGGCCGCCCATGGAGCCGCAGGGCGCGCTGCCCGACGCCCAGCTGTCGTCGGAGGTCCAGGTGGTCTCCCAGCCCCAGAGCAGGAGCGCCTGGCTGCCCTGGAGCAGGCTCGAGATGCCACCCAGCAGCACGCTGTACTCGCCGGTGACCTCGTTGTCGTAGCCGCCGATGGCCATGGCGTAGGGGGCGCCGACGGCGTTCGAGTCTCCGGCCACGATGCCGCCGTAGCTCGAGTAGGCGTTGCCTGGCCCGACCACCAGGTTGTGGGAGCCGGTCTTGCTGCCGCTCGGCCCCTCGTCGTAGCCGATGATCAGGTTGCCCTCTCCGTTGACGTAGTCGTCCGTGCCGCCTGTGCCGCTCTGGACGTAGAGGTTGGTCCCGGAGAAGACCACGTTGCCGTCGGAGTCGACGCTCACGTAGGCGAGCAGATCCTCGGCGTCGCCTACCGCGTCCTCGAGCGCCTCGAGTTCGTCCGCGACGTCCTGGATGTCGGCGGTGTTTTCGAGGATGTCGGAGATGTTGGTGGCGATGTCGTCGGCGTCCACGACGAGGTCGTCCGCGTTGGTGGCGATGTCCGTGGCGTTGGTGGCGATGTCCGTGGCGTTGGTGGCGATGTCCGTGGCGTTGGTGGCGATGCCTTCCGCGTTGATGGCGATGTTCGTGGCGTTGGTGGCGAGACCCTCCGCGTTGGTGGCGATGTCCGAGGTGGTGGTGGCGATACCCTCCGCGTTGGTGGCGACGTCCGTGGTGTTGGTGGCGATGCCTTCCGCGTTGGTGGCGATGCCCTCGGCATTGGAGCTGACGCCCTCGGCGTTGATGGCGATGTCATCGACGTTCGCGCCGATGTCCGTGGCGTGCTGGGCCACGCCTTCGGCGTTGGTGGCGCTGCTGTCGCTGTTCATCTGCGCGATGGACTGGACGCCGTCGAGCTGGGCCTGCAGGTCGTCCACGGTCGCCTGCAGGGCGGCGACCTCGTCCTGCAGGTCGTCCAGGTCCGTCTGGTGGGCCTCGATCTCCTCTTCGTTGCAGCTCGTGGCGAGCAGGGAGAGGGGCATCAGGAGAGCGAGGCGGCCATGCATCGTGGGCTCCGGGGTGTGGGTAAGGTCTGAAGTCTACCCGTTCCGGGTGGCTCGATGACCTGGTGACCGTCATTGTTCCGGTCCCTCGCTGCGCTCGGCTAGCAGGCTCCTGGTGGAATCGCCGCGCCGGAGTCGTCCCGTCCCCTGCCGCGCTGCCGTGACACGGCGAGCAGCCCGATCACCCAGAGCACACCGGTGCCGGTACCCGCTGTTTGCAATTCGTGTCCCCACGACGCCACCTACGCAGACTGCCCGGAGTGGCTCCTCGGTGCCGAGAGCTGCGACGAGTATGCCAGCGGCATCGCCGACGCCTTCGCCGACATCAACAATGGCTCCATCGGCATCATCCCCTACCAGGTAGACGTGGCCGTGAACAGCGCGTCGTGGTTCAACCGCTGGCTCGGCATCTACCCCGCCAGCACCTACAAGCAGGCTGATGCCGGCGACGGGTCCGGCTCCATGATCCCGGACAACCGCGACCTCTACGCCGGTAACTTCTTGAGCGGCGCCATCGGCGCGGTGGCCCCGAGACCCTGGACGAGGTCCCCGCCTGGCGCGACGAGCTGCGCCTGCGGATGCAGGAGGAGTTGGCCGAGCAAATGGGCGAGCGCATGCGGTCCGACGGAATGCCCGCGGAGCGCGTGGACATGCTGATGGAGGCGGTCTTCGCGCGACGGGACGGACTGGAGGGGGCGGGCGACTGACGAAGCGGGACCGCCCGCCCCGACATGCGCGAGCCGAGCGAAGAAGGCCAGGCTCCCACGCCCCGAAGCAACAAGAACCGCCTCGAAGTATCCACATCGGCGACA